>Ga0102832_1000832_pt1 | contig 33059 bp, 33 predicted proteins | sample EBPBio282013_DNA_FD_88942 | JGI IMG/M metagenome (GOLD analysis project Ga0102832, IMG submission 88942) | Wastewater treatment Type I Accumulibacter community from EBPR Bioreactor in Madison, WI, USA - Reactor 2_5/28/2013_ DNA (Illumina Assembly) | ecosystem: Engineered > Bioreactor > EBPR >... | reverse complement strand
CCGAGCCCCGCTGATCGGCGCCCTCGCCGGCACGGCGCTGCTGGTCGCCTGCACCGGGTCGCCGGCCGCGCCGCCCTCCGCGTCGTCGCCCTCCCCGACCGCCCCCGCTGCCACGTCGACCTCGCCTGCGCCCCCGAGCCCCACCCCGACGCCCACGACGCCCTCGCCGACCCCCACCCCTGACGCCGGCGCCGACGCGGTGGTGCGACCGGTGGGCGACGCGCAGTGGGCGCGCATGCTCGCGGCGGGGATGGACTACGACGGGTGCCCGCTCGACCAGGAGGACCTCGCCCGGGTCGAGGTGAACCACTGGACCTTCGCCGGCGAGGTGGAGCGCGGCGTCATCGTCGTCAACGCCGACGTCGCGGACAGCGTCGCGCGGATCTTCACCCGGCTCTACGACCAGCGGTACCCGATCCGCAGCATGCGCCCGCTCGAGGAGTTCGGCGGCGACAGCAACGCCAGCCTGCGCGCCGACAACACCGCCGGGTTCAACTGCCGCAAGCCCGGGCAGATCAACGCGCCGCAGAAGAGCTCGCCGCACGCCAACGGCCGCGCCATCGATGTCAACCCCCGCGAGAACCCGTGGGTCGACCCGCGCTGCGGCTGCTGGAGCCCCACCGGCCGCTACGCCGCGCGCACTCCGGCCCCGGGCGTCATCGTCCGCGGCGACTCGACCTGGCAGGCCTTCGTCGACGAGGGCTGGATCTGGCAGAACATCAAGGTGCCCGACTACATGCACTTCGACACCGGCTTCCCCAGCCGGCCGCGCACCGACCTCGGCACGCCGCTGCCGAAGGCCAGCAACACCTTCGGGGCCAAGCCCTGGACGGGCACCCCCGACCCGAGCGCGACTCCCCCGCGCTGAGCATCCGGCCCCGGACAGACCTCGGCCCCGCGCTCCTCCAGGATGCGCGGGGCCGAGGCGATCGAGCGGGCGTCTAGCCCTTGACCGAGCCTGCGAGCAGGCCGCGGACGAAGAACCGCTGCAGCGAGAAGAACACGATCAGCGGGATGATGATCGCGATGAACGCGCCGGCAGTGATGAGGTGCAGCTGCGCGCCGTAGGTGCCCTTGATGGCCGACAGGTAGACGGTCACCGGCGCTGTCGCGACGGTGCCTCCTGCGAACGTCAGGGCCACGAGCAGGTCGTTCCATACCCAGAGGAACTGGAAGATCGCGAACGACGCGATCGCGGGGACCGACAGCGGCAGCACGATCCTGCGGAAGATCAGGAAGTGGCTGGCGCCGTCGACACGTGCGGCCTCGAAGAGGTCGCGCGGCAGCTGCGAGATGAAGTTGTGCAGCAGGAAGATCGCCAGCGGCAGGGCGAACATCGTGTGGCTGATCCACATCGGCACGAAGCTCGTACCGCCCGCGGGCCAGACCCACGCGCCCAGCACAGGGATCGCCTGCACCATCTCCTTCAACGACGGCAGGCCGAACCAGCCGAGGTTGTAGAGCTGCAGGAGCGGCAGCAGCGCCATCTGCAGCGGCACGACCTGAAGAGCGAAGATGCCCAGGAAGATCGCGTTGCTGAACTTGAACGGCACCCACGCCAGGGCGTACGCCGCCATGAGCGCGAGGGTGAGCGGGATCAGCGCCGCCGGGATCGAGATGACGAACGAGTTGATGAAGTACGGCGCGATGCCGCCGGGGATCGTGTCACCGCCGCTGATGACCTCGGAGTAGTTCTGGAGGGTGAACACCGGGTTGGTGATCACCGTCCACCAGCCGGTGTCGCTGGCGAGCTCAGAGGGCCGCAGCGAGGTGATCAGCAGGCCGAGGGTGGGGATGGTCCACAGGATCGTCAGGATGATGACGAACGCCGTGGCCCAGGGGCTCGACAGGTTGCGGCGCAGGGCCGACGACATGCCGGAGTGGTCCGCCTCGGGGGCGAGCATCGCCTCTTCGAGCTTCGCGGCGACGCCAGGAGTCTCGACGCTCATCGGATCGACTGCTCCTTCCGCAGCTGAACGACGTTGTAGACGATCAGCGGGATCACTGCGACGAACAGGACGACGGCGAGGGCGCTGCCTCGGCCCTTGTCGAACTGGACGAAGGCCTGGGCGTACATCTCGTTGGCGAGGACCTGGGTACCGAAGTTTCCGTTCGTCATCGTGCGCACGATGTCGAAGACCTTGAGGACGCCGATGGCGATGGTCGTCAGCACCACGACGAGCGTGCCGCGGATCATCGGGACGGTGACCTTGCGGAACAGGTTCCAGCCGGTGGCGCCGTCGAGCATGGCGGCCTCGGTCACGTCGGTCGGGATCGCCTTGATCGCAGCGGAGAGGACCACCATCGCGAAGCCGGTCTGGATCCAGATCATGATGACCATGAGCAGGAAGTTGTTCCACGGCTGCCACAGCAGCCAGTTGGGCGGCTCGATGCCGAACGCCGAGACGACCGCCGAGAGCAGGCCGACCTGCGTCTCGGCAGGGTCGCGGTACTCGTAGACCAGGCCCCAGATGATCGACGCGCCGACGAACGAGATCGCCATCGGCATGAAGATCAGCGACTTCGGCAGCGACTCGCGCTTCATGCGGTCCATGAGCAGCGCGAGGGTGAGGCCGAGGATCGTCGACAGGATCGGCGTGATGACGATCCAGAGCGCGGTGTTGCGCAGGAAGACCCAGTTGTCGGGGGTCGTGAAGATCCAGCTGTAGTTCTTGCCGCCGACGAACTTGTTGCCGTCGGAGTTGTAGAAGCTGTAGTAGGTGGTCTGGATGGCTGGAATCACCAGACCGATGGTGACCAGCACAGCGGCCGGCCCCAGGAAGATCAGTCGTGCCAACGGTGTCTGCGCCTTGCCCTTGGCCTTGGCGACCAGGAAGAAGATCAGCAGCAGGACCCCGAAGAAGACCGCGACCACGCTGACCATCAGGCTCAGCTTGGATGCGTAATCCATCCCTCGACCCCTCTCCATGCGCTCGGCGACGACCCGCCGTGAGCCCGCCCGCGCGCCCCGGATGCGACCCCCCGGGCCCGGGCCCAGGGGGGTGGTGATGGCCGGGGCCCGGACCCCGGAGATAGAACCGGGGCCCGGAGGAGTGTCTACCCTCTCCGGGCCCCGGCCGGTACTAGTTCGTCACGACTTGTCGCGACTCAGCACCAGATGACCGATTCGGTCAGCTCGTTCAGCTCGGCCACGAGGCGTCGATGGCCTCGGTGGTCGCCTGGACGGACTTGTTCTCCGCGAAGAACGCCGTCATCTCCTTCCAGAACGAACCCGCGCCCACCTGAGCCGGCATGAGGTCCGAAGCGTCGAAACGGAAGGTCGCGTTGGCGTCGGTGAGGTACTTCGCCGACAGCTGCGAGATCGGGTCGGTGTACGTCTCCAGCGGGACGCCGCTGTTCGCGGAGACCCAGCCGCCCGCCGCGACCTTGAGGGTCGCGAAGGTGTCGGAGGACAGGTACGCCTGGAAGGCCTGGACCTCGGGACGGTCAGCGAAGGCCGTCACGAACTCGCCACCGCCGACGATCGGGGTGGGGATGTCCGCCTTGATCTGCGGCAGGTAGAAGGCGAAGATGTCGCCGTCCTCAGCGATGGTGACGTCCTTCTTGAACGACGGCCACTGGGCCGCGTAGAACGACGCCTGCTGCAGCATGCCGCACTTGGCGTTGAGGATCGGCTTGCCGGCGTCCTGGAACGCCGTCGTCGCGATCGTCTTGGTGTCGCCGAAGCCCGCGTTCGCGTACTTCGGGTTGCGCATCCAGCCCTCGAGCGTGGTGAACGCCTCCTGGATCTGCGGCGAGGCGAAGAGCACCTCGTGCGAGATCCACTGGTCGTACACGTCGCCGCCCTGCTGGCGCAGGACGAGCTGCTCGATCCAGTCGGTGGCCGGCCAGCCGGTCGCACCGCCGGACTCGATGCCGCCGCACCACGGCTTGATGCCGTCAGCAGCCATCTTGTCGGAGAGCTGGAACATCGCGTCCCACGTCGTCGGGACCTCGTAGCCCTTCTCCGCGAAGACCTTCGGCGAGTACCAGACGAACGACTTCATGTTCGAGCCCAGCGGAGCGGCGTAGAACGTGTCGTTGACGGTGCCGTAGGCCTTCCACGCCGGGTTCCAGAACTGGTCGACGTTAGCGGCGACAGTCTGGGGAGCGGCCTTCGGGCCACCCTGCTGCACGAGCTTCTGGAGAAGACCGGGCTGCGGGATGAAGGCGATGTCCGGAGCGTTACCGCCCTGGATACGGGTGGGCAGCTGGGCCTCGAACTGGTCGGAGCCCTCGTACACCACGTCGATGCCGGTGCACTTCTCGAACTGGGCCCACGACGACTCGAACTTCTGCTGCTCGGGCGGCAGGATCGAGGTGAAGATCGTGACCTTGGTGCCGGGGTACGAGCCGTAGGACGCGTAGTCGGCGCAAGCCGGGTCGGTGTTGGTGCTGCTCGGCGCGGCCGACGTGGTGTTATCGCCGGAGCCGCTGCCGCCACAGGCGGCGAGGAGCAGCGCAGCCGCAACGCCGCCGACAATGGCAGCGGAACGGCGACGGACGGGAACGGACATTCGTGTCTCCCTCGAGCCGATTCAAGAGGACCGGGTGGCTGATCCCCGGGCTTGTAAGCGTTTCGCATCTTGCTGCGTTGCAACGACGCAAGCAAGGGGTTTCGCACAAGTTTCGCGCCTGCAACCGATTACAAATTGGTCTCGGTCAGGTCTCGATGGAGCGCTCCCATACTAGGGCCTCAACGCCGTCTGAGGAAGCCCCGATCCGGGCCTGCCGCCCAGGGGGCCTCCTCCGCGTCGCTGCCCGAGGATGCTCGGTCCCGACGCTAGCCACGGCCGTGCGCCGATGCCCGCGCAGCGACGCGACTGAGACACAGACGCAACCTTCGGGCTGCCGACGGGCGGCGCCGTCGCGGACGCGGACGTCCGCTGGCGGCGCGGGCGTCCGCTGGCGGCGCGGGCGCCGCGCCGGTTCAGTCGCCGACGTGCGGCTCCGGCGCTGTCTCGCCCCGACGTCCGACGATGCGCACGACACCGACGAGGCCGACCGCCGCCCACACGCCGTTGAGCAGGGCCGACTGCCACGCCGCGATCGACACCGCCCACACCAGCAGCAGCACGGCGAACAACGTGTTGGCGCCCTGGTAGCGCAAGGAGGCGGAGTCCCAGCGCCCGACGGTGAGCAGCCCGTAGGCGCCGAGGATGCCGAGGGCGCCGACCCAGCCGAGGACGTCGGTGACAGACATGGCGCGACCGTAGCGGCCGCGGCGCCCGGATCAGCCGGAGGCGGACGGCGCCGCGAGCAGCGCCTCGAGCCACAGCCGCAGGACGTCGGCGCTGCCGACGTCGATTCCGTGGCCGCCGGGCGTGCGGTGCGTGGTGACGAGAGCCCCCGACCGCGCAGTGAGGTACTCCCACGTCGCCGCCTGCAGCTCGGGCGGGATCACGACGTCGTCGTCGCCCTGCTCGACGAGCACGGGCACCCCGTGCAGCCGGCCGTCGGTCACCGGCACGCCGGCGTCGAACGGCACGGTGGCGAACAGAACCGCGACGCCGGCCCACCGCGACGGGTCGTCGAGCAGCAGGCCTCCAGCGAAGGCGCCGCCGCCGCTGAAGCCGACGACCGCGACAGGCCTGCCGCCCGCGTAGGGATCGAGCCAGGTGCGGAACCAGTCCATGGTCGCGCGCAGCGAGTCGGGCAGCGGGCGCCCGATGCCGCGGTTCGCGAACCACGCGTACCCGCCGTCCGGCAGGGCCAGCGGCCCGCGCACCGCGACGTAGTGCGGGCCCGCAGGCAGGTAGGGGACGAGGCCGACGATGCCGTTCTCGTCGGACCCGCGCCCATGCAGCAGGACGACGACCGGGGCTGCCGGGTCGTCGCTGCCGGCCGTGACCACGACCGGCTGCGCGGGGAGCTCGGGCACCGGCGTCACTCCGGCCGGCGGTCGAGGATCGGGCGCAGCTCGTCGGCCGTGCCGACGCCGCTCCAGCGCTCCACCTCGCTGCGCAGGTCGAGCCGCTCGACGGGAGCGCTGTTCTCGTACGCGCCCCACTCGGCGCGCGGGAGCATCCACTGCACCTCGAACTCGTTGCCGTCAGGGTCGACGCCGTACAGCGACTTGGTGGCGCCGTGGCTCGACTCGCCGACCAGCGCGCCGGCCTCGGCGAGCACCATGCGCGCGGCCTCGAGGTCCTCGATCGTGTCGACCTGCCACGCGAGGTGGTAGAGCCCGACCTGGCCGGGGCGCTTGGGCGCGGCGTCCTTGCCGAGGCCGAACAGGCCGAGGTCGTGGTGGTTGCCCGAGCGCGGCAGCTTGAGGAAGTAGGCACGCATCCGGGGCTCGGAGGCGATGACCTCCATGCCGAAGACCCGCGTCCAGAAGTCGACCGAGCGGTCGATGTCGGAGACGAACAGCACCGCGTGGTTGAGCCGCACCGCAGCGACGCCCATGCGTCACCCCTCTCGCCGGGCAGCCGTGTCGGCGGCCGCTATCACCTGAGGAGTCATCAGGTGACGAGTAAGGTACCAGGCGTGCCCGCTGCGTCCGATCCGCTCGCCGATCCCCTCATCACGACGTTCGGGCGGTTGCTGGAGTCGTACTCGGGGCTCGAGCGGCGCCTGGCCCGCACGCTGGAGGCGGAGGCAGACCTCCCGCTGACGTGGTTCGAGGTGCTGCTGCGCATCTCGCGCTCCGACGGGCGCCGGCTGATGATGAGCGACCTGTCGCAGCAGCTCGCGCTCACCACGGGCGGCGTCACGCGGCTCGTCGACCGCATCGTCGACGCCGGCTTCCTGCGCCGCGAGCCCGCCGGGCACGACCGGCGCGTGATGTACGCCGTCCTCACCGACGACGGCCTGGCGGCGGTGACCGCCGCGGCCGAGGTCCACTCGGCGCAGCTGCGCGAGGCGTTCGCCGGGTTCAGCGCCCGCGACCTCGAGCGCTTCGACACCCTCCTCGACCGCCTCCGGTGACCCGAGGACCCGCTCTGGATGGGTGAGGCGTCGCCATACCGACGCGACACCCATCCAGAGCGGGTCCGTACGTGACCGGGTCCCCCGTGCCCTCGACAACACAGGGGACCCGGGGCTGGTGGGCCGCTAGACGACGTCGTCGCGGACCTCGGTCGTGACGACGTTGCGCGACGGCGCGGCGGCGGAGCCGCCGGTCACGGCGTCGTAGGGCACGCCGGTCTCGACCACACGGCGACGACGGCGCGGCGCGAAGACCAGCAGCGTCATGAGCAGGCCCAGGACGCCCGCGCCCATGAGGATCCATCCGACCACCTGGATGTCGATGCCGGCCACCTGCGCGTCGACCGCGAAGGCGAGGATCGCACCCAGCGCGATCAGGACGATGCTCGCTCCGATTCCCATACGGGACCCTCCCTCGGTTGCCGGCAGCGGCGCCGCCGGGTCGCGCTCATGTACCCCGGATCGACCGGCTCAACCGTGACGAGCAGCACCCGCGAGCTCGGGCTCCCGGATGTCGGCGTCGCCCTGGGTCTCCGCCTCGGCCGACACGGGGACGCACACCACGACCGACGCCGGGCGCACATCGATGCGCAGCTTCGTCGTCGGCTTGCGGTCGCCGCCGTCGATCTCGTAGGCGAGCGGTCGCTTGAGCTTCACGCGGATCCTGCGCCCGCGGGTCACCTGCACGAACGGCGAGTTCTCGGCGCGGTCGACGACGACACGGGCCACGGCGCGGGTCCACTGCACCGGCGTCGCCGCCGACACGATGCCCACCTCCATGAGGCCGTCGTCCGGCCGCGCGCCGTCGAAGGCCTCGATCGCGCCGAACACGCGCGAGACGTTGCCGACGAGCACGCACGACAGCTGGCCGTCCCAATGCACCTCGCCGTCGACCTTGACCCTGCCCTCCACCTGGGCGGCGCTGATGTTCTTCAGCCCGGTCCAGAGGTACGCCGCACGACCGAGGCGGTCCTTCAGGCCGCGATCGGCGTCCTTGATCATGAGGGCGTCGAAGCCGGTGCCGGCCATCACCGCGAAGTGCTCGCCGTTGACCGTGCCCGTGTCGATGCGGCGCCTGTCGCCGCGCAGCGCCGTGGCCACGGCCTCCTCGACGGTCATCGGGATGTCGAGGTTGGTGGCGAGCAGGTTGCCCGTGCCCGCGGGCAGGATCCCGAGGGCGACGTCGGTGCCGGCCAAGACGTCGATGCAGCGCTGCTGCATGCCGTCGCCGCCCCAGACGAGCACGAGGTCGGCGCCCTTCGCCAACGCCTTGCGCACCGCTTTGGGGGCCCGCTTGCTCTTGGGCACCTCGTACCAGAGCGGGTCGATGCCCTCGCGCGAGAGCACCTCCCTCAGCTCGCCGAGGCCGCCGCCGAACGTCTTGCGGGCGTGGGCGACCACCGCCACCTTCGTCATCGCTTCTCCTCCAGGGTACGGACGAGCGCAGGCGCGCCGTCCACGTCACGGTCGATGCGCACGCCGGTCGCACCGACGACGTCCGGTGCAGGCAGTACGGGCTCGGGCGGCGCGTCGGACGGCCACCAGGTCAGCTGCGCAGCGCGTGCCAGCACCAGCAGCGAGGGCACGAACAGCCACGCGCACAGGACATCGGTGGGCCAGTGGACTCCGAGCCACACCCGCGACCAGCCGACGCCGACCGCCCACACGGCCGCCAGCGCCCAGATGAGCACCTGGCCGCTCCTGCGCTCGGTCCGGCGCGAGAGCGCCCACGCGAGCAGGACGGCACCGACCACGGCCGCGGTCGTGTGGCCGGACGGGAAGGACGGGCCGCCGGCGGCACCGGCCCACTGGTCGGGCACGGGACGCTCGCGCCCGACGAGGCGGTTGAGCCCCAGCCCGACGAGGACGCCGGCGCCGCCGACCACGGCCATGATCACGCCGGCGCGCAGCCGCGCGTAGCGACGGGTCGACGCCTCGACCAGCACGGCTCCCAGAACAGCCAGCGGAAGCGCGACCCGCACCTCGCCCAGCACCGACACCGCATTCGCCAGGTCGATGGTGGTGGGTGTGCGCAGCCCGAGCGCGGCGTCGTGCAGCTGCTGATCGACAGCCGGCACGTCGGGTGCCGTCGCCCGCACCCACGCCGTGAGCGCGGCCCAGCCGGCCACGAGCGCGCCGCCGAGGATCCAGGCCGCGCGCGACGACCGGTGCCTGACCTTCTGCGCGACCTGCACGTCGGCGTGCAGCGGCGAGGACGGCGGCGCGGAAGCCTCCGCCCGGTCTCGGCGCAGCGTCGCGGGCCATCGGGACATGGCGCGCGTCCTTCCCCGCCGCGCGCTCGTCCGAACCGCGAACGCCCTTCGGACACACCACACGGATCGAAGGATTGACCGACCGGTTATCGGGGTATCCGGCGTCGTCGCCCCCCGAGGAGGTCCCATGAGCGGCACCGCGTCCCGCGTGCGCACCGATGACGACGGCCCGTCCGAGGGCGGCGTAGCCGACATGGTCGACGACGCGAAGCAGGCCGCAGAGCAGGCGGCCAACAGCAAGCAGGCCGGATGGGCGGCGCGCGCCGGGCTCGCCGCGCGCGGCGTGGTCTACATCCTGCTCGGAGTGCTCGCCCTGCTCGTGGCCCGCGGCGGCAACAAGGCCGTCGACCAGAAGGGCGCGCTCGCTACGGTGCTGTCGCAGCCCTTCGGAGGCTTCCTCGTCGCGATGCTCGCGCTCGGCTTCCTCTGCTACGCCCTCTGGCGACTGTCCGAGGCCGTGTTCGGCGTCGAGGGCACCGGCGGCAAGGCCTGGCCGCGCGTGCAGTCCGCCGGCAGGGCTGTCGCCTACCTCCTGCTCACCTACACCGCCGTGTCGCTGCTGCTGGGCTCGCGCCAGTCGCAGAGCTCGCAGCAGCGCGGCATCGTGGCCAGCCTCGTCGACAACCCCGTCGGCGTGTGGGCCGTGATCCTCTTCGGCATCGGCTTCGCCGCGGTGGGCCTGTTCCAGATCTACGAGGGAATCACGCTGAAGTTCATGCGCTGGTTCCAGGCCGGCGCCCTCGACGAGCGGTCGCGGACGGTGGTCCGCCATCTCGGCCGCGTCGGCACCATCGCGCGAGGCGCGGTCTTCGCCGTCACCGGCGCGCTCATCGCCGTCGCGGGCTGGAAGCACGACCCCTCGCAGGCGGGCGGCATCGACGCCGCCATCAAGGCGCTGCGCGACCAGCCCTACGGCGGCTGGCTCCTGCTGCTGGCCGGCCTCGGCCTCATCGCGTTCGGCATCTTCGGCCTCGCCGAGGCCCGCTACCGGAGGGTCTGACATGCACCAGCGAGCGACCGACGTCCTCGACCCCGAGTCGTCCGACGTCGAGCACCCCCGCACCGGTCGGAGCCGCGCTCTGACCGCGGCCCTGCTCGTGCTGTGCGCACTGGGCCTGTGGCTGTCGCTGGCCGGGATCGGCTGGCTGCTCACGAAGGTGCTCTACCCCGACCAGGTCCCGCCGTTCGACCAGGCGGTCGTCGAATGGTTCGCCGACAACCGCACGCCGGCGCTCGACATCGCCACGCGCGTCGGCACGGGGCTCTCCGACACCGCCACCGCCATCGTCGTCGCGACGATCGCGTTCTTCGTGCTCCGCTGGCGGCTCGGCCGCTGGCACGAGTCGTGGGTCGTCGTCGCCGCGATCGCCGGCGAGCTGCTCGTGTTCCTCGCCGTGACCGCCACGGTGATGCGCGACCGCCCCGACGTGCCGCGCCTCGACGCCGCGCCGCCGACGTCGTCCTTCCCCAGCGGACATACCGCCGCCGCCGTGGCGCTCTACGGCTGCATCGTGGTGATCCTGCTGCGCCTGGGCCGGCCCGGACCGGGCCGCACGGTGATCGCCACGCTGCTCTGCCTGTTCCCGCTCATCGTCGCGGTCTCGCGCGTGTACCGCGGCATGCACTACCCGAGCGACGTCGTCTTCGGCGCCATCGGCGGCGGCCTCTGGCTGCTCGCCGTGATCCTGCTCCTCTACCCGCGCCGGCCGGCACCGGCCGACGTACGCGAGTAGCGGCGACGACGCCCCTAGGCTGAGGCGCCGAGCCTCGACGACGGGAGCGATGTGACGACCTGGGACGCCGCACCTTCGAGCGTCAGCGCCTTCATGCTGACCGAGGGGCCGTTCTGGGACGCCGCGCGGTCGCGCCTGCTCTGGGTCGACATCCTGGGCGGGCGCGCGTTCGAGGGCACCCTCGCCCAGGGGCGCATCGACGAGACCGCGTGGCAGCAGTTCGCCGGCACCTGCGGCGCCGTCGCCCCCGCCCACGACGGCGGGCTGCTCGCCGCCGCCCACGACCGCCTGGTGCTCCTCGGCCCGGACGGCGAGGCCGCGGGCCACCTCGTGCTCGTCGACGACGCGGGGGCGCGGCGGTTCAACGACGGCACGACGGATCCGCTCGGCCGCTACGTCGTCGGCACGGCGCCGCTGGGCGACCGCTCCGACGACGAGCGGCTGTGGGTCGTCGACCTCGACGGCTCCGTCCGCCTCCTCGACGACGACCTCTCGCTGTCGAACGGGCTGGCCTTCTCGCCCGACGGCTCGACCCTCTACAGCGTCGACACCTTCCGGCACACCGTGCGGTCGCGGCCCTACGACGTCGGGTCCGGGACCGCGGGCGAGTGGGAGGCGCACCTCGTCATCGACGACGGCTACCCCGACGGCCTCGCGACGGACGCCGACGGGTACCTGTGGGTCGCGGTCTACGGCACCGGCGAGGTCCGCCGCTTCTCGCCGGCCGGGGAGCTCGTCGATGTCGTGCGCACCCCGCACGCACCGCAGGCCACCAACCTCGCCTTCGCCGGGCCGGATCTGCGCACCCTGGTCATCAGCACCGCGCAGGAGCACATGACCGAGGCCGACATCGCCGAGCACCCCGCGTCGGGCCACCTGTTCGCCACGCGGGTGGAGACGCCGGGCATCGCGCTTGCGCCCTGGCGCGGCACGTGGGCAGCGGCCTGATGCGCGCCTTCGTCGTCACGGCCCCGGGCGAGGCCGAGGTGCGCGAGGTGGAGCCCCCCGTCGCCGTCCCGGGCGAGGTGGTGGTCGACGTCCACCGCGTCGGCGTCTGCGGCACCGACGTCGAGTTCTTCACCGGCGAGATGCAGTACCTGCACGAGGGGGCCGCCGCGTACCCCCTGCGGCTCGGGCACGAGTGGTGCGGCGTCGTCTCGGCCGTCGGCGAGGGAGTCGACGCGTCGTGGATCGGGCGGCGCGTGATCGGCGACACGATGCTGGGCTGCCGCACCTGCCACCGGTGCCGGCGCGGCGACCAGCACGTCTGCGCCGACCGCAGCGAGGTGGGCATCCGCGCCGGCCGCGCCGGGGCGCTCGCCGAACAGCTGGCCGTCCCGGTCTGGTCGCTGCACGCGCTGCCCGATTCCGTCGACGACGTCGCGGGTGCCCTCGTCGAGCCCGGCGGCAACGCGCTGCGCGCCGTCGAGGGCGCGGACCTCGCACCCGGCGACCGCCTGCTCGTGCTCGGGCCCGGAACGATCGGGCTGCTCGTCGCACTGCTCGCCCGCGCCCGCGGCGCCGAGGTGCACCTGCTCGGCGAGAGCGACCGGTCGTTGCGGTTCGCAAGGTCGCTCGGGTTCGACAACGCGTGGTACGAGCCGGATCTGCCGGATCTGCGATGGGACGCCGTCGTCGATGCGAGCAATGCCGCGTACCTGCCCGCGAAGGCGCTCGACCTCGTCGAGCCGTCTCGCCGCGCCGTCTACATCGGGCTGGCGGGATCGCCGTCGCACATCGACACGCGGACCCTGGCGCTCAAGGACGTCACGGCCGTCGGGGTGCTCTCGGCGTCGCCCGGCCTCGCGGGGGCCATCGAGGCCTACGCGTCCGGCGACGTCGACCCCCGTCCGATCGTGGCCACGACGGTCGGGCTCGAGGGCGTGGCCGACGTGCTGGCGGGACGGCGTCCGGCCGGGTCCGGCCACGGGCCGAAGGTGCACGTCGATCCGCGCATCGCGGACTGATGGCGGGAGGGGACATGGGCGACTTCGACGGCCTCGTCGCGGTGGTGACGGGCGGTGCGTCCGGGATCGGGGCGGCCACGGCGTCGCTGCTGGTGGAGCGAGGGGCGCGGGTAGCGGTGCTCGACCTCGACGTCGACGACGTCCCGTCCGACCGGCTCGGCGTGGTCTGCGACGTGTCGGACTCCGCCAGCGTCCGCAGCGCCATCGCCACCGTCGTCGCGCATCTCGCCGGCATCGACGTCGTGGTCAACAACGCCGGCATCGGAGCCGAGGGCGACGTCGCGGCCAACGACGAGGACGAGTGGCACCGGGTGCTCGACGTCAACGTCGTCGGCATGGCCCGCGTCGCGGCGGCATGCCTGCCCTACCTGCGCGAGTCGCGATCTCCGGCGATCGTGAACACCTGCTCCGTCGTCGCGCTGGTCGGCTTCCCGAACCGTGCGCTGTACAGCGCATCGAAGGGCGCCGTCGCCGCACTCACCCTGGCGATGGCGGCCGACCACCTGCGCGAGGGCATCCGGGTCAACGCGGTGGCCCCCGGGACCGCCGACACCCCCTGGGTCTCGCGGCTGCTCGGGCGGGCCGACGACCCCGACGCGATGGCCGCGGCGCTCAAGGCCCGCCAGCCGATGGGCCGGCTCGTGACGCCCGAGGAGATCGCGCACACGATCGCCCACCTCGCCTCGCCGGCGTCGTCGGCCACCACCGGCACGATCGTCCCCGTCGACGGCGGCCTCACCGGCACCAAGCTCGCGTAGCTGCTCGCTCTGGATGGGTGAGCGACGGCTATCGATGTCGCTCACCCCTCCAGAGCGGGTAGGTCAGTGGTGCTGGCGGGCCACGTGGCGCCGGGCGTGCTCGATCGCCTCGGGCGTGGTGGCGAAGACGTGGCGCTCGTGGGCGAGCTCCTCGTAGACGCCGAGCGCGGTGAAGACCGTGTCGTGGTCGTCGCGGACGCCGGACAGCAGCACGGTGATGCCGCGGTGCTCGAGCGTGCGGATCGTGTCGCCGAGCACCGTCGCGCCGGTGGCGTCGAGGGTCTGCACGCGCGAGAGCCGCAGGATCACCACCTCGACGTCGCCGAGCTCGCTGAGCTCGAGCAGGAACCGGTGCGCCGCACCGAAGAACAGCGGGCCGTCGAGCCGGAACGCGACGACGTGCTCGTCGAGCAGCGACCGCTCCTCCTCGCTGTGGTCGCCGGTCTCGAGCGGGACGGCGTCGAGGCGGGCCGAGCGCGCCATCTGCTGCAGCGCGAACAGGCCCGCGACGACGAGGCCGACGATCACTGCGGTGACGAGGTCGAAGAGCACCGTCGCGAGGGTCGTGGCGACGAGCACGAGTGCATCGCCGCGCGTGGCGCGCAGCAGCGCGCGCAGGTTGGAGACCTCGACCATCTGCACGACGGTCGCGAGCAGGACGCCCGCCAGCGCCGCCAGCGGGATGCGCGACACCCACTGCGACGCGACGAGCATGACGACCAGCAGCGCGACGGCGTGGATCGCGGCGGCGGAGCGCGAGCGCGCACCGGTGCGGACGTTGACGGCCGTGCGGGCGATCGCGGCCGTAGCCGGCACACCGCCGAACAGCGGCGTCACGAGGTTGGCCATGCCCTGACCGAACAGCTCGCGGTCGGAGTCGTGCCGCTCGCCCACGCTCATGGCGTCGGCGACCGTGGCCGACAGCAGGCTCTCCAGGGCGGCCAGCGCCGCGACCGCCATGGCCGGCAGCACGAGCGACGACAGCGACGACCACGGGATGTCCGGCAGCGACGGCGCCGGGAAGCCGACGGGGATCTCGCCGATCACCGCGACGTCGAGCCCCCAGTAGCCCGTAGCCACGGTCGCGATGATCACCGCAGGCAGCGACACGGGGAACCCGGGCCGGAGCCGGACGGCGAGCAGCATCGCGATCGCGACGAAGGCGGCCACGGCGACCGGCGCCCACTGGGGCGAGGCGATCCAGTCGCGCACGGCGGTGAAGGCGCTGACGACGACCTTCTCGCCGGACGACGTCTCGCCGAGCGCGGCCGGCACCTGCTGCAGCCCGATGATGATCGCGATGCCGAGGGTGAAGCCCTCGACGACCGGCAGCGGCACGTACTGCATCCAGCGGCCGGCGCCGGCGAAGGCGAGGACGAGCAGCAGCAGGCCGGCCATAAGGCCGACGACGAGCACCCCGGACCCGCCGAACTGGGCCACGATCGGCAGCAGCACGACCGTCATGGCGCCGGTGGGGCCGCTCACCTGCAGGTTGCTGCCGCCGAGCAGCGCCGCGAGCAGGCCCGCGACGACGGCGGTGACCAGCCCGGCCTCGGCGCCGAGGCCGGAGGCGACGCCGAAGGCGAGCGCCAGCGGCAGCGCGACGACCGCGACCGTGAGGCCGGCGACGAGGTCGCGCTTCGGGTTGCGGCGCATCGCGGCCACGTCGGCCGATGACGGCAGCAGCGCCCGGGTGCGCGCCCAGGCCCGGGCGGGCCAGGGCTGCGCGGGCGCCGCAGCGGTGCCGCTCACGACGTCCGCCTCCGGGTGCCGCGCAGCTCGCGCCGCAGGCCGGCCTGGTCGTCGATGACGTCGACGAGGACCTTGCGGGCCGCCTTGAGCAGGTCGCCGACCTCCGGTGCGGCCAGGGCGTAGATGACCTCGCCGTCGCGCCGGCTCTGCGTCACCAGCTGCATGCGGCGCAGCGTCGCGAGCTGGTGGGAAAGGTTGCTGGGCTCGATGTCGATGTCGTCGAGCAGCTCGTGGACGGCGTGGTCGCGCTCGCTCAGCAGCTCGAGCACACGGATCCGTGCGGGGTGGCCGAGGGCCCGGAAGAACTCCGCCTTGGCCTGGTACAGCGGTCGCGACACACCCCACTTTAACTCTTGAACAGACTTTCAAGTCAACTCACGATTGCTCGATCTGGATGGGTGAGACGTCGGTATACCGACGCGTCACCCATCCAGAGCGGGTCCTACTCGGGACGGCACTCGACGCGGACGGCCCAGTCGGGGGTGGGAGGGAGGTCGGGCTCCCAGGGTCGGCCGAGCACGACGGCGATGAGCGGGACCGGTGTCGGCTGCTGCGGCCACCCGGTCTCGCCGTCGGTCAGCAGCACGACGGTGTCGGGCCGCGGCTTGGTGGCCAGCGCCGCACGGATCCCCAGCGCCATGTCGGTTCCGCCGCCCCCACCGAGCCGGACGTCGGCCGCCCGACGCACGGTCGACACGGCCTGGACCGCGGCGTCGACGGCGAGGACGGTCACCTGCCCGGCGCCGACGGCGAGCGAGGCCAGGACGCCGTCGACCTCGCCGAGCGCCTGGGCGAGCAGCCCGTCGTCGACCGAGCCCGACGTGTCGACGACGACGGCCACGCGCGGCACGGGGCGCCGCAGCGCCGGCAGCACGACATCCGGCACGGCCGACTGGCGCCGCGAAGGACGCGAGTACGTGTAGTCGGTCTGACCCGAAGCCCAGCCGATGCCGCGGCGGACGGCGGCGTGCAGGACGCTGCGCCAGTCGACGACCGGCTCGAGGATCCGCGCCACCCAACGGTCCCACTCCCCGGGCATGGAGCCCGGCGACGGCCAGCGCTGCCGGTACTCGATGGCCACCCGCTCGCGGATGCTGCGCGCGCCGTGCTCGTCGATGCCGCCGCCGTCGTCGACCAGCTCGTAGGGCCGCGCCAGCCCGTCGCATCCCGAGCCGCACGAGGAGTCGCGCCCCTCGCCGTCGGCGTCGGGCTCCTGGTCGCCCTCGCCGAGCAGCGGCCGGGCCGGCAGCCCCGACAGCGCCGCGAAGTGCTCCTCCGCGGACCTGCCGGGCACGAGCCCGAGCTCGACCGCGAGCGCGAGGGGGTGGCCCCCCGAGGCGGGCGGCCGGCCGGCGGCGTCGGCCAGCAGCTCGGCCACCGTCGCGTCGGCGCCGGTGGCCCAGGCGCTGGCGGTGCGACGGGTGACGCCGACGTCGTCAGCTCGGGCGGCGTGGTCGTGCAGCAGGTGCAGCGCGAGGTGCGCGAGCTCGCGCCCGATGTCGGGCACCTCGGCGGCCATGAGCCACTCGACGTCGACGTAGAGGCGCCAGCGGCTGTCGACCGCCATACCCACGACGTCGCGCGTGGCCACCGGCTGCATCGCGTAGACGGCGGTCGACAGGTAGGGCATGTCACCGGTGCCGGCAGCGGCGTCGGACGTGACGAGCCACAGCTTCGCGGCCGCGAGGCGGTCGGAGGCATCGCGGGGCAGGGTCATCGCGGCAGCAGGCCGGCCAGGGCCAGCGGTGCGGCGAACACCGAGATGCCGGCCGGCAGGCCAGCCCCGGCCGGACGGATCCTCAGCAGCGACCGCACCACAGGCACGGCGGGGTCGATGCCGCTGCCCGCGCACGCCGCGACGCACACCTCCACCGCGCTGGTCCAGCGGTCCGGCGACGGATCGGCGACCACGGCCGCGAGCACGCCCTGCAGCGAGGCGTGGACACGGTCGGCGCGCAGGTCGGCGAGCTGGCCGCCGGACGGGTGCAGCAGCAGGTCCTCCGGGTCGGGCAGGTCGAGGGAGTCGAGCCACGCGAGGAACTCGTGGCCGACGGCGTCGCCGACGGTGCCGTGCACCAGCAGGCGGCGCACCCTGACGTCCTCCCCCTCCACCGCCGCCAGCAGCCGCGCGGTGTAGTCCCAGGTGCGCGGTGTGGGGAACGCCCGGCCGCGCGACGCCGCATCCCGCGGCAGGGCCGACACCTGCCCCGCCCGGATCCGCAGGAACGACGCGACGAGGCTGCGCTGGCGGGCCAGCGCGGCGGCGTACTCGGGCCCCGGCGGGCGCAGCCGCAGCGCGGGCCAGGTGCCGGTGACGAGCGACTCGGTGAACACCTCGGGGGGCAGGCGCCACTCGAGGTGCACGAACCGGTTGGCGGTCGGCGCGGCGAGCTCCCAGCCCGACGCCGCGACGTCGGCCGGGTTGGCCGCGGCCCCGAACGACACCCGCTCGGGCAGACGCAGCGCACCGACCTCGCCGTGGGTGAGCGGCCGCAGCGCCGCAGCCTGGACGGCGGGCGACGCCGTCGTCCACTCGTCGAAGAACACGACCGAGGGACGCTCCTCGCGGCTGACCCGCAGCGCCCACTGCGGCGGGGCCAGGTCGACGCGCCCCTCGACCACCACGGGCAGGCCGGCGAAGTCGCTGGGCTCGTAGTGGCTGCACACCAGCGTCTCGACGTGGAAGCCGGCCTCGGACGCGGACTCGACCACCGCCGTCTTGCCCGCGCCCGGCTCGCCCCACAGCAGGAACGGGATCCGGGTGGCGATGCACGCGCTCACGGCGTCGAGCAGGGCCTGGTAGTCGAGGTGGTCGCGGGTCATCGGTCTGCCTCTCGTCGTCGTCCGGCCGGGCGGGTCGTCGCTCTGGAGGGGTGAGCGACGGCTATCGGCGTCGCTCACCCCTCCAGAGCGGGTCAGGGGGAGGCGCGGCGCAGGGCCGCGGCGGCGAGGGCCACCGTGCCGTGCTCGGCGAGGGCCAACGCGAGAGCCGTCTCGGAGGGCACCGGGCGCCTCGACGACGACAGCGCTGCACGCAGCCGGTCGACGGCGTGCGGGCTCGGCGCACCTGGCGGCATCCGGAGGTGGCGCAGGCCGGGGCCGCAGAGCGCGCGCGGGTCGACGCGGTAGCCGTTGCCCGCCCACGACGCGAGCACGGTGGCGGCCACGGTCTGCGACACGTTCCACGAGCTGGCGATCAGCACCAGGTCCTCGGGCCGGTAGCCGGCGGGCATGAGGACGGCGACGGCCCAGCGCGGGGCCGACGACCTCGCCCACTGCGCCCGCACCTCGTCGTCGACGACGGCGCCGCTGGCCGCCGCCCGGCCCTGCAGCCTGGTGATCACCGTCCGCAGCCGTCGCGCGTTGCCCGGCGCACCGCCGTCGAGCCAGGACAGGTCGCGCGACGCCGCGACCATGGCGAGGACGTCGGACGCCGTGAGCGGCGCGACGGCCTGCACGGTGTCGCGGATGCGCCCCACGAGCTCCGGCGCGAGTCCGCACTGCCACAGCCGCATCTCGGGCTCCTCGCGCGGGCCGCGCGGCTCGGGCACGCACGACGCCTCGATGAGCAGGCGCAGCAGCTCGTCGTCGACGCCGAACACGGTGGCCAGATGGCCCGGCGAGCGCCCGTGCGCGAACGCGACCTCCGGCCGCTGGTAGCCGTGGCGGTTGCAGCAGTCGCCGGCGAGCGACGGCAGCCACGACGACCCGTCGTCGCGCGACACCACGGGCAGCTCCTCCTGCCGCAGCACGAGGCGCACCCACCGCTGCAGCGCGGGGATCCCGCGGTCGACGAGGTCGACGCAGGTCAGGTAGCCGCCGAGGGCGCACGCGATGCGCTCGGCGTCGAGGTCGTGCGGGGTGACGACGCTGCCGTCGGGCTCGATGGCGACCCGGTGGCGCACGACCGGCCCGCCCGGCTGCCGCGTGGTGCGGCAGGGGACGGAGAGGGCCACCGGGTACGGGAGGAGGAGCTGGTCCACCGGCCCTCCTCCCCTCGACGGACCACCGAGCCTGCCCCGGGGGTCCGACAGAGAGGCCCGCTCTGGAGGGGCGAGCGACGGCCCTGGGTGTCGCTCGCGCATCCAGAGCGGGTCTTGCCGGGACGTCGTTCGGGCCCGGATGATCGGCCGGTGACGACGTACGCCGAGACGCTGACGGTCGAGGACCTCGAGAGCGACCCCTACCCCGTCTACGCGCGGCTGCGCGCCGAGGAGCCGGCGGCGTGGGTACCGGCCGTCGGGCTCTGGATGGTCACGCGCGCCGAGGACGTCGAGCTCGTCACGACCAAGCCGGACCTGTTCACGGCCGAGGTCGACGGCTCCCCGCTCGACCGGTCCTTCGGCGGCCCGACGATCCTCACCGTCGACGGCGAGCGCCACCTCGACCTGCGGCGCAGCCTCGACGCGAAGTACCGGCCGCGCGTCGTCGCGTCGTACATCGACGAGCTCGTGACGCCGATCGCGCAGCGCTTCCTCGACGCGCTGCTCGCCCGCGAGGACCGCGGCGCCGAGCTGGTCTCGCAGTACTTCGAGCCGATCAGCGTGCTGTCGCTCGGCGCCGTCCTGGGTCTCGGCCATCTCGACGAGGCGACGCTGCAGGAGTGGTTCCACGGCCTGGCGATGGGCGCGATCAACTTCGAGGGCGACCCGGACAAGCAGCGGATCAACGACGAGACCGCGGCGCTGATCGACGCCGAGCTGCGCCCCCTCATGACCCGCCTGCAGACCGAGCCCGACGGATCGACGATCGCGTCGATGCTCACGAGCGGCTGCCCCGTCGGCCAGCACCGCAGCATCGAGCAGGTGATGCCCTCGCTCAAGGTGATCATCCTGGGCGGCATGCAGGAGCCGGGCCACGGCGCCGCGTCGTGCCTCGCCGGCCTGCTGGCCGACCCCGAGCAGCTGGCCTGGGTCCGCGAGGACGCCGACCGCTGGGACGACGCCGTCCACGAGGGCCTGCGCTGGGTCGCGCCGATCGGCACGCAGACGCGGCAGGCGGTGCGCGACGTCGAGGTCGGCGGCACGGTGATCCCCGCCGGCGCCATGGTCGCGGGCGTGGTGGCGAGCGCCTGCCGCGACGAGCGCGTCTTCGACGACCCCGACCGCTTCGACGTCCGCCGCCCGCGCGTCCCCAACGCGGCCTTCGGCTACGGGCCGCACTTCTGCGCCGGCCACGCGTTCGCGCGCGGGCAGGAGCGGATCGCGCTGCAGCTGCTCGTCGAGGCGATGCCCGACCTGCGTCTCGACCCCGGCCACGACGTCGTCTTCCGCGGCTGGGAGTTCCGCGCCCCCACCGCGCTGCACGTGCGCTGGTAGCAGCTCTCCTCGGCGCGCATCCGCCCGCCGCCCGCCGCTACCGTCCGCCGAGACGGTCCGGGGCACGGGGACGGACTGGACCAGGCGCCATCGGCTGGTCCTGCTGCGTCAGCTGGACCTGAAGGGCTCGCAGGCGGGCGCCTGGGCGAAGGCATCCTTGGCCGAGTCCGAGCCGGACGACGCCACGCCCTTGAGGGCGGTGGCGAGCGACGCGACGTCGTCCTTGGCCGTGCCCGCGGCGGTCACGACATCGCCCAGGGCTGCGACCCGGTCGACGACCCCGCTGGCGCTCTGGAAGCCCTGCGCCGCGGTCTGCACCGCCGACGCGCTCGACTCCAGCGCCGCCTTCGCCGACGCCAGCTCGGCGGCGGCCGCCTGCACACCCGGGTCCGACCCGGTGGGCACGGCGCCGATCGCCGTCGACAGGTCGCCGACGTCGGCCTTGACGGCGTCGACCTGCGGGCCGAGCTGCTCCTTGAGCTGGTCGAGCACCGAGGTCCCCGAGCCGACGTCGACCGACAGGCTGGAGCCCAGCGCCTCGACGCTGCCCTTGAGCTCCGTGGCGCTGCTGCAGACGTCCTGCGCCCACGCGACGCCGGACGGGGTCGGGGTCGGCGTCGCGGTGTCCGAGCCGGAGCCGGACGAGCCGCAGGCGGTGAGCGCCGAGAGCGCCAGCAGCGCAGCGACGGCATAGGACGCGGTGGCGCGGGTGGTCGTCATGTCCCCTCCTGATGATCGACGGGCCCAGCATCCGCCCTCGGCGGCACCGGTGCATCACCTTCGGCGGATGGCGCGTCCCCCGGGCCCGTGGTCCGACGCTGAGACAGGAGCGCCGCGAGTTGGCACGCTTCTCTCCCGTGGAGCAGGAGACGCGCGACGGCATCGTGGCACTCCTGCGCCACCACTTCCTCGGCCGCAACCTCATCGCCGGTGTCGTGGTCGGCGCGTACCTGGTGCCGCAGGCGATGGCGTACGGCGAGCTGGCCGGCGTCGGGCCGAGCGCGGGCCTGACCGTCGCCCTCATCCCCCTGCTCCTCTACCCGCTCCTCGGCCGCAGCCGCTACCTCTCCCTCGGACCGGAGTCGGCCGTCGCGCTCATGGCGGCCGCGACGGTCGGGCCGCTCGCCGCGCAGTACGGCCTCTCGGTGCCGTTGCTCCTAGGGACCGTCAGCGCGATCACGGGGCTGATCCTCGTCGTCGCGAGGTTCGCCGGGGCGGGCTTCGTCACCGACCTGCTGAGCAAGCCGGTGCTCATCGGCTACCTCACCGGCGTGGCCGTGATCATGGTGCTCTCGCAGGTGGGCCGGGTGCTCGGCGACTCCGTCAGCGCCGACACGCTCCCGGCCTTCATCGCCGACCTGCTCGACGGCGTCGCCGTCAACGGCTGGGCGGTCGTCATCGGTCTCGGCACGTTCGGGGTGATCCTCGGCTTCCATCGGTGGGCGCCGCGGGTGCCCGGCACCCTTGTCGCGATCGCCCTGGGCATCGTCGCCGGCTACACCCTGCCGGTCAGCACGATCGGCGACTTCCAGCTCTCGATGCCGCAGCTGGAGTGGACCCCGATCCCCATCGACGCCGTCGGCCAGCTGTTCCTGGCAGCCGCCGCCATCGCGCTGGTGGCCTACACCGATGTCATCGTGGTGGCACGCGCCTTCGCCGACAACGAGCGCGTCGACGCGGACCGGGAGATGACGGCGCTCGGTGTCTCCGACCTGGTGGGCGGCCTGTTCGGCGGCTACCCCATCTCGGCGTCGTCGTCGCGAACGGCGATCGCACGCATGAACGGCGCGGTCAGCCGGTTCTACTCGTGGATCGTCGCGGTCGTCCTCATCATCACCGCGCTCACGCTGGCTCCGATCCTGTCGAACCTGCCGCAGGCCACCCTCGGCGGAGTCATCCTCTACGCCGCATGGACCCTCGTCGACGTCCGCGGCTGGCGGTCGCTGTACCGCCTGCGCCTCGGCGAGGTCGTCGTCGCCGCCGCCTGCGCCGTCGGCGTCGTCCTGCTCGGCATCCTGCCCGGCATCGCGATCGCCATCGGCCTGTCGATCATGGAGCTGCTGCTGCGGCTGTCGCGCCCGCACGAGGGGGTCCTCGGATTCGTGCCCGGGCTGCCCGGCATGCACGACGTCGACGACTACCCCGAGGCCGAGCAGATCCCCGGCCTCGTCGTCTACCGGTACGACGCGCCGCTGTTCTTCGCCAACGCCAACGACTTCTACACCAAGGTCGTCGAGGCGGCCGACGCCGACGGGTGCCGGTGGCTGGTGCTCAACGTCGAGGCCAACGTCGAGGTCGACAGCACCGGGCTGGACGCGCTCCGGGAGATCCACGCCGCGCTCGACGCGAAGGGCGTCGAGCTCAAGCTGGCCCGGGTCAAGAACGACCTCATGATCCCCATGACCCACTACGGCGTCACCCGGGTCATCGGCCAGGAGAACATGTTCGCCACGCTGCCGACGGCCGTGCAGGCCTACCGCGACTGGGCCGAGGACAACCCCGCCCCCGCCGTCCGGCACCCGGCCCCGCAGACCAACGGCGTCTCCATCCGATCGACGCTGGACGCCCTCGGCCTGCACCGGTTCGGCCGCGTGACCAGCGGGCGCGGCGAGCAGCGCCGCCAGCGCGGCCGCCCCTGACCGTGCCGTCGTCGAGGTCGGCCTGACTGCGCGGCCTCCCCGGGCCTAGGCTCGGGCGCGTGCCAGGACCGACGTACCTCCTCGTGGACGGCGAGAACATCGACGCGACCCTCGGGGTGAGCGTCCTGTCCCGGCGGCCCAACCCGGAGGAGCGGCCGCGCTGGGACCGCGTGCGCGACTTCGCCACCGAGACCTGGGGCCAGCCGGTCAAGCCGCTGTTCTTCCTCAACGCGACCAACGGCGCCATGCCGATGCCGTTCGTGCAGGCGCTGCTCGCGATGGAGTACCGGCCGATCCCGCTCGCGGGCGATGGCACCGAGAAGGTCGTCGACCTCGGCATCCAGCGCACGCTCGAGGCGATCCTCGAGCGGGGCGGCGACGTCCTGCTCGCCAGCCACGACGGCGACTTCCTGCCCCAGGTCCGGGCGCTGCTCGAGGACGGCCACCGGGTCGGCGTGCTCGGGTTCCGCGAGTTCGTCAACGCCGGGTTCGCCGACCTGCCGGGCATCGAGATGTACGACCTCGAGATGGACGTCCGGGCGTTCACCACGCCGCTGCCGCGCGTCCGCATCATCCCGATCGACGAGTTCGACCCGGTCGCCTACCTGTAGCGGGCCGGACCTGCCGGGGCGTTCTCACCCCTGGCGTGCGATCCGGTGGGCAGGATGCACCGGAAGGCTGGTGCGGGTTGCCGGCGTCGAGCGGAGGGGGTCCGGTGGTCGGGTCGGGCGAGGTGCGCGCGGCGATGGCGCGCGCGCATCTGAGGTCGGACATCCTCAACTGGCGGCTGGCGCTCGTGCACATCGTCTCGAGCGGCCTCGCCGTCATCATCACGGTCGTGCTGCTGCCCGGCCTGAGCTTCACCGGCTGGCAGTGGGTGCAGCTGACGGTCGTGGCGGTGGTCTTCGGGCTGCTCAACGCGATCGTGAAGCCGATCCTGCAGTTCTTCGCGCTGCGCTACCTCGTGGCGACCTACGGCCTGGTGATCGTCCTCATCAACGCGTTCCTGCTGTGGCTGCTGACCTCGATCCTCGACCAGTGGTTCGAGGTGCGCGGACTCGTGCCGCTGCTCATCGGGGGCCTGATCGTGGGTGTGCTCGGCCTGGTCTTCGACGCCGTCCTCGGCACGACCCGGCCGATCGTCGACACCCACGGCGGCTTCGACCGGGGTGCGGGGGCGGCGCTGTGAGCTCGTTCAGCACCGCCAGCGAGAACGCCCGGCTGCTCCGGGTCTACTCGACGCTGATGGAGTTCCTCGCATCGTCCATCGCGGACCGCTCGCCGCTCGGCGGCCCCCGCCGGCGCATGCAGCGCTGGATCTACCAGGTCGACGACGTGCCGCAGCTGTCGGCCGCGGTGCGCACGCGCGTGATGCTGGAGCGGCTCGGGCCGACCTACGTGAAGCTCGGCCAGATCGTCTCCAGCCAGGCCAACGTCCTGCCCGACGACTGGAAGATCGAGCTCGACCGCCTGCAGAACGAGGTGCCGCCGGTCCCGTACGAGGACATCCGCGAGGCGATCATCGAGGAGCTCGGTGCCCCGCCCGAGGAGCTCTACGCCACCTTCGACGAGAAGCCGCTCGCAGCAGCCTCGCTCGGCCAGGTGCACGTCGCCACGCTGCACGACGGGCGCAAGGTCGCGGTGAAGATCCAGCGCCCGCACATGCAGAACCAGGTGCGCGCCGATCTGGGCATCGTGCGCGTGTTCGGCCGCTATGCCGAGCGGCGCAGCGGCTGGGCCCGCGAGGTCGGCGTCGGGTCGATGCTCGGCGAGTTCAGCTCCACCCTGATCGAGGAGCTCGACTACTACGCCGAGGCCTACAACATGCAGCGCCTCGCCCTGGCCCTCGAGGGCATCCACGGCGTCCGTGTGCCCGAGCTGCACCGCAGCCTGTCGACCGACAAGGTGCTCACGCAGGAGTTCGTCAGCGGGGTGAAGATCTCCGACGTCGAGGCCATCCGCGCTGCCGGCCACGACCCCGGCGCCATCGGCGAGGCCGCGCTGCGCGCGGCCATCAAGATGCTGCTGATCGACGGCTTCTTCCACGCCGACCCGCACCCCGGCAACCTCATCGTCGACCTCGAGAGCGGCGATGTCACCTTCCTCGACTGCGGCATGGTCGGCGAGCTGACCGTGTCGCAGCGGGTCCACCTCGTCATGGCGCTGTGGGCTTACACGCGCCACGACATCCCCGCGATGGGTGCGCAGCTGCGCTCTCTGTCGGTGCCGTTCCGGCCGGTCGACGAGGACCGGTTCAGCAAGGCGTTCGAGCGCAAGATGGCCCGCTACGCCGCCAGCGGCGCCGAGATCAGCGAGGTGCTGTCGGCCGGCATGGGCGTGCTGCGCGACAACGGCCTGCGGCTCGACCCGCAACTCACCCTCGCGATCAAGGCGCTGACCCAGGCCTCGGCGTTCTACAAGCCGCTGGCGCCGGCCGGGAAGCCTTACGCCACCGCGGTGATGGAGGCGACGCAGGAGCTGGGCCTCGAGGCCGTCAACGAGGAGGCGATCGTCGGGCTCGCCCGCAAGGAGGGCATGAAGCTCGCTGCCAAGGCGCTGCAGGAGGCGCCGGACTACCTCAAGGGCCTGCTGTCGTGGCGCGACCAGCTCAAGAAGGGCAAGCTCACGGTCTACGTCGACACCTCGGCGCTCGACAGCCAGGTGAGGGCGCTGCGCTCGATCGTGCAGACGATCGCGATCGCCCTGCTCGTGGGCGGCGGGATGATCGGCGCGGCCATCGCGGCCGCGGCCTTCAGCAACCTGCCCAACCAGGAGACCGTGGCCCGCTGGACGATCCTCGCGTTCTTCGCAGCGCTCGCCCTCGCGTTCGTCCTCGTCCTCATGTTCCTCGGCGCGTTCATCCGCGAGCGGCGGCGGGAGTCGCGCGACCGCTGGCCCGGCCCGTAGCCGCCATCGGTCCCGCGTAACCGCGACGCAGCCAGGGCTGCCGCACCGCCTCGGCACCCTCCCCCGCTAGCGTTCGGTCCACGGGGCGGAGGAGGGGACGGCCGTGGAGATCGCCAACCCGGTGCTGGTCGCCGTCGGGATCTACCTGCTCTACCTCGTCGTGGTCGCGGCGATCTGGAAGATCAACAAGGTCGACTACCTGACCATCGGGGAGTCGGCGCAGTCCGCGATGCGCGGCATCGTCGTCCCCATCGGCGTGGGCCTGCTCATGCTCGTCATCGCCACCACCCTGCTCGGCTGGTGGGGCGACGTGCTCACCCAGTCGCGGCAGGGGCCCGCGTGGGCGATGGTCGTGCCGGTGATGATGGCCGCCGTCGCGGTGCTCAACGCCGTGCGCGTCGACTACCGGCACCCGAAGGCGCGCAGCGTGCTCCCGGTGCTGGCCGTCGGCGTGCTGCTCGTCGGCGCAGCGGAGGAGCTGCTCACCCGCGGCCTGCTGGTCGTGGCTCCGCAGCAGCAGGGCTGGAGCCTGCTTCAGGTATGGCTGCTCTCGACCGCCCTGTTCTCGCTCCTGCACGCCATCAACGTCGCGTTCGGAGTCCCGCTGGCCGGAGGCGCGCTCCAGCTGGTGATGACCTTCCTCGCCGGCACGGCGCTGTTCCTGACCCTGTTCCTGACGGGCAGCCTGGTCGTGGCCGCGCTCGTGCATGCGCTCTGGGACTACGGGACCTTCGGCCGGACGATCACGGACCGGGCACCGCTGGGGATCGAGCTGGCGCTCCCGTTCGTCGTCCAGCTCGCAGCGATCATCACGATCTGGTTCGTCGTCCTGTAGAGGTCGTCAGCCGACAGGATCCGGCTCCGGCCGGGTCCAGATGTAGGCGACCACGGATGTCAGGACCACCGCCTGGACGACGAGCACCCAGGGCCGCAGCCCCAGCGCCACCGAGACGCCGAACGCCAGGGCGATGGAGATCGTCGCCAGCCGCTTGGCGCTGCGTCGCACCAGGCGCCCGTTGTTCCAGTCGGCCAGCGGCGGACCCAGCCGCGGGTGCTCGTGCAGCCAGGTGTGGAGACGGTCCGAGGAGCGGGCGAAGGCGAACGCGGCGACGAGCAGGAACGGCGTCGAGGGGACGAGCGGCAGGGCGACGGCGATCAGGGCGACCAGGACACTGCCGGCGCCGAGCCCCAGCCACGCGTAGCGCACGTGCGCACCTCCTCGGGGTCGAGGCTAGCCAGCGCGACACACAGGTTCGGCCGGATGCGGCGTGCGATCGGCCACGTCGGCGTCAGACGCGCGGGGCCTGGCCGGGCTCGAGGCGGCGAGGCTCGCCGTCGACGGTGGCCAGCAGAGCGGCGTCGGGAGCGAGCCCGCTGACGACGCCCTGGGCGCCGTCGACGTCGACGAGCCGGCCGAAGGTCACGCACCGCGCCCGGTAGTCGGCCGCCAGCCGCGGGTCGTCGTCGAGCAGCTGCTGCAGCCGGTGGCGCAGGGCTGCTAGGTAGGCCTCGGCGATGGGTCCGGCGTCGGCCTTGCCGCCCTCCGCCCACACGGAGGTCCAGCCGGACGGGAGGTCGAGCGCGGATGCCGTGAGCGACAGCCGTACTGCGACGGCGTCGTCCCCGGCCTCGACCTCCGCGGTCCGGTAGGCGCCGCCCGCCCCGCCGCACATCGCCCTCTGCAGGGTGACGGCGTCAGGCCAGGCGACCTCGGCGGGGACGCGGGCGACGTCGCGAAGACCGTCGGCCAGGGCCAGGGAGGCGACGAGCGTGAGCCACGGCCGCGCCTCCTCGGGGACGGCCACCGGGACCACGACGACCAGGTCCGGGCCGACGACCTCCGTCGTCGCGTCGCCCAGGACGGCGCCGGGGGCGTCGGTCCGCTGCGTCTCCGCCATACCCCCGACGGTATGCCGGGCCCTCCCGGGACGGGGCGGGGCGTTCCGCGTCGCGGACCGGCAGGGCGTGTTGCGCCTCCGTACGAGTGACGCAGGGGCCGCCTGCTCAGGACCGGTCATCGGCCCGGTCGATCACGAGGACGGATTCACCGGGGACCGGGAAGGGGTGGGCGCCATGCGCGGCAGCGAGCTCAAGGTCGGCAAGCTCTATGCGTTCCCGACCAACCCCGGGCCCTGGTACCGCTACGCGGTCCGCGCCCGCGTGATGACCCATGGGCGCCGCGATCGGGTGCTCGTCATGTTCCCCGATGGCGTCCCCGCCTCCCCGACGCGCGACGAGATCCCCTGCGCCGCCCTCGTGTGGGTGGAGGGCGACGCGCTGCTGTGCACCTGGGAGGAGTGGCCCTCCTACGCCGCGGAGAGCCGCATCGACCTCACCGCGCTGGTCTCGAGCGCCGTCGCTGCGATCGGCGGCGACGACGCACCGCGGCTGGTGGGCGGCGGCGCCACCGCCGAGCCCGACCGCTGGTGGTCGCGGCCCGTCGGCACACTGCTGCGCCCGCCGGCCCGCGGCTACGAGAAGGCCTGACACCCGACGAGGGACGCAGCGGGCCCCGGCCGTGATGGCCGGGACCCGCTGCTGCGTGCTGGTGGGCGGCGTCAGCCGAGGGCGCGCACGATGTCGTCGACCCGCTCCTTGGCATCGCCGAAGAGCATCCGCGAGTTCTCGCGGAAGAACAGCGGGTTCTGCACCCCGGCGTAGCCGGTGGCCATCGAGCGCTTGAACACGATGACGTCGTGGGCGTTCCACACCTCGAGCACCGGCATGCCGGCGATCGGCGACGACGGGTCCTCGTTGGCGGCGGGGTTCACGGTGTCGTTGGCGCCGATCACCAGGACGACGTCGGTGTCGGGGAAGTCCGGGTTGATCTCGTCCATCTCCAGGACGATGTCGTACGGGACCTTCGCCTCGGCAAGCAGGACGTTCATGTGCCCGGGAAGGCGGCCCGCCACCGGGTGGATGCCGAACCGGACGTCGACCCCTCGGGCGCGCAGCTTCGACGTCATCTCCGCGACCGGGTACTGCGCCTGCGCGACCGCCATGCCGTAGCCCGGGGTGATGACGACCTTGCGCGCATTGGCGAGCAGCTCGGCGACCTCCTCGGCGTTGGTCTCGCGGTGCTCGCCGTAGTCCTTGACCTCGCCGGTGACGGCCCCGTCGGAGCCGAAGCCGCCGAGGATCACCGAGATGAACGAGCGGTTCATCGCCCGGCACATGATGTAGCTGAGGATCGCACCGGAGGCGCCGACGAGGGAGCCGGTGATGATGAGCAGGTCGTTGCTCAGCATGAAGCCGGCCGCGGCCGCGGCCCAGCCCGAGTAGCTGTTGAGCATCGACACGACCACCGGCATGTCGCCGCCGCCGATCGCGGCCACGAGGTGGAAGCCGAGGAACAAAGCCAGGGCGGTCATGATGAGCAGCGGGATGATCGCGTTGTCGCTGTGGTCGGCCATGAACCAGACCATGAGACCGGCCGACACGATGAGGATCAGCAGGTTGAGCAGGTGGCGTGCCGGCAGCACGAGCGGCGACGACTTCATGCGCGCCGACAGCTTGAGGTAGGCGACGATCGAGCCGGTGAAGGTGACGGCGCCGATGAAGACGCCGAGGAACACCTCGGCCGAGTGGATCGCGGCGAGCGACCCCTCGTCGGCGGCACCCGGCTCGAAGTAGGAGTTGTAGCCGACGAGCACCGCGGCGAGGCCGACGAAGCTGTGCAGCATCGCGACCAGCTCGGGCATCTGCGTCATCTCGACCGTGCGGGCGCGCCACGCGCCGATCGAACCGCCGATGAGCATCGCGACGACGATGAGCGTCAGGGTGATCGCGAACGGGCGCTGGTCGGGCAGGATCGCGGCGTTGCGCGCGGCGAGGACGAGCGTGGCCACGAGCGCGAGCGCCATGCCCGTCATGCCGAAGACGTTGCCGCGCTTGGCGGTCTCGTGCTTCGACAGGCCGGCGAGCGCCAGGATGAACAGGACGCCGGCCACGATGTAGGCGCCCTGGACGAGGCCCGAGAGGGTGTCGGAGGACAGGAAGTCGGTCACCGGTCAGTCCTTCCGGAACATCTCGAGCATGCGCAGCGTCACGAGGAACCCGCCGAAGATGTTGATCGAGGCGACGAGCACCGCGACCACCGCCAGGACCGTGACGAGCGTGTTCTCGGACCCGATCTGCAGGATGCCGCCGACGAGGATGATCCCGGAGATCGCGTTGGTCTCCGACATCAGCGGGGTGTGCAGCGCGTGCGCGACGTTGGAGATGACGTAGTACCCGACGAACACCGCGAGCACGAAAACCGTGAAGTGGTTGAGCAGCACGGCGGGCGAGTAGGCCGCGAGCACCATGAACAGCACGGCGCCGAGGCCCGCCCAGTAGAGGCGTCGCCTCGGATCCTTGGGCTTCGGCGGCTCCTTCGCGGGCACCGCCGCGACCGTTGCGGCCGGTGCGGCCGAGACCTGCACCGCCGGCGGCGGCCACAGCAGCTCGCCGTCCTTGGCCACGGTCATGCCGCGCTGCACGACGTCGTCGAGGTCGAGGACGAGCTCGCCGTCCTTGGCCGGGGTGAGCAGCTTCATCAGGTTGACGATGTTGGTGCCGTAGAGCTGGGAGGTCTGGCCGGCCAGCCGCGAGGCGAGGTCGGTGTAGCCGATGATCGTGACCTTGTTGGCCGTGACCACCTTGTCGTCGGTCACCGTGCCCTCGACGTTGCCGCCGTTGGCGGCCGCCATGTCGACGATCACCGAGCCCGGCTTCATCGCGGCGACCGTCTCGGCGGTGATGAGCTTCGGCGCGGGGCGCCCCGGGATCAGGGCGGTGGTGATGACGATGTCGGCGGCGCGGGCCTCCGCGTCGTACATCGCGGCGGTGGCCGCCTCCTGCTCGGCGGTCATCTCCTTGGCGTAGCCGTCGGAGGAGACCTCCTGCTCCATCTCCACGAAGACGAAGTCGGCGCCCATCGACTTGACCTGCTCGGCGACCTCGGGGCGGACGTCGAACGCACGGACGACCGCGCCCATCGACCCCGCCGCGCCGATCGCGGCGAGGCCGGCCACGCCGGCACCGACCACGAAGATGCGCGCCGGCGGCACCTTGCCCGCGGCGGTGACCTGGCCGGTGAACTGGCGGCCGAACGCATGCGCGGCCTCGACGACCGCGCGGTAGCCGGCGACGTTGGCCATCGACGACAGCACGTCGAGGGCCTGCGCACGGGAGATGCGCGGGACGGCGTCGAGCGCGAGCGCGGTGACGCCCGCGGCCCGCAGCTTCTCGACGAGCTCGGGGGACCGGCCCGGGGCCATCATCGAGACCAGCACGGTGCCGGGCTGCAGCCGCGCGATCTCGTCGTCGCTCGGCGCGTTCACCTTGGCGACGACGTCGCTCGACCACACCGTGGCCGGGTCGGCGAGGGTCGCGCCGGCCGCGGTGTAGGCGTCGTCGGGCTGGTCGGCCGAGCCGCCGGCCCCCGCCTCGATGACGACCTCGTAGCCCAGCTTGATGAGCTGGGCGGCCGTCGCGGGGGTGGCCGCGACGAGGGTCTCGCCCGGCTTGGACTCGCGGGGGATGCCGATGCGCACGCGTCTCTCCTCGTCCTCATGCCCGTCCGCAGCTCGGGACGCTGCGGCGGGCAGGGGTCGGACGGCGTCGTGCGACGCCGTCCTGCTCCACGCGCGAACCTAGCGCCCGCGCGCCCCGCAGCCACCGGCGAGGCCGACGATGTGACCCACGTGTCCGAGGTGCTCAGCCGGTCGTGCGGTGCACCTTGTGCTGCGCGGCCTGCGCGACGGGGCGGATCGTGATCTGGTCGAGGTTCACGTGGCTCGGCCGGGTGGCCACCCAGGCGACGGCGTCGGCGATGTCGCCGGCCGTGAGGGGCTGCTCGACGCCGGCGTACACCGACGCCGCGCGGTCGGCGTCGCCGTGGAACCGGTTGACCGCGAACTCCTCGGTGCGCACCATGCCCGGCGCGATCTCGGTGACGCGGACGGGCTGGCCGCACAGCTCGAGCCGCAGCGTGGCGGCGAGGGCGGCCTCGGCGTGCTTGGCGGCGGCATAGGACCCGCCGCCCTCGTAGGCGACGTGCCCGGCGGTCGATCCCATGACGACGACGAGCCCGCGGCCGGAGCGCACCAGCAGCGGCAGCAGCGCCTGGATCGTGCGGACCGTGCCCAGCACGTTGACGTCGTAGGTGCGCTGCCACGAGGCGAGGTCGGCGTCGGCGATGGACGCGGCATCGAACGCGCCTCCCGCGTTGGCCACCAGCGTGGTGACGTCGGCGCCGGCCAGGTGCGCGGCGAGGGCGTCGACGCTGTGCTGGTCGGTGACGTCGAGCTCCCACGCGGTGATCCGCTCGTGCGCGGCGGCGACGTCGGCGAGCCGGTCGGTGCGGCGGGCGCAGGCGAGGACGTCGAAGCCCTCCGACGCGAGGGCGAGCGCGGTGGCCGCGCCGATCCCGCTGCTGGCCCCGGTGACGACGGCGGTCCCTCGCTGCTGCATGCGCCCATCATCGCGGCCGGGGCACTACTCCTCGACGAGGGGGACGACCTCCTGGCCGATCCACCGCATCCAGCCCACGATGTCGGGCTCGTCCTCCAGCGGCCGCAGGACCACCGAGGTGGCACCGGCAGCCCGGTAGCGGGCGACGCCGGCCGCGACGTCCGCCGCCGTGCCGGCGAGCCCGCGCTCGGTGTCGGGGTCGCCGGTGGGCCCGCCGAGGTCGGCGGCCAGGCGCTGGACCGCCCCTTCGCCGCGCACGGCATGGACGAACACCGGGATCTCGGGCCGGTCCGTGCGCCCTCCTGCCGCGACGCCCGAGTCGATCA
>Ga0102832_1000409_pt3 | contig 33547 bp, 28 predicted proteins | sample EBPBio282013_DNA_FD_88942 | JGI IMG/M metagenome (GOLD analysis project Ga0102832, IMG submission 88942) | Wastewater treatment Type I Accumulibacter community from EBPR Bioreactor in Madison, WI, USA - Reactor 2_5/28/2013_ DNA (Illumina Assembly) | ecosystem: Engineered > Bioreactor > EBPR >... | reverse complement strand
GCAGTCCGTAGCCGCTGCTCGATGGATCGTGCCGTCTGCACGGCCTCGTCGGCCGTGGCGATCACGTCGGCGAGCCTCAAATTAATCGTGAGCGTGTATGCCGCGTTGGACGCCGGCGCGCCACCGCGCGCGCCGCCAGGCGGCGCCGCAACGGCATTCGCAAATGTCAGATTCAGCACGACCGCATCGCCGTCCAGCGCCGAAACAATGCGGTGAAGTTCTGGCGTAAGCGGAACTTTCTTCGCATCGAGTCGGTCGGCAACCTCAAGAACGTTGCGCATCGGCCCGGCCAGATGCGGCGCACTGGCAACTGCTTTTTCCTCGTCGGAAAGGCTGCTACGAAGCCGGCTCAGTTGTGTCGTGAGAATCTCGTTTTGACTGCTCGTTTCGTAAAGCTCGTAACCGGTCCATCCCGACCATCCGAGAAACCCGGCAACTAAAAGGCCTGCCGCATAGGGCGCGGCGAAATAGGCGACTTCGCGAATATCGTCTGCGGTGTCCCCCATTGCCGCCGAGCGGCTGAGAGGCAGCGTCGGCTTACGCTTTGAAACGAACCAAGCGGCATGCAGAACGTCGCTATGCGCCTGATCAGGACGACCGAGCGAACCAAGGTTGAGGAGGGCGCCCGCCTCATACGGAGTATAAACACTGACGGAACGCGCACCCTCCCAGGTCAGATCCTCGAGAACCGTTTTGTTCTCCGCACTGGTCAGAACGACAACATCGAGCGGCTCGCCCACTTGGTAGCCCAAGCGGCGGATGTAAGTGATCGTCGCCTTGAAATCGCGAATGATCATGTCGGCAAAGTCGGCCGGCGGCGTATCTGCCGGCGGCGCCTGGGTGACGCGTGTCAGGGACAAACGCCCGTTCTTCTCGATGATCTGACGCAAACCACCGGTCACATTGATGCCAATAAAATGGCGCCATTGATTCTTCTTTTCCGGCGCGGCGCCATCTGCGGTAGGCGCGACCTCCTCCGCGGCATCCTTGGGCGCCAACTCACGGATGAGATCGACGCTTTCGGTCGCGATGGTGTAAATACCACCCTTCTCGTTCGGCAGGCTGTTGATGAAATCCAGCCAGCCGACGATACGCCCTTCGAGAGGAACCGAGGCCATCTCGTAGACCAGCGTCTTTTTCGATGTTTGATCGATCAGACGCGCGCCACGCAAACTTTGGCCCGGAAAAGCCATGTTGATGTGGCGGGCAAGCACGCGGCGGCGGTCAAAAATGCCAACGCGCGGTATTTCCTCTTCCTTGAAGGACTGATCAAGCGTGTCAATGAGAACCGACAAACGCCCGCGCGGATCCTCCGCGAGAGCCTCTCCGAGTTCTTCTTGCGCCATCCCGGAATCGGGCGAGCCCAACCAAGCGTTGGCAACCTTACCGTCTACAAAGCGAGTGAGCACGACATTGTCGTCGCCGATGCTGAGAACGAATTCGCCGCCCTTGGCCATATCGAACCGCCGTTTCCGTTAGCTGCTGCCGAGGCTGTTGTAAATCGGGCCCATGACACCCGCGACGATCCACGCCATGATCGCGCCCGAGATCACGGTCATCGCCGGCTCGATCATCGCGATCATGGCATCGATCGCCTCATCGACATCTTTGTCATAAAAGCCCGTGACGTTATCCATCACGCCGCCGAGGTTCCCGCTGTCCTCGCCGATCTTCACCATGCGGCAAACAAGGCTGGGGAACTGGCCGGAGTTGCGCATTGCCACCGAAAGCGGCTCGCCGTTCTGCACCTGTTGACGAACCGTTTTCATCGACTCCTCAAGGCAGCGGTTGGTGACGACGCGTTGGGCCGTTTCCAGGCACTGAAGGATAGGAACTCCGCTCTGGAACATGACGGCGAAGAAGTGCGCGAAACGCGAAATTGCGAGTTTGGTGATAAGTTGGCCGAACACCGGAATACGAAGGGCGAGACAGGAAAATGCGTACCGCATCGTCTCTGAAGACTTCACCATGACGACAAGAACCGCCGCCACGGCGGCCGGAGTTAGCAGCACGACATGCCAGTAGTTCACCACAAAATCAGACGTCGCGATGAGCGCGAGTGTCACCGGCGGAAGCTCTGTCCCGTTGCTTCTCAGGAATTCAACGATTCCCGGAACGACGACGCCCATCATGAAGCCGAGCATGCCCATGATCAGCACCATCACGATGGCGGGGTAGCGGGCGGCCTTCTTGACGCGCTGACGGATGGCGTCCTCCCACTTCACATGCTTGGTGAGATGACGGAAGGACTCCGTCAGTTTGCCGCTTTCCTCGCCGGCCGCAACGAGCGCCGAATACAAGTCGCCGAAAACCTTGGGATGCTTCTCGAACGCCTGTGACAGCGGCGTGCCGCCCTGGACGTCATTGAGAATGGTCGTCGTCAGGTCGCGCAGGCGCGGTGTATCCGTCGAATCACGCACGTCCGTGAGAGAATCCAGCAGGGGTACGCCCGCAGCCTGCAACTGCTCCAGGTGCACGAAAAATTGGATCTTTTCGCGCGCGCTGACGCCCTTGGCCATCGCCGTGGACAGCGCACTGGTCTTCACCGGCTTGCTGTCGATCAGCATGAGGCCGATTTCCTCCAACTGCTGATGGAGATCGGTCTCGTTGTTGGCCGACAGCTTGCCGCGGATCTGGCGGCCGGCATCGTTCAGCGCGCGGTAGGCGTATTGAGCCATGCGTTAGGCCACCGCGAGACGGTCGGTGAAGTCGACGATGTTCATGGCGGCCTTCAGGCTGGTTTTGCCTTCGAGCACCTTTGTCGTGGCGTCTTCGACCATGGGCACGAAACCGGCGCCTCTCGCGGCCTTCTTGATCGCCGGCAGCGGAGCATCCTCGATGACAAGCGCGTCCACCTCATCGTTGAACGGCAGGATTTCCGAGACCGCGATGCGCCCCCTGTAGCCGGTCTTGCGGCAGTTATCGCAGCCTTTGGGATGGGCGATCTGCGGTGGGTTGGCGGGATCGACGGCGAGAAGCTGGCATTCCTCCGCCGTCGCTGGCCGCATTTCCTTGCATTCTTCGCAGAGCTTGCGGACGAGGCGTTGCGCGATGATACCGATGACATTGCCCGCCATGAGGTTCGGCTTTAGGCCAAGATCCAAAAGACGCGGGATGCAGCCCGCAGCATCGTTGGTGTGCAGGGTGGTGTAAACTTGGTGGCCCGTCATGGCGGCACGGAGAGCCATGGTCGCGGTGCCGCTATCGCGGACTTCCCCCACGAGAATGATGTCCGGATCCTGGCGGAGCAGGGTTCGAATCCCTTCCGAGAAGCTGAGCGAACTGCCTTCGCGCACCTGCGCCTGACGGATCAGCGAAAGTTCGTATTCGACCGGATCCTCGAGCGTCATGATGTTGACGTCGAGCGAGTTGATATACGCCATCATGCCGTAAAGCGTCGTCGTCTTGCCCGAGCCGGTTGGACCGGTCACGATGATGATGCCTTCCGGCTTCTGCACCATGCGCTTGATGAGCGCGAAGTTGTGCGGCGTGTACCCCAGCTTGTCGATCGTCACCAGCGCTTGGGACTTATCGAGAATACGAAGGACGACGTTTTCGCCGTGGATCGTCGGCAACGACGAGGCGCGGAAGTCGACCTTGCGGTTACCGATTTCGAGCGTGAAGCGACCGTCTTGCGGATTGAGGCGGTCGGCGATGTTCATGCCGCCCATCAGCTTGATGCGGTGACAGGCCGCGGCCCAGTGACGTTTATGGAGCGTACGGATCTGCGTCATTTCGCCGTCGATGCGGTAGCGCAAGCGCAGGAAGTTGCCTTCCGGCTCGAAGTGAACGTCGGAGGCGCCGGTCTTGATGGCGTCGAGCAGCAGCGCGTTCACAAGACGTACGAGCGGATGGAGGTAGCCACCTTCCATCTGTTCGACGTACTGGGTTTCCTCGTCCTCGCCGGACTCCAGCGATTCAAGTTCTTTGAGCACGCCTTCGATTGAAAGCTCGTGGCCGTAGTATTGGTCGATGGCCTTCTGGACTTCGGTGTCCGAGCAGACGAGCGGCGCGACATTCGTGCCGGCCGGGAAGAAGCGCTTGACCTTGTCGATGGCGAGAACGTCGTAGATGTCCGCCATGGCCAGGCGAAGCGTCTTGCCGTCGAAGGAAACGGGAAACGCGCGATAACGCTGCGCGGCTTCCTTGGGAAGGAGGTTGAGAGCTTCGGCCTCGACGACCGTCGCGCCCGGCACGAAGCGCTGATAGCCCGAACTTTCCGCCAGAACCGCGGACAGCGCCTGTTCAGTGATGAACCCGAGTTCGACAAGCAACTCGCCGAGCAACTTGTTGGATTTCGCTTTTTCCTGGAACGCGACCTCGAGCTGATCCTTGGAGATCAGTCCGCGCTCGACCAGAAGGTCGCCAATACGTGCTGTCGGTGCGGGTTTAGCGCCGCCTTTATCGCCGTCCATTCGAGACCCCCGTCCCCGCAAAAAATCAGTCGTAAATTCTATACGACCGGCCTGTTTAAGGCGAGGCTTTAGACGCGCTGCGGCACGCAGATTATGTAGGTTTTTAAAGGGTCATAGGGCGCTTCGTCGGGCGCATCGAAATGATTTTTCGCGTCGATAGGATCCCAGCGCGAGGTCGCTCTCACGCTTCCCGTATCGATCCGACCATCGTCGAGCCGTTGGTCGATTTTCAGTGCAGCATCCCCGGGAATCCGGGTTGCGCAAATTACGTTCTTAAGGCCGAGGTTGTCTTCCGCGAAACCAAATTGGCCTCCGAACAAGTTGTCTGGCATCGCCGACTGACCGACGAGGTTGATATCGCCGTCGAGAAGACCCGCCGAGCGAAGATCGCGCCAGGCGTCAAACTGCTCACCCGTAGCGTTGGCGTAGTCACTGAGAATGCCACTAATCCTTTGGTCGCCCGCGAATGAAACCGCCACCCCATTTACGACATAAACCGAGTTCGCCCTTCCCCATACCCCTGGCGCCCGCAGGTCATCGCCCGGCAACGCGCGGTATTGGGCTTCGTATTTGAGAATGTCGTCTTGAAATTGTCTAAGCTGGTTGGCCGTGACAACGCCGCGAGTCATATGCACCAACTCGCGCCCCTTCAACGTCATCAAGAAAATGAAGCCGAGAATGACGACGGCGATAATCATCACCAACGGCGCTATGCCGCGTTCGCTTTTTCCACACGCCCGCACGATCTCAAATCCTCCGCACGCCGGTGGCAACTGTAAAAAAAAAGAGTGCGAAAGGACACCCCTTCGCACTCTTTTGGTCGAAATTGCCGAATTCAGATCAGTCGGTGCTGAAGATAAGATCGCACTCACGCGCGCCGCTGACGGCAGCGGTGATCTTATAGTCGGTGGTCGCGCCGCCACAGACACCCGAGTTGACGTCCATATTGCGGATACGACCCGTTTCCGGAAGGCCGTCGTCGAACTTCTGATCAATCTGGAAGGCGCTGGCCGCAGTCAACGGCGCGTTCGCGGAGGCGACCGTCGTGGCGGACGTCGCCAAACGCAACCAGACGGTCGTAACAGCGCTTGCCGCTCCGCCCGTGGCCGTACCCGTATGGGTACCATGGGCAACCGTGAGACCCGTGTTGCTCCACGGAGCCGGTGGCAACGCCGACGGCGTGGCGCCACCCGAGAACACCGTCGCCGTCGTGGTGGTCAGCTGACCGCCGGCGAAGAGGCCGGATGCAACGAGCCCCTGGAAGTACATGTAATTTTCGCCCGAGGCGCCATTAGCTGCCGCAATCGATGAAACGTTCGTGCCGGCAACGCCTGTGCTTTCTGAAACATAGCCATTGCGGTTTCCGTCAACGACGCTGGAATGAATCTTTGTCGAGGCTTCGTTATAGTCGCCCGGAAGGGCTTTATAGCGGTCCAAAAAGGTGTTCTGAGCGGCACGGATTTGATCGTACAGCGCCATGACGTTTTTCTGGCGCGCGCTTTCGATCACTTCCTGGCCCTTCAAGATCCCACCAACGATCAATCCGATGATCACCAGCACGATCGACATTTCGATCAGCGTAAACCCTCGCTGATCACGCGACATATAACTTGGCATTTTTGAAACCCCCGAAATCTGAATGCTTTTCTAGCGTAGTCCGAACGGATCGCCCTATATCCGAATCTCGTACTTATTTAACACAGGTTCAGCGCCTTGCGCTAGCGTCTTTTGGCGCCAATTTATTGATATAATTCAAATACATGGAGATTAGTTAGGACTGCAAAATAATTGCGGTCGCGTCGTGTTTTATTCCGATTTCGTTTTCAATCTTTGGGAAACCTCGTTGAGCCAATTGATTTCCTCATGGGTCAAGCGGCTCAACTTTTCCGCGCGTACCTTTTCGATGGAGGCGTAGCCCTCTGCGAAGCGACCCAATTTTTCGAGAAGCAAAGCGGGGAACATCCAGACCCACGAAGGCATGTCGGGGAAGTCATAACTTGCGACGAGGCGCGCAATGGCGAGAGCGTACTCAGTATCCCCCAAACGATGATCGGCAAGTTCGATACAGCGCGTCAGCCAGATCCAATGGCGCCGCGGATCAACCGACGCCTTCTCGACCATGAAGTCGACAACACGGCGCAAATCGGCATTGTTTTTTGTGAAAGAGAAATACCGGCCCGCAAGGATGAAGTGGTGGTTGGCTTTCGGATCGAGTTCGGACAATGCGCGAAGCCAACCGATCACGTAGTCGTAATTATATTGGCTGATCGGCGTCACCGCACCGGCGCCGTCGCCCGCGTTCTGCAAGTCGATCGCGAGCCGACGATACAAGAATTGATCATCCCCAAAAGCCAAGGCTTTACGTGAGAGCTCACCTGGAGGCGGCGACAAGACAGGCGGACTCGCGTGAATGTTCCGATTGAGGCTTGCGAGGCCCGCGTGTGCGCCTGCAAGAAACAGGCAAAGCGCCGCCAACGGGAGCGGAACTTTCCCGACGTCCGACTTGCCGAACATCAGAACTGCCTGCGAGAAAGATCAAAGATCGACGCGGCCAACACCAGGGCTAAGAACACGAGCCCCTGCACAAAGGGAAACAACAGCTCGCCATTTTGCCCGTATACAAGCCATCCGGTCTGAGCAAAAAGATCGAGCCGCGGCATGATCAGCGCAAGCGCGTCCACGACGTAGTCCGAGGCTTTGACATCTCGCGCATCGGCCATGAAGTCACGGATACCGAGGAACAGTCCCATCAGGCGTGCGAGTGCATAGAAACCGAGGGTAAAGATCACGCAGGATGTGGCGCGTTCCAGCATCAATCCTGAGAAGATCGCGATCGCGACGACGATCCAGCATTCAAGCAGAAGTGAAAAACTCCAAACTAGTATTCCATCGGCGCTTGGAGCCACGCGCCAAAGCGCAAGCGCGAGGCCGACGACAAAAGCGCACGTCACCAGCGCAAAGCCCAACCAATAACCGACAACAAAGCTGCCGCGCGCGAGAGCGCGCGCCAGAATGCCCTCGACCTCCCGTGTCTCAATCATGCTTTGAACGTGGAAGGCCACGAACACGACCAGCCCAACGACCAGAACGATGCGTCCTGCACCCGCCGCGAAAACGACAACGGCTTGCGCCTGTTCAAGAAGCGCGGTTCCGCCGATAAAAACGGAAAGTGACGTGGCCCCGATCAAAGCGATGAGCAAGCCGGCGAAAAGCCGGTTACGCAACGCTGTGAGAACCACAAGACGAACCGTTGCCAACATGCTCAAACAGTCTTTCGGAAACGCGAGAAGCCCTTAGAAAACGATCGGCCGCGGATCCGGCGTGAAGGTCTTGTAGAGACGGATGTCCTCGTCGGAAATCGTTTCCGGCGCGTTGGCCAACGTCGCACGAATAAACACGACGAGTTCCGTCACCTTGTTTTGCTTGATGTCCTGCGACAACGCCTTGCCGACGAGTGGAACATCCATGATGCCCGGCAGGCCTTCGCGCGTGTTCTGGACATCTTCCTGCATCAAACCACCCATAACAACAGTCTGGCCGGATTCCATGGTCACCAGCGAGTCCATTTCACGCACCTCAACGATCGGGATCGGCGACGATACGATCGGCGTCGAGCTATTGATCTGCTGCGCCAATGCGATGCTCACCGCAACGCCCGGATCGTTGACGTAACCGGTCACGCGCGTGATGGAAGGGCGCATGCTGAGCGAAATACGGCGCGAGATCGGATCGATGGCGGGCTGAACGCTCATGATCATTCCGATCGGAACTGTTTTGATTTGGCTATCGACCGTCAGGCGATCGCGCTGCCCCTGCTGTGTGGCTTCCGTGAATGTGACATCCAGATCAAAGAAGACCTGGTTCTGCGCCACTTTCAGAATAGCGACTTGGTTGTTCAGTGCCGTCAAGCGGGGGCTCGACAGCGTACGGACCGTCCCGAACTGACGCACGAGTTGGAGCGCGAGGCTCAGGTCACCGTCATTCATCCATGCGGCGGTGAACGTCGGATCCGCCAAGGTCGCAGGCACAACTTCACGGGTGAAATTCGTTCCAATCTTCAGATTGTCGTTGGTGGCCGGGAAACGCAGATCGCCATTCGGACCAAACACCGCGTTCCAATCGATGCCCGCGCGATATTGGTCGTTCAGGGTGACTTCCACGATCTTCGCTTCGATGAGCACCTGCTGGTTCACGGCCGCGCGAACATCTCGCAAGTAACGCTCGATCGCCATATGTTGGCGGCGCGTAGCGAAGACGGTGATAATGCCCGCTTGCGGGTTAAGGCTGAAGCGGCTGGTCGCGACCGGCGCCACTACCGCCGCCGGTTGAGCCGCCGCTGCGGTCGTTGGCGGCGGCGAGCGGCCCTGATCTTCCTGCAGCATGGCGTCGAGTTGTTGCTGGCGGCCCTGAGTCATGGCCGCCACTTGTGCCGGCAACGCCGGCGCCGCGCCGCCAGCGCCAGCGCCCCCACTCGCGGGGGGCGGGGCCGCTGCAGGGGCTACGGGAGCCGCTGCGGTTTGCGGCACAAAACTCGCGTCGATGGCCGCTTGTTGGCGGCTGCGACGCGACTGAATGCTGCCGAGAATCTCGGTGATGTTCTGACCGATGGTAGTCCAGAAATTCGAGTCCGATGTTTGATTGACACTGGTCGCTGAGCGGTTCGAGCCGCCCGCGCCCGCGCCGGCGGCACCGATCGCAGCCGCGACCGAGGCTGCATCGGAGGAAGAACTGGCGGTCGAACTCGATGAACGGCTCACGTCGAGCACATCCATCCGATACTGCTCGAGATACGGATCGTCGATTTCCACACGCAACGTATTGCGTTCCATCTTGTAGCGAAGCTCCGCCAGCTCGGCGATGCGCTCGATCACCTCAATAAATGGGCGGTCCGTCGCGGTCATGATGATGCCGCCGCCGATGCGGGGGTCCATTTCCAGATCGACGCCCGCGCGGCGCGCGAGCTCGATGAGGATATCGCGGACTGGCGTGGTTTCCGTGACCGAGATAGAGACGCGCCGCGTATCGGCGAGTTCGGGCGCCGCGGGTGCGGCCACGACCGATTGGAAGCCGGGAATGGGCGGCTCAGCGTTCGCTGCCTCGGCGGGCTTATTTTCCGGACCGCGGCGGCCCAGGAGATTTGCATACTCAGATTTGTCGATACCGCCTGCGGTATCGTAGTCGTTATAATGAGCGCCGGAGCATGAGGCGAGCATCGCGGCGATGGCCACCAGCGCTACACCTGAACGCAGCCGCTTCGCCGAAGCGACGGCCGAAAGAACCCCAGCGTCCATCATAAATATCCCCCGTACCAAACCCATCAAAGACCCATGCAGCGTGACGCCGCCGATCCGTTATTTCCCCGAAGGGTCGGTGCTTGCCGGCGCGCATTTTCGCGCCGCCTCAACGCACACCCCAACCCGCCTAACAGGTAGCACGCACAGGGTTGCAAACCAAGACCGGAACCCTTTCGGGCGGCTTGTCGCGACCCAACATTACAGCGTGATGATCGCGCCCCAGAAAGCCAGCAAAAGCGCCGGGCCAAAGGGAAAATGGCTGTCCCGCCGATGACTTCGCACTCCAAGCAGAATGGCCCCTCCCGCGCCTATGAGCCCTGCGGTACCCAGCGCCGCCAGTAGCCAGATGGGCGGCAAAGCCAAGGCCGCCGCCGCCATCAGTTTCGCGTCGCCCATACTGAGACCCTGACGGATGAGCCGCCTGCCTGCCGTATCGAACGCGATCGCAGCCCCGAAAACCAAGGCGGCGGCGAGGACCGCAGTCACAAAATCGCGGTCGCCGACAGCACGTAGCGCAACGAACAGGAGGGCGAGAATCAACAACAGGCTATTGGGCAACCGGCGATGTTCGATGTCGATGATGGCGAGCGTCATCATGACCGGCGTCGCGGCCAAAACGAGAACGAGTTGGGCGAAATCGGTCACGACCAACGCAGCGATTGAAAACAACAGCGCCATGAGAATTTCGATGGCGGGATATCGCCACGAAACGCGCGCACCGCAGTGGCCGCATTTTCCCCCGTGCATCACCCAGGAAAACACAGGCACCAAATCCTTGGGCGTCAACGTGGTCCCGCAAGAGGGACAAGCGGATCGGCCCTTCGCGATACTCTGGCCGCGCGGCAACCGATAACTGAGCGCCGTGATGAAGCTTCCGAAGATCAACCCCAGCATAATGACGATGGGAAGCGCGCTGAGCGGCAGTGGCGCTTGAAACGGAAGCATCTATTGGGGTTTGGCGTTCGCCGATGGCGGATTTGCGGCCGAAGCCGCCGGAGCGGCGATCCCGAAGGCGTCCTGGGCACGCGCATAAGCCATTTTTGCCCAGTTCTGAAGCGGGGTGTTCAAGGCGAATAACAGCGCAACTGCGGCAACTTGCGCGGCAATCACGCCGTACCAAACCGGACGTGACCAACGGCGCGTCTTCGTTTTCCGCACGAGTTGCGGACTATCGGCGATGGCGCCATCCGCGTGTTTTTCGGTGACTTGGATCGCGCCCCCCCCATAGGCAACGAGTAGCGCTTTATCGGCCAGAATATTGATAACGCGCGGCACGAAATTCGCGGCCTTTGCGATTCGTTCCATCGCCGCGTCGGAGAAAATCGGGAACTCGATGCTCTCGATGCGACTGGTCTGCACGCGGTGCGCCATATAGTGGACCGCCTCAGCCACGCTGAGCGGACCGGTGTTGAAGGCGAACCCGATCCGTTGATTGATTTGACGGAGATTCGGCTGCTGTAAAAGATCATCCAACTCCGATTGCCCGAACATCACGATCTGAAGAAGCTTGCTACGCTCGGTTTCAAGATTCGAAAGCAGGCGAACGGCTTCGAGACCCGAGGCCCCTAGCGCCTGAGCTTCATCCACGATGAGCACGGCGTTGCGGCCCAACGCATGCTGTTCGAGGAGAAACGTGTTCAAGCCTTGGAGCATCTGCGAGCGCGAGCCCGTTTCGATGCCGAACTCCGCGCAGACCAGGGTGACGATGCTTTCGGGATCGACCTGCGGTGCGTTGAGATAAGCGACCGCATCGTTGGAGCCTACCAGTTTGCGTAAAAGCAGCCGGCACAACATCGTCTTACCGGTCCCCACATCGCCTACGACCTTCAGGATGCCGGTGTTGCGCGCGATCCCGAACAGGATCGATTGGATGATCTCGGTATGCTTTTCCGTGGGATAGTATTGATTGGTGTTGGGCGTGAGCGTGAACGGGTGCTCTTTCAGCCCGAAGTGACCGAGGTATGGCATGCCCCGACCCTGCCCTAACGGGCCCGCAGGAACCGCACCCGGCGTTCGATCTCAGTCGCGGACAGCTCGCTGGGACCACGGCCGCCGGAGATCGACGCGAGCACGCGTTCATAACTCACAACCGCCTGATCGCGGCGGCCCAGGTGATCAAGTACAAGCGCCATGTTGTAGTGGTACATGACGGTATCGGGCGCCAGCGCCAGCGCGCGGCGGAAATAGTCGAGCGCCTGCTGCAGCGAGCCAAGCTTGGCGTAAGCGAGGCCGATCTGGGCTTTGATCGGGCTGAAGGTGGCGTACTGCCGCTCAAGGTCCAGCAAACGGGTTAGCGCCTCTTGCGGCGCACGCTCGGCGGCGACGGCCGTAAGGTTGGTCAGCGCCTCGCGATTTTCAGGATCAAGTTTCAGCACGCTTTCATAAGCCCCCTGCGCCTCTTGGCCGCGGCCAAGTTTTTGGAGCGCGGCACCCCGGCCGAGCAGTGCCAGAATGCTGTTGGGTTCTTCCTTCAAGGCGTCATCATAAAAACCGAGCGCCATGTCGTACGAACCGCGGATCAGCGCGTCGTAGCCAGATGCCGCGTTGGAGCGTGCCGTTTTCGACACTTCACGCACGGTCACTTGGTTGCCGACGCCGGCCAGCGCAAATTCCGAGCGGCTGATGGAAATGGGGGGGCTGAGCATGCGCGCCGGGGAACTCGGCGCGAGCGTAGGCATTGCTTCGCCTTTTTGCGGCGTACGGGGCGCCGCCGGCTTCGCCGCTTCAGGCTTGGCCGGCGCGGCGGGAGCAGCGGCAAGCTGCGTTTCCACCGGGCTCGTCTCAACCGGAGCCGGCGCGGTGGAAGCAGCCTGTGTCGGCGCCACTGGAGGCGTGGCGTCAGCCGGCGGAAGCGCGGCAGATTCCGGTTGCGAAGCAACGGCGGTTGGCGCGGCCACCGCCGGCGCATCTGTAGAAGCAGGGGACGAAGGTGCAAGGGGCGCCGCAGCGGGTTCGGGCGCCGCTGGCGGCTGCATGATGGACGGCGCAGGCGCGCTCGCGACTTGCGTGGCGGCGGGCGGCATCAGACTGTCCTTGAACATCACAAACGCGACGCCACCACCGACTGCGATAATAAAAATCGCTGCCATCGCGACACGATTCAACACGAGGCCCCGTCCACCAACGGCCTTCAAAGCCCCGGACGCCGCTAGGCGATGTGGATCAAATTCCGAAGATGCTGATTGGCGCAGCTCATTTTCTTTCTCGGCCTTCTGCAAGGCCTTGTAGAGCACGCTCATTGACTATCGCCCCAAATCGCAACACGCCATTCGCAGCGCGTGCGACACCCCACTCTCGTCGCAGATCATCCCGCTGTACAATGGCCCGATTCCCGCCCGGCCATCGCACTTCAACCTATACGGATATGCCGTTACTGGCAAGCATCGGCACCGTATCAAAAAGCCACGGGATGTACCTGTAATCACCGCATTTTCGCGACCTCAACGCGGAGTAGATCTTAGCTCTTTTTCTCGCCACGCGCTCACAGGCGCGGTAGCGAAGGAACTTCAAACGCCTGAGGCACGCGGCCAGCGACATACTCGTCCCACATGTGCTCGTAGGCCCATTCTAGGTGGCGCGTGAATCGCGGTGTGTCGAACAGAGCGCAGGTGTCCCGTACCGCTTCAATCCGTTTGCGAAGGCCGCAGCGTAGTTCGTCATCAAGACCGATACGGACCGCAAGATCTTCGTAGTCCGCATACGACGAGGTCACCAATTCCGGAAAACCGGCCGCGCGCAAAATGCTCGCGCCCACGCGGGCCGGGAAAGCGTTACCCATGATCGTGACGAGAGGACACCCATTCCAAAGCGCGTCGCTAGCGGTAGTGTGCCCCGTATAAATTGGCGTATCGAGAAAAAGATCGCACGCGTGATAGCGTGCAAGATGCTCCTCTTGCGGTGCAAATGGCGCAAACTTTAGTCGCCCGGCATTGATGCCGCGCTGCTCCGCTTCTCGTTTAAGATTCTCGGTTATCTCGTCGCGAGGGGAATACAGCCATAGAAAGCTTTTAGGGACACGCGCCAAGATACTCATCCAGACATCAAAGATGTCGGGCATGAGCTTCCGAGGATCGTTAAAAGCGCAAAACACGACAGAATCGGCTGGGAAGCCATAGTCCGTTCGATCACGCATTTTCGCGCTGACTTCGCGTTTGCGATCATTGGCCTGATAACAATCGGGCATATACACAAGCCGCTCGTTGAACCACGGCTGCTGCTCCTGCGGCACAACCACTTTATCAACGATGATGTAGTCCGCCGAAGGCGTACCTAGCGTGCCGGGATGCCCCAAGTAGTTCACCTGAATCGGGGCGGGCCTCAAGAGAAGGATCGCCGTCGGCGAATTTTTGGTGTGCCCGGTCAGGTCGATCAAAATATCGACCTCGTCCTCAGCAATCTGAGCGGCAGCTTTCGCTACCTGCCTGCCCGTAAGATCGACAAAGCCGTCGAGAGCGCCGCGAATACGACGCCGAAACGGTGATTCCGCGCCGTCGAAAACACTGTATCCGCGCACATTAAAGCGACTGCGATCGTGAAGCTCGAAAACCTCGGCAATCAGACGTGCGACTGCATGATCGCGGAGATCTGCAGAAAGGTACCCCAACGTTATCGGCCGATCCGGTGTGCGACGAAACGTCCGGTCCATTGGGCGCCAGCCACGCGGCAACATAAGCGCTCCAACGTCGGTGGAACTCGCCGCGCATTTTTGCTGTAGCACAGGATCATCGGCAATATGCAGTGAGATAAATGAAGCAACCGAGTCCGGCCTTCTCAGCGCGGCCTTATGCGCTTCCCGACGCCACATGATCTCATTGCGCCACTTGCAGAGCTTGCGATTGTTCCAAAAGGCAAAAGAAGCGAGCTGTTCGTTGGTCGCTCCGGCTTCAAGAGCCGCAGACGCGACGCCCTCGATTTGGTCTCCGTCTTGACCATTTTCCAGAGTGGCACAAAGCAACGCGGCAGCCTCGCCGTACCACGGCGCCATCAGCAGAGCATAGCGCAGAAAATGTGATGCCTCGAGATATCGGCCCAGTTTGCGGATACGACGCGCTAACCGGAAAATGCGTTCGGTCGACGCGGGCGCCTGCAGCAGTTCACGTCGAAGCCCCTCCTCGGATCCTTCTACGACCTCAAAGCGCCATTCTTCGTGAAAGCCAAGTTTCTTTTTTAATTTATGGAACCCGCGCGCGCCCATCGGCGGAGTTGGCTGCGCAATCCATGGCGTTAGAATGGCGGAAGGCCGGCCGAGAGGCGCCGCCAACGCATCCAGTCGCTCCTGCGCCTCGACGTACAAAGGCGTAAAGATCACCGCCTGGGCATATGCGTCGTAGGCCAACTCAAATTGTTTGATTTGCTCGAGCGCAAGGCCACGACACATCCAAGCTTCGGATGACATCGGCGAAAGGCGGAGCGCCTCATCGATCGCCTTAAGGGCCTCATGGAACTTATTGTCGATGCCAAACTTGATCCCGTCGTTCAAGCGGGTACGCATCTGGATCGCAACGCGCGCCTGGTCGATCTCCGCATCAGCGAGGAGTTGGCCCTCGGTAATGGCCTTTTCTTTTAAACTTTTAAAATCAATTGCCATGTAGGGTTCTGGTTTTTAAATCGGCCGTAGTGACGGGACCGCGAAGGGCGCAGGAGCCTCGCCATTAAGGTACGCCGTCCACATGTGCTCGAACGCCCACTCCAGCTGACGAACAAACCGCGGCGTATCGAATAGGGCGCACATGCTACGGGCATTTTCAGTGCGCCTCCGAAGTTCGCGACGGATCTCACTGTTCAGTCCAATCCGCACGGCGAGATCCTCGTACTCACGCATCGTCGTGGTCACCAGTTCAGGTAGTCCGACGGCTTTAAGAATGCTTGCGCCGACACGCGCTGGAAAAGCGTTCCCGAGGATCGTAAGAACCGGACAACCGCACCACAGGGCGTCGCTCGCGGTGGTATGCCCGTTATAGGTGGGCGTATCGAGCAGCAGATCCGCGGCGTGATAACGGGCCAGATGTTCGGGGTTCGGGAGCCTGGCGGCGAACTTCAACCGTTGAGGATCACATCCGCGTTTTGCCGCCTCAGCTTTGAAATTCTCCGCGACCTTGTCCGTAGGCGCGTAAAGCCAAAGAAAACTTCCTGGTACACGCGAAAGGATGCGCATCCACACATCGAAGATTTCGGGCGAAAGCTTTCTTGGTTCATTGAAGGCACAGAAAACGACGCTATCGGCCGGAAATCCATAGTCGGTACGCGCGCGCATATTTTGGCTGACCGCGCGTTTGCGGTCATTGGCCTGATAGCAATCCGGGAGATGTACCATGGCCTCCGAATACCAGGGTTTGTGTTCGGCCGGCGCGATCGTTTCATCAACGATGATGTAATCGGCATTTGGATTGGCAGAAGTACCCGGGTCTCCCAGGTAATTCACCTGAACCGGCGCGGCGCGGCGCGCGATAATCGAATTTGGCCCATTGGCCGTATTCCCCGCCAGGTCGATGAGAATATCGACGCCGTCCGCGCGGATTGCTTCAACGCACGCGCGTGGCGATAACGCGGAAACGTCAAAAAATTTGTCGAACGATTTTCGAATGCGATCGCCGATTTCAGAGCCAGCGTCTGGCATCAAACCATACCCGATCACCTTGAAGCGAGTCCGGTCGTGAAGCTCGAAAACCTCGGCGATTAAGCGCGCGACCGGATGATCACGAAAATCAGGAGAAATATAGCCGATGGTAATACGACGCTGAGGGGAACGCCGAAATGTCGTGGGCATTTGAGGGCTCGCCGCCTCGAAAAGCTGCGACAAGGTCTCCGCGGCGCGCCGATGCAGCTCCGGATCGTCGACAACAAAATACGCATGCCCGGTTACCGACCGGGCATCGCTGCGGAAAGCCGCAGCTGCCTGCTCACGCCATATTTTTACGTTTGTCCAATCAACCTCACGCACCGCCGCAGCGTACGCCATTGCGGGAAGTCGGGCGTCCAGACATCCCGCCTTCATCGCCTCCGCCGCCACCGACAGCGCTTCGCCCGCGCGGGAGGCTGAGTTCAAGATGTTGCAGAGACCTGCAGCCGCGTTTCCATTCCACGGCTCCAAGAACAGAGCATAACGAAAAAAACTTTCCGCTTCTTTTTCGCGTCGTTGACGCTGCATACACAGAGCCAGTTTCGTCGCCAATTCCGCGGAATCGTAGGCGCGGGAAAACGCCTCGCGCAAAGCCTTTTCCGTTTCCAGCGGTTGCGTTTCGCTGACAACCTTCGGCGCAAAATGCTTCATAAGCTTGCGATAGGAACGGCGGAGCAAATTAGGTCGCCGTGCCGTGAGCCAGGGAACGTAAATAGAGGAAATGCGGCCTAGTGCAGCCGCGAGAGGGGCTAGGCTATCCTGCGCCTCGGCAAACATTGGCGTGAGCACGACAGCATTTTCCAAAGAGTCGCACGCTTGATCGAACCGTTTTAAGAGCCGCAATGTCAAACCGCGATAGAGCCAAGCTTCAGCAAAGGTCGGACAGACTTTGAGCGCTGCGTCAAATTCCAGCAGTGCCGGTTCAAGCATCTTATTCGCGGCAAGCTCAATACCCCGGCGCGCATGAAACCCGATGATGAGCGCAGCGCGAAGCTCCTCGTCATATTCAGGATTGTTCTCCACACGGAAATCCGGCGAAGAGACGTTCGGAGGAAGCCTCATATCCTAGTCTCGGCGATATCGAAGAGAGGGGCCATTTGATTTAGAGCCGGGCTCGAACGGTCCGCACTATTTATCCCGCGTGCCGCCGCAGCTTCTCCTGAATTTGCATCATCGCGTCCATGCGGCCGGCCTGACCGGCGAGGTCGGCCATGATGGTCAGGACGTGAGGATGCTTCACGCGCTTGATGACCCAGCGCGAAAGCATGATCCGCGCGAACAGGCGCAAAAGGAGCCCGCTCGAGGCCGGCGCGGCAACGACGGGCGCGAAAGAGCGGACCGACGCGCTGGGGTCATACGGCGCCTCGTCGTCCTTGGTGCGTTCCTGCGCCGCGGCGGCGCGGCGGTCCCGTCTGTTCATATCGAATCTCGTCGTTAAGGCTTCGATGACTCTCTCGCAACAGGCGCAAATGTACCGTTTTCGCCACCGCTAAACCAACTGGGTTTAGAGTGAGGTTTATATCCTTAAATACGGTAAAATCCGCCAGGATTTGCGGGGCCGCTTTTTAGACGAGAAAGGCCGGTTATTCGCCCGGAAAAGGCTATTTCACGGTGATCGTGATCTTCTCCGACACCACCGGCGGCACATGCGGCTTGTGGTCCTTATCGGCGAAGACCAGCTGAAGGGTGTGCTTGCCCGGGGCAAGCTTCAGTTCGACTTCGGTCTGACCCTTTCCGAAATGCATGACCTGAGGGTCGTCGATCGGCAGATAGGTGTTGAGCGGCGGGGCGTCCTTGTCGATGACGAGATGGTGATGGCCGGTGCCTTCGGTTTCGGTTCCGGCGGGGGCGACGCCCATGCCCTTCAGGCCGAATTGCACGCGCACCGGCGCGGACACCGTGTCGCCGTTTTTCGGCGCGATGATGTAGACCTGCGCGCCGGCAGCGGACGGCGTGTCGGCGGCGAACGCGGTCGAAATAAATGCGCCTGCGAGCACGGCGGCGGCCAGCGTGGAACGGATCATCGAAAACTCCCCTGCAAATGATGTGGGCGGATCGTAGAAACTCACGGCGTTTCTGGCAACGCCGTCCGCACGATGAAACGCCCTTCACCGGGCCTGCGATTGTAACGCGCGTCCCCGATCGTAACATCGATCCGGTCCTCGCGGTGCGTGATCTCGGCGAAGGGCAGCCGCGACCAATAGAGAAAATCGGCGATATGCACGTCATGGGCGGCGGCGCGCGCAACCATCGGGTCTTCCATATTGGTCGGCACGAGTTCGGGATCGAGATGAAGGTCAGGCCCTGGCGCCCAGGCAAAGGCGCCGAAGCCGTAGCGCCCCCCGAGATCGAAGATCACATCGCGGCGGAAGGGATTCACCGGAACCGGGCTTGCAACGACGGTGACGGGCGTACCCAGGCCCTGCCGCGCGACTTCGCGGGCGGTATATCCTTCGACCCAAGCGCCGGCGATCCCCATGGCGCTTGCATAGGATATGACAACTACGAGCGCGATCACCGCCGGTTTTGGATGAGCGGTCCCAGTCCAGCGTTCTTTACGGCGCGACAACCAGACGCCGATGGCCAGCGCGCCCCATAGCCACAGATCGATGATGAACAGCGCATCGCCATAGAACCATCGTTCGGAGAACGGCATCAGGCACCTGATGCCGTATGTGTTCAGGAAATCCATCAGGGGATGCGAAAGCGTGCCGATATAGGCAAGGCCCACCAGCCATCCGAAGCGCACCGGCGCGCGTGTGGCCGGCCGCTTTCCGCGCTTCGCCTGCCACCGGTCAAAGGCGAACATCGCTGCAGCCAGGAGGAGCGGCAAAACGACGAGCGCGATGGGCCCATGAGTCCATCCGCGCCGGAAATAAAGACTTCCGCGCTCAAGGAACATCGTGACGCCGTCGATGTCGGGCAGATTGGCGGCGATCATCAAGGTCGCCAGACCCAGACCGGTCTTGTTCTTGAGGCCGGCCTGGCCAAGCGCGGCGCCGGCGAGTGTATGAGCGAGATTGTCCATGGGAAACCGGCGCGCGGAGAGGAGGGCGGCCTCAAGTCTATAGCGGCGGGGATGGCCTGTGTATACTCCGCGGCCCCTTTCCGTCAGTACGTCAGATCCATGACAGAGCCCGAGCCATCGGCAACCGTCCCCAAGCTTTCCCGCGCGCGGCGCGCGCTGTTGATCGCCATCCCAGCCATCGCGGCTCTGTCCCTCGCCGCCGGTGTAACGGATTACATCAGTCTCGATACGCTGGCCGCGCACCGCGCGGAGTTGTTGGATTTCGTGGCCGCGCACCGCACACTTGCCGTGATCGTCTTCACGGCCTTCTATTTCGCGGGCGTGGCCCTCAGCATCCCGGGCTGGGGCGTTCTCACGATCCCGGCCGGCTTTTTGTTCGGCCCCGTGCTCGGCGCCGCCATTGTGGTGTTCGCGGCAACATCCGGGGGCGCCGTTGTGGTTCTTGCCGCGCGCTATGTGCTGGCGGATTCACTGCGCGCGAAAGCCGCACCCGCCATCCGCAAACTCGAGGCCGGATTTCAAGAAAACGCGTTCAGCTACCTGCTGGCTTTGCGGCTTACGCCGGTGCTTCCCTTCTTCCTCGTCACCCTGGCCGTTGCGTTTCTCGGCGTGCGGATGCGAACGTTCCTCGTTGCGACCGCCCTTGGTCTTATCCCGGTGGCGTCGGTGTACGCGACGCTGGGCGCCGGGATCGGGCATGCGCTTGAAGTCGGCGCGCACGACCCGCTCGCGGCGGCGCACGAGCCGACGATGATCGGCGGCCTTCTCGGGCTTGCCGCGCTCGCGCTGCTGCCGGTCCTGGTGAAGCGTCTGCGGCGCGGCTAAACCGGGCGCGCCACGAAAAGTGTGTGGGGGTACGGCGTCCAGTGCGCAAGATGATGGATCTCCGGCGCAAATCCGGTCTCGCGTAACAGGGTGGCATTCTCCGCACATGAGCGAAAATGAAGGTCACCGGTCCCGAGGGTAAGGCCGGTGCCGGTCATCACCTTTTCTTGCGCCCGCGCCACGGCGTATTTCCAGGCCGGATGCGTATCGTTGGTCTTCAACAAGAGAACACCGTTCGGCACGAGTAACCTCCGGCACGCCTCCAATAGGCTGCGTTTCAACGGGTCGGGCAGAAGATAAAGAACGTCGAGCACAATGACCGTCTCGAACTGTTCGCCCGTCACGGACTGCACAAGACCCTCGCGGAACGTAACGGACGGGAATTGTCGGCCGGCGCGCCGGGCTACTGAAATCTTGGCCGGCGACGGATCGATGCCGACGATTCGTCGCGTCGGATCGCCGCCGGCCAGCGCGAGACTGAACAATCCATGCCCGCATCCCACGTCGAGCACCGCGCCGGTCCGAGGCACGCGTCCGGCGATGGCGGCCAGCGGCGCAAGCATGTGGCGCGCAAATACGAACGCGCGGGTTCCACGGGATTCACCGCGATAGAGCTTTCGCGCACCGGTGAAATCGGCGGTCGTCACGGCCGCGTTCCTCTTAGGTCGAGAACATAACTGAGGACCGCATCCATGCGCTTGACTTCAACAACCGTGGGGCCCTCGGGCCGTACGCGGCAGCGCGGGTTCGTGATATCGCCGCCCATGAAGAAATCCGCCTTGGTGCGATCGTCCGTGAGCTCGATACCGTCGGTGAGATAATAGCCGGCGGAGGTGTTGGCGCCGCACACAAAGAGCAGCGCCTTTTCCGGCACGGGCCGGCCCGCGGCACGTTCGTGCGCGAGGAATTGCGCCAGGCGGCCCGTGGCCTCCTTGTAGGACACTCCCCAATAGTCGAGTTCAAAACGATCATGCGCGCCCTTCAGGCCGCCCGTCAGACTATTGAAAGCGAGGTATTGGTAAGGATGGACGCGCGCCATCACGATAACGTCGCGCACGACACCGAGAATAAGAAGCCCTGCAAACCCCGCCGCGAGCAGGCGTCCGCGCCGTTCAAGGAAACCGAGGGTCTGATCGAGCCCGATCGCCGCAAGCACGACCAATTGCGGAACGACAAAAAGGAAATGCCGGACCCCGTTGTAAGTGCTCGGCCGGAAGACGGCGAACGCCGCCAGCGGCACGACGACCGTGAGAGCGACATACAGATATTGAAGGACGCGCGGCTCGGCCAGGGCCGATAGACGCCATGACCGCGCCCGCGCAAGAACCTGCAGCGCCACGAGCAGCGCGCCGAGCAAAACGTACTCCGGCAGTTGCACCGCCAACAGCACCGCCAGATAACGCGGCGGAAGATCAGCGGAATTGATGATCTTGCCGGCCCACAACATATCCGGATGCCAGTAGAGATTCGCAGAATCGGTGAAAACGGAGACGATGTTCAGCGGGGCTTGCGCCGACCACGGCCACACAATCCCCATGACGGCGATCGCAATCGGCAGCGCGAAGACGAATGGACGTGCGGTCCAGAGCGTCTTCTTCACCGCCGCGCGCGTGCTGTCCGTCAGGAGAAGTCCCAGCGTCTTCGCGGCGACGACGGTTGCCATCTGGCCGATGAACGCAAATGCGATGATCCGCATGCCGAGGGCAAGGCCAAGACTGACCCCAAGGCCCGCGATCGTGCGCCAGGAGGCGCGCTCCTGGCCGAGCACGCGGCAGGTAAAATAGGCGACCCACACGCCGAGCCAGGCCAACGGCGCGTCTTTTGGATTGATGAAGCTGTGTCCGTAGAGCAGCGGCGTGCTGGCGAGGCAGATCACGGCGATCAACGCCGCGCGCGCCCCCGCCAGCAGGCGCGTGAGCTTCCATGCCCCAAAAAGACCGACGAGGAAGAAAACACCGCCGAGAAGATGGCGGGTCTCATATTCGCCGAACGGCGAGACGTTGGACGCAATCGCACTGACGAGATCGAAGAACCCGCCGTACTGATACAGGTTGATGAATGAGAAGGCCGAGCGGTCGTTGAAGCCACTTGTATAATAAGCAAGCAGCTTATGGCCGTAAGGCACATGAAGCTCTTCGTCCCAAGAGATCCCGTAATCCTGGAACGTCAGAAGGATGACGGCGGCAAGAACAACAAAGACGCCCGCGGTGACGGCGTTCGCCCAGGAATGCCGATCGATCGGACTGTCATCACTCCCGGCCAAAAACGCTCCTCCCAACGCAAGCGCACGCCCAATTCACCGTGGCTCCAAAACCGCCGATCAATTAGCATCTCGCCGGTACGTGTCCCAGACCTGATCAATAGCAGGTATGTCGTTATGGAAGCACTGATCATATTGGCCGCGTGGATCGCCGCCGTCGGGGCCGTTGATATCGCCGTCATCCGGCCTTGGAAATCACAAGCGGCACGCGCACCGCTCGCCGTCATGCTCGGTACGGCCGCGGCGGCATGGGTGATCGGCACGGGCTTCTTCGGCTACCGCCAACTGATCGCCGACGGCGCCTGGACGGGCGTCAGCATCGCGATGGTGTTCGTACCGGCGAAAGCGATCCTGATTTCACTCATTGCCTACGGCGCGGGCCGCAGCTTCCTGTCGGCCCGGGCGGCATCCGGCCCCCCCATGGCGAGATGGGCGTTACCCGCGTTACTCGCGGGCGTCCTGGTCTATTCCATCGGCTCGGATATATCGCGGCTGCATTCCAGCGCACTGGAACGCCATGCGCGTGATCCGGCGCTCACCGACGCCGAGACCGCCGCGCTTGCACAAAAGATCCGTGCGGGGGGCGCCGCGCGCGACGAGGCCGCCGCATTTCTTGGCAATCCGAGATGTCCGGCCGATCTATTGGCGGAGTTTGCCGTTTCGCCCGATGCTTATTGGCGTAGCGCGGTTGCACGCAACGATGCGATCGATCCGGCGATCGCCGCAAAACTCGCGGGCGATCCCGATGAACAGGTCCGCTTTTATCTCGCGTTCAATCGCAAGCTGCCGCCTGAGATCCTTGGTCAGCTCGCCGCGGATTCGAGTGACAGTGTACGCGACACCGTCGTTTGGACCGACACCTTGCCGGATGAAAGTTTCGAACGGCTGGTGAACGATTCCAGCGCCAAGGTCCGCGCGACCGCCGCACTTCAATCTCGGCTTTCAAAAACGCAGCGAGAGAAATTGCGCAACGACCCCGAGGAGCGCGTGCGCGAAGCGGCGAACCGGTATGGCGGCGAGTAAATGGCGTGCCCGAAGGGATTCGAACCCCCGACCTTCGCCTTCGGAGGGCGACGCTCTATCCAGCTGAGCTACGGGCACGCATGGAGCGGAACATACGGCATCGGACGGGCCGGTGCAAATGACTGAAAATCAGGGATTTAAAGCCTTTTGCAGGCGCATGGTCGCTTCGTCGTCCGCGTGCGAGGGCAGCGGGGTGTTCGGCCGCGTGATGAACGAGATGATGTCGTTGAGCACGAGCGGCGCCTCCTTATCGCGCAAGAGGATATGCCAACCGTTGGGGTAGAAGGCGATCTGCGGACGCCGGTTGGCGCCGGCCATGGCCATGAGGGCTTCCTGCGTCGGCGCCTTTGGGATGATCTCGTCTTTCGCGCCGTAAAGATAAAGCGTGCGCGCCTGAATTTCGCCGACCCGTGCGAGCGCTTCATCCATCAGGTTGGACAGACCGTAGATGGAATCGATGCGCGTTTCCTTGATGAACAAAGGATCCCGGCCGTTGTCCCGCAGCATTTCGATATTATCGCTCGCCTGATATCCGAGGCCCCGGCCCGACGGCTTAAAGCCCGGCATCAGGCGCACACCCACCCACAACGCCATCCGATAGGTGAACGGCATCGTTGAACGCGCCCACACGGCCGGCGCGGCCAAAATGGCACCATCGACGAAACCCGGCACGGAATCGGCAAGACCAGCGATCACCACCGCGCCGCCCATGCTCTCGCCGAGCGCATAGATCGGCACGCCGGGATAAGTCTTGCGGAGAAGGGCCACGAAATCCTTGAAGTCTCCGACCATGGCCTCGCGGCCCGCCCAGATGCCGGCGTTCGGAGACTTGCCGAACCCACGCTGATCGTAGGCGTAAACAGCGATCCCCGCCGCGGCCAGCGTCGGACCTACGCCGGGCGCGTCGGGCACCTTGTCGAACGCTTTGCTGTAATCGTTGAAACCGTGCAGCGCGAGCACGATGGCTTTCGGCATGTTGTCCGCCGGAAGCCAACGGCGCACCGGAAGCTGAAGGCCGTCGGATGTATTGAACACACTGTCCGAGAGCGCGGCAGGCCCCGATGTCGTGCCCGCGGGAGCAACTTGCGGCGCGCAGGCGGACACAAACACGAGCGCCGCGATCACAAGCGCCAGACGCCGCCAGAACACAGGTTTTTTTATGTGCGCGATCTCATGCGAAAACCGGCGTCCACGTTTCGGGATCACGCGCTAGACCTCGGCGCGCTCGCCCGGCGCGCGGGCCGTAAGCTGTAGAAAGATATCCTCGAGCTCCACTTCCTCGGTGCGCATATCGGCGATGGGAAGACTGCACGCGCGCGCAACATCGAGGATCTCGCGCATCGCATTGGAGCTGGGACGATAGGCGATGTGAATTTCGGTCGGCGACGGCTGCGTGGCGCCGAGCTTCTTGAGCGGCTCGGGCACATCGGCGAGGGATTCAGAAAGGATGAAAGTCACCGACTTGTTGTCGAGCTGGCGAAGGAGATTGCGCTTGGTATCGCAAGCCACCAGCCGGCCGTGGTCGATGATGGCGATGCGATCGCACAGTTCTTCAGCTTCCTCGAGATAATGCGTCGTGAGCAGGATCGTGGTGCCCATGGCGTTCAGTTGCCGCATGTGTTTCCACAAATGCTGACGAAGGCCTACATCAACGCCGGCGGTGGGCTCATCGAGCACGATGATCGGCGGGGTATGCACGAGGGCCTTGCCGATCAGGAGGCGGCGGCGCATCCCGCCCGACAGCGCGCGGGCATAGGCGTTGGCTTTGTCGGCGAGGCCGATAACCTCCAGAATTTCGTCCGTGCGGCGTTCATTCTTGGGCACGCCGTATAGGCCGGCCTGCACTTCCAGGAGTTCGCGCGGGGTGAAGAACGGATCGAGGTTCAGTTCCTGCGGTACGACGCCGATGGCGAGGCGGGCATGGCGCTCGTCCGCGTCGATATCGTAGTTCCAGATCTTCACCGACCCCGAAGTCTTCGCGACGAGCCCCGCCATGATGTTGATCATGGTGGACTTGCCGGCGCCGTTCGGACCAAGAAGGCCGAAGAACGAACCGCGCGGGATTTGCAGGGAAAAGTCGGTGAGCGCGGTCTTCGTGCCCTTGCGCGACGTATAGGTCTTGTTGAGTCCCGTGATTTCGACGGCAAGATCCGGGAGGGCGGCGGCTGAATGTGTCATGCTTCTCGATAAATAGTGCGTTTTTGGGAGCCTTGAAAGGCCCGCCGGGACCGCCTAAACACATAACTCCTATTCATCGCCCAAACCGCTCACGAAGCTGGGAACTACGTCATGGCCGAACCCACCGAAACCATCCACGTCGAATCGCCTGCGGTTGCCTGCGACGGCGGCGACGGCGCGCTGGGTCACCCGCGCGTTTTCCTGCGCATCAACCCGCAGGAAGGCGAGGTCGATTGCCCCTACTGCGGACGCCGCTACGTCCTCAAGGAAGGCGCCGACGCCCATCACGGGCACTAAAGCGGGGTTTGTTCGATTGGGCGTGCCCTTATCGGCGCGCAGGTAGGCGCGCATCTTACGAATGGCCGGTGGGGCCGGCCGCCGCTTCACACTTTTCCGGGTCACGCCCTTATGACCGCCGCCAAACGCATCTACCTTATCGACGGATCCGGCTACATCTTCCGCGCGTTCCACGCGTTGCCGCCGATGACCCGCGCCGATGGGACCCCCGTAAACGCCGTGTATGGCTACTCCAGCATGCTGCTCAAGCTGCTGGACGACCTGCGCGAACACGGGTCCGATGAACTCATCGCCGTCGTGTTCGACGCCAAACGCGCCACCTTCCGCAACAAGATTTACGAACTCTACAAAGCGCATCGCCCGGAAGCGCCGGAAGAGCTGAAGCCGCAGTTCGCGATCATCCGCGAGGCAACCCGGGCCTTCAACATCCCCTGCGTGGAGATGGAAGGCTTCGAGGCCGACGACCTCATTGCCACCTATGCGCGCCTCGCGCGCGCCAAGAACATCGACGTCTGCGTCATCTCGGCCGACAAGGACCTGATGCAGCTGATCAAACCGGGCGTGTCGATGCGCGATCCGATCAAGAACCGCGACATCGGGCCGGAACAGGTGCAGGAAAAGTTCGGCGTCACGCCGGACAAGGTCATCGAGGTGCAGGCCCTGGCCGGCGATTCCAGCGACAACATTCCGGGCGTCCCCGGCATCGGGGTCAAAACCGCCGCCGAACTCATCCTCAAGTACGGCGACGTTGAAACGCTGCTGAAGAGCACCGCCGAGATCAAACAGCCAAAACGCCGCGAAAATCTCGAGACTCACGCCAAAATGGCCCTGCTCTCCAAGCAGCTCGTGACTCTCCAAGACCAAGTGCCGGTCGAAGTCGGCCTTGATGAGCTGCACTGGAAGCAACCCGACGCCGAGGTGTTGCTGAAATTCGTGATGGAACAAGGCTTCAAGAGCCTGATCCCGCGCGTGGCGGCGAAGATCGCCTCGGACGGCGTCAAGGAACAGGCGGCCATCGACTTCCAGAAACGGGTCGGCGAGCGGCCTTCGGGTCCGACAATGACGTCCACGCCCTTGCATATGCCCGACCAAACCGGCGCGATCGACCGCAGCAAATATGAGACGATCCAGACCGCGAAGGCGCTCGAAGCCTGGGCGCGCCGTGCGCAGGCCAGCGGCTGGATCGCGGTGGACACCGAGACCGACGGGCTCGATCCGATGCAGGCCAAATTGGTCGGCGTTTCGCTTTCGATCGAGGTCGGCAGCGGCGCCTATATCCCGCTGCGCCATGTGGGCAGCAAAGCGCAGGGCACGCTCGATCTCGACGCGACCGCGACCGATGCGCCGCCGCAAATCCCGGTGGCCGAGGCGGTGCGCATCCTGAAGCCGATCCTCGAGGACCCCAGCATCCTGAAGATCGGCCACAACATCAAATTCGACATGCATATCCTCGCGCGCGAGGGCATCAACGTTGCTCCCGTCGATGACACGATGGTGATGTGCTACGTGCTGGAAGCCAGCCCGCAGGTGCGTCACGGCATGGATGATGCCGTGGAGCGTCACCTTAGTCATAAGACCATCAGCTTTGCCGAGGTCTGCGGCACCGGGAAAAACCAGATCACCTTCGACAAGGTGGCTTTGGACAAAGCCACGGCCTATGCGGCCGAAGATGCCGACGTCACCCGCCGCCTCTACGCTAAACTGAAGCCGCGCCTCGTGGGCGATCACCTGGTTTCGGTCTATGAGACCATGGACCGGCCGCTGATCCCGGTCCTGCACGAGATGGAGCGCAAAGGGATATTGGTCGATCCCGGCGTTCTCGGCGATCTGTCGAAGGATTTCGCCAAGCGCATGGCGGACTATGAGACCGAGATCCACAAGCTCGCGGGCGAACCCTTCAACATCGCCTCGCCCAAGCAGCTCGGCGAGATCCTGTTCGACCGCATGAGCCTGCCGGGCGGCAAGAAGAGCGCCAAGACGGGCGCTTACGGCACAGATGCCGAAGTGCTCGAAGAATTGGCCGCGCAAGGTCACGACCTTCCCGCGCGCGTGCTCGATTGGCGTCAGCTTTCCAAGCTCAAGAGCACGTATACAGATGCGCTTGCGAAGGCGATCAATCCGACGACCAAGCGTGTGCACACCTGCTTCGCGCAGACCATCGCCTCTACGGGCCGTTTGTCGTCCGTGGACCCGAACCTTCAGAACATCCCGATCCGCACCGAAGACGGCCGCAAGATCCGCCAGGCCTTCGTTGCGCCGAAGGGAAAAACGCTGGTGTCCGCGGACTACAGCCAGATCGAACTTCGTCTGGTGGCCCATGTGGCCGACGTGAAGCGCCTGAAGCTCGCGTTCAAGAACGGCGAGGACATTCACGCCGCGACCGCCTCCGAGATGTTCAACGTGCCGATCGAAGGCATGGACCCCATGGTCCGCCGGAGCGCGAAGGCCATCAACTTCGGGATCATCTACGGCATTTCCGGTTTTGGACTCGCACGCCAGCTCGGCATCCCGCGTGGTGAAGCGCAAAGCTACATCGAGGCCTACTTCGCGAAATTCCCGGAAATCCGCGCCTATATGGAAGAGACCAAGGCCGAAGCGCGCCGCCAAGGGTTCGTCACCACCCTCTTCGGCCGGAAGATCTTCACACCCGGAATCAACGACAAGAACCCGAACATGCGCGGCTTCTCGGAACGCGCGGCCATCAATGCCCCGATCCAGGGCGGCGCGGCCGATATCATCAAGCGGGCGATGATCCGCCTGCCGGGCGCCCTCACCGCCGCGGGGCTTGAGGCCGACATGCTGCTTCAGGTGCATGACGAACTGGTGTTCGAGGTCCCCGATGGGGAGCTGGATAGGGCCAAATCGGTGATCAAGAAGGTGATGGAGGAGGCCGCGCACCTCTCCGTCCCGTTGACCGTGGACGTCGGCTCCGGCCATAACTGGGCGGAAGCCCACTAATTGCTAAAAAAATAACAGGGCTCCTGAAGACGGCCATGATTCCGCCCCACCTATGGGGCAGGAAGAGGCGTCCCGCAGAAGCGGGCGCCGATGTGGGTAAAGGGTGGTATGTACGCACGCAGGGTGAAAATCGCACTCGCGGCCAGTGCTGTGTTGGGTCTGACGATCCCCGCCAGCGCCCAGGATACGACTCTCGCTTGCTTCGCGGCCAAGGCCGACACCGTTGAACGCATCGCCAACTGCACCGCCGCCCTCAACCGCCCGGGCCTCGCCGCCGACACCCGTTCGCTCGCGTTCATCACCCGCGGGCAAGCTTACGTCACCGCCGGAGATTCCAAGAAAGCCGTGGCGGACTTCGACGCCGCTCTTGCCATCACACCGAACGATCCGGTGGCCCGGCTCGCCCGCGGCAAGTTGAAGGAAGAGGCCGGCGATCTCACGCAAGCGGAAGCCGACTACACCGCCGCCATCGCCGCCGATCCCTTGGGCAAGAGTACGGTGACGGGCGAAGCCTTCACCCGGCGCGGCGCGGTGCGCATGCGGCGCGGACGTATGGACGCCGGCGTGGCCGATCTCGGCGAAGCCCGGCGTTTCAACCCCAAGGACCCCGGCCCATTCAAGGCAAGAGGCAACTACTTCCTCGAACGCGGCGATGCGCAAAAGGCCATCGCTGAGTTGGAACAAGCCACCGCGCTCGATCCGAAAGATGCCGAAGCTCATACGGTGCTGGGATACGCGCTGCTCCGCGCGGGCAAAGGGACCGAAGCGATCGCATCATTCAGCGCGGCCCTTAACGTGGATACTTCGAACAGCATGGCCCTGCGCGGGCGCGGCACCGCGTATGGGCAACTGCAGAACTACGAGGGCGCGATCGCCGATTTCACACGCGCGCTGCGCCTCGATCCGAAAGACATCGCGGCCTTGGAAAGTCGCGGTGTTGCGGAATTGCAAAGCGGGGCCTATGCGGCGGCGGTGGCGGATTTCACGCTTCTGCTCGACTCCCGGCCCGGCGATCTGTCCGCGACGTTCCTGCGCGGCAACGCCCGCCTGCAAAGCGGCAATGCCGAGGGCGCCATTCAAGACTTCACGGCGGTCCTGCGCCGTCGGCCCGGCGACCACGATGCCTTGATGGCGAGAGCCATCGCCCGCCAGTTCGCCTCCGACTTCACGGGCGCCGAGGACGATCTCACGGTGATCCTCGACCGCGTGTCCGACGCGGCCCAGCCCCTCGCCAACCGCGGCTATGTGCGGATGATGAAAGGCGACTTCGAGGCCGCGGCCCGGGACTTCGCCGTGGCCATGGACCTCCCGGACGCCCCGGCGGAAATGACCGTCTGGCGGTTCGTGGCCGAGGCCCGCGCCGGGCACAAATCGACCGATCTTCTGAAAGCCACCGCCGACACCCTGACCGCCGACAGCTGGCCTGCGCCCCTGCTCCACTACTTCCTGGGCCGGATCTCGGGCGACCAACTGCTGTCCGCCGCAGCCAAGGACCCCGCCGAAGCCAAGGGCCGGGCCTGTGAGGCCTACTATTTCCTGGGTCAGGCGGCCCTTCTGTCCAAGGACGCCCGGCAGGCGATAAAGCTTTTCCAGGCCGCGCTCGCGACCGGAATGACCCGTCATACCGAATTTGTGGCCGCCAAGGCCGAATTGGCCCGCCTCGGACAACGGTCCTAGCCCCTAACAAGTGCAAAGACCTCGAACCAGACATACCTGCGCGATATTTTCGCCATAATACCCGCATGATATTGAGACGGTGGAGAACCTGGGGGCCATTACAAGCGTTAGGACGCGTGATCCCAGTGAACAGTGAGGTTTCGTGGCTTACCGTATCGCCCTAGTCGATGATGACCGTAATATTCTGACGTCCGTATCCATGGTGCTGGAAGCCGAAGGGTTCGGCGTGACCCAGTACCGCGACGGCGCCGAGGCCCTGCGCGGCATCTCGGCCGAACCGCCCGACCTCGCCATCCTCGACATCAAGATGCCCCGCATGGATGGGATCGAGCTTTTGCAGAAGCTGCGCGAAAAGAGCCAGCTCCCGGTCATCTTCCTCACCTCCAAGGACGACGAGGTCGATGAACTCCTCGGCCTGCGCATGGGCGCGGACGATTACATCAAGAAGCCCTTCTCGCAGCGCCTGCTGATCGAACGTGTGCGCGCGGTCTTCCGCCGTCTGGAAGCCCAGAAGCAGATGGACCAGCCGGGCGTGTCGGCCACGTCACTGAAGCGCGGCGAGTTGGTGCTCGACCCCGCGCAGCACCTGTGCCTGTGGAAGGGCGCGGCCGTGAATCTCACCGTCACCGAGTTCCTGATCATCCAAGCTCTCGCGCAACGTCCCGGCCATGTGAAGAGCCGCGACCAGCTGATCGATGCGGCGTACGGCGAGCATATCTACGTGGACGACCGCACCATCGACAGCCACATCAAGCGCCTGCGCAAGAAATTCCGCGAAGTGGACAAGGAATTCGGGCATATCGAAACCTTGTACGGCGTGGGCTACAAATATAATGAAACGAGCAGTCCGGGCGCGACTTCGCAAGAAACCGAATAGGCCACGCGAAACACGGCCGGAAAAGTGCGGGAGTTCTCGGCCGTGAATCCTGACGGCGGCGACATTCGCCTTGATGATCTACGCTTGAGAACGGATGCCAACGCGACGGACGCGGCCGGCAAACGCGGACGCTTGCGCCGGATTTTCTCGCCACTGACGTTGCGCATCCTCGCGGTCAATTTGACCGCGCCTGTGCTGCTCGTGCTCGGCCTGCTGTTCCTCGATCAATATGAGGACACGCTGATCGCCGCCGAACTCGATGCCTTGCGCACCCAAGGCGAGCTGATGGCGGCATCCATCGGCGAAGGCGCGGTGATCATTTCCGAGAACGACGCGATCCCGTTGTTCACGCCGGAAGGCGCGATGCGCGTGATCGATCCTGATCCCGCGCGCCAGCTTCTCCGGCGTCAGGGCACCATTGCCCGCCTGCGCGCCCAACTGTTCGACCGCGACGGCAAGCTGCTGGCGGACTCGCGTCTTCTGCAAGGTCCCGGCGGCGAGGTCCAGGTGCAGGATCTGCCGCCGATGGAGAGCAGCCGGTTCCTGCGCTTCGTCCACGCCGTCTACGACAAAACCATCGGCCGCCTGACCGTGGACCGCACGCTGGAACCTTACAACGACCAGATGCGGGCCAACGGGCCCGACATCAAGGAAGTGATGAACGCGCTGCAGGCCGGCGAAGCGGGCAACTCGGTGCGCCTGAGATCCGACGGCCAAAAGATCCTGTCCGTGGCTGTGCCGGTGCAGTTCTACAAACAGATCGTGGGCGCCCTGCTCGTGTCCCGCGACGGCAGCAATGTCGACAAGCGCATGTTCGCGGTGCGCGGCTCGATCCTCGGCATGTTCGCCTGGGTGCTGGCCCTGACCGTGCTCACGTCATTGTTCCTCGCCGGCACCATCGCCCGGCCCGTGCGCCGCCTCGCCACGTCGGCCAAGCGGGTACGCGATTCCAAGAACCGCCAGCACACCATCCCGGACCTTTCCAAGCGCAACGACGAGATCGGCGAGTTGTCCGAAGCCTTGCGCGATATGACCGAATCCCTGTGGCGGCGTATGGACGCGACGGAACACTTCGCCGCCGACGTCGCCCACGAGATCAAAAACCCGCTGACCAGCCTGCGCAGCGCGGTGGAGACCGTTGGCCGCGTGAAGGACCCCGAGCAACAGAAGCGGCTGATGTCCATCATCATGGACGACGTGGCCCGCCTCGACCGCTTGATCTCGGAAATCTCGGATGCGTCCCGTCTTGATGCGGAAATGTCCCGCGCCGAGATGTCCTCGGTGAAGATCAAACCGCTGGTGCAGGCCCTGTCGGAAGTCCAGAACGCCAACGACAATCCCGATGCTCCGCGCGCTCAAGTGGTCGAGGACCCGGCGCAGAAAGGCGATCTCACCGTGTTCGGCCTCGAGAGCCGGATCGGCCAGGTGTTCAGGAACCTGATCGGCAATGCGAGTTCCTTCAGCCCGCCGAAAGGCGTCATTTCGATCCGCGCCGGACGCCAGGGCCGCTATGTGATCGTGACCGTGGAAGACCAGGGGCCCGGCATTCCCGCCGGCAAGGAAGCGGCGATCTTCGGGCGCTTCTATTCCGAGCGGCCCGAGGGCGAGAAGTTCGGCACCCACTCAGGTTTGGGGCTTTCGATCTCCAAGACGATCGTGGAGGGCCACCGCGGCCAGATCTACGCCGAGAACATCATCGGCGAGGACGGCAGCGTGAAAGGCGCCCGCTTCGTGGTGCTGCTGCCGGCGGCGAATTGATGGCCGACATCATCAACCTGCGTACCGCGCGCAAACAGAAGGCGCGCAAAGCGGCGGAAGACAAAGCCGCCGAGAACCGCGCCAAGTTCGGGCGGACTCAGGGCGAGAAGAAACGCGATGCGAAGGTGAAAGACCTTTCCGCGCGCCATCTCGATCAAACCAAACTCGACGATTGATCCGGAAGGCGTTCAATCGACCAAGCGCGTCCGGGCAAGTTTCGCGATCTCGCGGGCGTGCGGATGATCCTGCGCCTCCAGTCCACCAATGACACCGTCCATATCCTCGCGCGAGCGGTTTTGGCTGACCTTCCATTTGCCATCGAGGGACACAATCTCCAT
>Ga0102832_1000823_pt1 | contig 33649 bp, 31 predicted proteins | sample EBPBio282013_DNA_FD_88942 | JGI IMG/M metagenome (GOLD analysis project Ga0102832, IMG submission 88942) | Wastewater treatment Type I Accumulibacter community from EBPR Bioreactor in Madison, WI, USA - Reactor 2_5/28/2013_ DNA (Illumina Assembly) | ecosystem: Engineered > Bioreactor > EBPR >... | reverse complement strand
AGGAAGTGAACGAATTGCAGGCCGCCGCGGCGGTCGGGCAGATGGGCCTGGCGCAGATCTACGAATCCAAGCTGCGCGAGAACGGCATGGGCAGCGCGCAGGTGCTGCTGACGCACGCCGACCTCGCCGACCGCGAGCGCTACCTCAACGCGCGCTCGACGCTGCTGACGCTGCTCGGCTTGCGCGTGCTGCCGGTGATCAACGAGAACGACACCGTCGTCAACGACGAGATCAAGTTCGGCGACAACGACACGCTGGGCGCGCTGGTGGCCAACCTGATCGACGCCGACGCGCTGGTGATCCTCACCGACCAGAAGGGCTTGTACACGGCCGACCCGCGCCAGCATCCCGACGCCAGCTTCGTGCACGAGGCGCGCGCCGGCGATCCGGAACTCGAGCGCATGGCCGGCGGTGCCGGCTCCAGCCTCGGGCGCGGCGGCATGCTGACCAAGATCCTCGCCGCCAAGCGCGCCGCCGGCAGCGGCGCCAGCACGGTGATCGCCTGGGGCCGCGAGAGCGACGTGCTGCTGCGCCTGGCGCGCGGCGAGGCGATCGGCACCGCGCTCGTCGCCGCCACGCCCAAGCAGGCGGCGCGCAAGCAGTGGATGGCCGACCATCTGCAATTGCGCGGCAGCGTGGTGGTCGACGACGGTGCGGCGAAGAAGCTGCGCGACGCCGGCAAGAGCCTGCTGCCGGCCGGCGTGACCGGGGTCGCGGGCGAATTCCGCCGCGGCGACGTGGTCGACGTGCGCGACACCGCGGGCCGCGTGCTGGCGCGCGGGCTGGTCGCCTACGCCGCCGACGACGCCCGCCGCATCGCCGGCCGCCAGTCCGCCGAGATCGAACGGCTGCTGGGCTTCCGCGGCCGCGACGAGATGGTCCACCGCGACGACCTCGTGGTGGAGTGAGGGGAAGACCATGGCTGAAGACATCGCCGCCCTCGTCGCCGACCTCGGCCAGCGCGCCCGCGCCGCCGCCGCGGCGCTGCGCACTGCCTCGACCGACGCCAAGAACGCCGCGCTGGCCGACGCCGCGCGGCTGATCCGCGGCGAAGAGGTCGCGATCCTGGCCGCCAACGCGAAGGACATCGCGGCGGCGCAGGCCGCCGGCATGACGGCGGCGCTGCAGGACCGGCTGCTGCTGACGCCGGCCCGCATCGAGGCGATGGCCAGGGGGCTCGACGACATCCGCGCCCTGCCCGATCCCGTGGGCGCCGAGATCGAGCGCTGGACGCGGCCCAACGGCCTCGTCATCAGCCGCGTGCGGGTGCCGATCGGCATCATCGGCGTGATCTACGAGGCGCGGCCCAACGTCACCGCCGACGCCGGCGCGCTGTGCCTGAAGTCGGGCAACGTCGTGGTACTGCGCGGCGGCTCGGACAGCTTCCATTCCTCGCGCGCCATCGTGGCGCTGCTGCGCCGCGCCCTGGCCGGCGCCGGCCTGCCCGAGGACTGCATCCAGCTGGTGCCGACCACCGACCGCGCCGCCGTCGGCGAGATGCTGAAGGCGGTCGAGTGGCTCGACCTCGTGGTGCCGCGCGGCGGGCGCTCGCTGATCGACCGCGTCACCGAGGAAAGCCGCGTGCCGGTGCTGCGCCACTACGACGGCATCTGCCACGTCTACGTCGACCGCGACGCCGACGTGGCGATGGCGACCGAGCTGGTGGCCAACGCCAAGATGCGCCGCGTCAGCGTGTGCGGCGCCGCCGAGACGCTGCTGATCGACCGCGCCGCGCTCGACAGCCACCTCGCGCCGGTGCTGGCGAAGCTGCACGAGCTGGGCTGCGAGGTGCGCGGCGACGCCGAGGTGCGCCAGCGTGACCCCAAGGCGGTCGCGGCGACCGAGAAGGACTGGCGCACCGAGTACCTCGCGCCGGTGATCGCGGTGGCGACGGTCGACGGCGTCGACGGCGCGATCGCCCACATCGCGCGCTACGGCAGCCAGCACACCGAGTCGATCGTGACGAACAACGAGGCGACGGCGCAGCGCTTCATCGGCGAGGTCGACAGCGCCATCGTGATGCACAACGCCAGCACCCAGTTCGCCGACGGCGGCGAGTTCGGGCTGGGCGCCGAGATCGGCATCTCGACCAACCGCATGCACGCCCGCGGCCCGGTCGGCCTGGTCGAGCTCACGACCTACAAGAACATCGTGCGCGGCCAGGGCACGCTGCGGCCGTGATGTCCCCCTCACCCCGCCTCTCCCCCCTGCGGGGGGAGAGGAGCCCGAGAAGAGAAGAGCTCCTTCATGCTCCTCTCCCCCGCCAGGGGGAGAGGCGGGGTGAGGGGGAACGATGAGCGCGGGCCTCCCCATGGCCGGCGTGCCGCGCGACACCGACCGGCGGATCGGGCTGCTCGGCGGGTCGTTCAACCCGGCGCACGAGGGCCATCGCCACGTCTCGCTGGAGGCGCTGAAGCGGCTGGGGCTGGACGAGGTGTGGTGGCTGGTGTCGCCGCAGAACCCGCTGAAGAGCGGCGCCGACCTCGAGCCCCTGGCCAGCCGCGTCGCCGGCGCCCGCGCCGTCGCCCGCCACCCGCGGATCCGCGTCGACGCGCCGGAACTGGCGCTCGGCACGCGCTTCACGCTCGACACCGTGCGGGCGCTGCGGCGTGCCTACCCGCGGGCCCGCTTCGTCTGGCTGATGGGCGCCGACATCCTGCCGCAGCTGGTCGACTGGAAGGGCTGGCGCGACCTGTTCGAGGCGATTCCCATCGCCGCCTTCGCCCGCCCGGGCTGGAGCCACCGGGCGCTGGCCTCCCCCGCGCCGCGCACTTTCGCCCGTTATCGGCTGGACGCGGCCAAGGCCCGTGTGCTGGCATCGACCCCGGCGCCGGCCTGGGTGTTCGTGCCCAGCCGGCTCGACACCACCTCGGCCACGGCGATCCGCGCCGCCCGGCCGCGCCGCAAGACCAAAGCAAAAGGAACGACGACCATCGACAAGACCGCCAAGTCTCCCGACCGGAGCAAGGACACCGAGGCGCAGCTGGCGCTGGTGCGCAAGACCCTGGACGACAACAAGGCCGAGGACATCGTCGTCATCGACCTGCAGGGCAAGTCCGCCTTCGCCGACTACATGGTGGTGGCGACCGGCCGCTCGAACCGGCAGGTCGTCGCGCTGGCCGACTACGTCGCCGAGGCGCTGAAGAAGCAGCGCGGCGGCTACATCCCCGTCGAGGGCAAGCAGGGCGGCGACTGGGTCCTGGTCGATGCCGGCGACGTCGTCGTCCACATCTTCCGCCCCGAGACCCGCGCCTTCTACGGCCTCGAGAAGATGTGGGCGATGGAGATCGAGGCATCCGCGCCGAAGGCTTCGAAGCCCAAAGCGACGCGGGCGCGGGGCGCCGCGGCGAAGACCGCCAAGCCGAAGGCGGCACGCCCGAGGGCCAAGAAGGCCTCGTGAAGCTGACCATCGCCGCGATCGGCAAGGCCGGCCGCGGCCCCGAGCGCGACCTCTACGAGCACTATGCCGGCCGCATCCGCTGGCCGCTGGTGCTGCGCGAGCTGGAAGAGAAGAAGAAGCTCGGCCCGGCCGAGATGATGCGGCGCGAGGGCGAGCTCCTGCTCGCCGCCACCCCCGCCGGGGCGACCCTGGTGGCGCTCGACCGGCGCGGTCCGGTGCTGGACAGCCAGGGCTTCGCCGACCGGCTGGGCCGCTGGCGGGACAACGCGGTGGGCGACGTCGCCTTCCTGGTCGGCGGCGCCGAGGGCCACGCCGAGCCGCTCCTGAAGAAAGCCTCACTGGTGATGTCGTTCGGGGCCATGACCTGGCCCCACCTGCTGGCCCGGGCGATGCTGGCCGAGCAGATCTACCGCGCCCAGCAGATGCTGGCCGGGCATCCGTACCACCGGGCCTAGCCCGCGCTCTTTCCTCCCCCTGCGCGAGCAGGGGGAGGTGGCCGCGCAGCGGACGGAGGGGTCATGGGCCCCACCGGCTGCCCATGACCCCTCCGTCGGCGAAGACGCCGACACCTCCCCGCGCTGGCGCGCAGGGAGGAAGAAATGGCAGCAGTCCTCAGGCGCTTAAATTGCCTCTGTTCTGACGAAAAACCGCGGCTAAATTGGACCCCATGCTCCCCCATTTCCTCCGCGGGCTGGTCGCCCTCGCCGCCCTCGCGGTGGCCCTGCCGGCCAGTGCCCAGGGCCCCTCGCCCGCCCCGGCCGACAAGCCGGCGGTCAAGCCGGTGCGCAGCATCCCCTACGTGTCGATCACCGGCGACGACGGCCGGCAGCGGCACTACGAGACCAACGCCATCCCGCTGCTGTTCCACCGCGCCTGCTTCGGCTGGCGGATGTACCTCGGCGGCCCCAACCGCGTGGTCTCGCTGAAGGAGGTGCTGACCACCTCGCAGCCGGCCGAGCAGGTGATCGCCGGCCCGGAGACCGAGGTCAGCCCGGACAAGACGCGCGCCACCACCCGGATGCTCGAGACCGTGCAGGACGGCGTGCTGCAGCGCTCGTGGTGCATCATCCCGGGCGACCCGCCGGGCACCTACACCTACGACATCACGATCGACGGCGAGCCGCGCGGCGAGTTCGTGTTCTGCGCCATCGAGGTGCCGGACCAGAACCCGGCGACCGACCCGCGCGACCTGTCGTGCCCCAACAAGTTCAACTCGGTGCAACGCACCCCCAACCGTCCCCGTTCGGCTTCCTGATGACCGCTCCGCGACCCGCCGTTCTCTGTATCCTCGATGGCTGGGGCCACCGCCCCGATCCCTCGTTCAACGCCATCCTCGATGCGCGCACGCCGAACTACGACCGGCTGGTCGCGACCTGCCCGCAGGGCCTGGTCGACGCGTCGGAGACCTTCGTCGGCCTGCCCAAGGGCCAGATGGGCAACTCCGAGGTCGGCCACATGAACCTCGGCGCCGGCCGCGTCGCCGTGCCCGAGCTGCCGCGCATCGACACCGCGATCGAGGACGGCTCGCTGGCGAAGAGCCCGGTGCTGGCGAAGCTGGTCGACACGCTGAAGGCCGACGGCGGCACCTGCCACCTGCTGGGCCTGGCCTCGCCGGGCGGCGTGCATTCGCACCAGGACCACATCGTCTACCTCGCCAACCACATCGCCGGCGCCGGCGTGCCGGTGGCGATCCATGCCTTCCTCGACGGTCGGGACATGCCGCCGCGCAGCGCGCTCGAGTGCCTGGCCCACATCCTGCCGGGCCTCAAGCCCGGCCTGCCGATCACCGTCGCCACGGTGTCGGGCCGCTTCTACCCGATGGACCGCGACAAGCGCTGGGAGCGCGTGGCGCTGGCCTACGACGCGATCGTCGAGGGCAAGGGCGAGACGGCGGCCACGCCGGTCGAGGCGGTCGAGAAGGGTTACGCCGCCGGGCTGGACGACGAGTTCGTGAAGCCGACCGTCATCGCCGGCTACCGCGGCATGAAGGACGGTGACGGGCTGCTGATGGCCAACTTCCGCGCCGACCGGGCGCGCCAGGTCCTGACCGCCCTGCTCGACCCGCGCTTCGACGGCTTCGACCGGCCGCGCGTGGTCAAGTTCGCCGCCGCCGTCGGCATGGTCGAGTACGCCGCCGCGCTCAGCCCGTTCCTGGCGACCCTGTTCCCGCCCGAGACCATCAGGATGGGCCTGGGCGAGACGGTGTCGCGCGCCGGGCTGCGCCAGCTGCGCATCGCCGAGACCGAGAAGTACGCGCACGTCACGTTCTTCTTCAACGGCGGCGAGGAGCGGGTGTTCGACGGCGAGGAGCGCATCCTGGTGCCCTCGCCCAAGGTCCAGACCTACGACCTCAAGCCCGAGATGAGCGCGCCGGAGGTCACCGACAAGCTGGTCGAGGCGATCGGCTCGGGCCGGTTCGACCTGGTGGTCGTGAACTACGCCAACTCGGACATGGTCGGCCACACCGGCGACCTGCAGGCCGCGATCAAGGCGATCGAGGCGCTGGACGCCTGCCTCGGCCGCCTGATGGAGGCCGTGAAGAAGGCCGGCGGCACGCTGCTGGTCACCGCCGACCACGGCAACGCCGAGCAGATGTTCGACGAGGCCACCGGCCAGAAGCACACCCAGCACACGTTGAACCGGGTGCCGGCGATCCTGTTCAACGGCCCCGCCGGGGTGCAGGCGCTGGGCGACGGCAAGCTGGCCGACATCGCGCCGACCATGCTGGCCCTGATGGGGGTGCCGCAGCCGGCCGAGATGACCGGCCATTCGCTGCTCTCCACCGAGCCCCGCAGCCACGTGCTTTCGGTGCCGAAACCGGCCTCCGCGGCGACCGCCTGACCCTCCTTCGAGGCCCCCTCCAAAGCGTGATCGGGGTCGCCTTGATACTGCCAAACAAGGCCCTGTATTCTCGCCCGACCGCCCGGGAAACCGGGTCGTCCGACCGCCGGGCGATCCCAGATTTGAAGGCTCCAGTATGACCCGTTTGCGCTTCGCTTCAGCCGCCGCGATCATGGCGTTCCTCGCCGTGCCCGTCGCCTACACCGCCTGGTCGCAGGACAAGGCCGACGCCGCCAAGAACGCCGACAAGAGCGAGCTCTACCAGCAGCTCAACCTGTTCGGCGACGTGCTCGAGCGGGTGCGCCGCGACTACGTCGAGCCGGTCGAAGAGAAGACCCTGATCGAGAACGCGATCAACGGCATGCTGAGCGCGCTCGACCCGCACTCGAGCTACATGAACGCCAAGACCTACAAGGACATGCAGGTCCAGACCAAGGGCGAGTTCGGCGGGCTCGGCATCGAGGTCACGATGGACAACGGCGTGGTCAAGGTGGTGTCGCCGATCGACGACACGCCGGCGGCCAAGGCCGGCCTGCAGGCGGGCGACCTGATCTTCGCGCTGGACGGCGAGCCGGTGCAGGGCCTGACCCTGCAGGAGGCGGTCGAGAAGATGCGCGGCAAGGTCGGCACGCCGATCAAGATCTCGGTGCGCCGAGCCGCCAAGGACCCGTACGACGTGTCGCTGACCCGCGAGATCATCAAGGTCAAGTCGGTGCGCTACCGGCTCGAGGCCGGCGACATCGGCTACGTCCGCGTCACCTCGTTCACCGAGCAGACGACGCCGGGCGTGCTCGACGCCATCGAGAAGCTGAAGAAGGAAGCCGGCGGCAAGCTCAAGGGCTTCATCCTCGACCTGCGCAACAACCCGGGCGGCCTGCTCGACCAGGCGATCGCGCTCTCCGACGCCTTCCTCGACAAGGGCGAGATCGTCTCGGTCAAGGCGCGCAAGAACGAGGACGTGCAGCGCTGGAACGCCAAGGCGGGCGACGTCGCCAATGGCCTGCCGATCGTCGTGCTGATGAACGGCGGCTCGGCCTCGGCCTCGGAAATCGTGGCCGGCGCGCTGCAGGACCACAAGCGGGCGATCGTGCTGGGCACCCGCTCGTTCGGCAAGGGCTCGGTCCAGACCATCATGCAGGTCGCCGGCGGCGGCGCGCTGCGCCTGACCACGGCGCTGTACTTCACGCCGTCGGGCCGCTCGATCCAGAAGGAAGGCATCAAGCCCGACATCGAGGTCGAGCAGGCCAAGATCGAGAACCTCCAGAGCAAGGGCGGCTTCCGCGAGGAGAACCTGCGGCGGTCGATCACCAACCCGAACGCCAAGGGCGAGGACAAGAAGGACGAGGCCAAGCCCGACGCGGCCAAGCCGGAAGCCGCCAAGCCCGGCGACAAGAAGGACGACAAGCCGCAGGCCGGCGCCGCCCCCGCCCCGTCGGGTGACCCGGACGAGCCGCCGAAGGAAGCGGTGTCGGACTACCAGCTGCTGCGCGCGGTCGACCTGATCAAGGGCATCTCGCTCTACAGCAACCGCGCGAACTAGGCGTGGTCCCGACCGGCTACCGGCCCAATGTCGGGCTGGTCCTGATCGCGCCGGACAAGCGCATCTTCGTCGGTCGCCGCATCGGCGGCACCGACGAGAACTGGCAGATGCCGCAGGGCGGCGTCGACAAGGGCGAGACGCCGCTCGAGGCGGCCTGCCGCGAACTGTGGGAGGAGGTCGGCACCAGCCGGGCCCTCCTGCTGCGCCAGACCGCCGGCTGGCTGACCTACGACGTCCCCGAGGCGCTGCGCCCGAAATACTGGAAGGGCCGCTGGACCGGCCAGGCCCAGCGCTGGTTCGCGCTGGCCTTCACCGGCCAGGACAGCGACATCGACCTCGCCGCCCACGACCGCGAGTTCGACGCCTGGGAGTGGCTGACCGCGGCCGAACTGCTCGACCGCATCGTGCCGTTCAAGAAGCCTATCTACGAGAAGGTACTGCGCGAGTTTCGCGACCTCGTCGCGTAGCCTCAAAGGTCCCTCGCTGCGCTCGGGATGACACGGCAACGCGTGTCGTCCCAACGCCCTCATCCCTGTCATCCCGAGCGCAGCGAGGGACCTTTGTGGGGCCGTCACGCCCCCTGCGCCGCCAGCTTGCCGGCGCGCCACTTCAGGAAGCGCAGGCCGATCGCGGTCATCCAGCCGTTGAGGCGGCCGGTCGAGTTCAGGCCGATCGCCTTCAGCATCATCGCCATGGCGCGCTGGACGTGGAAGCGGCGGTACAGCGGGTAGGCCCGCCGCGCGTAGGCTTCCATGTTGCTCTTGCGGTCGTAGACCGCGCCCGGCGCGGCGTTGGCCGCGAAGTAGGCGTAGGCCAGCTCGTCGTCCTCGCTCTCGGCGAGGCGGCCCCAGCCGATGCGCAGGCGGCCCCACTTGCTCAGCCGGTCACGCTCGAGGCAGCGGTGCAGGTGGTCGTAGAACAGCTTGTAGTGGCGGAACTCGTCGGCCGCGATGTTGGTGCAGATCTGGCGCAGCACCGGCTCGACCGTCGCGTCCTTGAGGGCGCTGTAATACGAGCTGGTGCCGGTCTCGACGATGCAGCGCGCCATCATCTCGCCGGCCTGGCTGCCGCGCACCGAGGACGTGGCATCGAGCGGCAGCTTGTAGCCGTCGCGGAAGCGCGCGAACGCCGCCTCGAAATCCCACGATGGATCGGCGAGCTGCGCCCAGCGACCGAGCGCCAGGCCATGCTGGACCTCTTCGTTCGCCCACGCGTCGACGACGTCGCGGAACGACGCATCGTCGGCGAAGACGCGGTTCAGGTAGACGCGGTAGTCGCCGCCGTTGCGCTCGACCAGGGCGGCCGCCTTGATGTTGCGCACGATCTCGGGATCGACCTTCGAGGCGTCGAAGCGATCCCAGGCGATCGACTCGAGTGTCCAGTGGCCCATGGGGGACCCCCTCGGCAGTTGTCGGCCAAAACAATAAAGCGAGCCGGAGGCTCGCTTTCAATAGGCGCCCGCGCCGCAGGACGGCGACGGGCCGGGTCCAGCCGCGTCAGCGGCTGGCGTAGAAGGCCTGGGCGCGGCGCAGGTCGCGGGCGACCACCAGGCTCTTCTCGGCGGCGGCCTTCTCGGCCTCCGTCGAGGCGTCGGCGATGTCGCGCTCGGCATTGCGCTCGCGCTGGGCGAGGTCGTCGGCGGTGACCTGCTCGAGCGGCAGGGCCTCGTCGGCCAGCACCGTGCAGCCGGCCGGCGTCACCTCGGCGAAGCCGCCGACCACGATGAAGCGCTTCTCGACCTTGCTGCCCTGGTAGACCTCGAGCACGCCCGGGCGGACGGTCGAGATCAGCGGGGCGTGGCCCGGCAGCACGCCGAAGTCGCCTTCGCTGCCCGGGACGACGACCATGTCGGCCTCGGTCGCGAGGATCTCGCGCTCGGGCATGACCAGACGGAAGGTGACCTTGGCCATGTGACTTAGGCCGCCTCGGCCGCGAGCTTCTTGGCCTTGGCGACGGCTTCCTCGATCGTGCCGACCATGTAGAACGACGCCTCCGGCAGGTCGTCGTAGTCGCCGGCGACGATGCCCTTGAAGCCCTTGATCGTGTCCTCGAGCTTCACGAACACGCCCGGCGTGCCGGTGAAGACCTCGGCGACGTGGAACGGCTGGCTCAGGAAGCGCTGGATCTTGCGGGCGCGGGCGACGACCAGCTTGTCCTCTTCCGACAGCTCGTCCATGCCCAGGATGGCGATGATGTCCTGCAGCGACTTGTACTGCTGCAGCACGCGCTGCACGTCGCGGGCGACCTTGTAGTGCTCGTCGCCGACGACGCGCGGGTCGAGCATGCGCGAGGTCGAGTCGAGCGGGTCGACGGCCGGGAAGATCGCCTGCTCGGCGATCGAGCGGCTCAGCACGGTCGTGGCGTCGAGGTGGGCGAACGAGGTCGCCGGCGCCGGGTCGGTCAAGTCGTCGGCGGGCACGTAGATGGCCTGCACCGAGGTGATCGAGCCCTTCTTGGTCGAGGTGATGCGCTCCTGCAGCGCGCCCATGTCGGTCGACAGGGTCGGCTGGTAACCCACCGCCGACGGGATGCGGCCGAGCAGCGCCGACACTTCCGAGCCGGCCTGGGTGAAGCGGAAGATGTTGTCGACGAAGAACAGCACGTCCTGGCCTTCGGCGTCGCGGAAGTACTCGGCGACGGTGAGGCCCGACAGCGCGACGCGGGCGCGGGCGCCCGGCGGCTCGTTCATCTGGCCGTACACCAGCGCCACCTTCGAGCCCGGACCGTCGAGCTTGATGACGCCGCCCTCGATCATCTCGTGATAGAGGTCGTTGCCCTCGCGGGTACGCTCGCCGACGCCGGCGAACACCGACACGCCGCCGTGCGCCTTCGCGACGTTGTTGATCAGCTCCATGATCGTCACGGTCTTGCCGACGCCGGCGCCGCCGAACAGGCCGATCTTGCCGCCCTTGGCGTACGGCGCGAGCAGGTCGATGACCTTGATGCCCGTGACCAGGATCTGCGCCTCGGTCGACTGGTCGACGAAGTCGGGCGCCAGACGGTGGATCGGCAGCGTCTCCTTGTTGCCGACCGGGCCGCGCTCGTCGACCGGCTCGCCGATCACGTTGAGGATGCGGCCGAGCGTCTCCGGGCCGACCGGCATGGCGATCGGGGCGCCGGTGTCGACCGCCTTCTCGCCGCGGACCAGGCCGTCGGTCGTGTCCATCGCGATGGTGCGAACCTCGGACTCACCGAGATGCTGCGCAACTTCCAGCACGACCAGGCGGCCGTCGGCGTTCACGTGCAGCGCGTTCAGGATGTTCGGCAGTTCGCCCTCGAAGCGAACGTCGACGACCGCGCCCGTGATCTGGGTGATCGTGCCGATGTTGTTGGTAGCCATTACGGATCCCTTTCCTTCGATTGCCTGGCAGCCGGCCTAGATGGCCTCGGCGCCCGAGATGATCTCGATGAGTTCCTTGGTGATCGTGGCCTGGCGCGAGCGGTTCATCTGCAGCGTCAGCTTCTTGATCACTTCGCCTGCGTTGCGCGAGGCATTGTCCATTGCCGTCATCTGCGAGCCGTAGAAGCTCGCCGCGTTCTCGAGCAGCACGCGGAAGATCTGGACGGCGAGATTGCGCGGCAGCAGGTCGGCCAGGATCTCACCCTCGTCGGGCTCGAATTCGTAGATGGCACCGCCCGCAGCGGCAGGCGCGGCCGTCGAGGCTTCGGGCGCCGGCGGCGGAATGAGCTGCTGCGTCGTGACGATCTGGGTCATCGCCGACTTGAAGCGGTTGAAGATGACCGAAGCGACGTCGAATTCGCCGGCATCGAACATTTCCATCACGCGCGTCGCGATCTTCTGGGCGTCGCCGAACGACAGCCGCGGACGACCGAGATCGGTCATCGTCTCGATGATCATCGAACCGAAATCGCGACGGAGCTGGTCACGGCCCTTGCGGCCGACGCAGAAGATCTTGACCGTCTTGCCTTCCGAGACGAGCGTGCGGATCTTGCGGCGCGCCTCACGCACGATCGTGCTGTTGAAGCCGCCGCACAGGCCGCGATCGCCCGTGGCGACGATCAGCAGATGGACCTTGTCGGAGCCGGTGCCGGCCAGCAGACGCGGGCCAGTGCCGGCCTTGAAGCTCGCTCCCAGCGACGCCAGGATCTTGTCCATGGCTTCGGCATAGGGACGAGCTGCTGTGGCCTGTTCCTGAGCGCGCCGCAGCTTGGCGGCCGCGACCATCTTCATGGCCTTGGTGATCTTCTGCGTCGACTGGACGCTTCGGATCCTCAGGCGGAAGGTTTTGAGGCTGGGCATCGAAACCTTCGGGCGTTAAGCGAACTTCTTGGCGAAATCGCCGAGGAACGCCTTCAGCTTGTCGTCGGTCTCCTTGACGATCTCGCGCTTCTCGCGGATCGACGCGAGGATCGAGCCTTCGGCGCGGACGGCGTCGAGCATCTGGTGCTCGAAGTCGTTGACCTTGTTGACCGGCAGCGTGTCGAGGAAGCCGCGGGTGCCGGCATAGAGCGACACGACCTGCTCCTCGACCGGCATCGGCGCGAACTGGCCCTGCTTCAGCAGCTCGGTCAGGCGCTGACCGCGCGCCAGCAGGCGCTGGGTCGAGGCGTCGAGGTCGGAGGCGAACTGCGCGAACGCAGCCATCTCTCGATACTGCGCCAGCTCCAGCTTGATGGTGCCGGCGACCTGCTTCATCGCCTTGATCTGCGCGGCCGAGCCGACGCGGCTGACCGACAGACCGACGTTAATTGCCGGACGGATGCCCTGATAGAAGAGCTCGGTCTCGAGGAAGATCTGGCCGTCGGTGATCGAGATGACGTTCGTCGGGATGTAGGCCGACACGTCGCCGGCCTGCGTCTCGATGACAGGCAGCGCCGTCAGCGAGCCCGAGCCGTTCTTCTCGTTCAGCTTGGCGGCGCGCTCGAGCAGGCGCGAGTGGAGATAGAACACGTCGCCGGGATAGGCTTCGCGGCCCGGCGGGCGGCGCAGCAGCAGCGACATCTGGCGGTAGGCGACGGCCTGCTTGGAAAGATCGTCGTACACGATCACGGCGTGCATGCCGTTGTCGCGGAAGTATTCACCCATGGCGCAGCCGGTATAGGGCGCGAGGAACTGCATGGGCGCCGGATCGGACGCGGTGGCCGCGACGACGATGGAGTATTCCATCGCGCCGTTGTCCTCGAGCGTCTTCACGATCTGCGCGACGGTCGAGCGCTTCTGACCGACGGCGACATAGACGCAGTAGAGCTTGCGGCTCTCGTCGGTACCCTTGTTGATCGGCTTCTGATTCAGGAAGGTGTCGATGGCGACGGCGGTCTTGCCAGTCTGGCGATCGCCGATGATCAGCTCGCGCTGACCACGTCCGATCGGCACCAGCGCGTCGACGGCCTTGAGGCCGGTCTGCATCGGCTCGCTCACCGACTTGCGCGGAATGATGCCGGGAGCCTTGAGCTCGACCAGGCGGCGCTCCGTGCTCTGGATCGGGCCCTTGCCGTCGATCGGGTTGCCGAGGCCGTCGACCACGCGGCCGAGCAGGCCCTTGCCGACCGGCACGTCGACGATGGCGCCGGTACGCTTGACGGTGTCGCCTTCGCGGATGGTGCGGTCTTCACCGAAGATCACGACGCCGACATTGTCGCGTTCGAGGTTCAGCGCCATGCCCTTGATGCCGCCGGGGAACTCGACCATCTCGCCGGCCTTGACGCTGTCGAGGCCGTAGACGCGGGCGATGCCGTCACCGACGGAAAGGACCTGGCCGACCTCGGCCACTTCGGCCTCGGTGCCGAAGTTGGCGATCTGCTGCTTCAGAATGGCCGAGATTTCGGCGGCACGGATATCCATTTAGGCAACCCCCTTCATGGCAAGCTGCAGACGCTGGAGCTTGCTGCGGATGGACGAATCGAACAGGCGCGAGCCAACCTTGACGACGAGACCGCCCAGGATCTCAGGCTCGACGCGGGCATCGATGGAAACCTTGGTGCCACCGAGGACCGAGCGCAGCGCGTCGCTGAGCTGCTGCAGCTGCTGCTCGGTGAGCGGCACGGCCGAGGTGACGGAAGCGGTGCTCTCGCCGCGGCGGTGGGCCAGCTCGGCGAGGAAGGCGGTGGCCATCGCGGCGAGGTCGCGGGCGCGACCGTTGGCGGCGACGGTGCCGGCGAAGTTGCGGGTCAGGCCCTGGATGCCGACCTTGTCGAGGACGGCCAGCAGCGCCTTGGTCTTGGCGTCGCGACCGATCACCGGGCTGGCCAGCAGCCGGGCGAAATCGGGGCTCTCGGCCACCAGCTTGCGCAGCGTCGCGAGGTCCTGAGCGACCTGGTCGAGCGAGCGGGCGGCATCCGCCAGATCGAAAAGAGCGCTGGCATAGCGCCCAGCAACGCCAGATGTGGCGGAAATCGACACGTCGAAAGCCTCTCCCCAGCCTAGGCCCCGGGCCGGCAAGTGGTTGAATCCCCATCACTTTTTCCGGCGGCACACGAAAGCGGCTTGCCGGAAAAGCGCGCGTTGCTACCACGCGGTCAGGACCGGCGCAAGGTTGCCAAAGCGCTGGTTTATCGCGGTTTTTCAGCGCGGCTCGCCGCAGCCGCTCACAGGAAGGAGTACGGGTCGACGTCGACCTGCAGCCGGACTGAGCCCGGCAGCCCGATTTGGGCCAGCCAGGCATGCAGCAGGGGCTGCACAGCGATATCGCGGGCGACCTTGAGCAGGAACCGCCGCCTGTGGCGGCCGCGCAGCAGGGCAAGCGGCGCGACCGAGGGTCCCAGCACCGTGATCCCGTCCTGGTGGGGCGCCCGGCGGGCCAGCGCGGCGCAGACATTGTCCACCGCCGCCGGGTCGGGTCCCGAGACGATCAGCGAGGCCAGCCGGCCGAACGGCGGCATGCCGGCCAGCCGGCGGTCGGCCAGCTCGGCCTGCACGAAGCGGTCGCGGTCGCCCGACACCAGCGCCTGCATGACGGGGTGCTCCGGCGCATGGGTCTGGACCAGCGCCTGGCCGGGCCGCTCGTCGCGCCCGGCCCGGCCGGCGACCTGGTAGAGCAGCTGGAAGGTGCGCTCGGCGGCCCGCAGGTCGCCGCCGTTCAGGCCGAGGTCGGCATCGACCACCACGACCAGGGTCAGCCGGGGGAAATGGTGGCCCTTGGCCGCCATCTGGGTGCCGACCAGGACGTCGATCTCGCCGGCGATCATGCGCTCGACCGCCGCCGTCGCCTCGTCGCGGCTGGCCAGGCTGTCCGAGGTGAAGAGTTCCAGCCGCGCCTCGGGCAGCAGCGACAACGCCTCCTCGGCCAGCCGCTCGACGCCCGGGCCGCAGGCCACGAACTGGTCAACCGCGCCGCAGTGCCGGCAATGGTGGGCCGGCGGCTCGGCGTGGCCGCAATGGTGGCAGACCAGGGTGCGGCGAAAGCGGTGCTCGACCAGCCAGGCCGAGCATTGCGGGCATTCCAGCCCCTTGCCGCAGGCGCGGCACAGCGTGATCGGCGCGTAGCCGCGGCGATTGATGAACAGCAGCGTCTGCTCGCCGGCCTCGTAGGTCTTCTTCATCGCCTCGACGACCGGCGGCGACAGCCAGTGGCCGCGCGGCGGGGCGTGGCGGCGCAGGTCGATGGCGCGGATGTCGGCCATGCGGGCGTCGCCGTGGCGGGCCGGCAGGTGGACGGCGCCGTAGCGGCCGCTCTCGACGTTGACCACGGTCTCGAGCGACGGCGTCGCCGAGGCCAGCACGATCGGCGCCGAGACGAGGCGCGCGCGCACCACCGCCATGTCGCGGGCGTTGTAGATCACGCCCTCTTCCTGCTTGAACGAGCTGTCGTGTTCCTCGTCGACCACGACGAGGCCGAGCGCCGAGAACGGCAGGAACAGCGCCGAGCGCGCCCCGACCACGACGCCGACCCGGCCCTCGGCGATCGCCCGCCAGGTCTCGCGCCGCTCGAGGCTGGTCAGTCCCGAGTGCCACGCCGCCGGCGGCGCGCCGAAGCGATCCTCGAAGCGCTTCAGCCACTGCGCGGTCAGCGCGATCTCGGGCAGCAGCACCAGCACCTGGCGGCCGGCCGCCAGCGCCGCGGCGATCGCCTCGAAGTAGACCTCGGTCTTGCCGGCGCCCGGCACGCCGTCGAGCAGCGTCGCGGAATAGGCGTGCGCCAGCACCTTGTCGACGAGGTCCTGCGCCGCCTCGGCCTGCTCGGGCGACAGGGTCGGGCCCTGGCGGTGGCCGTCGGGCTGCGGGAAGGCGCGGCGCAGCGTGCGCTCGACCGGCTCGACCAGGCCGATCGCGGCCATCGTCTTGATCACCGACACGCCGACCCCGGCGAGGTGCGCCAGCTCGGCGGCCGGCAGCGCCGGGCCCTCGGCCAGCTGCGCCAGCACGCGGCGGCGCGCCGCGGTCAGCTTGAGCGGCGTGTCGTCGCCGTCCTGCGGCCCACCCTGTTGAGGATCGCGCGGCTCGGGCGCGCGGTAGACGATCTCGGTCTTCGGCGCCTCGAGCGCGGCCGGCACGCTCATCGCCATGCGCAGCACCGCGCCGCGCGGCGCCAGCGTGTAGGCCGAGACCCAGTCGACGAAGCGGCGCAGCGGCTCGGCCATCGGCAGGGCCGGCAGGATTTCGGCGATGTCGCGCAACTTGTTCGCGGCGACCTCGCCCGAGCCCTCGCCCCACGCCACGCCGCAGGCCAGCCGCTTGCCCAGCGGCACGATGACGAAGCTCCCCGGCGCGACGTCGAGCCCGTCGGGCACGCTGTAGTCGTAGGCATCGGCGAGCGGCAGCGGCAACAGCACGCGGACCGTGCGTCGGGCGGCCTGGGGGTCGACGTTTTCCACCGGGTCCGGGCGCGTCGAGGCACCCCCGTCGGCTTGTGGCTGCAGGGGGGAATCGCTAGAAATTGTGTCTACGGGCGCGTCCGCACCACTGGCCATTGGGGTATTTTATATGAAGTTCTTCGTCGATACCGCCGATGTCGCCGAAATCAAGGACCTGGCGGCCTCGGGCCTGCTCGACGGCGTGACGACCAACCCGTCGCTGATCATGAAGGCCGGCCGGCCGATGCTGGACGTGATCAAGGAGATCTGCGCCATCGTCCCCGGCCCGGTCAGCGCCGAAACCGTCGCGCTCGACCACAAGACCATGCTGGCCGAGGGCCGCAAGCTGGCCAAGCTGGCCAAGAACGTCGCCGTGAAGGTGCCGCTGACGCCGGACGGTCTCAAGACCTGCAAGGCGCTGGCCGCCGAGGGCACGATGGTCAACGTCACCCTGTGCTTCTCGGCCGCCCAGGCGCTGCTGGCCGCCAAGGCCGGCGCGACCTTCATCTCGCCGTTCGTCGGGCGGCTCGACGACATCGGCCAGGACGGCATGCATCTCATCGACGAGATCATGACGATCTACCGCCAGTACCCGCACTTCAAGACCGAGGTCCTGGTCGCCTCGGTCCGCCACACCCAGCACGTGGTGGCGGCGGCCAAGCTCGGCGCGCACATCGCGACGGTGCCGCCGAACGTGCTGCGCCAGCTGTTCAAGCACGTCCTCACCGACAACGGCCTCAAGGCCTTCCTCGACGACTGGGCCAAGACCGGTCAAACCATCCTCTGACCCGGAGCGGCACATGGGGAACGACGGCACGGTCACGGCACCCGACGGATCCGGTCGGCAGGTGAAGCTGATCACCGCCGACGACGTCGTCGCCTACCTCAAGGCGCATCCCGACTTCTTCGAGAAGCACCCCGAGCTGGCCGAGGCGATGGCGCTGGTGCCGCGCGTGCAGGGCCCCGGCGTGATCGACATGCAGCAGGCGATCCTCAAGCGCCTGCGCGGCGAGATCGAGCGGCTCAACGCCGAGCGCACCGAGATCATCGCCAACTCCAAGCAGAACCAGATCGTCCAGAACCGCATCCAGGCGGCGGTCATCAGCATCATCCAGGCCTCGACCTTCGAGAAGATGATCCACGTGGTGACGCACGAGCTGCCCGAGCTGCTCGACGTCGACTTCATCACGCTGGCGATCGAGGCCAATGCCGACGCGCCCAAGCGCGTGCCGGTGCGCGGCGTCTACGTGCTGGCGCCGGGCGCGATCGACGCGGCGATCGGCCCCGACAAGCATGCCCGGCTGCGCTCCGAGATCGTCGGCGAGGAGGCCTTCTTCGGCGACGTCTCGCGCTTCGTGAAGTCGGACGTGCTGATGCGGCTGCGCGTCTCGTCGGGCTCGCCCGACGGCGTGATGTGCTTCGGCTCGCGCGACCCCGAGGCGTTCGGGCCAGAGATGGCGACCGAGCTCCTGTTCTTCCTCGCCAAGGTGCTGGAGAACACGATCCGCGCCTGGCTCGACCTGCCCGAGTGAAATCCGCTGAATCGGCGCTCGAGGCCGCGCGGCAGGCCTGGCGCGATTGGCTGAAGAGCGAGCGCCGCCTGTCGGCCCACACGCTGACCGCCTACGAACACGACGTCGCGGGCTTCCTCGGTTTCATGACGAGCTACCTCGGCAAGCCGCCGAGCCTCGACGCCCTGGCGAAGCTGAAGCCCGCCGAGTTCCGCGCCTGGCTGGCCGAGCGGGCGCGCGAGGGCATGGCGCGGACATCGACGGCGCGCGCCTTCTCGTCGGTGCGCTCGTTCTTCCGTTTCCTCGACAAGCGCGGGCTGGCGCACAACGCCAGCATCGGCGCGATCCAGACGCCCAAGCTGCCGCGCTCGGTGCCGAAGGCGCTCAGCGAGCGCGACATGGACGAGTTGCTGGACGCGCCGGCCGAGGTCGAGCGCGACCCGTGGCTCGACCTGCGCGACGCCGCGGTGCTGCTGCTGCTGTACGGCGCCGGCCTGCGCATCGGCGAGGCGCTGTCGCTCAGCAAGGGCACGGTCGAGGGCCTGCTGAAGGCCGGCCAGGACACGCTGTCGGTCACCGGCAAGGGCAACAAGACGCGGCTGGTGCCGCTCCTGCCGCAGGCGCTCGAGGCGCTGGCCGCCTACCGCGACGCCTGCCCGTACCTGCCGGCGCGCAGGCCCGACGAGGCGTTTTTCGTCGGCGCGCGCGGCGGCGCGCTCGACCCGGCGATCGTGCAGAAGCGGGTGCGCGAGATCCGGCGCGGCCTCGGCCTCGCCGACAGCGTGACGCCGCACGCGCTGCGCCACTCCTTCGCGACGCACCTGCTGGGCGCCGGCGGCGACCTGCGTACCATCCAGGAACTGCTGGGCCACGCCTCGCTGTCGACGACGCAGCGCTACACCGACGTCGACAGCGCCCGCCTGTCGCAAGTCTACCGCGCCGCCCATCCCCGCGCGAAGGGCTAGCCCGACAAGCCGTCATCCCGACCGGAGCCGAGCGCAGCGAGGCGAAGTGGAGGGACCTACTCTCCCTTACGTGCCGCCTGCTTGCTGAGACAAGGTCTCTCCGCTCGGGGCTGCGCCCCTCGGTCGAGATGACGGAGTAAGGGTAAGGCCCCCTGCTAAAGCGTCTTCGCGAGGAACGCCTTCACGTCGGCGACGAAGGCCTTCCAGGCCGGTTCGTGGGCGCCGTAGTGGGCGCCGCAGCAGCCGCCGGGCTTGCTGCGGTTGCCGACGTCGGGGAGGTAGCGCACCGGCAGGCCGAGCGCGTCGAAGCTGTGATGGGCGCCGTCGTAGACCCGCGTCTCGACGAGGTCGCGGCCCGACACCACGCGGTCGAGCACGGCGCGGCATTGCGCCGGCGGCGTCCAGTCGTCGAGCGCGCCCATCGCCAGCAGGGTCGGCTGGCGCACCGCGAGCTTCGATCCCAGCACGTCGGCCAGCGCGCAGTCGGGATAGACCAGCACCGCCGCCCGCGCCGGCTCGTCGGGCCGCGTCACGTCGGCCGTCGCGAGCGCCCGCAGCATCGCCACGCCGCCGCCGTAGGAATAGCCCATGAAGGCCAGCCGCCTCGGATCGATGCCGGGCTGCCTCGCCAGCCAGGCCAGGGCGGCGTCGATGTCGGCGGCGCGCGCCGCCGCGTCGGCCGGGGTCGGCCAGTTGCGGCCGCAGACGTCCTTGAGGCCACGCGCCGAGAAACTGTCGACCACCAGCGCGGCGTAGCCCCACGACGCCAGCAGCCCGGCCATGCGCGCGGTGTTCTGACCCGGGCCGCCGCAGCCATGGAAGATCGCCACCGCCGGCACCGGGCCCTTGGCGCCGGCGGGCGGGAAAAGCTGCGCCGCGAGCTGCAGCGTGCGGCCGCCCTGCTCGAGCGGCACGCGCACGGCCTGCTGGGCCACGGCCGGCAGGACGTGGGCCGGGAGAGCAGCCAGCAGGAATGCGACGAACAGGGCCCAGCGGGTCATGACGGAAACTTTACCAGACCCGCGCGCTACGGCACGCGCCCTTCCCTCGTCTCTATTCGTGTGACCCATCGCGACGAGGTGCATGAATGATGCGATTTCTTCCGGGTTTTCGCCCGTGCTGAGCGCGAGCTTGCGGACGCTGGCGCGCAAGAACCTCGCCCTGCTGATCGTGTTCGACGTCGTGGCCGAGCTGCGGTCGGTGACGCGCGCGGCGGACCGGCTGTCGCTGTCGCAACCGGCGCTCAGCCACTCGATCGCCAGGCTGCGCGTGCTGTTCGGCGACCCGCTGTTCGTGCGCGGCCGCGGCGGGCTGACCCTGACCCCGCGCGCCCAGTCGCTGGTCGGACCGGTGCGCGCCTTGCTGCAGAAGGCCGAGGCGATCTTCGGGCTGGGCTCGCCGATCACGCCGAGTTTACCCGACGGCCGGGAATAGAACGGCCTCGCCCGGCGTCTCTCTCCTCGCAGGCTCACCTGCTGGGAGACATTACATGCTGAAGTCGCTGTCGTTCACCGTCGCCGCCCTGGCCCTTGCCATGGGGTCGGCCCTCGCCGCCGAGCCGGCCACCCCGGCCCCGCCGTCCGCCAAGGGCGGCATGTTCGTCACCGTGGGCGGCATGACGCTCTACACCTTCGACAAGGACGCCCCGGGCAAGTCGAACTGCAACGGCCCGTGCGCCACCAACTGGCCGCCGGCCCTGGTCGCCGACGGCGGCAAGGCCGCCGGCGACTGGACGATCGTCACGCGCGACGATGGCCTGAAGCAGTGGGCCTACAAGGGCAAGCCGGTCTACGCCTGGGTCAAGGACACCAAGCCGGGCGACACCACCGGCGACGGCTTCCTGAACGGCGCGTGGCACGTCGCCAAGCCGTAGGTGCCGGGCTTTCCTCCCCGCGCTGCCGCGCGGGGAGGACATGCCGTAGATTGAGCCGATGACCGATCCCGGTCCCCTGATCGAACCGCTGATCCCGGCACTGCGCCGCTACGCCTACGCGCTGCGGCGCGACCACGCGGCGGCCGACGACCTCGTGCAGGACACGCTGGAGCGCGCCCTGTCGCGCTGGTCGACGCGCCGGCAGGAGGGCGACCTGCGGGCCTGGCTGTTCACCATCCTGCGCAACCTGCATGTCGGCAGCCACCGCGCCGCCGCCCGGCGCGGCGTAGCCGTGGCGTTCGACGAGGCCGACCTGCCGGGCGTGGCGGCGGCACAGGACGCGGCGGTCGAGGCCAACGACGTGCTGGGCGCGGTCGGGCAGTTGCCCGAGGACCAGAAGTCGCTGCTGCTGCTGGTCGGCGTCGAGGACTTCTCCTACGACGAGGCGGCGCGCATCCTCGACGTCCCGCTGGGCACGGTGATGTCGCGCCTGTCGCGCGCCCGCCGCGCCCTGCGGTCGATCCTCGAAGGGGGCCGCGCGCCCCTGCTGCGGAGAGTGAAATGAGCAGCCCCGATATCACGCCCGGCGAAGAGGAGTTGCAGGCGTGGGTCGACGACCGCCTCGACCCGTCGCGCCGCACCGCCGTCGAGGCCTGGCTGGCGGCCCACCCGGCCGAGCGCGAGCGGTTGCTGCTCGAACGCCGCCAGCGCGCCGCGTTGCGCGCCCAGCTGCAGGCCAAGTTCGACGAGCCGGTACCCGCGCGGCTGCGCGTCGCCACGCTGCAGGCGGGCGTGCGGGCGCGCCGGCTGCGCCGCGTCGGCGCCGTCGCCGCCGCGCTGGCGCTGTTCCTGGTCGGGGCGGGTGCGGGCTGGCTGGCCCACGATCCGCGCCTCGCGACGGTGGCAGCGGCGGCGCCCACCGCGCCGATCGCGCAGGGCGCGACCGCGGCCTGGCGCACTTTCGTGGTCGAGGTCGCCCACCCGGTCGAGGTCGGCGCCGCGCAGGAAGGACACCTGCTGCAGTGGCTGTCGAAGCGGCTCGGCCGGCCGCTCAAGGCGCCCGACCTGCAGCCGTTCGGCTACCGGCTGATCGGGGGCCGGCTGCTGCCGGGCAGCGCCGACGGCGCCGCGGCGCAGCTGATGTACGAGGACGAGGCCGGCCGCCGCCTGACGCTCTATGTCCAGGCGGCGCGCGGCACGGAAACGGCGTTCCGCTTCCAGAGGGACGGCGATGCCGCGACCTTCGCCTGGATCGACCAAGGCTTCGGCTTCGCCGTCACCGCGAGCGCCAGCCGCGAGGAGTTGCTGCCGATTGCCGAGGCCGTGTACCGGGGCCTGTCGCCCCGGACCTGATTCCTACTCGGCGGCCGCCTTGCTGAACTTCGGCACGCCCTCGACGCGATCGTCGAGCGCTTCCTTGCCCTCGGTCGGCAGGTTCTTCACGTAGTTCAGCGCGCCGTCGATGTCGTCCTTCCAGACTTCCTTCGGCAGGTCGTAGACGAACTCGACGCCGTAGCCGTTGGGATCGTGGATGTAGAGGCTGTGGGTCATGCCGTGCTCGACGCGGCGGTCGAACTTCACGCCCTTCTTCTGCAGGTACTCGAGGTGCTGCAGCCACGCCTCGCGGCTCGGCATGGTGATCGCGATGTGGTTGACCGCCACCGGCATGCCGAACATCGACCATTCCTCGGGCGGCTTCGGCAGGTTGGGATTCTCGACCAGCGCGACGTCGTGGTGGTGGCTGGTGCCGTCCTCGCGCACGCCGGAGTAGAACCGCATCTTCGGCGGCACCGGGCGCTCCTTGGTCGGCTTCAGCTGGCCGACCTGGCGGAAACCGACGATCTCCGTCCAGAAGCGGTGCGACTCCTCGATGTCGCGGACATTGAAAACGACGTGGTTGACGCCACGCGGGGTGACAGGACCGGTCATTGTGGCTTCCTCCTTTTGCCGGAGGATAACCCTATTTCGACGGGTCCGTCAGGTCCTCGAATTCCTTGAGGTGGCGGGGCGCCCACTTGTGCTGGCGGGACCACTCGACCCAGCGGTTGAGCGCCGGCCAGCGCCGGCGGGCCGCCTTGACCCACCGCCTGCCGGCGTGGAACTCGGTCGCCAGCAGGTAGAGCGCCAGGACGAAGAAGATCCAGCCCTGCAGGAAAGGCAGGAACCCGCCGACCACCGTCATGACCAGGCAGGCGGCGATCGCGACGGCCATCAGGGGCTTGCGCATCGGCTCCTCGTGGCGGGCCGGGACCGGCCCGGTGACCGGCCCAGTTACCGGTGCCCTACAGGTGGATCGGCTTGTCCCAGGCCGCCAGGGCGGCTTCCTTCAGCGCCTCGTTGACCGTCGGGTGGGCATGGCAGACCCGGCCGATATCCTCGGCCGACGCCCGGAACTCCATCGCCACCGCGGCCTCGGCGATCATCGTGCCGGCCTCGGCGCCGATGATGTGGACGCCCAGCACCGTGTCGGTCGCCTTGTCGGACAGCACCTTCACGAAGCCCTCGGTCGCGCCGTTGGCGCGGCTGCGCGGGTCGGCCGTGAACGGGTACTTGCCGATCTTGTAGGCAACGCCCGCCGCCTTGAGCTGTTCCTCGGTCTTGCCGACCCAGGCCACCTCGGGCTGCGTGTAGATGATCGAGGGCACGAGGTCCCAGTTCACGTGGCCCTTCTGGCCGGCCAGCGTCTCGACGCAGGCGATGCCGTCCTCGCTCGCCTTGTGGGCGAGCATCGGGCCGTCGATCACGTCGCCGATGGCGTAGATGCCCGGCACCGAGGTCTGGAAGTGACCGTCGACGGCGATGCGGCCGCGCTCGGTCATCTTCACGCCGACGGTGTCGAGGCCGAGGCCCTGCACGTAGGGCCGGCGGCCGATGCAGACCAGCACGATGTCGGCCGACACCGTCTCCGCCGCGCCGCCCTTGGCCGGCTCGACGCTGAGCGTGACGCCGTCGGCGCCCGCCTCGGCCTTGGTCACCCGGGCGCCCAGCCGGAACTTCAGGCCCTGCTTGGCCAGCGCGCGCTGCAGGTGCTTGGTCACCTCGTCGTCGACGCCCGGCGTGATGCGGTCGAGGAACTCGATCACCGTGACCTCGGCGCCCAACCGCCGCCACACCGAGCCGAGCTCGAGGCCGATGATGCCGGCGCCGACCACGACGAGGTGCTTCGGCACGGCGGCGAGCTCCAGCGCGCCGGTCGAGGACACGATGCGCTTCTCGTCGACCGGCACGCCCGGCAGCGGCGTCACTTCCGAGCCGGTGGCGATGAGGATGTTCTTCGTCGCCAGCGTTTCCTTCGCGGCACCGTCGTCGCCCAGCACCGAGACCTGCCCGGCGGCGTCGATCCGGCCCGCGCCCTGGAAGGTCGCGACCTTGTTCTTGCGCAGCAGGAAGGCGACGCCCTTGGTCGTGGCGTCGACCACCTCGCCCTTGCGCTTCATCAGCTGGCCGAGGTCGAGAGACGGCGGGCCGACCTGGATGCCGTGCGCGGCGAGGTCGTGGCCGGCCGCCTCGAACAGGTGCGAGGACTGCAGCAGCGCCTTGGACGGGATGCAGCCGACGTTCAGGCAGGTGCCGCCGAACGTGGCGCGCTTCTCGACCATCGCGACCTTGAGGCCGAGCTGGGCGGCGCGGATCGCCGCGACGTAGCCGCCGGGGCCGCCGCCGATGACGACGAGATCGTAGGTTTCACCGGCCATGGTCAGACCCCGAGCAGGAGGCGCTCGGGATCCTCGAGGCACTCCTTGATGCGCACGAGGAACAGCACGGCCTCGCGGCCGTCGATGATACGGTGGTCGTACGACACCGCGAGGTACATCATCGGCCGGATCTTGATCTCGCCACCGACCACCATCGGGCGCTGCTGGATCTTGTGCATGCCGAGGATCGCCGACTGCGGCGGGTTGAGGATCGGCGTCGACATCAGCGAGCCGTAGACGCCGCCATTGGAGATCGTGAAGGTGCCGCCGGTCAGGTCGGCGATCGTCAGCTTGCCGTCGCGCGCCTTGAGGCCGAGGTCGCCGATCGTCTTCTCGATCTCGCCGAACGACAGCGTGTCGGCATCGCGCACCACCGGCACGACGAGGCCGTTCGGCGTGCCGACCGCGACGCCGATGTCGTAGTAGTTCTTGTAGACGATGTCGTCGCCCTCGATCTCGGCGTTGACCGCGGGCAGTTCCTTCAGCGCCGCGATGCTGGCCTTGACGAAGAACGACATGAAGCCGAGCCGCGCGCCGTGCTTCTTCTCGAAGTCACCCTTCAGCCGGTCGCGCAGCGCCATCACGTTGGTCATGTCCACCTCGTTGAAGGTGGTCAGCATGGCCGCGGTGTTCTGCGCGTCCTTGAGGCGGTTGGCGATGGTCTTGCGCAGGCGCGTCATGCGCACCCGCTCCTCGCGGTCGGCGCGCGAGCGCGGGCCGGACGGCGCGGCCGGCTTCTGGGCGGCCGGCGCGGCGGGCTGCGGGATCGAGGCGAGCGCGGCCACGACGTCGGCCTTGGTGACGCGGCCGTCCTTGCCGGTCGGCTGGATCGCGCCGGCGGCGACGCCGGTCTCGGCGACCAACTTGCGGGCGGCCGGGCCGGACGCGGCGACGTTGGCGGCGGCGGCCGGGGCGGCAGCAGCAGCGGGCGCGGGCGCCGGGGCGGCCGCGGCGGGCGGCGGCGCGACCGGCTTCGGCGCGGCGGCGGGCTTGGCGGCGCCGGCACCGGCCTCGATATGGCACAGGATGCCGCCGACCTGCACGGTGGCGCCCTCCTCCGCGACCAGCGCGACGACCGTGCCGGCCAGGGTGGCGTTGACCTCGACCGTGACCTTGTCGGTCTCCAGTTCGCAGAGGGGCTGGTCGATGTTCACCGCGTCGCCCGCCTTGACCAGCCACTTGGCCACGGTCGCCTCGGTGACCGATTCACCCAGCGCGGGGACCTTGATCTCGACAGCCATTCTCTACTCCTTCAATGACCCGGCGCCGTTGCCGGGGCCGCGCCGCGCTCAGGCGAGCGTCAGCGCGCGGTCGACCAGGTCGGCCTGTTCCTTGACGTGGGTGCGCGCCGAGCCGGTGGCCGGCGACGCCGATTCGGCGCGGCCGACATAGATCGGCCGGCTCGACTTGAGGCTGAGCCCCTGCAGCGCCCGCTCGATGCGGCGGTCGACGAAGTGCCAGGCGCCCATGTTCTCGGGCTCCTCCTGGCACCACACCACCTCGGCGTTCGGGTACTGCGCGAGGCGCACACCCAGCCGGGTGAAGGGGAACGGGTAGAGCTGCTCGATGCGCAGGATCGCGACGTCGTCGATCTTGCGCTTGCGGCGCTCGGCCAGCAGGTCGAAGTAGACCTTGCCCGAGCACAAGACGACGCGGCGCACCTTCGGCCCGTCGGCCAGCGTGTCGACCTCGGTGAGGATGCGGCGGAACGAGCTGCCCGGGCCGAAGTCGGCCAGCGACGACACGCAGTCCTTGTTCCGGAGCAGCGACTTCGGCGTCATGACGATCAGCGGCTTGCGGAACGAGCGGCGCATCTGGCGGCGCAGCGCGTGGTAGTAGTTGGCCGGCGTGGTCGGCACCACGACCTGCCAGTTGTCCTCGGCCGACAGCTGCAGGTAGCGCTCGAGGCGGGCCGAGCTGTGCTCCGGGCCCTGGCCCTCGTAGCCATGCGGCAGCAGCATCACGAGGCCGTTCATGCGCAGCCACTTGCTCTCGCCCGAGCACAGGAACTGGTCGATGATGACCTGCGCGCCGTTGGCGAAGTCGCCGAACTGGGCCTCCCACAGCACCAGCGCGTTGGGCTCGGCCGACGAGTAGCCGTACTCGAAGCCGAGCACGCCGGCCTCGCTGAGCGGGCTGTCGATGACCTCGAAATGGGCCTGGCCGGGCGCCACGTTGTTCAGCGGGATGTACTTTTCCTCGGTGGTCTGGTCGACCAGCACCGAGTGGCGTTGCGAGAAGGTGCCGCGGCCGGAGTCCTGGCCGCTCAGCCGGACCGGCGTGCCCTCGGCCAGAAGCGTGCCGAAGGCCAGCGCCTCGCCGGTCGCCCAGTCGATGTTCTCGCCGGTGTCGATCGTCTTGCGCTTCTCCTGGAGCTGGCGCGCGATCTTGCGGTTGAGGTCGAAGGTCTTGGGCACGTCGCACAGCGCGTGCCCGACGCTGCGCAGGCGGTCGAGGTCGACCGCCGTCACGCCCTTGCGATCCTCCTCGCCCGGCGCGATCGTCAGGCCGGCCCAGCGGCCCTCCAGCCAGTCGGCCTTGTTGGGCTTGAAGGTGCTGGCCGCTTCCAGCGCCTTGTCGAGCTTCTCGCGCAGCGCGCCGTCGAGCTTGGCGACGTCCTCGGGCGTCACCACGCCCTCGGCCTCGAGCCGCGCGGCGTAGACTTCCTTGACCGACTTGTGCCCGGCGATCTGCTTGTACATCAGCGGCTGGGTGAACATCGGCTCGTCCGACTCGTTGTGCCCGTGCCGGCGGTAGCAGAACATGTCGATGACGATGTCGCGCTTGAAGCGCTGGCGGTACTCGGTAGCGATGCGCGCGACGTGCACCACCGCCTCCGGGTCGTCGCCGTTGACGTGCAGGATCGGCGCCTGGACGATCTTGGCGATCTCGGTGCAGTACGGGCCCGAGCGCGAGAAGGTCGGCAGCGTCGTGAAGCCGATCTGGTTGTTGACCACGAAGTGGATGGTGCCGCCGATGCGGTAGCCGCCGAGATCGCTGAGGTCGAGGCTCTCGGCGACCAGGCCCTGGCCGGCGAAGGCCGCGTCGCCGTGCATCAGGATCGCCATCACCTGGCTGCGCTCGACGTCGTTGCGCTGGTCCTGCTTGGCGCGCGCCTTGCCCAGCACCACCGGGTTGACCGCCTCGAGGTGCGACGGGTTGGGCGCCAGCGACAGGTGGATGGTGTTGCCGTCGAACTCGCGGTCGGCCGAGGCGCCGAGGTGGTACTTCACGTCGCCCGAGCCGCGCATTTCCTCGGGCAGCGACGGGCGGCCCTGGAACTCCGAGAACAGCGCCGTGTAGCTCTTGTGCAGGACGTGCACGAGCGTGTTGAGGCGGCCGCGGTGCGGCATGCCGATCACGACCTCGCGGATGCCGAGCTGGCCGCCGCGCTTAAGGATCTGCTCGATCGCCGGGATCAGGGCTTCGCCGCCGTCGAGGCCGAAGCGCTTGGTGCCGACGAACTTGACGCCGAGGTAGCGCTCGAGGCCCTCGGCCTCGACGACGCGCTCGAGGATCGCGTGGCGGCCCTCGGTCGTGAACTCGGTGTGGTTCTCGATGTGCTCGATGCGCTCCTGGATCCACGCCTTCTGGTCGGGATCGGAGATGTGCATGTACTCGACGCCGATCTTGCCGCAGTAGGTCTTGCGCAGGCGGTCCCAGATCTGGCGCAGCGTCGCGGACTCGCCCAGCCCGAGCGAGCCGAAGATCAGGATCGGGCGATCCCAGTCGGCGTCGGTGAAGCCGTAGGTGGCGGGATCGAGCTCGCGGTGCGGCTCCTGCTTGACCAGGTTCAGCGGGTCGAGGTCGGCCTCGAGGTGGCCGCGGATGCGGTACGAGCGGATCAGCAGGAAGGCGCGCGAGGTGTCGTAGGCGGCCGAGCGGATCTCTTCCTCGGTCTTGCCGGCCAGCGCCGGCGCGGCGGCGGCGGGCGCCGCCTTGCCGTTGCCCTTGACGTTGCGGTTGGCCGGGCTCGGTAGCGACTCGGGATCGACCGCGCCGATCACGCGCTTGCCGTTGGGCGCCCACGACGCGCCGCGGATCTCGGCCAGCACGTCGGCCCCCTGCTCGGCCAGCGCCTCGAAGAAGGTGCGCCACTCGGGATCGACGCTGCCGGCGTCGGCGATGTAACGCCCGAAGAGTTCCTCGATGAACGGGGCGTTCGCGCCGAACAGGAAGGAGGTCTGTTCTGCTCTCATTGGTGGTTCTCCTGCAGCCACCTCTCCCGCGGAGGCCGGGAGAGCCCCTTCCCCGTCAGCGGGGAAGAGGACCGACGATGTGGGTCAGCCCTTCATCGCTTTCAGCATTTCCTGGCCGAGCGCGGCCGGCGATTCGGCAACCCGGATGCCCGCGGCGCGCATCGCCTCGACCTTGAACTCGGCGGTGTCGTTGCCGCCCGAGATCACCGCGCCGGCATGGCCCATGCGGCGGCCCGGGGGCGCGGTGCGGCCGGCGATGAAGCCGACCACCGGCTTCTTCGTCTTGCAGCCCTTCAGGTACTCGGCGCCCTTGACCTCGGCGTCGCCGCCGATCTCGCCGATCATGACGATGCCCTGGGTCTCCGGGTCGGCCATGAACATCTCGAGGCACTCGACGAAGTTGGTGCCGTTGACCGGGTCGCCGCCGATGCCGATGCAGGTCGTCTGGCCAAGGCCGGCTGCCGTGGTCTGCGCCACCGCCTCGTAGGTCAGCGTGCCCGAGCGCGAGACGATGCCGATGTTGCCGCGCTTGTGGATGTGGCCCGGCATGATGCCGATCTTGCACTCGCCCGGCGTGATCACGCCCGGGCAGTTCGGGCCGATCAGGCGCGACTTCGAGCCCGCCAGCACGCGCTTGACCTCGACCATGTCGACCACCGGGATGCCCTCGGTGATGCAGACGATCAGCGGGATCTCGGCGTCGATCGCCTCGAGGATCGAATCGGCGGCGAACGGCGCCGGCACGTAGATCACCGAGGCGTTGGCGCCGGTGCGGGCGACCGCCTCGGCCACGGTGTCGAACACCGGCAGGTCGAGGTGGGTGGTGCCGCCCTTGCCGGGCGTCACGCCGCCGACCATGCGGGTGCCGTAGGCAATCGCCTGCTCGGAGTGGAAGGTGCCCTGCGAGCCGGTGAAGCCCTGGCAGATGACCTTGGTGTTCTTGTCGACCAGGACGGCCATCAGTTCGCCTCCTTGACCGCCTTGACGATCTTTTCCGCTGCATCGGCCAGGTTCTCGGCCGACGTGATCTTGAGCCCGCTTTCCTTGAGGATCTTCTTGCCGAGCTCGACGTTGGTGCCCTCCAGGCGAACCACCAGCGGCACGTGCAGGTTGACCTCGCGCGCCGCGGCGACGACGCCCTCGGCGATGACGTCGCAGCGCATGATGCCGCCGAAGATGTTGACCAGGATGCCCTCGACGTTGGGGTCGCGCAGGATGATCTTGAAGGCCGCGGTCACCCGCTCCTTGGTGGCGCCGCCGCCGACGTCGAGGAAGTTGGCCGGCTCGGCGCCGTACAGCTTGATGATGTCCATCGTCGCCATGGCGAGGCCGGCGCCGTTGACCATGCAGCCGATCTGGCCGTCGAGCTTGACGTAGTTCAGCGCGTACTTGGCCGCCTCGGTCTCCGAGGGATCCTCCTCGTCGACGTCGCGCAGCTCCTCGATGTCCTTGTGGCGGTACAGCGCGTTGTCGTCGAAGTTCATCTTGGCGTCGAGCGCCAGCACCTGGCTGTCGCCGGTGACGACCAGCGGGTTGATCTCGATCAGCGAGCAGTCGAGCTCGACGAACGCCTTGTAGAGGCCGGTCACCAGCTTGACGAACTCGCCGACCTGCTTGCCCTCGAGGCCGAGCGCGAAGGCGATCTTGCGGCCCTGGTAGGGCTGGAAGCCGGCCGCCGGGTCGATGCCCTGGGTGATGATCTTCTCGGGCGTCTCGTGGGCCACCGTCTCGATGTCCATGCCGCCCTCGGTCGAGGCGACGACGGCGATGCGGCCGATCGCGCGGTCGACCAGCAGCGACAGGTAGAGCTCGCGCTTGATGTCGCAGCCCTGCTCGACGTAGAGGCGCTTCACGGTGCGGCCGGCGGCGCCGGTCTGCTTGGTGACGAGGTCCTGGCCCAGCATCGCCGTGGCGTGCTGGCCGGCTTCCTCGGCCGACTTGGCGAGGCGAACGCCGCCCTTGCCCTTGGGGTCGTTCTTGAAGTGGCCCTTGCCGCGACCGCCGGCATGGATCTGGGCCTTCACCACGGTGACGGGACCGCCCAGCGTGCGGGCCACGTCCATGGCCTCGTCCCTCGTGTAGGCGACGCCGCCCTTCAGGATCGGGACGGCGAATTTCGCCAAGAGGGCCTTGGCCTGATACTCGTGGATGTTCATCTAAACCTACCGCGCTCGACCTTGAGTTTCTAAATGCAACTCACTGGGCTAGGCGGCAATCTACGGATGCCGCCCGCCCTTGGCAATGCGCGTTTGCTTAGACTTTCGGCTCAGGCCCGGCCGACGATCTTGTTCGTCGCGTCGATCAGGCTCTTCACGGCCGCCACCGACTTGTCGAACATCGCCTTTTCATCCGGGGTAAATTCCACCTGGACGATGCGCTCGACGCCCTTGGCGCCGATCACCACCGGCACGCCGATGTACAGGCCCTTCACGCCGTACTCGCCGTTCAACATGGCGGCACACGGCAGGACGCGCTTCTTGTCCTTGAGGTAGGCCTCGGCCATGGCGATGGCCGACGCGGCCGGCGCGTAGAAGGCCGAGCCGGTCTTCAGCAGGGCGACGATCTCGGCGCCGCCGTCGCGGGTGCGCTGCACGATCTTCTCGAGGCGCTCCTTGGTGGTCCAGCCCATGTCGACCAGGTCGTGCAGCGAAATGCCGCCGACCGTCGAGTAGCGCAGCAGCGGCACCATGGTGTCGCCGTGGCCGCCCAGCACGAACGCCGTGACGTCCTCGACCGAGACGTTGAACTCCTCGGCCAGGAAGCAGCGGAAGCGGGCGCTGTCGAGCACGCCGGCCATGCCGACCACGCGCTCCGGCGGGAAGCCGGTGACTTCCTGCATCAGGCCGACCATCGCGTCGAGCGGGTTGGTGATGACGATGACGAAGGCGTTCGGCGCGTGCGCCTTGATGCCCTTGCCGACCGCGTCGATGACCTTGGCGTTGATGCCGACCAGGTCGTCGCGGCTCATGCCCGGCTTGCGCGGCACGCCGGCGGTGACGATCACGACGTCGGCGCCCTCGATGTCCTTGTAGTCCGACGAGCCGCGGTAGCCGGCGTCGAAGCCCTCGACCGGGGCCAGCTGGGCGATGTCGAGCGCCTTGCCCTTGGCAATGCCCTCGGCGTCGGGAATGTCGAACAGGACGATGTCGCCCAGTTCCTTCTGGCCGGCGAGCAGCGCCAGCGTGCCACCAATCTGCCCGGCGCCGATCAGCGCGATCTTCTTGCGTGCCATGCCCAAAACTCCCGTTCGTGAAGGCGGCGCGTGGTAGCGCGATTCGCCGGGAGCGGCAAGAAGACGGTCTAGACCGGGTGTTTCGCGAGGTGGGCGAGCAGCAGGTCGGTGGCCCGGGCCGGCGCCTGGTCCATCACGAAGTGGCCGACGCCCGGCAGGACTTCCATCCCGAAGGCGCTGCCCACGAAGTCGCCGGTGCCCTTCGCCGCGTCGGGGCCGACCGTCGCGTCGGCGTCGCCCCAGATGTACAGCGTCGGCACCGCGATCGTGCCGATGTCGGCCGCCAGTCCCTTGTTGGCGCGGTACCAGGCCAGCGCCGCCTCGAGCGCCGCCGGCGTGCCCAGCACCGACAGGTGTTCGTCCATCGCCGCGGCCGGCACGCCCTGGCCGAACAGCCCGTCGCGCAGGCGGCGGGCATTGTCCGCCAGCAGCATCGGCCCGGTGCCGGGTTCGAGGAAGGCGCGGTGGTGGCGCGAGCGGTTCTTCTGGTCGCCGTCCTCGCGCGCCAGCGCGCGCTGGAACGACTTCGGGTGCGGCCGCGACATCACGGTGAGCGAGGCCAGCCGCCCGGGATGCGCCGAGGCGACGCCCCACGACACCTGTCCGCCCCAGTCGTGGCCGACCTGGTGGAAGCGCCGGCCCTCGCCGCCCACCGCCGCGACGATCTCGATCGCGTCGTTGACCAGCTTGTCGAAGGAATAGTTCGAAAGCTCGGCGGGGTCGGGCCGCGCGCCGGGCGAGTAGCCGCGCTGGTCGGGCGCGATGGCCCGGTAGCCGGCCGCCGCCAGCGGGCCGAGGGCGGCCCGCCAGCTATGGCGCGATTCGGGAAAGCCGTGCAGCAGGAGGACCAGCGGTCCATCCGCCGGGCCCGCGACGTCCGCGGTGAACGTGAGGCCCGAGCGGGTCGTGATCTGCGTGGTGTCGGCCATCCCTCAGCGTATCACACGCCGTTCGCCTTGAACCACGCGAGGCAACGCTTCCAGCCGTCCTCGGCCTGGTCCTTGCGGTAGCTCGGGCGGTAGTCGGCGTTGAAGGCGTGCGGCGTGTCCGGGTAGGTCACGATCTCCGACTTCTGCGCCGCCGCGCTGCCGGTCTTGAGGGCGGCGCGCATCCGGTCGACGCCGTCGTTCGGGATGCCGGTGTCGGCGCCGCCGTAGAGGCCCAGCACCGGCGCCTTGAGGTCCTTCACGAGGTCGATCGGGTTCTTGGGCGCCAGCTCGGTCGAGGTGCCCTCGACGCGGCCGTACCACGCCACGCCCGCCTTGAGGCCGGGATTGCTGGCCGCGTACAGCCACACGATGCGGCCGCCCCAGCAGAAGCCGGTGATGCCGAGCTTGGCGGTATCGGCCTTGCCCTCGCCCTTGGCGAAGGCGACGCAGGCGTCGAGGTCACCCATGACCTGGGCGTCCGGCACCTTGGCCACGACCTCGGCCAGCAGCTTGGGGATCTCGGTGTAGCCCTTGGGGTCGCCCTGGCGGAAGTAGAGCTCGGGGGCGATCGCGTAGTAGCCGGCCTTGGCGAAGCGGCGGCACAGGTCGGCGATGTGCGCGTGCACGCCGAAGATTTCCTGGACCACCAGCACGGTGCCGAAGCCCTGGCCCGACGCCGGCATGGCGCGGTAGGCGGCCATCTCCTTGCCGTC
>Ga0102832_1000822_pt1 | contig 33649 bp, 23 predicted proteins | sample EBPBio282013_DNA_FD_88942 | JGI IMG/M metagenome (GOLD analysis project Ga0102832, IMG submission 88942) | Wastewater treatment Type I Accumulibacter community from EBPR Bioreactor in Madison, WI, USA - Reactor 2_5/28/2013_ DNA (Illumina Assembly) | ecosystem: Engineered > Bioreactor > EBPR >... | reverse complement strand
GCAGCCAGCCTCCTGATCAGTGCCCAGTCCTCCAAGGTGATCACTCTCCGATCGTCGTCGAGTGTTCACTTTTCACCCCGTCGTTTCGGCCTCAGATTCGGCCGTCGCCCACACCTCGTGGGCAGTGCGAGGTCTTCCGGACCAGGCCAAACGAAGTCACACTTCCGCAACCGAAGGAGTGGGTGTCTCGCCGTCATCTTCCCGCCCGCTCCACCGGGCGGGAAGATGACCAGCGTCGTTCCCTCTTCAGCAACCTGCTCGTCGCGACCGGCCTACGGGATGTCGGACCGTGCCGCCTCCCGGAACAGCAGGCGGGCGTCGTCTGCGGTGAGGAAGCGCTGCCTCTGCAGCGACTTCAGGTCTGCACGAACGGCCCGGACGTACACACCGTGGTTCGGGTACAGGGCCTCGATCGTGGACTGATCGAACGGCACCTCGTAGCCGGCGATGAAGCAGAACGACGCGCCCGTAGCCGTGCCGTTCCAAGTGCTCACCGGGACGTTGAGGTAGGACGAGCGCAGCCCGCCCTGCACGTTGCCGTACTGGTCAAGGACGGGCGCGCCGCCCTCGACCAGGATCGGGTCGGCGTGCGGCGGAGCGATGCCCTTGCGCACCCAGGCGTCGAGGTTGCGCAGCGCGGCGTCGAAGAAGATCCAGCTGGGGAACCGGCTGCGCGGGCCCTCGTTGCAGGACATCGGCGGCACGGTGCGGCCGGCCTTGACGATGTCGTCGGACGTCGCGGAGTAGTACAGCTCGTCCGGGGTGGCATGGCCGGCGCCGGCCATCTCGTAGTGCCGGTACTGGTCGCCGACGACGTCGCTGTCCGGGCGCCGGGAGCCGATGCCGCGCAGGTAGTCCGACTGCGACATGATCCGCATGATCGGCACCCCGACGTTGCTGAACTGCCGCCGCGCGTCGGTGGCCGGCGGCGCAGACTCGCACTGGTTCATCGGGTACGCGCCGGCGAAAGCCCCGCCGGCGACCGCGACGATGTACGCGTCGTAGATGGGCTTGCCGGCGGCCTGCACCACGAGCGGGTGGACGGCGTTGATGTAGTTGACCAGGAACCCGCCGGTCTGGGAGTAGCCGAAGCCGTAGGCATGCTCGACCTGGCTCTTGCGATGGTTGTACCGCAGCGGGTTGGACGCCGCGGAGCTCTTCAGCCACGCGCCCACCTGGCTGTAGATGTCCCAGATCAGGCCGTTCTCGGTGGTGCGGGAGCTGTCCGCCGCGACGGTGGTGCAGTTGCGCGGGTCGTCCAGCGGCAACGGGTTCGCGAAGGAGAGCGCCGCGTACCGGGTCGGGTCGAAGTTCTTGAGCGCGGCGATCGCGATCGGCTTCGCGGTGATGCCGACCCAGGCGTCCCCGTTGGCGATCATCTGGCGGTGGGCCATCGCCCAGCCGATGTTGAGGTCGAACAGGTTGGACGGGTTCAGCATCTCGACCACGACGTTGCCGCTGAAGTGCTGACCCTTGGCCGGCATCCGCACCAGCACGCGGGTGGTGTACGGCGCGTCGGGCGTCCGCACCACCGCCGGGCCCGTGGCCGGCCAGGTATAGACATTTGCTGTCCCGCTGACCAGGTACTCCCGCTCGGTGTAGTGCTCGCGGGCCAGGTTCTGCGGCACCAGCTGGTGGTCGGCTGCGCCGAAGGGGTACGACGTTGCCGTGACCGGCAGCGGGCCGGTGACCTCCGGAATCGCGACTCCCTGGCTGGTGTTCGGAGCGGCCGCTGCGGAGGTCGCCGCGCCGGACACCGCCACCATGCCGGATGCCACCAGGGCAAGGGTGGCGAGCACCCCGGCGGCTCCACGGATTCTTCTCATGAGTCCTCCTTCAATCGACAGCACTGGCGATCCGCCCGGCAGAATGCCGCGTCTGGATAACCGGCCAGCCTACGCCTCGGGGAGCAGCCCGTGAAGGTGCTGCGACACCCCTGCTAGCCATGTCAGCGATCCGCACCCGTTCCTCCTCCGAAAGGAACCGGGGCGAGATCGGACGAACAGCAAGGGGTTCCAGCGCAGGCACGACCTTGACCGTGCCATCCTTCCGGCGAACCGTCGTGCCGTTCTTCCAGATCTGTGCAGCGGACCGGCTGACGCCCACCTCGATGGCAGCGACTCGCAACGGCACGCCTTGGGCAAGCAACTCCATGAACCGCTGCCGAGCCAACGACTTCGGCCGCCGGCCAGGCCCCTTCGGGATACGACGAGTGGACAACGAAGACCTCCAAACACAGGATCACGTTGCATCGATCGCTGGAAACCACCCCGTCGAAACTGTTCAGTTTTCGACCGTCGCCGACAGGGCACACGGCCGGCTTGTTGATCAGGCCACCGCCGGATGCCGCCTAACCACCTGGAACGCAAACAGCGAGTCGTTCGGTATCCACGGGAGGACTCTGAGTGACTTGGGTGTCTAGAACGCCCCCAGCGCCTCATGGATCTCGACCGGCCAGGGAATCCGCTGGCTAGAGCCGGCTGTTGCCGGGACATCCTCAGGGGGGTCCAGTCACCTGGGGGCTGGATAGTGTTCGGCAACGCACCGCTGCTGCCTTGGTCTTGGAAGTGGCGACGCGTCCACCGCTACGCGCCCTACACGTGACCAAACCCACCCGTCGCGGCATGGCAGTGAGTTAGGTCCTCGCAAGTTCGCGCAGCCTTTGCAGACGGGGCCACAGCTCATCCGGAGGCGGCGTTGAGTGCGCGGCACGATTCGAATCCTCCTGCGCGATCGCCTTCACCACGAACTCACGCACACCGGGCTTCTCAAACTGACCGCGGGAGATCCAGCCGGCCACCATGCTGTCGACGTAGAAGAGGTCCGTAAGCAGGTCCTCGTCGCGGTCAGGGTCGAGCGTGTCGGTGAAGTCCCCGAGCCATCCGTAGATGTCGACTACCTCGTCGTAGCGCGCACGAACCGCCCTGTCTCTCCGCCAGCCCGCCATGTCACGATTCTGGCACCCCGCGAGAAGCGAGCACTCGGCAAGTTCACCTCGCCGCTTGCGGCAAATCAGGACGTTCGCAGGTCCAAGGCTCGGCACGAGGTGGATAACGATGGGGTTCCGGATTTCCCGCGACCGCACTCCTGATCTCGCGCAGCCGTAGGCTCGCTGCCGTGTCCACCGCACGAGGCTCCGCCACCAGCCCGGGCTGCCTGATCATCGGCATGATGTTGCTTGTCCCGGCAATGTTTGTCGTGGTTTGGCTGACGACCCTGGGCAGTCTCGTCTATTACGGCGACCGGGTCCCAACCTCGCCTCCTACAGACACCACCGCCTACGTTGGGTTCGCTCGTAACGCCTTCTATGTCGGAGTGACTCGGGTGGCCGATGGGCGGGTTCAATGGCTGCGCAGCGAAGACGGCGGGCTGACGTGGATCGAGGGTGATGATCCGGGCGGTATCGAAGCCCTGAGCGGCAAGGACGACTCCTGGACGGCCTGTGCGGAGGATGAAAGCTGCTATCGCGTCAGCAACAAGAAACGCCAACCCGGGCTAGGGAGTTCAGACGCCTTCTCCCGGCTTATCGAGCGCATGCCTGCCGGCGGGAAGTGGACGAGCGAATTGGCACTCGACGACCAAGCGGCCTTCGAGGGACTTGCGGTTGATAGCCAACACAGTGACCGAGCAATCATCCTTGAGTCGCAGGGCAAGGTGCTGGTCCGCATGAGACCCGGCGATTGGCGGACTATCAACGTGAGGGCTGTAGCGGACCAACTGCAGGCAGCCACTGCTGTCGCCACGGACTCTCCCACTCGAACTAGTCCACGACCCACCAACTCATAGCAGCAGACTGGTGCGGAGGCGAAGGTGCGAACCAAGGTTGCGCCGTTGAGAATCCGGTCTAGGCGGCGCGCCAACACGATCCGGTCATCGGCAGATCCGGATGGATCCGAGTTGACGGCAGACCGACGGCGAGCTTGCTCGGCATGGAGTTCGCGACGGCGCCGAGCTGGTTCACCGAGCGATCCCGCGACTGGGGGGCGTCAGAGCCGTCGGCGATCTGGGCCGTGGGGATCTATTCGGGGCTGAGACGGTCTCCCATCGCGGTCCCTGGCCTGGCGTTGCCGCCGTGCTGGTCCCCGGCGGGTGGTGGAGCTGGTCGAGTGCGGTCTCCAGGGCTCGCCCGGCCTGTGTGCAGGCGTCGAGCAACGCCTCGCCGGCGCGGGTTGCGGGGTGGGGTACCCAGTCGGAGCGGCTGGCTCCGGGATGGTGGGTGAGGTAGGTCGGCCCGAGAGCCTCAACGCTGATCCAGAGGTTCCTCCTGTTGATGACCTGGATCAGCGCTGACTTGTGGCACGCCGCGACCTTCTCGGCAGCGCGCAGCGCGGCGCGCATCGCTGCTTGCCGCGACGGGGCTCCTGGGTGCCCGAGTCGGTGTGTGGCGAGTGCTTGGTCGAGGTCTTGCGATCGGTGGCGCAGTTCGGTGGTGCGGCCGCCGAGCCGAATCTCGGGTGGCCAGTCGGCGGCACGCTGCCATGCCTGGGACGCCTTGGTGAGTGGCGCTGATGCTGCGACTTCGAAGGGCCGCTCGCCCGTCGGTTCAGCGAATGTGGCTGCTGCAGTGCTGCAGATGGTGGCGATCGTGGCCGCCGTGCGTTGGAAGGCGTACGACGTCACCCGGGTCGGGCTGTGCAGGATCTCGATCGCGGCTTCGGCCCACCGAGCGACCGCCTGGTCAAGGCCGCCGGGACTCTGTCCGAGCGCGAGCAGCCCGATCGGCTCGTGGAGATCTCCTTGCGGGACGTAGGAGGCCGCATTGGTAGCGTCAGCGAGATCACGAATCAGTGCCGGACCCGAGAAGGCCTGGTCGACGGGACAGGCAGCAAGGCTGACCGTTGCGACGTGGTGCAGTGTGGCAAGGACTTGGGAGCGCAGTTGCCCTCGGTCAGCATGTCCGGTGTTCCTCACGGTCTCCGGGTTGGCGTTCAGGGTGTCGGCGAGAACCCCCAAGGTGTAGCCGATTGTTGTGATCGGGGAGTTGACAGGTTCCTCTGCGGGCTCGGCCTTCGGCATTGCTTGCAGGATCGTCATCACGTCCGGTGGGGGGTCAATCAGGGCCAGGATTCGGATCGCGTTTCCGACCACGCGGCTGAGTCCGGAAATCTCGGTCGTGGACGGCATGGACGGTTGTGCGCTCAGGTCGAGGGTCCGGTCGTGGAGCGCGGCGAGAAGCGCGTTAACGGCGGCCACGGTCGCCTGCCTGGACGAGGACCGTCTGGAGGGCGGGCCAGATCTTGGATGGCACGATGTCGGGCCGCCGGCCGAGGAGCCGGCCCGCCGTAGCCAGGGAGTCGGCCGCGGTCTCCGCGGCAGGCACAAAGGCCGGTTCGATGTCGAGTTCTTCGAGGAGGTTCTCGATGTCGAGGATCTGGCTGGCGAGCGCCAGCGCCTGCCCGGTCGGGTCGGGCTCGGCCAGCAGCTGGTGGGCTGCGTGGCGGAGGTGCCCGAGGGCATCGGCGAGATCATGCTTCGCGTCCGGCATGGGTTCTACCTCGCCAGCCTCGGCCCGCTGCGTCCGCGGGATCGGCTTGCGGAGGCCAGGACCTCGCCGCGGGGGCGTCCCGTAGCGGTCACGGTCTCCCACACCCGGGGTGACGGCCGGACGACGGGCGTGATGGCCTCGCCAATCGGCATGTCGTCGATCGGCTCACTGGGGGTTTGGGTGTGGGTGAGGATGCGGTGGGCGGCGGCGATGACGCGCTCGCCGGTGGTCCGGACGATCTCGTCGAGGCTGCGGAGGTCCTTGTCTCGTCCGGCGGCTTCGATGGCCCAGCCGGCGACGTAGTTGAAGGTGTACTGACTTGCATCGAGTCCGTGCGCCTGGGTGACGAGGTAGGCGGTTGACTCGGCGATCACCTCGAGGGTGCCGCGGCAGTGCTGGCTGCCGTAGGTGGCGATGTCGGCCGGGTCCATGGTGAGCACGTGGGCGGCTTCGTGGCACAGTGTGCGTACCGATTGGGCATCGTCGACGTCGGCCCGGACCCGGACTTCTTTGGTGGCGAAGTTGGTGTAGCCGTTCGCGCCGCCGCAGTCGCCGCGGGTGAGCCTGAAGCCTTCGTCGGCGACGAGCTGGGCGAGGGAGTCCCACAGCCCTGGTGGTGCCTGGCCGGCGAGCAGGGAGGGTTGTGGACGTTCGGTCTGTGGTGTGGGGTCGACCTGGCTGGCATCGAACACGTGCGCGACGCGTACTCCGGTCATCTGGCGGCGGGTGATCGGCCGGCCGTTGGTGTCGAGGACGGGGTTGCCGTTGGCGTCCTCGAGTGGCACCAGTCGGGTGACGGGTGCGAGGATCGCGATCGCCTTCTCCCCGCGGCGTACCTGGTGTCCCTTGGCCAGCCAGGTCCGGTAGCCAGCGACGAAAGTGGCGTCTGGCTTGGCCATATAGATCAAGCAAGAATTCGAGAACGAGTACTGGTGGAAGCCGCTGGCGAACTTCAGCCAGCGCTGCCAGGCGTCTCGGTCGTCGAAGGATGCCAGCTTCGCGGCGAGGTCGTGGTGCATCTGCTCGATGGCTTCCCTGCGGCTGGCCTCGGCGGTCTCGCGCTGCTGCGGCGTGTAGTTGTCGGACTTCGGCATCGCTGTCCCCCGGGTTGATGGGCTGCTGACCCACTAAGCCGAAAACCGGGGTGCGATCCGGACAGCCGGGAGAAGATCTACCCGCCGGACGTCGCGCCGGCCGACCGGGGCGAGGGCCGGACGCGTCCGGCACCCCGTGGCGACTGGACGGTTCAGGCTGGAGGCGGGGCGGTGGGTTCGCGGCGGAGGTCGTAGATACGACGGGCGATGAAGTCGCGGCGGGTGTCGTTGACGAGCTTCAGGCCGGGCATGTCGTCCAGGTAGAGCCGGCTTAGCTTCGGGACTCGAGTTTCGGTGACGATGACGACCTGGAGCCGGTCGGCTTCGCTGGCCAGGTGGTCGAAGACGCGCCGGCGGAACGGGGCGGCGAGGCCGCGCCCGCGGTGGGCGGCGACGTGGTCGGAGAGCAGCCACGCACCCTCAGGGGTGGGATGGACGATCATGGTGGCGGTGGCGTCGAAGTAGCCGACCACCCAGCCCTGGCGACACCAGCGTCGAATGCTCCACCGAATGCCGAACGGCAGCAGGGCAAGCGGGACGAGGAACACGACAACCGTGGCGATGACCGCTCGCATCGGGTCGAGGGGTAGCCCGTACGGCAGCCCGCCGACGAGCCAGAGTCCCCCGACCAGGAGTGCCGCGGCGGCGACATAGGCCAGGAGCCCGGGATCCAGCTGTCGCCGGGACAAGCGTCCGAGGAGGCGGACGGTGGTCCGCGTCAGGGGCTCGGTTCCGGGCAGGGGCGAGGGTTGCGGCGGGAGCGGCGCTTGGTGGCGGGGTGGTGTCACCATGGAACGACTGTGCCCGCCTATCCGGGTTCAGGCCATGGGTAAAGACTGCCGAGCCTGCTGAAGCTCAACCGGGTGCCGTCACTTGCCCGGTAGCGGCCTTCCGGATCGGGCCCGAGCGGGACGCTGTGTTCGTGGCTGCCGCTGGCGTGCGCGATCGCGGCCAGGACCAGCTGGACATGGTCGCGATCCAGCCCGGGAATGTCCTGGTACAGGTTGACCGGTCTCCCGCCGAGCAGGGCCGCGGCGATGCGCAGCAGTCGGGTCTCGCCACCAGAGTAGGCGGCCAGGGCGTCCTCGGTGAGCTGGTCGACATCAACCCACCACCATCCCGGATCCTCACCGGCCCGGATCCAGGGCAGGACACTGCTGGCGAAACGACCGCCGCTGGTACGGATCAGCAGTTCGACGCCCGCCTCGAGCGGATAGATCCCTTTCGCCCAGACCCGCAAGCCTGATGCGGTCTGCTCCACCGTGGCGTTCATCGACATGCCCGCTTCTTGACGACTGGCGCGGGATCCCCGGCAGCACCGCTCGGACGCTCCAGCACGCTGGCGCGCTCGAGTGAAGCGACGTCCCGTGCGCCGGCGCGGATCACCGACGCGAGTGCCGGACCGAGCCCCTCGGCGATCACCTGCCGGTCACCAAGATCGCGCAAGGTGTCGAGCCAGCGTCGCCGCAGGGCCGGTGTGGTGCCGCTGAGCACGGCAGCGATCACGACGACGACCAGCGCGTTCCACCGGGCTGCCTGGACGTTATCCACGATCGCGACCCCGAACACCATCCAGCGGATCTTCCACGACGCCCCCATCAGGCGGGAGCCGCCGGTGGTCATGCCGAACACCACGGTGACCATCTCGACCAGCCTCCACGGCACGCAGTAGACGTCCACGACGGCGACCAGTAGAGATCCCCACACCGGCCGCTGGCCCAGAGCATGGCTGACCAGGGCTGAGGTGTGCTCGTCGTTCAGCTCGCCAGCGACGATCCGGCGGACCACAGAAGGACTGACCACCAGATCAGCCGGGGTCGGAACGACCGCCCCGCCCGGGCCGGTCCGCGTCCCGATCCAGATCCTGGGTTGGTGACGACCCCGCAGACACGCGATCGGCACGATCGCCGCCTGAACCCGTTCCCGCTCGAACGCGCTGGCCGGCCGGGCACCGAAGCGCCACCACAAACCGACTCGAGTGTCGCGAACCAGCAGGCACACCACCCCAACGGCGATCACGGCCAGCGCCGCCGTCAGGGAGAGGCCAGCCACGACGAGCCAGACCACGCTGGAAAAGACCAGACCGGTGATCTGTGCCCGCAGCCACACTCGACGCCAGGTCATGGTCACTCCCCCACCGGGACGAGCTTCGCCAGACGCCCGACTTCCCGGACGTCCAGGACACCGGCACACAGCTCGGCAATGTCGGCAATGGTGGCGCCCTCGGCGACCATCGCGCGCACCGCGGCCGCTGCGGCCTGCTCGGCCTGCGCCACGGCCGCATCCCGTCCCGCCACCACCGTCAACAGCCGCACGGCATGGTCCCGGATCCGCTTCTCCCGCGCCTCCCGGTCACGCTGTCTGATCAGCAACGCCTCGTTGACCCGTCGCCGGGCCTCCTGGCGAAGGTTCTGCTGAGTGCCGCCCATGACCACGGCCTCCTTCCGATCGGCTCCTCACACCACTAAGCCGAAAACCGACCCCCGATCCGGACAACAACAACCCACGAATCTCAACCCACGCCACCGACACCGCAGCCAAACCCACCCGCCCGACGATGTCCCCCCACCCGAGACAGCTGATCCCATGTGCGACACACCTCTTGCACGAGCTGGCCAAGGATCGCGAACAGCCCTTCCGGAAGGGCTGCGACAAGCAGCGATCCCGTTTGGCGAGACTTCGCAATCTCTGTTGATCGTCGGCATTGGCGGGCGGCAGTCGTTGGTCATCGCCGCTCCCAACCCGCAACCAGGCCGGCGGGCTAGTTCGATACCGGTGCTCAACGCGCGCGGCCCGAACGCGAGAGCGAGTGGCAAGACCTCCGGGCCGCTCGTGCGATCTCAGTTGTCGCGTGGGAGACGGCTGAAGTTCTCCGGTATGCCGACACGCGCGAATAGTTCTGCGCGTGCGCGCTCGAAGAAGTCCTCTAGATCGTGCGCCAGCCGCGTGAGCCAGTCGCTGTCCCAGGTACTCACCGTGAACGCTCCGGCGTACGATCCTCCACGCGAAGTACGCACCATCTGGCGATGGTTCATGTCGGCAGACCAGAGGCCATGGACAACATCGTTTCGTTGGGAGTGGAGCGCCAAGTACTCGTCGGCCCACTGGGCGGCGCCGGCCTTGCGAAGTGCGTCCGCGAGGCGCGTCCCGCTTTCACCCGAGAGTCTGCTGCGATCCACCTCGCCAACCGCGCGTTGATACTCGGCGGCAAGATCGGCGCAGATCTCGTCGACCCAGACCGCGCGCACGACAATTCGCCCCAGTTCGAGTGCAAGAACGTCGGCCATCACAGGGTCGGCTACGCCATCGTCCACAGCTGGCACGCTACCAACCCTCGCTAACTGCCGAAGCGGTTCGGATGGGCTCCACCGCCTGGTTATCGAGAAGGGCTAGCTCGAGTCCTGCCTCGCCAAGATGCGATCGCTCAGCTCCACGGTCGCGAGGTACCAGTGGAAGATCCAGTCCAGGAACGCCTCGTCATAGTCACCCTGCTGATCGGGCTTCCGGTGACGCAGGTCGAACTCGTTGGCGAGTGTGAACAGCGCGCCTTCGTCCTTCCGCAACAGGCTCGACTTGAGCAGCTCTCGCCGGTTTTCGAGGACGCCCGCGAGCGTGACTATCGCGCTTCGCTTGGCACTCACGTCCGCGTCGCGGGCTCGAAAGAGCGCGATGGCATGCGCCACCTCATCGACCATCGTGGTGTCTGCGCGCCCCGCCATCCGCGCTAGCAGCGCGCTCTGGGCGCCTCCCGGATCTTGAATCACCCGACCCACGTCCTCGCCTTCTTCGGCCAGCACCACAGCGAGTTCCGTCCGAGCGAGGATCCTGTTGATCGACCAGCGATAGATGCGCTGGCCGGCTTCCGTCGACCATTCCAGTGCGTGCCAGCCACAGTTCATGAAGGGGTGGTACCAGCCTCGTAGTGGAAGGGCACAGATGTCATGGATGGCTTCGATCGCATCGATCAGTGGGTCGGGATCGCCTTCCCCCGCCCGCTTCGTGATCTCGACGTCTCCCGATCCGGTCTCGAGTTCGAGCCAGCCAACGAGGTCGTTGTCCCTGGGGTCATCGACACAGTTGCTGCCCAGGCGCCTGTCGAAGTACCCGCGAGCATCGAGGTCGCGGACAAGTCCTATGAAGTCCTTCGCGGCCGCGCTCAGCGAGATTGGGCCCACCTGGCTGTTCGACAGGCGTTCGGACCAGTAGGGCCTCCTTGCCTGCTGCACGGGGAGATGATCGGCATCGGCAAGGAGCGATCGCAGATACTTCTGTGCGGCGGTGAGTGAGCCTGCGTGGTCGGGCGGCATAGTGTCGGCCGAGCGGGACTTGTACTCCTCGAACGGAACCCGAGTGACGAAGGCGTCCTGGAGTAACTGGTCGACCCTGGCGTCCCAGTCTCTCAGGGTGTTCCGATTGTTCAGCAGCCCGACCAACTGCGTGCGAAAGATGTCCACCGGCCAGCGGAGTTCGTAGTCTCGACCGCGCATTCATTCCTCCGCGACCCACCGCACTGAATCGCGGAGCCAACCCGGCGTCGCGTCACGGCTGAGTCTCTGAGATTACCGGCCGGATCTGTCCGGATCGACCCCCCGAATCCGGCTTAGTGGGTTGTGACGATGAGCATGAAGCGGATCACCGCGGGGTCGGGCTATGACTACCTGACCCGGCAGGTCGCCGCCATGGACTCCACCGAGAAGGGCTACACCGGGCTCGCGTCTTACTACACCGAGAAGGGCGAAACCCCCGGCACCTGGATCGGCACCGGCCTGGCAGGCGTCGACGGACTGAACCCGGGCGACATCGTCACCATCGAAGAGATGCAGGCCCTGTTCGGCGCCGGTCTCCACCCCCTCGCGCAGCAGCGCAGTGCCGCCCTGGAAGGCACTGACGCCACCGAAGCCGACTACCTGGATGCGACCCGGCTCGGGCAGCCGTTCCGGGTGTATCCAGACGATGTGAGCCCGTTCCGGATCGAGGTTGCCCGTCGGCTCGAACAGCTCAACAGCTCCCGCGGCCTGTCGGTGCGGACGGCGAACTCGATCGAGGACCGGGCCCGGATCCGCACTGAGGTGGCGCTGGAGATGTTCCGCGAACAGTACGGACGCGAACCCCTGGACCAGCGTGAACTGGCCGGCCACATCGCCAAGTTGTCCAAGCAGAAGACGACCGCGGTAGCCGGGTTCGACCTCACCTTCTCCCCGGTGAAGAGCGTCTCCAGCCTGTGGGCGCTCGCTGACCCGGCCACCGCAGCAGCGATCGAACGTGCGCACCACGCCGCCGTCGCCGAAGCCCTCGCCTTCATCGAACGTACCGCCCTGTACACCCGAACCGGGGCGGGTGGGGTGAACCAGGTCAACGTCCGTGGACTGATCGGAGCCGCGTTCGTGCACCGCGACTCCCGTGCCGGCGACCCCGACCTGCACACCCACGTCGCGGTCGCGAACAAGGTCCAAACCGCCACCGACGGACGCTGGCTGTCCATTGACGGACGGGTCCTGTTCAAAGCGATCGTGTCCGCCTCCGAGACCTACAACACCGCCCTCGAGCAACACCTCACCGCGACCCTGGGCGTGCGGTTCGCGGAGCGAGCCAATCCCGACCGGCGCAAACTCCCCGTCCGCGAGATCGTCGGCATCGACGACACGTTGAACAAGCGCTGGTCACAGAGACGCCAAAGCATCGAAGCGCGCCGCCGCCTCCTGGCCGCCGCGTTCCAGCGCGATCACGGCCGCCCACCCACACCGGTCGAGGGAATCGCGCTGGCCCAGCAGGCCACCCTGGAGACCCGCGAGGACAAGCACGACCCCCGCACGCTGGCCGAACAACGCACCACCTGGCACACCCAAGCGCTCGAGGTTCTCGGCGGCGAACCCCAGCTCCAGACCATGATCGGCCAGGCGCTGCACCCCGATCGCCACGCCCGGCCTGAACTGGATCGGGAGTGGTTCGACCGGACGGTGGAGGCGATGATGGCCCGGATGGAGGCCAACCGGTCGACCTGGCAGGAATGGCATCTGCGGGCCGACGCACTCCGCCAGGTGAGGGCCGCCGAGGCACCCCCGCAGCACACCCGCTGGTGGGTCGACCACCTCGTCGCCGCGGCCATCGCCCGCTCCGTCCCCATCACGCGAACCACAGATGGGGTCGAGGAACCCGCCCCGCTGCGCCGCGCCAACGGCGACAGCGTCTACTACGTCGCCGGCTCCCAACTGTTCACCTCCGGACGAGTCCTGCAAGCCGAACAACGCCTCGTCGCCGCGGCCGGGCAACACGGCGGGATGGTCGCTGACCCGACCTCGATCGATCTGGCGCTGCTGGAATGCGCAGCGAACCGGGTCCAGCTCAACCCCGGCCAAGTCCTCCTCGTGCGCGAAATGGCGACCTCCGGGGCCCGGGTGCAGCTCGCGATCGCGCCGGCTGGATCGGGCAAGACCACCGCCATGGACGCCCTGTCGATGGCCTGGACCGCGTCCGGGGGCAACGTCATCGGCCTCGCCCCGTCCGCCGCCGCGGCAGCCCAACTCGGCACCCGGATGGAGGGCCACCACGACACGCTCGCGAAGCTCGTCTGGGACATCACCCCCGGCCTGGGCGACCCCACCAGCTGGAACCAGCGCATCGGCCCCAAGACCCTGGTGATCATCGACGAGGCCGGCATGGCCGACACCATCTCCCTCGACCACGCCGTCATCTACATCCTGCAACGCGGCGGCAGCGTCCGGCTCATCGGCGACGACCAACAACTCGCCGCCATCGGCGCCGGCGGCGTCCTGCGCGACATCCAAGCCCACCACGGCGCCCTGCGGCTCACCGAACTCCTCCGGTTCACCGACCCCGCCGAAGGCTCCGCCTCCCTCGCCCTCCGCGAAGGCCAACCCGCCGCGCTCGGCTTCTACCTCGACCAACACCGCATCCACGTCGGCGACGAAACCACCATGGCCGACCACCTGTTCGACGCCTGGACCACCGACCGCAACAACGGCCGCGACACGATCATGCTCGCCGGCACCCGGGAACGCGTCGCCGAACTCAACCAGCGCGCCCGCACCCAACGCCTCAACGGACACACCCCGCAGACCGAGGTAGATCTCGCCGACGGGAACCGGGCCAGCATCGGCGACACCATCATCACCCGCCAGAACAACCGGCTCCTACGGGTCGCCACCAACGACTGGGTCAAGAACGGCGACCGGTGGACCGTCACCGGCACCACCCGCGGCGGCGGCCTCCAGGCCCGGCACACCCAATCCGGACGGCACGTCACCCTGCCCGCCGACTACGTCGCCGAACAAGTCGAACTCGGCTACGCCTCCACCATCCACACCGCCCAAGGCATCACCGCCGACACCGTCCACGGCCTGCTCACCGGCACCGAAACCCGCCAGCAGGCCTACACCATGCTCACCCGCGGCCGACACCACAACGCCGCCTACCTCGTCGTCGTCGGCGACGGCGACCCCCACACCGCCATCAACCCCGAGACCATCAACCCGCCCACCCCGACCAACATCCTCGAAACGATCCTGACCCGCGACGAATCCCCGATCTCGGCCACCACCCAGCTCCGCGACGCCCACAACCCGGCCCTCCAACTCGCCCCGGCCGTCGCCCGCTACAACGACGCGCTCAGCTACGCCGCCGCCCACATTGCCGGCGACATCGGCCTACGCGGCCTCGAACGACGCGTTGAACAAGCCCTCCCCCGGATCACCCACTCCCCCGCCTGGCCCAGCCTCCAGGCCGAACTGCTCCTCGTCGAAGCCGACCGGCGCGACCCCATCCAAGCCCTCGCCCGCGCCGCCGCCGACCCCATCATCGCCGGCACCGAGCCCGCAGCGATCCTCGCCTGGCGCATCGCCGACCAACGCACCACCCGCAGCCACGGACCACTCCCCTGGCTGACCGGCATCCCCACCGAACTCGCCCAACACCCACTGTGGAGCGACTACCTCACCGCCCGCCAGAACCTCATCCGCGACCTCGCCGACCACATACGCAACGATCAGAGCCAGCCCGCCTGGGCCGCAGGGATGGCTTCCGCACCACCGGCCAGCCTCATCGCGGACGTACAGGTGTGGCGCGCAGCCAACGGTGTCCCCGACACCGACCTACGGCCGACCGGCGAACCCCAACACGCCGCTGCCGCAATCCGCTGCCAGAAGCGCCTCGACCACCAGCTCCACGCCAGCCAGACCGCAGCCCTCGACGAATGGCACGACACCCTCGCCGCCATCTCCCCGGCACTCCTGGCCGACGACTTCGCACCCACCCTCGCCGGCCGCCTCGCGCAACTCTCCAGCAGCGGCATCAGCCCCCGAAGTCTCATCGACCCCGCGGCCACAGAGGGGCCGCTACCCGACGACCACGCGGCCGCGGCACTGTGGTGGCGCCTGGCCCGACACCTCACCCCAGCCGTCGTCGAAGAAGCGGACACCGCGCACCACCTGACCACCGACTGGCTCGACCAGTTCACCCAAGCCATCGGCCAGAATGACGCCCACAAGCTGAGCGGCAGCCCATGGTGGCCAGCCCTCGTCACCACTATCGAGCACGGACTGGCACGCGGCTGGCACCTCGACGCCCTCCTCGACGACGCCCGCCACACCCCCACCAACCCGCGCCTCGACACCTGCCAAGCATGGGTCTGGCGACTGTCTCTCCTCACCGATCCCGCAGCCAACCACGACGATCCCGGCCTCATCGAGGACGAGCCACCCGCCGACATCAACGACGGCTACATCCCCGCCACGCCGGTGCTCCAGGCCATGCCCGACCGGACTCCGATCCAGACCGAACTGCTGGACACCCCACACTCGGACGAGGATGACATCGACCTGGACGTCGATCAGGCGCTCGCCCTCGAAGCGATCGTGCGCCGCGGCCTGCCAGCCCCGGAACCCACACCCGCCGACGTCCGAGCAATGCTCGACCGCCGCGACATGTGGCACGACGCCCCGCCACCGGAGCGACTCATCCGCGTCAACCAGCTCACCGCCGACTACTACCAGCACTGCTACAACGACAGCTGGGCCAGCCGCTACGTCACCAAACGCTTCGGCCAAGACCTCACCAACACCGACCTGCGACCCGGCTACGCACCCGACGGCTGGACCAGCCTTGTCACCCACCTACGCCGCCAGAACGTCACCGACGATGAGATGCTCGCCACCGGCGTCGCCACCCGAGCCAGCACCGGACGACTCATCGACCGCTTCCGCGACCGCGTCACATTCCCCATCACCAACACCGACGGCAACATCCTCGGCTTCGTCGCACGACGCAACCCCACCCACGGCGACGAAGACGGACACGGTCCCAAGTACCTCAACACCGCCGAAACCGCCCTGTACCGCAAGGGAGACGAGCTCTACATCGCCGGGGAGCTTCGTCCGGGGAGCATCCCTGTGCTCACCGAGGGCCCATTCGACGCCATGGCGGTCACCCTCGCGACGGGCGGCAGCCATGTCGGGGTCGCCGCACTCGGTACAAGCCTGACTCGCCAGCAAGCGGCGCGGCTACGCCATGGTGGCCAGCAGCCGATCGTGGCCACCGACGCCGACGCGGCCGGCCGGGCCGCCGCCGAACGCGACTACTGGATCCTTGCCGCCGCAGGCCTGGATCCCCGGTTCGCTCGACTGCCCGACGGCGCTGACCCCGCCGACCTCATCGCCAAGGACCACAGCACCCTCCTCGCCACAACGCTGGACGGCGCGGGCCATCTGGGCAGCGACCTCATCGACGAACGGATTCGCCATCTGCCACCGGAACAGGCCGCACTCGAGGCCACCAGTGTGCTGGCAGCGCAGCCGCCCGACGGCTGGGCCTCGGGCGTCGACTACATCGCAGACAAGACCGGCGTTCCCTCCAGCCTGATCCGCGCCGCCCTTGTCAGCCTGGCTCACTCCTGGAACGCAGGGCCACGCGAAGCGGCCGACTTCCATGTTCGCCGCAGCACGGAGATCAAGGATCGGCTCGCGGCGGGTGGCGTCGTATCCGAGCCATCGGCGATGTACGAGTTGGCGAAGGAACAAGTAGTACACGCGAGAAGCGAAAGTCGGCCTTCGGCCAGGGTCCACCACTCACGCACGCCTCCGAGATAGCCGTTGGGAGGCCCCGGGCTCACAGGTCATTCAGTGCCGCGTGGGTCCGGGCCCGCTATTCGAGATCTGGCTCCGATGGTGATCGCTGCTGCCAGTCCTCTGCAATGGCAGTCCAGTCGACCTCCCTGGTCACGGCTTCCCCATGGTCGTTGTGACCAGACCAGACGTGCCAGAAGTCGGGGTCGTCCGAGCGTGGCTGGTGTTCTCGGGGCAGCTTTCTCACTTCTACCGCAACAGGTAGCTCGAATGCCCACCCGAGGAGGATCGCGTTCCTGGAGGGTAGCGAAGGAAGGTCGCGCAGCAGACCCCTCATGTTGTCCGGCACAAGTCGATGGACCAGGTCTTGGTCGGTGTGGTTGCTCAGTCGGTGGAGAAGGAAGGTGTTGCACTGCGAAAGCACGGTCGGGGACAGCTCGCTGGGCCGTTGCGACGACAGGACGAGGCCGAGACCGAATTTGCGCCCCTCTCTGGCGATCTTCTCGAATGCGTGGGAGCAGATCTCGTTCGACGACCTGATCTCGGGGTCGGGGGCGTATCTCCTGATGAAGGTGTGTGCCTCCTCCATCACGAGGACCGTTGGAAGGGTGTCCCCATCGTGCAGTTTCCGGTATCGCTGGAGTGCTTCAAGTGTCATTCGGGCAACCACAGCGGTGATGATGTGCACCACTTCTGCAGGCACCAGAGACAGATCGATTACGGTGACGCCGCCTGCAGAGTCCCCGCCGATGTAGGTATCAAGCCAGCCGTCGAGGTCGACTCCGCCCGCGTCGGACATCACCGACCGCAATCGAGAGTCAGCGAGGAGCGTACGGACGCGCATGATCAGGGTTTCGACATGCTCGGCGACACCCAGCAGCTCAGCATGTGCCTCAAGGCTCCGAATGAGTTGATCGCCTGTGAATGGCCGAGGTACATCCGCGTCCATGAGGTCCGTATCGGTAACGAGCCCGCCAAACGCGAGGTGAGCCTGCGACGCCTTCGCTACGAGTTCCTCCACCTCCCGCTTGCTGAAGTCGTAGTTCGGGTACTGGCCGCTGCGGGCATCGATCAGTTGCTTAGCGAAGACCGCCAACGCTGCGAGCGCCTCGTTCTCAGGACCGCTGAACGCGGTGTTCGTAACGAAGTCGCCGCTCAGCTTCTGCAGCTTCTCGAAGAACGCCTTAGGTTTGGGGAAGTTGCCCCATGGGCTACCCGATCGATACTCGACCTGGAACACCGCGGTAACTGTACGAAGGTATCGGCGCATGTCATGGCTCGGGGCCACTTGTGAGTCCAGGTGCCCGTCCCGCAGCGCGCGAAGGGCGTGCACGAGCGTTGGCCGCTGAGTCTTCGAGGTGGCCTGCGTGAAGGCGGACCATTCGTCAAGGTTCCAGAACCACAACGGGAGGGTGAGCTGCTCGGCACCATCACTCGGATCAACCGAGAACACCTTGGCGCCGAGATCCTGGAACGTCTGCGCGTACTCTCCGTTCGGATCGAGCACGATGAACCTGGCGTTCGGAGGCTCGGTGACCGCACCGGCAGCTCGGTTGAGGCGCGCCGCGTCGAAGGACCATCGGATGAGGCCGGCGACGGAACAGGACTTGCCGCTTCCGGTGTTGCCCAGTACCGCCAGGTGCCGTCCGAACAGGCGGTCTGGGTCGACCCGGACCTCGGCATCGGCCGCCAGTGGGCTCGTGCCGATCATCACGCGGCGGTTGTCGCCGGACTCGACGATGGACTTCAGTTGGTCTGTGGTGGGCAGCAGAACCGGGTCGCCGACGGTGGGGAACGACTGGATACCGCGCCGGAAGGAGTACGGGTCCGCTTCATCCTTGGACGTTGCGGCGGACAGGATCCCGACCGGGGTGAGGCTCATCTTCCTCATCGGGTAAGGCATGTCGACGAGGCCGAAATCGCGCATTCCTTTGCGCTGCGGGTAAGGCGAGCGCTCGACGCTGATCCACTCGACTTGTCCCACCGCGAAGCCGCCTTCCGTGGGAACCAGCACGTAGCCGTTGACCCGCGGAAAGGCCCGCGGCGAACCAGTGTTCAACGCGACAGCGTCGGGTGCTTCGATGTCGAGTAGCACCTCGAATCTGTCGGGTGAGATGTACTCGATGCTGCCGATTCGCAGCGAATCAGCGAAGGCCATCGGGGTGACGCTCATGCGGGGCTACCACTCGTGCTCGGGGTGGTAGTTGAGGGAGCCGGTCCGTAGCGCTGCCGAAGGAGGTCGCCCATTCGGCGAGTGGCCAGGTCGATCGAGGGCTTGGGCAGGTAGTTCGATGTGAGAGAGCTGAGTTCGGCGAGTTCGGGGCCGATCAGTAGCGACATCTGTGCCGGATGACCCCAGCTCTCGAACGCGCGCATGATCCGACCGGGCTCGTCGTCGAACGAGATGATGACCAGATGGGTTGACGGGATCGTGAGAGCGTCCTGCAGTACACGATTGATGTGCTCATCGCCGAAGCTGTATCCGTACGTGACCGTGACGGCATTCGGACGGGCAACCGCTGCGGCAAAGTCGCGGAACAGTTCCACGTAGGGGTACTCGGCGGTCTCGCGGTCCTTGCTTGCGTTCGGGTAGATCATCAGGCTGTTGGCCTTCGCTTCGGATAGCCCCGGTGCGTCGAGGTAGGGCTCGATCTTCGCGGCGCCGAAGGGCAGGCCGAACCGACGGATGGACTCGTCGACGTTCGCCCAATCGAGTGACCCGTGGAGCTTGGTGAATCGCGCGACGCCCTCCACGAACCGCGGTTCGCCGCGGATCCCAGGCGGGTTGTAGTGGAGGTCCAGATCCATGCGTGACGATCTGAAGATCGGCGACACCGTGCCAACGAAGCGGTCGAGAAGATGCAGTCCGGCCAGCTCGGCGCCAACCTCGAGAACGCGGTCGTAGTTCGTCGTGAAGAGCCCGAGCCGGTCGCGGATGCCCGTCCTGCTGGCGAAGCTCATCAGGAACGATACGAGTGCGTTGAACGCCTGCTCGCGCTTGGCCTCGTCGGCGCCAGCCAGCGCGAGCTCCGCCGCAAGGATCGAGTCGGCGAAGTCCTTGAGAACCGTGCGCAGATCTTCTCGCAAGGCCCGGGCTTCGGATGTCTTGCCAAGGATCTCCAGGCCGCGGGCGAGTTGATTGGCCGTTCGGATCTCGTCCTCGATGTTCGCCTCCTTCCGTCCGGCAGCGACAGCCGAAGCCTTTGCGGCGGTGGCGATCTCGTTGGGGAACTCGGTGAACTTGCCCCCAGCCATGCTCGAGCCAGCGGCGGCCTCGGCGAGGTACTGAACTCCGCTAGTGAGGCCGGAGCCAACGAGGAGGTTGAGGTGGTCCGCCTGGAACAGCGCGGTGAGCCACGGTTCGATCCTTGTTCGAAGCGCCGATCGATTAAGGTCAGCGACCGCGGCCCAGGACGGGACCGGGGACGAACTGATCTCCACGTCCGCGTCGTTCATCGTGAACCTCACCGGCGCGACATCCTCGCGAACCTTAAGGACGTTCTCTGGTGAAGTGGTGGTTGTGCCTGATGACATGGGGTGATGTCCTTACTGGGATTCTGCGGCTGAGATGGCTAGAGCGGAAGTGAAGGCAGGTTGTCGACGATCTTCATCGTCTCCACTGACACCCGCGTGACACGCTTGACCAGATCGACGACGTAGCGGGGTTCGTGGTGTTCACGGCACCAGTCGTTCGGGTCGTTCTTGATCCCGGACGCCTTGTCGGTCTTGACCTGATAGCGGTCGATCAGCCACTCCAGCGCCGAGCGGGAGCCGAGCATGTACCGGTGCGCCTCAGCGGGGATGTCGCCGAGGGTGACCTGCTTGTTGTAGACGATCGCCTTCTTCGTGTTCTTGTTGGCCCACTTCATCTTCTCGACCCGGTACGTCGTCCACGGGTCCATGGCGTGCAGCGGTGCCTGCTCGGCCAGCGGGTATGGCTCGACCGACTCGTAGTTCACGTGCAGATCGGCGAGCTTCCGGCCGGCCTCGGTGAACGCTTGGAAGTCGGCGACAGTCGCGGCGAGCGGGATCCTCGGCAGCATCCGTTTCAGGTCCGCGGCGAACGTGGTCCGGTACTGCTCCGAGTGCAGCACCCCGTACACGTAATAGAAGACGTCGTCCTTGCTGACCTGCGGCCCGAACTTGCCCTGGTAGAGCTTCAGGATACCGTCGGTGATGTTGTCGACCCGCCGATACCCCCACTCATCGACGTCGCCAGAAGTATCCAGCAGAGAGCCCTGCTCGACGTCGCTGACCTTATCGAATGTCCAGCGTGGGTAGAACTGGCCACCACTGCCCGCGCCGGTGGTGTGGTAGTTCGGGATCGAGTCCGTCATTAGGGCCGAGAACGGGACGGCGGTACCCATGCCCACGACATAGAAGCCTAGGTTCGTATGACCTTCCGTCGGGAATAGCTGCGGCAGCTTGTAGACGGAGTTGTTCATCTCGCGGTTGGCGTAGACAGCGAGCTTCTGGAATGGTCGGTACAGGCCGATGCGGACGCTCTCGGAATCGAAGCGGTACTCCCGACCCTGCGGAAGGCGGGACCGGTCAGCACGGTCCCAGCTAAAGAGCTTCGGGTCAGAGTTCGCCCAAGACTGAACCGGTTGATGCGGCCGCTCAACTCGATATCGGTCCACCTCGCCGTTATAGAAGTTGATCGCTCGATTGACGTTGGTCTGGAGCGCGCTTGAATTGAAGTTGTAGCACCACGCGTCGCGAGCTGTAGACAGACCTGACGTGTAGAGGTTCAGCAAGGGTTGACCAGACGGCTCATCCGAACGAGCCGCCAGCGGGTCGAGCCTGGAGAAGACCTCCGCCCGCTGGTTGACCCAATCACCAGCATCGTTGGGCGAGAGGATCTCCCAAGGAATCGAGGTGAGTGTGCTCGCAGCGATCGCGGATAGTTTCTCCTCAGCGGTCATGTAGTCAGCCACGCTGAAGTAGCGGAGCCTGCAAGCCTTCGGCTCACTGGCGAGCTTCACGCCGAGCAGTACCGAGACACCGGTGCGCGAGCCTGAGCCGAAGACCTTCCCTCCCTCTTGCCGCGATAGCTCACCCGCCGTGCGCTGGTTCCCACGGAGGTTGTAGATCCAAAGATCGCTGAACTCAGAAGCAAGGGCGATCCTCAGTCCATCTGCGCTGTTGCTATCGAGCCATCCGTTGTTGGAGACGAATGCGATGACTCCCTGCGCACCCAAGCGATCGCTTGCCCACCGAAACGCACGAATGTAGGAGTCGTACAGACTCGCCTTCCGAACGCGTGAGGATCCTGCCGCATAGGTCTCGGCGATCCTCGCGTCGAGAGTCGCGTACTTCAGGTTGGCGTTGTTGTCGTTTGCCGAGCCCTGGCCGGCACTGTAGGGCGGGTTGCCGATGATGACCTTGATGGGTGCGGCGAGTTGGGCTTCGATGCGGTCGTTGTTAACGGGGATGAGGCTGGTGTCGGCGCGGTCGCCATCCTCAGTGATCTGGAAGGTGTCGGTGAGGGTCGCGCCAGCGAACGGCACGTACGGCACATCCGCATCCGGCTGCTCACCGCGGACGACGGCTTGGTAGGTGGTTTCGATGTTGACGCAGGCGATGTAGTAGGCGAGCAGCATGATCTCGTTCGCCCACAGTTCGCTGGCGTACTTCCGGGCCAAGTCTCCGGGTTGGATGATGCCGGACTCCAACAGGCGCACGATGAAGGTGCCGGTGCCGGTGAATGGGTCGAGGATGTGGACGCCTTCGTTGGTAAGGCCGTAGCCGAACTCCTGGCGGCACACCTGGTCTGCTGCGCGCAGGATGAAGTCGACTATCTCGACCGGCGTGTAGACCACACCCAGGCTGCTGGACTGTTTCGGGAACGCCTTCTTGAAGAAGTTCTCGTACAGCTCGTGGATCACGGCCTGTCGGCCGGCGGGGGTCTCGATCTGGGAGGCACGTTTCCGGACGGACTCGTAGAACTTGTCGAGCTTGGCTGTTTCGGCGTCCAGGCCGTGGCCGGCAAGCGCGTTCACCATGCCCTGCATGGTGATCGAGACCGGGTTGTGGGCGGCGAAACCGTCGTGTTCGAACAGGGCGTCGAACACCGGCTTGGTGATCAGGTGCTGGCTGAGCATCGAGACGGCGTCGTCGCGGTCGATCGAGTCGTTCAGGTTCGCTTTGAGCCCGTCAAGGAACTGGTCGAACTCCTCAGTCAGCGCCGCGCTGGCGGTGCGGAGGATGGCGTTGATGCGGGCCGTCTGGTTGGCGGTGATATCGACGACGTCGTCGGCCCAGGCGTCCCAGTACTCGCGGTCGCCGCACTTCTTCACGATCCGTGCCAGGATCGAGTCCCGCCACTCGGCCAAGCTGAACAGGGGCAGCTGAATGCCGGTGTCGGCCTTCGACGCGACGGGTTTGCCTTCCTCGTCATCGGTGGGGCCGCCCTTGCCGATGATGTCGATGCTGATCTTGCCCTTGGTGTTCTTGTCCAGATCGATGCTGTTGATCATGGCGTTGAACCGATCGTCGTGAGACCGCAGCGCGTTCAGCACGTCCCACACGACTCGGAACCGCTTGTTGTCGTTCAGCGCCTCCTCCGGCCGGAGACCGGCGGGGATCGCGACCGGCAGAATCACGTAGCCGTAGTCCTTGCCTGGCGCCCTTCGCATGACCCGTCCGACAGACTGGACGACGTCGACCAGGCTGTTGCGGGGATGCAGGAACAACACTGCGTCCAGGGCGGGCACGTCGACCCCTTCGGAGAGGCAGCGGGCGTTCGACAGCACGCGGCACTCGCCCTCAGGGATCGGCGCCTTCAACCAGGCCAGCTTGTCGGCGCGCTCGAGGGCGTTCATGGTGCCATCAACATGCTCGACATCACAGTCCAGGTCAGGGCCCCGCTCGTCACCCTCATCGGTCAGTGCGTCGACGATGTCGGGGAAGGCCTCGGCGAAGCCCTTCGAGGATCGGATGTCACGCAGGAACGCCACAGCCCGTTTCATCGGGACAGGGTTGGGCCCGAAGTCGGCGTCGACGGTGTGCTTCGCGAGGCCGTTCCAGCAGCCCACGATCTTCGCCGCATCATCCAGGGACAGCTCGGAGTTCGCGTCCGCGAGGCCGGCCTGTAGCGGTTCGGCGATCGCGTCGCCCTCCACGACCAGCACCATCACCTTGTAGTCGGACAGAAGGCGCTGCTCGACGGCCTCGCCGAAACCGAGCCGGTGGAACTCCGGGCCGAATAGGTCCTCGTTGTCCATCGAGGTGAGGATGGCGGCGGCCTCGTCAGCCTTCTTCTTCGCCGCGTCCCCATAGATCCTCGGGGTTGCGGTCATGTACAGCCGTCTCGCGGCGGGCAGGAACGTGTTGTCATGGACCTTCACGAACGCCGACTCGTCCGCATCGCCGGGCAACTTCACCCCGGTGGTGCGGTGCGCCTCATCACACAGGATCAGGTCGAACTGCTGCGACGACGATTTCTGAGCCTGTGCGACCACGTCGATCGACTGGTAGGTGGAGAACACCACAGTCATTCCGCGCATCCGCTTCCCGACCGACGCCAGGCCCTCCGCGAGCTTGGCGATGTTGGTGGTGGGGATCGGGATGTCGTGGGTGGTGATGTCCTCGGCCTGCCGGCCGGCCTTCGTGTCGGAACACACGACGAAGGGCCGGATGTCGGTCTGTGACTGAGCCATCCACTCCCGCAGCGACTGGGACACCAGCGAGATCGACGGCGCCAGGAACAAGACCTTCAGCTGGCCACCGTTCTCGCTGCAGAGTTGCTCTGCCAGCTTCAACGACGTGAACGTCTTGCCCGTGCCGCACGCCGAAATCCACTTGCCTCGGTCATGGGTCGCGAAGCCAGCGGTGATCTTCGCGATCGCTTCCTTCTGGTGCTTCCGTAGCCCGTACTTGACCGCCTTCTTCAGCTCGAAGTCCAGCCCGCCCGGCACCAGCCGCATCCAGTCGATCGGGGACTCCGCGATCTCCGCGAGCCCGATCCGCTGCACCGGGATCGCCTGGTTCACCAGCGCGTCCTCGGCGTTCTTCGACCACTTGTCGGTCGTGGAGATGATGATCCGGTTCGTGAAACTGATCCCGTCCCACGACTTGCCCGACGCGGTGAAGAAGGAGTCGATGTCGCCCTTCACCAGGGTGTGCTTCGGGTCATAGAACTTGCATTGGATCGCCGTCCACTCACCGGTCAGCTTGTTCCGCGCGACCAGGTCGATCCCCGTGTCGTGGGTGTTCTCACGGTGTGGCCAGTCCGGCCAGCGCTGCACCTCGTCGTATTCCACGCTCAGGGTCGGGTCCAGCCAGAAGTAGTCGACCATCAACTTCTCGAACTTCGTGCCCGCCTCCACGTTCGAAGTAGCGCGGAACTGCTCGATCACGTCATGGACAGCTGTCTTGGTCGCCAACGTTGGCTCCTTCTACGGGTGCAGACGACAGGCTATAGCGACCCGCTGGCCTAAACGGCTCCCTGGTAGCTGAGCCGCTCCAGGTGGCGCAGCCCCTTCAACTGTTCGAGGAACGTCGGGTAGTCGTCCAGGTTCTTCAGGGGATCCGTCGCGAGCTTGAAGTCGCGCCGCATTCGCGCCGTGCCAGCCCGCACGACGTCTCCAGCCGATGTGTCATCAACCGCAGCATCGATGCGCTTCAGCGTCGTCGCAGCACGATCGCGGGTGCATCCGTCGGGGTAGTCAGCACTGAACGCGTCAATGATCCGTTCCAGACGTTGACTCCGTCGCACTTCGTCCTCTTGCTCCCGTGCAAGGACGAGGAGGTCCACCAGTCGTTGGATCAGACATCCGAAGTTGTCGTCGAGCGCCGGTACGCCGGCTGGTCTGTGGTTCGCGTCGCTCTCGGCTAGGAGCGCGATGAGTTCCTTCGCAAAGCCGGCCTTGCCGATCTGGGTCTCGAACGTCGCCTCGAACGCCCGGGAGAGAGCGTCCCAGAGGCTGCCGTTGGCGGCGCTCAGGCGTCCGGTCAACGCGGCTTCGGTGAGCCTCTTCGTGGTCGCTTCGTCGGAACCCAAGAAGGTGCGGGCGTACCGACGAGCTGCGGCAACGGCGACCCCAGCGGGGATGAGGTCCTCCGGCTCCCGGACAACCACTCCGTTGGTGATGTTGACCGGGGCGTTCGCCGACCATTCCGAGATCACGAGCACCAGGTCGTCGGTGACGGTGGGCTTGCCGTGAGCACCGCCTCTCCGAATCTGCTTTCGCATGATCATGCCAGCAGTGTCGCCATCCAGAAGGACCGCGCAGGCTGGCTTGACCTGATCGCGTCCACGGGCGAGATAGAGCATGTATGGGATGTTCGACCCGCAGGCGACGATAGTCACTTGGTTGAGATCGAGGCACTGGCTGGGAGGAGCGCCAGCCGCAAGAAGGCGCGCGTTCATCTCCGACAAGAGGATCTGGTCAGCTGTTCCTTCAACAAAGAGGTTGTCGCCACCAATGAAGGCTGTCTCTGCGACGTACGCGCCAAGCGATGTCCTCAACGGCTCGTAGTGATTGCGTGTCGCGTCCTTCACGAGGCGGGTGCCCTCATCGCGGGACCCCTTGTCCACGACGCGAACCCGCTGCCCGGCATTGCGGTTGATCAGGAAGGGCGAGTGAGTTACGTAGACTACTTGGTCTTCGCGGTCGGAGTCCTCAGGGCGGGCGTGGTGCTCGAGCACTCTGAGTAGGTCTTGTTGTCCCGATGCCGACAAGTACGCGTCTGGCTCATCCATCAAGAGCATCTCACGCTTATCCGCCGGTCGGTCGTGGGAGAGGAGCTGAACGTAATAGCTGAGGAAGTACCGGAGACCGCGGCTTCGTTCAGTGAAGGAGTAGTCGGTACCAGTTCTGTCCCTAATGGTGAAGACCAGTTCCTGTTCTCGCGGCGAAACACGCAGCTGAAACTCGGAGTCCTGCGTCCACCAGCGAGCGACGTTGAGGTGCCGGGCGATTGAGTTGTTCATCTCCTGAATAAGGCCGTTCACGAGACCTTCGCGCTCGTCGGCGATCGCGGCCTGAAGTTCCTTGAAGCTTGAGGTTTCGATGCGGGCGACCTTGGTGAGTAGGTCGATCCCCAATTGATGTGCCGCTGACCTCTCTTCGCCTGCCTGCCCGAGAAGCGCGAGCAACGCAGCCGATTGTCCGTTGACTTCCGTAGCCGTGGTGAACTGCGAGAGCATGGCCCACAGTCGCGCTCGACTCTTGCGGCTGGTGACTCGAGCTCCGTCACGGGCGAGTGCTGCAATCGAAACAGAGTCTGGCAACGCAACATCGGTCTTGAGTTCGTGCGGGTGCGGGAGCAACGCTTGTAGAGCCTCGGCCTGAGCGGTGGAGAGGGTCTGTCGGCGACCATCTCGATCAACAGCCACAGTGACTCCGGGCTCTTGGCGAAGGAAGAGTAGATGCCCGTTCTTGCGTCGAGGGATGCCCGCGGAATCGATCTTGTCGACGTCTTCGGGATCGAGGACAACGGTTGCTCCCACCTCAGGGTAAAGCCTTGATCCCTGTTCAACCGAGAAGAGAGACGAGTATCGGCAGAAATCGCGTTGTAGTAGGCCGTCTCCGGTGAGGACGATCCGAATCGCATCCAGCAGGTGCGTCTTCCCGGACTCGTTGGCTCCCACCACTGCGGTTGTCGATGGTTCAATCGGGATGCGCACATGCGGCAGCCATCCGTCTGGGGTGTCTTGCCAGGGTTGAGATGTGGCGCTCGGGTTCGCCTTCAGTTCGTAGTCGAAGTTGAACGACTTGTAGAAGCGAATCCAGACCTCGTGAACACGCACGATCCCCCTCAATTCTGGCCGCTCTGTGCGACCAGTACGAAGCATATTGGTCGCGGCTGACACAGCGACCGCGGGCCTTTGCCTGTGCGCGGCTCGACCCGATCACTCAGTCAGGCAGCACTTCCCCAGTGACGCTGTCGATGTGGTTTCCGTAGCCGTCGACAAGGTGGAGTCTTGGGCGGACGGCCTCGGTTTCGTTGACTTCGGCGACGTCTGCGTCCAGCTCAGCGACGTCCTGGGCAAACGCCAACTGGCGGTCGTGTCTCGCGGCGTTGGTTGTGTTGCGGCTGTGGCGGGATCGTGCCGGCCAGGGCTTGTGTTCTTCGTCGCAGAGGGTCCGGGTTCGTTGTTTGAGGCGTTCGGTGAAGTCCGGGACGGTGTAGCGGTGCCATTCTTCGAGGCTGTTGCTGGTGAGGTCGATGCCGGCGCGTCGGCGTTGGTCGGCCAGGGATGCGATTTCGTGGACGAGGTGGGGGTGGAGGGGCCAGCAGGCGGGGATGATGGCTCCGCCGGTGTGGTCCCAGACATATTCGGTGTTGAACCAGTCGACGACTTTGTCGAGCCAGTCCCACAGTTCTTGGCGGAGTTTGGGGTCGATGCAGCTGGGTGGGTCCCAGGGTCGGGGCAGGACGGCCGGGTCGCGGCCGATCCTGGTGGCAACGCCGCTGGCAGCGGCGTAGAGGTCGTCGTAGGCGGCTTTCAGCTTCGGCGTGTCCGGTAGCGGGAACGGCTGGGCCAGGAGCCGGCTCATGGGCGGTCTCCGTCCGGGTCGGGCTGTTCGGCGCGGGCGCGGGCAACCAAGTCACGCGCCTGCACCGAGACTTGGTTGCCCCGCTTCCCAGCGAGTGTTTCCCGGGCGCTCCGCTGCTGTTCGAGGAGTTGTCGTCCGGCCTTGCCGTCGAGGCAGCGGTGGAGTCGGGCGAGGATGGGTCGGGTGTTTTCGGCGACGATGAGGGCGTGGCGTTCGGGGAGTTGCCGGATTTCTTCGGGCCTGAGGATGGCGATGTCTTCGCCGCTGGCTGACCGGCCGCCGCGGCCGCCGGTTTGCCAGGTGGTGCGGGCGATTCGGACGGTGCCGACGAGGTCGGAGATTTCGCGGTTGAAGTGGACGTCTTTGCTGCCGCCGAACATGACGAGGATGTTGGTGAGGCCGATGAGGGCGCGGGCTTCGGTGTCGCCGAAGATCGCGACGAGTTGGGCGCGGGTTTGTGCGGCGTAGATGAAGCCGATGCCCAGGGCCCGTTCGTTGGCCATCCGGGTTCGCAGGGTGGGTAGGGGTGCGGTGGAGGGTAGTTCGTCGAGGCAGGCGAGCATGGGTGGGCAGAGTCGTCCCCAGGGGCTGTTGTTGGCGAGGGCGAGTGCGGTGTCGAGGATGTCTTCGGCGGCTGCGGTCATCAGGGGTGAGGCGGAGGCGTAGGGGTCTTCGCGGCCTAGCAGGTAGATGGTGCCGCCGCGGCGGATCAGGTCGGCGATGTTGGTGGCTGGCCGGCCGGGTCCGGGGACGCAGCGGCGGCGGGTGTCGGGTTGGAAGAACAGGCTCATGGCTTGTTGGGCGGTGGTGATGGTGTTGCCGGTGGTGCGTTCGTCGCCGGTGATGGCGCCTTGGAGGAGGCCGTGCCAGAAGGGTGCGGCGTGGGGGTGGCTGAGCAGGATTTCGGCGGGTTCGGGTGACCCGGTGGGGTTGGCGACCCAGCGTAGGACGGTGTCGAGGGTGGCTCCGGTGAGAGCGGCGGCGTGGAGGTAGGCCATCAGCACTTTGGCGGCTTCGGCGGCATAGAAGCGGGCGGAGGCGTCGCCGGAGTCTCCGGTGGTGGTGGCGTGGATGGTGCCGGCGGCGAATGCTTTGGCTCGGCGTTCGGCGGTGATCGGGTCGGTGCAGCCGCGGATGGGGTCCCAGATGAGTTCGGGTAGCCCGACGGCGAGCCCGAACGGGTCGAGGACGGCGACGGGACGCTCGTGGTCTTGGCGGGCGGTGAGGCTGAGGAGCAGGTCGTCGGTCTTGGTGAGGGTGACCAGGGCGGCTCCGGGTGCGGACAGGAGTGCGGGGGTGAGGACGTCGAGGGTCTTGCCGGAGCCTTGGGGTCCGATGACGCCGGCGGTGCGGTCCCAGGGGCACCACAGTTGTCCGGCGCGGGGCTCTGCGGCGGTGCCGATCCGCCAGCCGGTGCTGGCGGGGTCGAATCTGGTGCGCATGGCCGGTGTTCAGATCGCGATGCCGGGGGCGGGTGGTTTGCGTCCGCGGATGGTCGGGTTTGGTGGGCGGCGCACGTCGGGCCGGTCGACGGTTTCCCACAGGGGCGGCTGGTTCGTGTTCCGGGTGAGGGTGTCGCGGACCTGCGGTTCGGCGTGGTGGAGGATCTGGTCGCGCATGTCGGGCCAGGCCGAGGGTGGCACGACTTGGTCGATGAGGGCGTCGAGGAGCCCGGACACCTGCCGGTCGGAGCGGGCGGAGGCTTGGCTGCGTTCGAGGGCGACGACGGCGCTGGCTCCGTCGCCGGTGAGCCAGGCGGCCATGCCGGCCAGGAACAGGGGTGCTTCGGCGATCACGTTGGGGGTCTGGTTGACGACGTCGCGCCACAGCCGCAGGTGTTGTTCGGCGTTGTTGCCGGTCATGGACAGCAGGGCGAGATCGCGGACGGCCGGGTTCTGGGTGACGACGGCGAGCTGGAGCGCGGCCTCGGTGTCGATCCGGCTAGTGGTGCGGCCGGGGTTGGGTGTGGGCAGTTGCTGGTTGATCAGGTCGGCGGCGAGCCTGATGAGGGCGGGGGTGTCGTCGTGGGCGGGCAGACTGGCCAGCGCGGGTTCGACCTGGGCGAGGAGGTCCCCGGTGATGGTGGCGCTGGCGAACCGGGCGTCGAGTTCTGCCCGGCTGGGCAGCACGGGGAGCCCTTGGAGGGTGGCTTCGGCGGCGAGTGGCCCGTAGCGGTCGACGGGTCCGGTCTGGCCGTCGGGGGTGTGCCACGTATCGCCGCTGACCAGCATCAGGCTGGTGTCGGTGCGCGGACCGAGGTGGGTCTGGCAGCGGCGCAGCAGGTCCCAGCCGGTGCGGGGCTGGTTGGTGTAGGCGATGGCGAGCGCGTCGGCGTCGGGGAACCGGGCCCAGATCCGGTCGATCAGGTGCTCGGCCTGGTCGGGTGGCTGGGCGGCGTCGATGTCGATGCGGGCGGTGACCTGGATGCGGCCCTGTTCGAGGACGAGGATCACCAGCGATTCCTCGGGTTGGAAGCCGAGCAGGTGCGGCACGACCTGGGCGACCTCGCCGGGCTCGGTGATTCGCAGGACTGCGGGCTGTTCGCTCATGACCGGTTGTCCTTCCTGGTGCGGTTTCGGCGGCCGCCGCGGCGGCGCGGCCAGTGGGTGGGCCGTCCCGGGTAGGGACGGGCCTTCTGGGGGGCCGGGTCGAGCCGTTCCCACGCCTCGGCGGGCTGCTCGGGGCTCGGGTCGGGTGCTTCCGATCGGGGTCGGGTGAGGATGGTGAGCGGGATGCCGCGGCTGGTGGCGTGCCCGCTGACGGTGCCGGTCAGGTCGAGGTGTTGGCCGGTGCGGACCTTGTAGGCCCAGCCGGCGATGGTGACCGTCTTGGCGCGCCAGGTGCCGCAGTCGAGGATCAGCAGGGCGCGGGCTTTGGCGTTCCACCGGTTCGCCGGCAGCCGGCCGGCGGTGATCACCATCCCTGAGGCGGTGAGGGTCTGCCCGACCTCCCCCACCTGCACCGCAGCGGGTGGGGAGGGTTGTGGCTGGACGGGTGGGGCGGCCGGGTCGGGTTCGTGTTCGTCGCCGTGGATGGTGCCGGTGTAGAGGCTGAGCAGGCTGGCGGGTGAGAACTCGTCTTCGATGCGCCAGTCGCAGTCGACGATCCGGTCTTCGTCGAGGTCGTCATCGTCGTCCCAGTCCTCGTCGTCGGGCCAGCCGTAGCCGTCGTCGTCCGAGTCGGCGTCGGGGTTGTAGTAGAGGTCGGCGGTGTCGAACAGGTGGATCATCGGGATGCTGGGGATGCGCAGGTCGGCGATCGGGTTGGTGAGCTGCACGGTTCCGGTGGCTCGGTCGAAGCGGTGTCCGATGCGGCGCAGCCCGGCGTCGAACATGTCGACCAGGGCGGTGTCGGTGGGTGCGTAGTGCTCGGCTGTGGCGTTGATGTCGTCGTAGATCTGGCGGGGCAGCCTGTTGGCGGCGGCGGCGCGTTCGGCGCCGAGGACGTACCAGTAGCCGCCGTCGCGCCGCTCGAGACTCTCCGGGGTGCGGGACAGGCACCAGTCCACCAGTGTCTTGACCCAGCGGGCGTGGTCCTGCCCAGAGTATGGCCGGGGCGGTTGCCAGCGGATCGGTTTGGGGGTGGTCATGGCTGTCTCCTTCGGGTGGGTGTGGGCGGGTACAGGTCGGGACGGATCAGGGGGGCGTTGCGGCGTAGCCGGGTCAGGCCGAGGACCTGTTCGGCCTCGCCAGGGCTGGCCATGCCTTTCATGCGGCCGGGACCCCACCGCCGGGCCGCCCACAACAGGCCAGCGGCGTAGCTGGCGAGCAGGATCAGCTGGGTGGCGATCAGCCAGCCGTACAGGGCCGGGGTGTTGGCTGTGGGTCCGGTGGTGGTGATGCCGGCGGTGGGGTTGCCGGCGAGGACGGTGGGCAGGCTGGTGTACAGGGTGCGTCCGGCGGGCCAGGTCCAGCCGCCGCCGGCGGTCCAGTTCGCGATCGCGCGGGCGAGGTGGACCCCGAGTGCGGCGAGCAGGAGCCCGCCGGTGAGGATGGCGACCGGGGGTTCCCAGGTGTAGGGGTAGGGGTCGTGGCGCCGGTCGGCTTGCAGGATGGTCATGGCGGGGTCCCTAGTGGTTGAAGAAGCTGACGTGGACGTGGTTACGGTGGGCGAGGGTGGGGTTGGTGTTGCCGTAGGGGTGCCGGTAGGGCCGCCAGGCGCTGCTGACCGTGGGCACCCACTTGCGGGCATCGAAGATGATGTACTTCACGCGCAGCGCCTTGGCGTGGGTCTGGACCCAGTGCGCGACCCGCCAGCCGTAGCTGTTGCCGGTCCGGGTGTTCCAGCGGGGGATCATGAAGTCGACGGCGAGTCCGGTGCAGTGGTCGGAGAAGCTGCAGGTCGGTGAGGAGGCCGCGCGTCGCCCGCCCATGGAGCTGATCGCCGGGAACGCCTGTTTGACGCACCGAAGGCCGTGAAGGGCGCTGGCCTGCAGGCCGTGTTCGGCCGCGGAGTGTGAGGGTGGGCAGCTGTCGTCGAAGCCGGGCAGGGTGCCGTCGACGGGCAGGCAGTCGTCCGCCTCGCCGGCCTGCACGACGACCCCGCCTTTGCCGGCGTAGGACCAGGCGTAGTAGATGACGTCGTTGCGGTAGGCGACGGACCGGTTGTAGGCCCACAGGGCCCGTATGACGCCGGCCTGTCCGGTGCGGACGCCGGAGTGGACGAGGTAGTTGGCGGCGGAGTAGATCGAGTCTGCATCAGAGTGGATGTCGCGGCGCCCGTCTCCGTTGCCGTCGACCCCGTACGCGGCGAACGTACCGGGCATGAACTGCATCAGCCCCTGCGCCCCGGCCGAGCTGGTGGTGTTGTTGCGGCCATGGCGGGTTTCGGCCATCCCGATCCCGGCCAGCAGCTGCCACGGCACCCGGTACTTGTTCGCTGCGGTCACGTAGAGGGTCTTGATCCGGGCGGGGACGGCCTGAGCGGGGCTGCGCAGCGACTGGTAGCGCGGACTCCCCCACTTCGGCAGGCCGAAGCTGGCCGTGTCGCTGGTGGTGGCGGAGAGGGTGGTGGCGGTGTCGTAGGCCGAGCACGGGTCGAGCCGGACCTGTTCGGCGACCGCGTGAGTGATCGCGACAGCGCCCATGGTGATGATGCCGATGGGGATCCCCCCGAACACGATCAGGGACAGGATGAGAGTTGCCGGAAGCCAGCGCATGGCTCACCTGGCCCCGAGGAGTTTCTGGCTGGTGAAGGTGAGGTGGCGGCGTTCGAGGGGGTGGAGGATCGTTTCGACTTTGTAGACCCATTCGCCGACTTTCCAGACGGCCCGGCCGGGGGCTTGGCGGCACCAGTCGGTGATCCAGTCGACTTCGATGTCGGACAGGTCGAGAAGTTCGGCGAGGTGGTGGGCGACGGCGGCGTCCTGGCCGTGGAGGATCTTGGTGTCGGCCAGGTGGAGCAGGTCTTTGGCGATCTGGGCGGCTTGGGAGCCGGCGTCGGCGACGCTGTCCAGGTCGGTGGGTTTGTGGCCGATGGCGTACTGGA
>Ga0102832_1000820_pt1 | contig 33703 bp, 25 predicted proteins | sample EBPBio282013_DNA_FD_88942 | JGI IMG/M metagenome (GOLD analysis project Ga0102832, IMG submission 88942) | Wastewater treatment Type I Accumulibacter community from EBPR Bioreactor in Madison, WI, USA - Reactor 2_5/28/2013_ DNA (Illumina Assembly) | ecosystem: Engineered > Bioreactor > EBPR >... | reverse complement strand
TTTTCTGGCGGCTTCGGCTACATCGACGATGGGGAGCAGGTGTGGGCAACGGCTTTCCGGTATCGTCCCAGCGGGGCGGAAGCTAAACGGCGCTTTGGCATGGGCTATATGGAAACCGAACTAACCCATCGGGGCATCAAAGCCAAGCGGCGGGTGTATGCACCGCAGGGCGACTATCCATTCCTGCTAGCCGATGTGACGCTGGAAAATACCGGCAGCAAACCGGTAACACTAAAACACTACGAGTATTGGGATGTGAACGTACAGCAATTGCGGTTGGAATGGCTGCGCGGTTCACCATTCGGGGCAGCGAACGATATGGACCGGCGAGCCATCGGCAAGCAGTTCCAGAACAGCATTAACTATCGTGCTGACGAAGCAACACTGGAATTCCGGCAAGATCCACCACCAGATGCACCACCAGCCGACCAACCATCACCAATCGACTGGTACCCGGCACCAATCTTCTTAACTGACTTGGATGGCGAGACGCAGGGGCATTACATCAACAAGGCCAGCTTCTTCGGGGCAGGGGGGGCGTTGCAGCCGGACGTGGTACGGCTGCGGCAGGAAGATGGGGCGTTGCAGGCCGGTTCGATTTATGAGCCGATGCCATACTGCATGGTGCTGCGGCGGGATATAACCTTGCAGCCGGGGGAAGCCAAGATGCTGCGTTATGCATACGGCGCAGCTTTTCCAGAGGCACGTCGATCCATGTTGGGCGAGCTGACACAGATTGACGACCCATTTGAAGACACCTTAGAAAAGTGGCAAGAGCAGCTGATTTACTTCAAAACCGATGATGATCCGGTGCTGCATCGGGAGATGGCGTGGCACAGCTACAACCTGCTGTCGGCATCGGTTTACAATGCCTACCATAACGTGAACTTGATACCGCAGGGTTCGGCTTATCTTTACCTGCACGGGGCAGATGGAGCGCCACGTGACCAAGCCTTATTCAGCCTGCCGATGATCTACCTGCGACCCGAATTGGCACGGGACATGCTGCGGCTGATGATGCGGCTGACCGATGGAGCCAGCGGACAAATTCCCTATTCGTTCTGCGGGCATGGCTATACCAGCAACGGCCTGAACATCCACACCAATCCGTCTGACCTTGATCTATTTTTCCTGCTGGCGATGTCGGAATATTTGGGTGCGACACGGAACTACGCCTTTTTGAACGAGTCGATACCCTTTTATCCGCCGGATAAGCCGGGCAGGGCGACCGGAACAACCGTCCTTGACCATATCCGCTTTGCCCTAAAGCACCTGTTTGATAGGGTAGGGCTTGGCGAAAACGGTCTGATTCGGGTGCGAACCGGCGACTGGTCAGACTCGATTGTGCTGGAAACAGCGTTGAAAGACGGTTTGCTGGGTGTGGCTTACCAGAATTCGAAAGCACACGGCGAATCGGTGCCGAATACCCAGATGGCCTTATACGTGCTGCCGTTGGTTGCCAGTCTGCTCAAAGACGTGGCACCGGATATTACCGCCATGCTGCGGGATGGACGGCTGGAACGGATGCAAGAGGCGGTTGAGAAGCAGTGGAATGCGAAGGGCTGGTACAACCGTGCCGTGCTGCGGGGTGTTTCTAACCAACCGGTGATGCTGGAAACCTTGTCCTTGGAGTCTCAGGTTTGGGGGCTGATTAGCGGGTCGGCGAAAAAGGCCAACCACGAAGCCAACCTTGTCGAACGGGTGGAAGCCACCTTAGACAGACCATCACCAATCGGGGCGGCGTTATCCGAAGGCGGCATGGTGTGGCCTGCCATCAGCCAACTGCTGACGTGGGGTTATGTGAGGGCAGGTAGGGCAGGGCTGGCGTGGCGGTCATTAAACCGGAATACGTTTGCGACACATGCCCAGCAGTATCCGGCTATTTGGTTCGGCATTTGGGGGGCACCGGATGGCATCAACGGGACGTGGGATGCACTACCGGGTGGCACATGGTCGAGTCCGATGACACCGATGACCGATTTTCCGACCATGAACGCGAATGCCGATGCGATGGCTTTGCTGGGCTTGGTGCGGGTGTGCGGCATTGAACCGTCAGCCGATGGGCAGGGGTTGGTGATTCGACCACAGGTGCCGAGGGAACGGTTCGTGCTGGATACACCGTTAATCCGGTTGGAAGTGAACGGCAAGACGGTGAAGGGCGAGTACAGGGCACATTTCGGCGGGTCGATGAACCTGTACATCTATACACCGGGGGCAACAGCACCGGTTGTCATTCCGGCAGCATTTTATGCGGGTGATCGGGTACCGTTTGAGGTGAAAGGCTAGCTTTTCGTGTCATCTGAACAACGAAAAAGCAATTCTAACTTTCGTGGATTACCTGTTAAACAGGTGATAACAGGTAAAATGAGGTGTTTTTGAACCCTTCTAAACCCTTTACAGCTTACGAATTATTACGATACGATTTCTACAAACCGAATTCTAACCGGAAGGTTTGTACGCCGAGGGAGCGGGGCAACACGGTTTGCTGCCCTCAACAGGCAAAAGTTTGAACACTCGAACACGATTGAAACCGGATTCTAACCGAAAAGTGTAGAATATTTTTTCTAATTTTGCTATAATTTTCATTCAACTCATATCTTGGGGACGATTATGCAAACGCGGCGGCAGGTTGTAGGCAATCAAGTCTATTTTGTGGTGAGTGATTTTGCCCCTATGTTAGAAGACGTGCTGAAGGGCTTATATTACGCGCCGTTTGAGGAAGGATTTGCGAAGGCATTTCCCGCCAACACACCGCATCTCGACCCGATTTATGCCAACTTCCAGCGGCATATGCCCGACCTGATCCTGCAAGCGGCAGGGCTGCAACCCGCGCGATGGGAAGCCTGTTTGCTGGCGCTGCTGGAACGCATCGAGGGACAGGGGCTGGTGTGGTATCTGGTGGGCAGCGGCGCACTGGCGGCGCGGGGGTTCGCGGTTCAGCCGCATGACATCGACCTTGTGGTGCAGGAGCAGGGAACATCACGGATGGCAGACCTTTTATTAGACTGCCTCGTTGAGCCAGTATCCGACTCGCGGGGTTGGATTTGGGATTGGTTCGGGCGCGGCTTCCTGCATACCCGTTTGGAGTGGGTAGGGGAGGTCAACAAGCAAGCCGAACAAGACGGACCAAATGATTTCGGCCCAACCGCGCTGGCACGGTGCGAACCAATCCACTGGAAAGGTTATACAATTAATGTGCCACCGCTGGACTTGCAGCTTGCGGTCTCCGAGCGGCGGGGGCTAACCGCGCGGGTAGAAATGATTCGGGCAGCGATGCAGGGGGAATAACTGTCATTTGGGAGGATACTACGATGCGCCGACTCATATTGCTCGTCGTCCTGTTCAGCAGCTTAGTATTCAGCCACGCTGCCGCCCAAACCCCTGATACGTCAGATTGTTTGTCGGGCAAATTAGCACTTCACTTAGCCATATCACCGGATGGGAAACAGGCATTATCTGAACCTGCCGATTTAAATGAGGTGTGGTTGTGGGATGTGCAAAGTGGAAAAAAGATTTGGAGTTATCAGAACAATGAGGATGTTTATTCCAACATAACTACGCTCGCATTTTCGCCTAATGGAAAATACTTCCTCATGGCTAACTCGGATAAAGCAATTGTCTGGGATCGCGTTACCTTTGAACAAGTAGGTGTGTTTCCCCGGCTGCAGCGAGCATACTATACGGATGCAGATTTTTTGATGGACAGTGAGTATCTTTTAGTCAGTGGGGCAAGTGAAGGCGTACAACTTTGGGAGATCAAATCCCAAAAACTTATTCACAGCTTTCCGGGCGTAACTGTGGCTTATTTGTCACCGAATGAGCAATATATTCTAGTAAGCCAAGATGAGATGAGTTGGGATTTGTGGAATATTCGGGAAGGTATAAAGATACATACTTTTCCGGTTACTATTACCCCACACTTTACACCCGATGGCAAATGGGTTGCCACTTCTGATCTTCGAAGTGGGCTGATCCTCACATCTATAGAAAATCCTGAAATCACTCAGCCTATTCCCTATGATGGCGAAAATTTTACAGGTTGGGATTTCACGGCAGACAGCAAATATATTATTACTACATATAAATATGGAGAATACATATTAATTGACATCGATACGGGAAAGATAGTCCATACTTTTACACATTTTTATCCGTCAAATTGGCATTTAGGAAACGATTCAATTTTAGAGATTGAATATGCTAAAGATCCTAATACGAAAACAAAGATACGTAGCTGGGATATAGATAGTTTCGAGTTAATCAAAGCTATCAGTATCGAGACAGGTCATGTGTTTAATAGCAACTTAACGCATGACGGTAAATATCTTTTGACACTTAGTAATAAAAAAGAATATGTGTTGACTGATTTGGAGACATTTCAGGTCGTATCTCGTTTTTGTTGAAATATAGACCAATTTTTACCATCTCCGATTTTCGACTTGCCGACTCCGGTGCATTTGCTATAGTCATGCCGCTGCCTATCACCATCCGCATTTAAGCAAGCTGTAACCGAAAGTGAAACCATGAGCGCCTTTAAGCAAGTCATTCAGAACGAAGCCCAACTCCGCGAAGTCCTCGGCTATGCCAGCGGCGCGGCTGTTGATAAAGTCCTGCCCGAGATTGATGATATTTGCCGTAACTTCATCGAGAAATCGCCTTTCCTGCTGCTCGGCTCAACCGATGGCAAGGGCAACATGGATGTCTCACCGAAGGGCGACCCCGCCGGATTTGTGCAGGTGATGGATAGCAACACACTGCTCATCCCCGACCGTCCCGGCAACCGGCGCGGCGATACCCTGTCGAACATCATCCAAAACCCGATTATCGGGCTGCTGTTCCTCGTCCCCGGCCGCAGCGAAACCCTGCGCGTCAACGGCACAGCTCAAATCGTGCGCGATGAAGCGATCCGCGAACGGTTCATTATGCAGGGCAAAGCACCGATTTTCGTGATTGCCGTGACCGTCAAAGAAGCCTTTTTCCACTGCACCAAATGTGTCGTCCGGTCGAAGCTGTGGTCAGCCGACCATTCCCACGACAAGCTCGTCTCGCTGGGGGAAGCCATTATCCACCACGCCAAGATGGAGATGACGGTTGCCGAAGCCGATGCATACACGGCGGAAGATGAGGAAAAAGGGTTGTATTAATTGCATGTTCAGCGGATCGCTCCCTCACTGCCGCCATGCGTTGCACAGCGGCGGATTTACGGGAGCTTCTCGCCGTTTTGTGTCATTTCAGCGCCGCGCTCCCTCACTTCCGCCGACACAAAATGTCCCTACAGCGGATGCGAGGGAGACTCCCGCCAGTCAATTCGGCGGGAATTTGCGAATTATGTGCAGTTTAGACTATGCCTAAATAGGCTTACCTTCTGCGGCCTGTTTCGCAGTGTAAAAGTTCCACCAGTGCGGTTGGCTGCCGTCCGCATCTTTGAAACCATATTCGACCGAAAGATGCCACGTCGCCAGCGCTTGCCCGTTCTTCTTGTGGATGTCGGGGTCGGTCGCCAGCGCCACCACCGCCTGCCCGATGTAGTAGGGCGTTTCGGAAGCCTCGAAGTACGGTTCTTTAGCAATCGCGTCCCGCCAGTTGGCCTCCGCCACGCCGAAATAATCCAGCATCTGCTCGGAACGCAGGAAGCCGGGGGTCAGGGCGAAAGCCGTCAGACCCGTTGGTTCGAGTTCAATCGCCATGCTTTTCGCCAGCCGGATCACCGAGACTTTCGCGAGGTCGTAAATCAGGTTGCCGCGATACTTATCGCTGTCGCCGTCGGTAATCTCAATTACCAAGCCTTTCCCCCGCGCGATCATCAACGGTACGGCGCAGCGGCTGGTGATGATGTGGGTGAAAATCGCCCGTTCGAGCATCAGCAAGCCCTTATCCATCGACAGTTCCCAGAACTTGCCCCATTCGATTAACTTCTCGCCGCCCCAAATATCATTGATGAGGATGTCGAGCTGGCCGTTCTGCTCGGTGTTAATCCGTTCGACCAGCGCCTTCACCTCGGCCTCCTTGCTGTGGTCAACTTGTACCGCGATACCCTTACCACCGGCAGCCGTCACCTGCTCGGCGGTTTCCTCAATCGTTTCGCTGCGCCCGATGTCGGATTGGTGGCTGCGGGTCGTCCGTCCGGTGCAGTAAACGGTTGCGCCCGCGCTGCCCAGCGCCACGGCAATCGCGCGACCCGCGCCGCGTGTGGCCCCCGCGACGAGCGCCACTTTCCCCTGTAATTTCTTCTCTTTATCAGTCATCTGAACCTCGCTTTACCCTGATGATGACCCCACTATAACGCGGGTAAGCTGACACGTACTGTCATATTTGGGGGTTAGGGGGAATAAAAAGAGGCGAGGGTATTCGCCTCGCCTCTTTTATCAATTGAACAGGTTGGTTTTTACGGAGTGGTGTAGGTAATCACCAAGCGCGCCGCGTTGGCGGGGTTCGCCTCAAACGCCCATGCGTACTTGCGTCCCCACGCCGCGCCCATCCCGCGCAGGATGAAGGCCAAACTGTTACCGGACTGCCAACCGCTGCGGCTGATGATCTCCTGAACAATCGGCGTGACATCTTGCAGCACGTACCATGTGTTGATGGCCCAGTTGGTATTGGTGCTGTGGTTGATGCGCGCTGTGGTCAGCGGGCGCTGCGACGGCTTGCTGCTCGCTGTGAAGGTCGCCGAGTTATCGACCGCTTCACCCGCGATCAGGAAGGCGATCTGCGTCCACTGCGATTGGTTGACCGAATACACCTCGATACGGGCGGAGGTAATCACCGCGCCGCGCGGAATGTTGATGCTGTTGAAGCGCAAACCGCTGTAGCTGGTGGCCGGGGTTCCCGCGCTGCCCGCCCAGAAACCCACGTAGTTTGTGGTAAAGGTCGCGCCTTCTTCATTCACATCATCACTGCCCAAGTTGACCTGAACCGTGACCGTGCCGCTGCTCGGAACCGGTGTACTGGTCGGCGGCGGTGTTGGTGTCCGGCTGGGCGTAACGGTTGCCGTCGGTGAGGGTGTAACCGTCGCGGTGTTGGTTGGGCGCGGTGTTTGCGTCGCGGTCGGTGACGGCGTGAACGTTGCGGTGTTCGTCGGCAAAGGTGTATTGGTCGGCGGCGCTGTTGCGGTCGGTGGTGGCGGCAGTGTGTTGGTCGGCGTGAAGGTCGCCGTATTGGTTGGTGTGTTCGACGGTGTGTTTGTAGGCGTGAATGTTGCCGTCGGCACCGGTGTGTTTGTAGGCGTGAATGTTGCGGTCGGTTCCGGCGTGTTCGTTGGCGTATTTGTAGGCGTGAATGTTGCTGTCGGTTCCGGCGTATTCGTTGGCGTGAATGTTGCTGTCGGTTCCGGCATATTAGTAGCCGTATTCGTTGGCGTGTTCGACGGTGTGTTTGTAGGCGTGAATGTTGCGGTCGGCTCCGGTGTGTTCGTCGCCGTATTGGTCGGCGTATTGGTTGCTGTCGGCTCCGGTGTGTTCGTTGCCGTAAAAGTTGGCGTAAACGTATTCGTCGGTGTGTTCGTCGGTGTATTGGATGGTGTCAACGTCGCCGTAAAGGTGGGCGTGAACGTATTCGTCGGCGTGTTCGTTGCCGTGAATGTCGGTGTAAAGGTATTGGTCGGTGTGCGCGATGGCGTAAGCGTTGCGGTTGGTGGCACCGGCGTTCGGGTCGGTGTGCGCGAAGGTGTAAGGGTCGCGGTTGGCGGCACCGGCGTATTGGTCGCGGTATTGGTGGCCGTCGGTTGGCCGGAGACTAACGTAATTTGATTTTGAAGCGTCTCAAAATTGCGCCAGTTGAACACCTTGCCCCGAAACGTCAAAGAGCCTTGAGAGGGCGAGGCGCTGCTGATGGCGGCTGAAAGGGTATTGAATTCGGTTTGGCTGGAGGTTGTGAACTCGAAACGGAGAATATCAGAGCCGGGGTTACCATCAATGATGCCTGTTACCTGCGCGTTGTTTTGCAGTCGAACAAGATCATTTCCACCTGCATTTTGCAGGTTGGGAGGTGAATAACCCAAAAGATGCGGGGCAACATCGCCATATACACTGCCGTTCACCAACCCATTAATGACGATGGTATCGTTGCCACGGGTTTGCATATCGCCCATGATGTCGCCGTGAACGGTACCGTTATTGACGAGCATATCAAAGTCGGTCGCATAAGCCAGCAAACCATCACCGAACATCGCGCCAGCGTCGCCGCCGAAGATGATGCCGTTATTGATGATGGTGTCATTCCCGGCAGTACCCCAGATCCCGTCGTCGTTGGAGTTGGTTTCGGGGTTAATCTGGTTATCGCCAATCGTGCCATTGTTCATCACGACATCTTGCTGGGTGGTCAAACTGCGGTAACCAGCAGGCCAGATGTAGCCTGTGATGGTGCCCGTATTGACAATGTTATCGGTGAACTCGGTACCGTTAATCACGCCAACGGTTTGACCACTGCAATTCCAGTCCATGCCGCCATAAGCGTTTGTGGTCGTCGTGCAGGCTGCCAATGTGGGCGAAAACACGGTCATCAGGCCGATTATAAGCCCAATTGGGAGGAAGATACGCAAACGCTTTCTCATCAATGATTTTCCTTCCGGGTTTGCTTCAAAATAGATATACGACTTAACCGTTTCAAAGCCACCTTGCAAATGTATACAGGCTGCCTAACAGAAACCTATCAATCTGTTATATTCATAAAAATTTCGAAAGTAAGTTTTTCTTAAGTTACGTTGTACTGGTAGTGGTAAACACAACCTTACCGGCCTTATACAGGACATGAGATGTCATATTCAGGGTGTATCCTTAGTGTAACGGCTGTAGGAAAGGGGTTAGGGTATGCGCGCGGATCGGTTGCTCTCCATTCTGCTATTACTGCAAAATCACATCCGCCTTACGGGGCGTGAACTGGCGCACCGCTTGGAAGTCTCGGAACGCACAATCCACCGTGATATGGAAGCGCTGAGTACTGCTGGTGTGCCGGTCATGGCAGAACGTGGGGCAGGGGGCGGTTGGTCGCTTTTGGAATCCTACCGCACCAATTTGACAGGGTTGAACCTTTCAGAGGTACAGGCGCTGTTTGTCGCCGCGCCGAGTCACTTGATGGCGGACTTAGGGCTGCGGCAGGCATCCGAAACCGCGCTCATCAAATTGTTAGCCTCGCTGCCGGGTGATCGCTCGCGACACGATGCAGCCTTCATGCGCGAACGGATTCATATCGACGGGGCAGGGTGGCAGCAAGAACCGGAGCAGGTCGTCTGGCTGCCACTGGTACAGGAGGCGTTGTGGCAGGAACGGCAGATCAAGCTCAACTACCAGCGGAATGATGACAGCGTGGTTGAACGAGTGGTCGATCCGTTGGGCTTGGTAGCGAAGGGGCGCATCTGGTATCTGGTGGCGGCGGTCGAGGGGCAGACACGCACGTACCGCGTCAGCCGGATACAAAGTGCGGAACTCATGCATGACAGTGCCTTTCGCCCAGCCAATTTTGATTTGGCGGCTTTCTGGCGCGAGTCGATGAGCGATTTCAAGGCGAATTTACCCCGCTACTGCACGACCTTCTACGTCGACCCGGCGATTTTGCCGGAGATGCGCTATATGGGGCATATCGAGTTTGTGCATCCGGCAGGTGAGGATGGTTGGCAAGCGGTTGAGATGCGTTTCGATGTCGAGCTGCAAGCACGGGCGTTCGCGCTGGGGTTTGGAGGACAACTGAAGGTGCTGGCTCCGCCGGAACTGCGCGAGACGGTGCTGCGTTTGGCGCACGCTGCGCTTCGATGTCATGACATGGACAGCGCCACGCATGATTGAAATGCAAGTCAGATTTGAAATCCGACTTACAGGTATTAATTTCAATTTGTGTTCTATAATCGAATCTTAGAAAGGCACTTTTTAGCCAAAGACTTAGGCAATTTCAGAGAACAGCTTGCATGATAATGAACAAAGTGGCGGCACAACTCCAGAGAATTTGGCGTTTCTTTGGTGCGGCTTTTACCCATCAGCCCGATCACGAGCAAGAGGCACTCATCGCACGTTTGCGCCTTGAAAATGCGGCACTTCAAGAATCAACCGCGCATGAAATCGAAGAACGTAAGCGAACCGAGAATCACCTACGAGCGGTTCAGCAGCGGCAAGCAGAATTTTTAAAGGGCAACCCTGATCTCATCCTACGCATTGCTCAAGACGGCACGTATATCGATATTCATGCGCCTCGCCCTGAGATGTTGATCGCCACTAGGGATCAGCTCATCGGCAAGAAAATTAATACATTTCTTCCGTCTGATATTTGTGATCTTTACAGGCAGCACATTGAAATTGTGCTTCAGACTCGTCAAGAAGCCTCGTTTGATTATGCCTTAGTCGTTGGAGCAAATTCCGGGGAATTTGAAGCCCGTATGATGCCTTCGGGACAGAGTGAGGTTTTAACGATCATCCGCAACATCACCGAACAGCGGCGGATGGCGAAGCAGAATGCTGAATACTTGAGCGATATGAAAGCGTTGCAGGAAATCTTTTTCATCCTCACCAAAATTAACGATTTGGAAATGTTGTATTCCAATATGGTGCGGCTGATTAAGGAGAACTTACATATTGATCGGGTAGCCGTTTTCCTTTTTGATCCTAAAACGAATCTACTCAAGGGAACATACGGTATCAGCCCGGAAGGACACTTTAGAAATGAGCATGACTACGTTCAAGTGGTTACGGACGACCATTGGACACATCGTATCATGAACAGCCCCGCACGCACACAGTTACTGGAAAATGTCCCCATTTATGAGAATGGTGTTCAAATCGCGGATGGGTGCTGGCATACGAGTTCGGCGTTGTGGAATGGGCAAGAAGTCATTGGTTTCTTAGTGACGGATAATCTCATCTCACGCAAACCCCCACGTCCTTATCAAGCTGAAATTTCATCGATTCTAGGCAGCACATATGGACACCTTATCCACTTGAAACAAACACAGCTTACGCTGTCTAAAAGCGAAGAACGGAATCGAATCTTGCTGAATGCGATACCTGATTTGGTCTTTCGGCTCGATTATGAGGGAAACTTTTTAGATTATCATTCCAGCGATCCCAATGATTTGGTCATGCCGCCAGAGATGTTTTTGGGGCGCAATATTATTGATGTCATGCCGCCGCATCTCGCCCAGCTCATCACCGATAACATCAATATTATCATTCAGACTAAAAAGGCAGTGACGTTTGAGTATTCACTGTCGGTTGAGGCAACTTCGCAGTTCGAAGCCCGTATGTTTCCTTCTGGGGAACGGGAGATAATGTCGGTTGTGCGCGATGTCACCGAGTTGAAAAAATTAGAGGAACAGACGTTTAAATTAGCCGTTGAAACCGCGCGCACGAAGGTATTGACTGAATTTGTGCAAAACGCTTCACACGAGCTGCGAACCCCACTGGCGATTATCAGTGCGGCTGTTTTTTTGCTGCCCCGGCTGAAAGATGCAGCGAAACAGAAAAAGTATATGGAGCAGATCAATTACCAGATTAAACAGTTAACTGATTTGCTGGATATGATCTTTGTCATGACCCGGCTCGACAGTGATGTCGCAGTGAACCGGCAATCATTCAAACTGGATGATATTCTGACGGTCTTAGAAGCCCAGATTAAGGATGATCTACTCCAAAGAAACCTCACATTCGATTTCTCTCTAGCGCCCTCACTGCCGGCACTGCTGGCGGATCGCGCGTTGTTGCAAGATGCACTAGGCCATTTGTTGAATAATGCGATCCGGTTTACACAAGATGGCGGCAAAATTACCCTCACCGCCTACCCACAGGAAAAAGAAACCGTCATCGAAATTCAAGACACGGGTATGGGAATTAGCCCGGAGTCATTAGGCCACATATTTGAGCGTTTTTGGCGAGAAGACAAAGCCCATTCAACACCCGGTTTTGGTTTGGGACTTCCAATCGTACAAAAAATTGTCGAAAATCATCACGGTAAGATTGATGTGGTCAGTGAGGTTGGGAAGGGCAGCACCTTTAGAATTGTGCTTCCCACGGCCCAACCCGGTTAGAGCAATCGCCACCAGATGAACTGGCTGTGGTAGGACTACCTTAAGCGGTGGAATGGTCATTCGACCCCAGCGCAACCCCACATCAGCACGGTCGCAGGCTCCCTCCGCTGTTAGCCGTAGTAACAGGGAGGGACTTTAAAGATCGCTACGACTCAATTTTTGCGTATCGAAATCACAAATACCATCTCCACCGTTTAGTGTGGCGCTACCCTAGCTATTACCGCTGCTTATAATGCACGTCGCTGAGGCCGCGCAGCCTTTCCGCCGCTTGTTCGGGCGTAATATCGCGCTGGGACTCGGCCATCATCTCGTAGCCGACCATGAATTTCTTGACGGTCGCTGATCGCAGCAGCGGCGGATAAAAGTGGGCGTGTAGTTGCCAACCACTGTAGTCGTCACCGCCGAAGGGTGCGCCGTGCCAACCCATCGAGTAGGGGAAAGACACCTCAAATAAGTTGTCGTAGCGGGTGAGCAGCCGCTTGAGAATATCGGCTAATCCACCGCGTTCACTTTCGGTCAGGTCGGGCAGGCGCAGCACATGGCGGCGCGGCAGGAGTAGGATTTCGAAAGGCCAAACCGCCCAGAACGGCACAACCGCCAACCATTCGTCATTTTGCATGACGGTGCGTTCACCGCTGGCGATCTCGCCCTGAGCGTAATCCACCAGTAACGGCGAGCCATGATCGGCGAAATAAGCTCGCTGATGGGTGTCCTCGGTCGCGATTTCGTTCGGCAGCCAATTGCCCGCCCAAATTTGCCCGTGCGGGTGCGGGTTGGAACAGCCCATAATCTCGCCCTTATTCTCGAACACCTGCACCCAAGCGTGCTTTTGACCGAGTTCCGCCGTTTGTTCTGCCCAAACATCAACGACGTTTCGGATGTCCTCAACCGCCATTTCCGGCAGGGTGAGGTCGTGGCGCGGCGAGAAGCAGATCACACGGCTGGTTCCACGTACCGCCTGTACCTGCATGAGTGGATTTGCGGCTGGTTCCGCGTCGGGTGTATCCGGCAGCAGCGCGGCGAAGTCGTTGGTAAAGACATAGGTCGAGGTGTACTGCGGGTTAAAATCGCCACTGGCGCGTTTATTGCCGGGGCAGAGGTAGCAGGTCGGGTCGTAGGATGGACGGTTATCCGGCGGCGGGGCTTCTTGTTTACCCTGCCACGGGCGTTTGTTGCGGTGAGGGGAAACCAATACCGATTCGCCTGTGAGCGGGTTGAGACGGCGGTGGGGGTGGTCGGCAGCATTAAACATAGTCAACAGCTTTCAATAATCGCTTATTCGGAATGCCGGAATTATAACTTGCCAACCGGATAAGGCGAATGCCTTCTATCCTGTTTTTCGCCTGAACAAATAATCGGCTTGTGCGCTCATTGAGTCACCTGTTGTCGAAGCCTACGAAAGCGGTAGGACTACACTAAGGGTGGAGGGTTCAATCGACCCAACCCCACATCAGCACGGTCACAGGCTCCCTCCGCTGTTAGCCGTAGTAACAGGGAGGGGCTTTAAAGATCGCTACGACTCGATTTTTATGTATAGAAATCACAAATACCATCTCCACCGTTTAGAGTGGTGCTACCACGAAAGCAAAGGTGAAAATAATCAGTACTTTTGTCATAATGCATGTGACCTCCAAGCGACATTGACTACAATTGTCATTCACGATCATGAGCAAGGGGCTAGCGATGTTACAAAACGACCTTCATTTGGTGGTCGGCACGACTTGCCACAAGGAAGTGCTTCGATGACCAGCAACTCATATGATGTTTTACTGCTGGGCGATTATTTTTTCGATATGGTTTACAGCGGACTGAATACGATGCCGGTGTTGGGGCAGGAAACGTACAGCCAAGACCTGTTCGCGACGGGCGGCGCGATGTACATCACGGCGGTCGCACTGCGGCGCTTAGGCACAACGGTCGCGTGGGCGAGCCATTTCGGGGATGATTACTACAGCCAGTATGTGCGGCAGCTTGCCGAGATGGAAAAGCTCGATCTGCGTTTTTGCAGACAGCTACAGCAGCCATACCGCCGCGTGACAACGGCTTTAGCGCTGCACGGCGAACGCGCATTTGTCACTTTTACCGACCCTGACGAGGCGCGGATGCAAGACTATTGGTTGGAGACGATTAAGGCGTGTTCATTCAAGCATGTTCATCTTGGCGGCTTGGTGCATCCGAACAACATACAGCCCTTAGTTGAAGCGGTACATGGCAAAGGTGCGACACTTTCGATGGACTGCCAAGATGTGCCGCTATTACGCGAGGCGCATATCTGGCAAGAGCTGGTGAGTACCGTCGATATTTTTACGCCGAATGCCCGTGAAGCGATGCTCTTAACCGGAAAGCCGGATGTCGAATCGGCACTGCGGCAGCTTGGCGACTGGTGCGCGGGGCGTATTGTGGTGGTGAAGGACGGCGAGAACGGCGCGTGGGCGATGCATGAAGGCAAAATGTATCACGTACCCGCGTTAAAGGCGGTGCAGGTCGTGGATACCACCGGGGCAGGGGACTGCTTTAATGCCGGATTTCTCTTTGCATACCTAGTCGAGCAACAGCCGATTGAAACCTGTTTGCGATATGGCAACATTTGCGGCGGGTTTTCGGTGCAGGGAATGGGCGGCGCGACGACCGCACCCACCCACGATGCGTTGAAAACTGCGTTCGAAACCTATCACCGCTAAGACCGTTCGCCTTCCCACGCATTCCAGTAGGCGACTTCTTCCACAGGTTTGCGACCGCCCATTTGCGCGGGCCGGTGTTCCGGCGCGGGGTAGCCAAACGAGATGGCACAGAAGGCGCTGCGGTCGGCGGGAATGTTCAGGAGTTCCTTGACCTGTTCGGGGTAATAGATGGCGGCGATGCAAGACCCGACCCCGAGTTCATCGGCGGCAAGCTGCAAGTAGGAGGCGGCTTGACCGAGGTCGAAGCTGTTCCAATTGTGTTCTTGAAGCCCGACCAGCAGCACGGCGAAGGATGCACCCGCCAAGTGTCCGGCAAAATTGCCCATTTTGGACATGGCTTCGAGCCTAGCACGGTCGGTAACGACCACAAACTGCCACGGCTGGGTATTCTTGCTGCTTTGTGAACGCCGACCTGCGTCCAAAATCGCCAGCATCACGTCATCGGGTACAGGATCGGTTGAAAATTGGCGAACGGCATGATGCCGCTTAATCACTTCCAGAACGCTCATTGGGATGCCTCCAGCGTTGATGTTACTTCAAGGTCAGATGAACTTCGTTAAACTGCTTGATCGTCTTGCCCAGTAAGTCCTTGATTTCGTCCGGTGTTTGAACACCGCTTTCCGCCAACCGGTCGGCGAGGGCAGCCGCCGTTTTAAAGACTTTAATATAGAGCCGCGCGTTCGCCCGCAAGAGCGACGTTTCGTAGATTTTGAGATCGGCCTGATTTTTCGCCCAGACGAAAATGCCACAAATCGCGATGCCAGTGGCCGGCACAACCAGATTGATCCCCACGGAGTCCCTAAATTCTTCAACATCCGGTGACTGCACCACAACCAATTCAATTTCCAAGACGCTGTTCCTTTGTGTTTGCTTACGGGAAAACACCATTATAACTTAGCACCGTGCGAAATGAGCCTCTTGCGATTCAGCCTATCCATAAACTATCCGCTTCGCCCATTCTCTCGTTGAGTATCCCCTTTAAAGTGGTTTATAGAACTGATACTTCAAATCTGAGCCTGAAGGAGACGAACATGGCTGATCGAAATCCTCAAAAGACTTCTTACGCCGCACAGCAAGCACCGCAGGGCGCACAAGGCGGACAGCCTAGCATGGGCGGGCAAGAAGCGCGAACGGGGCAGGGCAACCAAGGCGGCATGAACAGCCAGAATACATGGCCGAATAACCCGAATGGTAAAGGGAAGTACGGCGAACCGATTGAACAAGAAAAGGAAGATGAGGTACACGACCAAGATACTGGCGAAAACCCAGCGTAGGTTATCGTGCTTATAGTCACAACAGAGCCTAGTGAGACATGATAGCTGACTAGGCTTTGTTGTTTTACGGAGATCAAGTCTGTTCGTCAAAATCTGACACCAACCCTCCTCAACTGCTTAAAAAGCCTCACCATCGCACTAGTCGCGAAACGTCCCATTTACAAGAGCTATTCATACATTCCCTCAAATAGTGACTTTAGGTATTTGCATAAAATTTGTTCAGGTGTTATGTTCAAATGTATGTACAGGTATGTACATACAAAAAATGAAGTCTTATTATGAATAAAGTTACTGATATTTCGTTAATTGACGACAGTTTCGTTTCGCTGCATGTTCAGTTGCACAACCAACTCCGGCAACTGATTCATTCGGGGCGCTGGCCCAACGCGAGTCGGATCCCTTCCGAGAATGAACTGACCGGACACCTCGACATCAGCCGCAGCACTATTCGTCTCGCCCTGCAACTGGCAGAGATTGAGGGTTTGATCGAGCGCAAAGCCGGACGCGGGACATTCGTCACCTATACCCCGACAAAAGCCCATAACAGCCGTCTGATTGCTTTTATCACGGGCGGGATTGACGCTGAAAACCACCTCCTGATGCTGAACGGTGCCGAACAAGAAGCACGCGCTCATGGATACCAAATCGTTTTTAGCAACGCCAAGAACCAAGAGGAAGAACTCCTCATCCTTGAGAGTTTAGAGCAAAACAGCATCGCCGGTGTCCTGCTTTGGGCGAACGCGGAATCAACACAATCCACGCCATCCCTCACGAACCGGTATAAGCAGCTAAAAGCGCCAATCGTGCTGATGGATCGTAAAATCCCCGGCTTTCACTGTGATTTTGTCACCAGTGATAATTATGCTGGCGCTCGTGCGCTGATGCGGCATTTTATTAACCTCGGACATCAGCATATCGTCTTTTTAAGTCATGACATGGTGGAAGTTTCGCCAGTTATGGAACGCTACCGCGCGTACTGCGATTCGCTTGAAGAAGCGGGGCTGCCAAGCTCGGAACCGTGGCTGGTCGGCCAACATGGTATCGAAATTAGCGCCAAATATGCGCTGCGGTCATCCATTGACGAAAACAGCCTCGAAATCCAACAAATCAAAGACTACCTGCTGAACGCCCACCCACGCCCAACCGCCTTCTTCGCCCTTAACGATTGGGTAGCGGTTTTCGCCTTGCAGACGATGAAACAACTCCGGCTAAATGTCCCGGACGATATATCAATCGCCGGATTTGATGATATTGAACTCGCTGCACATCTTGATCCGCCTCTCACCACGGTCGCCCAAGATCCATTCGCTATCGGTAAAACGGCTGCACAACTGCTGCTTGACCGTATCGATACGAAGCGCGAAACCAACAAACTTGAAGTCCTCTCGACTGAGCTTCGCATCAGAAGTTCAACGGCAAATTACTCGGGTAACAGCAAAGGAGGTTCGTAATTATTGATGAGAATACATCTGCTCGATTGTTCGTAACTAGGGCAATCGCATATCAAATGTTAACGGAGGATAATGGCAAGAAAAAGGACTTGCCATGTTACCCAAGACCGACCTATTTACGTACTTTTCAGAATTAGAAGACCCCAGAATAGAGAAAAATCGAGACCACCCGCTCATCAATGTACTCATGATAGCGATATTGGGTGTGATATGTGGAGCGGATACGTTTACAGAAATCGAGCGTTTTGGTTTGGCAAAGGAAGAATGGCTCAAACAGTTTTTAGCGTTAGAAAATGGGATACCGTCCCATGATACCTTTGGGCGTGTATTTCGCTGGCTAGACGAAAGCGCTTTTCAAGAGGCATTTCTGAAATGGACATCCAGTTTATGCCAAGTCAGCGCAGGCGAAATTATTGCCTTTGACGGGAAGAAGTTGCGAGGAAGTGAGGAAAAAGCATCCAAACGTCCCGGTATCTGGATGGTAAGTGCCTGGGCAAAAGACAATCGACTGGTTTTAGGGCAGAAGAAGGTGGATGAGAAATCCAATGAAATAACCGCCATCCCAGAATTAGTTTCGCGTCTCGATATTACGGGCTGTGTGGTGACAGTCGATGCGCTCAATACGCAAACGCACTTAGCCAATGTGATTGTCGAGGCAGGCGCGGACTACATTTTTGCGGTCAAGCGAAATCAGGGGACGGTTTATGCGGATTTACACTTACTTTTTGAGGGCTTTGAGCAGACTAATTATGAAGGGGTGATCTTTGAAACAGTTAAAGACCACTCTGAGGCGCACGGTCGAGACGAGTTTCGACACATTTTTGTGGTCAAAGAAAGTGAATATCGCGATTATCTACGCCGAGCAGGGGCTTGGAAGCACTTAAAGACATTGGTGAAATTGGTTACGGTTCGCACCACTCCTCAAAAAACGGAAATCAGCACCCGCTACTTTATCAGTAGTTGGGATGCAAACGCCGATGATTTCCTCAGTGCGATCCGTGACCATTGGCAAATTGAAAATGGTTTGCACTGGGTACTCGACATTGCGTTTCGAGAAGATGCGTCCCGTATTCGTAAAGACCATGCCCCACAAAACATGGCCGTTATGCGCCATATTGCTCTCAACTTGTTGAAGAGTGAACATTCTAGCAAAGTCGGCATCGCTGCCAAACGCAAAATGGCGGGCTGGAATAATGATTATTTACTCAAAGTCCTTTGTTCCCCAACTCTTGAGGTTTGATATGCGTTTGCCCTAGTTCGTAACTATTTAGCCTTTAGGAGAAGTATAATGAATCTACGTTTTAAGCGTCTTTTCCTCGCAGCACTACTTTTGGTCTTCATCATTCCTGCCAGCGTTCAGGTGTTCGCACAGGACGGGTCTGTTGCCCGCGAAGACACGGTCATCATCGACATTGACAGTCAAGACCCTATTCCTAACCCCGAAAACTTTAACTGGTTGGTTCCGGGTACCGCGCGTAACCAAGGCGCTCACCAGCTCATGTGGGAACCGTTGTTCATTCTGAACTACGAAACCGGTGAAATTCAGCCGTGGTTGGGCGAAAGTTTTACCCCGAACGAAGCACAGGATGTCTGGACACTGAAAATTCGCGAGGGCGTGAAGTGGTCAGACGGCGTACCGTACAGTGCCGATGACGTGGTGTTCACGTTCCAGACGCTGTTGGACGACGAAACCGTCACCCTGAACGAAGCGGCGAACACCCAGCAATGGGTCGAGAGCATCGAGAAGGTTGATGACCTGACGGTCCAGTTCAACCTGAAAGCTCCGAACCCGCGCTTCCAGTTGGACTACTTCTCGGTTCGTATTTGGGGCAACAACAACATTCTGCCGAAGCACGTGTTTGAAGGCCAAGACCCCTTCACGTTCACCAACTACGACCCCGAAAAAGGTTGGCCGCTCGGTACCGGGCCGTATAAGCTGGTGAGCGCCAGCCCGACGAACTTCGTCTGGGATCGTGACGACAACTGGTGGGGTGCAGCAACAGGCTGGCACGCACTGCCAGAGCCGCTGCGCGTCATTTTCGCCATCACCGGTTCTGAGGAAAACAAAGCACTGCTGATGTCGGACAGCCAGCTTGACAGCTCGATGAATATCACACTGGGCGCGTTTGAGGCTATTCAGGCGCGTAACCCGAACGTTATTGCTTGGACGGACAGCCTGCCCTACGCTTGGGCCGACCCCTGCCCGCGTGAAATTTCCTTCAATACGGAAGTTGCGCCGTGGGATGATGCAAATCTGCGTAAAGCCATTAGCTTGATTATCAACCGCAACCAGATTGTGGAAGTGGCCTACGAAGGCACGACAACGCCTTCCAAGACACTGTTCGTCCAGTACGGCGGTATGGCACCTTACATTGACGCGATTGTCGCAGCCGGCATGGGCGCGAACCCCGATGGTGATGTCCCAGCCGCTCAGGCTTTGATTGAAGCCGCCGGTTACGCCAAGAACGGCGACGGTATCTATGAAAAAGACGGCGCGACATTGGCCGCCCCGATTGAAGTGAACCAGAACAGTATCGAATACGTCCGTACCGTCAATGTCGTGGTCGAACAACTACGCGCTGCCGGTGTCGACGCAACGGCTCAACCGCTGACGGAAACCACAGCGAATGACAACCGCGGCTTCGGTAACTTCGGTATTGCTTACAACTGGGACAACTGCGGTTCCGTCAACGAACCGTGGAACTCGATGAACCGCCTGAACACCAGCTTCTATGTACCGATTGGTGATCGTGCTTCGGGCAACAACCCGCGCTGGAACACCGAAGGCGCGAAGGCCTACAGCGCTATCGTCGATCAAATCGGCGTTCTGCCTTTGGGCGACCCGCAAATTCAGCCGTTGGTTCTCGAAGCGTACAAGTACATTTTCGACGAAACCCCGTTCATTCCGCTGGTACAGGCTTCGAAGTTGGTTCCGTTCGACACGACCTACTGGACGGGTTGGCCGACACAAACGAACAACTACAACCATCCTGCGACGTGGTGGAACAGCACCCATCAAATCATCCTCAACTTGCACAAGGCCGGTTCTTAGTAACTAACTAAGCAACCATAAGGGGCGGGAAATTCCCGCCCCTTGCCCTTACAAGCTATGCAGTTTAAAAGAGGATCCTCATGGGTGGTATAACAATTGGTTATTTTTTGAGGCGTTTGGCAATCTTTTTTTTGACGATTTGGATCGCGGCAACTGTGATCTGGCTTATTCCCCGGCTTGCCCCCGGTGACCCCATTACGGCTATGGTCGGGCGCATGATCCAACAGGGTGGCAGCGTCGAAAATTCCGCCGCGATTATTGAAGGTTGGCGTGAACGTTTCGGGCTGAACGACCCCCTTCCAGTACAGTACGTTCGTTACCTCGGCAATATTATCCGGTTCGACTTCGGTTACTCATTGGCTTATTTCCCCACGCCGGTCAGCCAAATTGTTGGTCAAGCGCTGCCGTGGACACTCGGCTTGTTACTTCTCGCGACCTCCATCACCTTTTTGCTCGGTAATTTCTTGGGCGCGTTGATGGCATGGCGTGGGACACCGCGATTAGCTAAACTTCTTATCCCCGTTGGCATGGTTTTTACATCACTGCCGTCGATTCTGGCAGCGATTTTTTTGCTCTACATTTTCGCATTTCTGCTCGATTGGTTCCCTCTCAGCGGCTCTTATGGGCGTGGGATGAAGCCGGGACTCACTCTGGAGTTCATTGGTAGTGTTATCCACCACGGTACGCTGCCAGCACTCGCCATTGTTATTGTGAGTTTTGGCTATTGGGCGCTGGGTATGCGCGGCATGATGATTACCGTCGAGGGTGAAGATTATATGCACCTCGCGCGTGCTAAAGGGCTGAACCCGTTTTATGTGCTTTACCGCTACATGGTACGCAACGCCATTTTGCCCCAAATTACGGCATTCGCGATCACACTGGGGACGCTCATCAGCGGGCAAGTGCTGGTAGAGTACATCTTCGTTTATCAAGGTATGGGCAGCGTCATCTTTACGGCGATCCGTAACCAAGATTTCGCGGTTATACAAGGCACTTCATTTTTCCTCATTGTGCTGACGGCGCTGGCTGTTTTAATCATCGACCTCGTTTATCCCTTGATCGATCCGCGTATTTCCCATGAAAGAAGCTAGCCATGACGACAACAAATACTAGTCCTGACAAGATGGTTGTACTGCCCACGCAAGCCCCTAAGGCAAAAACAATGGGGCGATTCAACCGTTGGGATACGCCGTGGCTGAATACCAAACTCATCACCGGGATTTCGATCATTACGGCTATTCTGCTGCTGGGCATCATTGGCCGTTTATTCTGGGATACGAACCTCGCGTTTACGGCGACTTCGCCCCTGAATTTACCCCCGCCCGGCTTCGTAAATTCACGCGGGCAAGCCGGGACATGGGAACATCCGCTCGGTACCGAGAACAGCGGACGCGATATGCTGGCGCTGATTATCGTCGGCGCACCCAACTCCTTCCTGATTGGTGTGATCGCCGCCGGTGTGGGCATGACGGTCGGCATCATCCTCGGCTTTTCAGCGGGGTTCATCGGCGGGCGGGTGGATGACTTTATCCGCATCATTTCGGATGTCACGATCACGATACCCACGCTGATGGTGCTGATCGTTATTCAATCAGTGCTCAAACAGATTGAACTCTCCACAATGGCGCTGCTGATCGCGCTGTTCGCATGGCCCCACCCTACCCGCTTGATCCGCGCACAGGTCTTGTCGATGCGGGAAAGCGGCTACGTGAAGATGGCACGGCTTTCGGGCGCGTCAACATTTTCGATCATGTTCCGCGAGATCATGCCAAACTTGATCCCGTACCTGTTCGCCAGCTTCATCGGCAACGCTACCGGCGCGATCCTCGCGGCTGTCGGCCTTGAAACGCTTGGCCTCGGCCCGCAGCGTGTCCCGACACTGGGCGGCACGATCTACTTCGCCATTGGCTCGGCGGCGCTGCTGCGTAATATGTGGTGGTGGTGGGGTTTCCCGACCCTGCTGCTGGCGCTCATGTTCATTGGCCTGCTGCTGACCAACCTGGGCTTTGACGAAATCGCTAACCCGCGCCTACGCCAATCATCGCAGTAAATGGAAGTGGGAAATGAATAAACACGAACAAGAGCGAAATCCTGTCCTGAAAGTACGCAATTTGCGTGTGTATTACGAAACGCCAAAGGGCGATGTGCTGGCGGTTGACGGCATCGACTTTAATCTTTATGAAGGCGAGACGCTGGGACTCGTAGGCGAATCCGGCTGCGGCAAATCAACCGCCGCGATGGGCATCTTACAACTGGTTACGCCGCCGGGGCGCATCGTGGATGGCGAGGTGATGCTTGAGGGCGAAAACCTCCTCGGACTGCCCGATAAGGAACTGCGGGCGATGCGCTGGGTGAAACTGGCACTGATCCCGCAAGGGGCGATGAACTCACTCAACCCGACGATGAAGGTGAGTGACCAGATCGCCGATGTGATCCTCGCGCATGAGAAAAAGTATGACCGCAAACGCCTCAAGCCGCGCATTTTAGAACTGCTGTCGCTGGTCGGGCTGCCGGGGCGCGTCTATGAACTGTACCCGCACGAGTTAAGCGGCGGTATGAAGCAGCGCGTTTGTATCGCGATGGCGATTGCGTTGAACCCAACGGTTATCGTTGCCGACGAGTCGACCAGTGCGCTTGACGTGGTGGTGCAGCGGGTCGTAGCACAAACGATGCTGCGGGTTAAAGAAGCGCTGGGTGTCTCGATGATTATGATCGGTCATGACATGGGGCTGATGGCTCAAATGGTAGACCGTATCGCCGTGATGTACGCGGGGAAAATCGTCGAAATCGCCCCGGTGAAGGATATGTTTACTGACCCGAAGCATCCTTACTCCGAATTGTTGATCGACTCGGTACCCTCACTCAAGGAACGCAAGCCGCTCAAAATCACCGAGGGCATTACCCATGACCCCCGTAACCCACCCCCCGGCTGCATCTTTCAACTGCGCTGCCCGTTCGTCATGGATGTTTGCCGACGAGACGCGCCACCGATGCAGGAAGTGAAACCTGACCAACTGGTCGCCTGCCACCTCTATCAAGTTCATGAAGATGGGAGCTACATCGATGTCAGAGATGTTGTTGGAAATCCGTAACGCTTCCAAAGTTTATAAGCAGCGTGGGGTTGGCGGGGTGAAGCGCGAAGTCGTGGCTTTGCAGGACTTCAACCTGAATATCGCCAAGAAAAAACCGTCTATCATCACCATCGCGGGGGAAAGCGGCAGCGGTAAAACCACGCTGGCGCAGTTGGTTCTCGGTTTTACGCACCCCACGTCCGGCCAAATCATCTTCGATGGTCAGGATATGGCGACGGCTGATGCCCGGCAAATGAAAGCCTACCGGCATCAAGTCCAAGCCGTTTTCCAAGACCCATTCGGTGTGTATAACCCGTTTTACCGGATCGAGCATGTCTTCAACACGGTCATCAATAACTTCAAACTTGCCAACAAACCGGAGGCGCGGCGTGCGCTGGTTGAGAAGGCGCTGAATATCGTTGGTTTGCACGGGGAAGATGTGCTGCGAAAGTATCCTCACCAGTTGAGCGGTGGGCAGCGGCAGCGCATTATGATGGCACGGGCTTACATGATTAGCCCGAAACTGATCGTGGCTGACGAGCCGGTTTCGATGGTGGATGCGTCGCTGCGGGCTTCGATTCTGGATGTCATGGTACGGCTGAAAGAAGACAACGGTATCTCTTTCCTATACATCACCCACGACCTCAGCACGGCCTACCAGATTGGCGACCAGATTTATGTGTTGTATCAAGGGACGACGGCTGAAAAAGGCAGCACGATTAATGTGATTGACCAGCCGCGTCATCCATACGTGCAACTGCTGGTTGATTCGGTGCCGGTGCCTGACCCTGATATTAAGTGGGAGGGGGAAATTAACCTGCCACCAGAGGAAGAAATGCGGAGTTCGGTTCACAGTGGATGTCGCTTCTACCCGCGCTGTCCGTCGCGGATGGAACGCTGCCTTACGGCTCAACCGCCGCTTTATAAAATTGATGCGATTGACCATGAAGCATCATGCTATCTGTATGATGAAAATGGTGTCGCCGCTGCTACCCGCCAGCCCTAACGGTAAACGCGCAGCAGCTTTTTACGGATCAATCATTACGGCTATTCATTTAACCCCTATTGGGAGTATTCATCTTGCTTCATAAAATACGCTGGACACCTCAAAAGATCGCTCAACGCATTCAACTTATCCTGCCGCTGGTTTATAAGCAGCGACATCCGATGGATGCTTTTCGCTACAAAACCCTGTCGAGTCCGCAAGACACGCCACCAACCGGCACCGATGTTGATGACAGCGGGTGGGAAACGATTGCACCGAATACGTACTGGGGGACGTGGAAAACGAATTTCGTACTGCGTTCTCATTTTGAGGTGCCGGACGACTGGGGAAATGCTGACCCGATTGCCCTATTCTTTCCATTGGGGGAAGCGGGCGATTTTAGCCATCCAGAAGCCTTAGCGTATATTGATGGGCAGCCGTATGCCTCGGCAGACCGGCATCATCACGAAATCGCCCTACCCCCTGAATGGCAAGATGGACAGCGACACACAATCGCCCTACACGGTTGGACGGGGCTGGGTGGCTGGAGAGGCTATGACCCGAACACCAAACTCTACATGAAGGAATGCGCGGTGGTGCAGATTGATGTGCCAACGCGGGAATTCGTCGCGGCTGCCCGTGTATCGCTGGAAGTGGCGGCACAGCTTGAGGACAGTGATCCGGTGAAGGGTCGGTTGTATAACGCGCTGGACGCGGCGTTTACCGCGCTGGACAGCCGTGACCCGCTCGGTACAGCGGCCTTTTACGACAGCGTGCCGAACGCCTTAGCCATCCTCAAAGAAGGGGTTGCCAAAGCCGGTGCGCCGATGGATGTGGACGTGATCGGTGTTGGTCACGCGCATATCGATGTGGCGTGGCTGTGGACGCTGGGCCAAACCGTGCGCAAATCCGGTCGTACGTTCAGCAATGTACTGCGGTTGATGGAGCAGTTCCCCGATTATAAATTCTCGCAAAGTCAGGCACAGCTTTACCAATACACCGAACAGAATTACCCTGAAATCTTCGAGCAGATCAAACAGCGTGTGAGTGAGGGACGCTGGGAAGTGATGGGCGGCACATGGGTGGAGCCGGATTGTAACGCGATTGGCGCGGAGGCGTTCGCGCGTCAATTCCTGCTGGGGCGTAATTACTTCCGCAAACATTTTGGGGATGTGGATACGCCGGTGCTGTGGCTGCCGGATACGTTTGGTTATAGCTGGGCAATCCCCCAACTGATTAAAGAGGCGGGGATGAAGTATTTCATCACGCACAAGATGAGCTGGAACCAGTACAACCACATGCCTGACCAAATTTTGTGGTGGCAAGGGTTAGACGGCACACGGGTACTGACGCACTTCCTGACCACGCCCGCCGGTGATGAATACCTGCCCCACGCGACGACGTATAACGGCATGGCTTCGGCAAAGGAAATTTTCGGTACGTGGCGTAACTTCCGGCAGAAGGCGACGCACAGCGAATTGATTACGGCATACGGTTACGGAGATGGCGGTGGTGGCCCGACCCGCGAAATGATCGAAAATATCGAACTGCTGAATAACCATCCCGGTGCGCCGCGCGTGCGTACCGGTACGATTGATGAGTTTATGACGCGGATTGATGAGGAAATCGCCGATCAACTGCCCGTGTGGAATGGCGAGTTCTATTTTGAGTATCACCGTGGCACGTATACCAGCCAAGCACGCAATAAGCGAAACAACCGTAAGAGCGAAATCCTGCTGCACGACGGCGAGTTCTTAGCGGCGTGGGCAAGCCTGTTAACCGGCGCGGTTTATCCAGCGGAGACCATCGCGAAGGCGTGGGAATTGATTTGCCTCAACCAATTCCACGACATCCTGCCGGGGTCGTCGATTGGCGAGGTGTATGAGGACAGTGATCGTGATTACGCGGTTATCCGTGAATTGGGCGAACAGGTGTTGGATGGCGCTATTGCGTCATTAGCGGCTGCCCTGCCCCCCAACAGCAGTATTCTGGCCGCGAACCCGACTTCGTTCGGTGGGCGGCAAATTGGCTTGCTGACGGATAGCTTAAGCGACAACACGCATCTGGTGGATGCACAGGGAAACACGCTGGTTACGCAAGCGGTCGCCAACGGTACGCTGGTGGAGATCAACAACCTCGAACCTTACAGCTTACAAGGATTAAGCGAGGCCAGCGGACAACCGAGCGCGACTGACACGGGGTTATCCGTCAATCAGACTAGTAATGGTGTCGTGCTTGAGAATGCGCTCATCCGTGTCGAACTGGATGCGGCTGGCGACATCACCCGCATCTACGACAAGCAGGCCGACCGCGAAGTGCTGCTGCCGGATACCCGCGCGAATGCCCTGCTGGCGTTTGAAGACCGCCCGATGAACTATGATGCTTGGGACATCGACATTTTCTACGAAGACCGCACCGAGAAGATTGAGGGTGTGGAAAGCATCACGGTTTTGGAGCAAGGGCCGTTACGCGCGGTGGTTGAAATCAAACGGGTGTACCGCAGCAGCCGGATTCACCAGAAGATCGCCCTTTACCACGATAGCAAGCGTATCGACTTCGACACGTGGGTTGATTGGCATGAACAGCACACGCTTTTAAAGGCGGCATTCCCGGTGAAGGTCATGAGTCCGTTGGCGACCTTCGACGTACAGTGGGGCAACGTGGAACGCTCAACGCACCGGAATACGTCGTGGGATATGGCGCGGTTTGAAACCTGCGCGCATAAGTGGGCGGATTTGAGCGAGGGTAATTATGGGGTGGCGCTGCTGAATGATTGCAAATATGGCTACGATATTCGTGACCATGTGATGCGGTTGACCCTGCTTAAGAGCGCGACCAGCCCCGACCCGAACGCGGATCAAGGTGAACACTTGATGGTCTACAGCTTACTTCCGCATGAAGGCGACTGGCGTGATGAGGTGGTGCAGGAAGCCTACGCGCTCAACGACCCGCTTATCCTGCGGCGTGTGAGCGGCGGGACGGGGGCTGCACAAGCGTCTGCCTCGCTGGTTTCGTTGAACGTCGATTGGGCGGTGATTGAGACGGTGAAGCAAGCGGAGGACGGCAACGGGATTATCGTGCGGCTTTACGAGAACCAACGGAACCGTGGCAAGATTACGCTTACGTTCGGTTTCAACGTGGGTGCGGCCATTCACACCAATTTGCTTGAAGAGGAAAAACAACCGTTGGCGGTGCAGGACAATCAGATTCAGATCGAGATTGCGCCCTACCAGATTGTGACGCTGCGGGTGATACCGGCAGTGTAGGGTTCTTCTGAGGATGAAGTAAGGGTGGGAAACTTTACCCACCCTAACCCCCATTGAGGTTTTACGAATGTGGCGCGTAGCCGGTGGCCGGTTTTTCAACCGTGCCTCGCAGTACCCCTTGTAAGGTTTCGAACGGGCAGCTTACGGCTTCCGCCAATTCACTCAGCAAATCGGCATGAAGTTCGGATTCGGGCAGGATGCCGTCGAGGATGCCATCCACGAGTTCGATTTCCATGTCGAGCGATTGGGCGAAATTGACACGGCTCATCTCCTGATTTTGCAAGCAGTTCTGCAAATAGAGGCCGAGCGACTTCGGGCCGTTGGTGATACGGGCGGGGCGTGTTTGTTCGGCACGTTCGCGAACGGCCTTTAAAACGTTGAGTTTAATCTTTTCAGTTGCGTTGACCATGCTACCGGACTCCTATAAGCATGAACCAATGGGATTGAAACTTTAGAAACAACACCGTTAGTCATCCATCCGGTGACGCAAATTCTTACGCACACGGCAAATCAACTGCGAAATGGATTGTACTTTCAGATTCGGATAGCGCTGTGCCAGTTCTTCCGGCTTCTCGTCCATAATCAGGCGGCGCACCACAATTTCGCGGTCGCGCGGGCTGAGTTCGGAAAGCAGTTGGTCAAGCTGGGTCATTTGTTGGCGGATTTGAACCTGATTTTCAACATCGTTGATGGCTAATCCCTGCGTTTGCAGGAAGTAGTCAAGGGCATTTGGTGATTGTGTTTCTTCAAGCGCGTCGAATGAAATATTTTGTTTATTTTTGCGCCAGTAATTGCGAACGTGGTTGAGGGCGATAACCCGCAGCCAATTGTAAAATTTACCGTCGCCATCACAGACGAACTCGTGGATTTTCTCTACGGCGGTCAGCCACGTTTCTTGCAGAATATCGTCAGCGAGTTCGGCAGAAAGATCACGCTTACGCAAAGACATATTGATGTCGTAGGCAAGAGTGGCTGTATAATTTTCGAAGATATGCTCCCACATGCGTGAATCCATTCGCTTGAGCTTATCAACAATCTTCTTCTCACTCACTAGCACGGGGGTGCGTCCTGACATATCTAACATGGTACAACACTCCGATACTTAATCAACTAATGTCGCCTGCGCTGACTTTATTGTCAAAATGATTGCTGTGGCGTGCAATGAAGTGCAACGACTATGTGTGATCTATAAACTTTAACTGTTTTACTTTTTTCACACAATACCCCTAGCATAAGTTCATTTGGGGAGGGTGTTTACCCCGCACAATTGGGGGGACATCATTTTAGAAAGTTATTTTCTCCCTCGAACGTCACTAGTACTCTGGTATTGTTATCTGTTTCAGACCATATTATGCTTGACCAATCAAGTACGAGAGAGGTAGTTATGAGCTTTTGGAGCGATAACCGATTTGTCGTTACCGGTGGTGCTGGCTTTTTGGGGTCGGCAGTTGTTCGTACCCTACAGAATAAAGGTGCGGAAAATATCTATGTTCCGCGCAGCAAAGATTACGATTTACGGGAACATGACGCGACGCTGGCGCTGCTCAACGACCATAAGCCGGACGTGATTATTCATATGGCGGCTGTGGTGGGCGGCATCGGGGCGAACCGTGCGCGACCTGCGGAGTTTTTCTATGACAACCTGATGATGGGGTCACAACTTCTCCATGAGGCGTGGCAAGCCGGTGTCAAGAAGTTCGTGAGCATCGGGACGGTATGCGCCTACCCCAAGTTCACGCCGATCCCCTTCCATGAGGAATCGCTGTGGGATGGTTACCCTGAAGAAACGAACGCGCCCTACGGGTTGGCGAAGAAGATGCTACTGGTACAAGGACAAGCCTACCGCCAGCAATACGGCTTCGAGTCGGTGTATTTGCTGCCGACCAATCTCTATGGGCCGGGGGATAATTTCGACCTCGAAACCTCGCATGTGATCCCGGCGCTGATCCGCAAGTGTTTGGAGGCTAAGACACGCGGCGATAAACAGATGATCGCGTGGGGAACCGGTTCGCCAACGCGCGAGTTCCTGTACGTGGACGACGCGGCGGAAGGCATTACGCTGGCAGCCGAACGCTACAATAAGCCTGACCCGATCAACCTCGGTTCGGGAATGGAAATTAGCATCAAGAACCTGACGGAATTGATCGCCGAAATGACCGGCTTTAACGGCGAGATTGTGTGGGACAGCAGCAAGCCGGACGGACAGCCACGGCGAGCGCTGGATACCAGCCGCGCCGAGAACGAGTTTGGCTTCAAGGCCAGCACGCAGTTCCGCGATGGCATCCGTACTACGGTCGAGTGGTATCTCTCGACGCTGGGCGAGCCAATCGCCTAGTTATGGGACGTGTGTACGTTGGTATCGTGACCTATAACAGCGCTGAGGATTTACCCGCGTGTTTTGCCGCGCTGGCGGCGCAAACGTATGCCGATGTGCAGGTGGTCGTTTTAGATAATGCTTCGGTGGATGCGTCGGTGGTGTGGGTGCGGGAAAATGCGCCCAAAACCCGGCTTATCCTCAACCGCGAGAATGTGGGCTTCGGGCGGGCGCACAACCAGATTGTGACAGCTTGCCAGCTCAATGCAGGCGATTTTTATCTGACGCTGAACCCTGACGCAACGCTGATGCCGGACTATATCAGCGAACTGGTGCGGGTGATGAATGAGACCGGCGCGGGTTGGGCGGGCGGCAAAATCCTGCATAAGGACGAGAACCAGCAGCCAACAGGCATCCTGTACAGCGCGGGGCAAGGTATCCGGCGGGATGGTTACGTGCTGAACGTTGGCGAGGCGATGCCGGACGCTCCCCTATTCAACCAGTCGCGCGAGGTGTTCGTGGTCACGGGTGCGGCGCTCATGATCCGTGCCGAGGCCATACAAGCGATTGCGCCGAACGGTGAATTGTTTGACGAGCAGATGTTCCTGTACGGCGAGGATATTGACGTGGGCTGGCGGGCGCGGCGGCAAGGCTGGCGCTGCTGGTACGTGCCAACGGCGGTGGCTTATCATCGCGGGGGTCGGCTGAACGCGGCGCGGCGGGGGCAAGCGCTGGGGAACACGTATCTTTCGGTGTTGAAGAATGCTTACTGGTTCGACCTGCTCACCTACAATCTCCCCCTTATTTTGATGAACCTTATCGCCCGTACCCTGCTCTCGCCGCGCATTGGCTGGGCGCTGATGCGGCAGCTCGGACGGAACGCGGTCGGGGCGCTGCGGAAGCGGCAGCCTCCGAAGATCAGCCGAGCAGAGATGCTACGGTGGTATGCTTGGACGAGCGAGCAACCGACCACGCAAGCGCTGGGCATGATGGCACGGGTGCGCGGGTATATGAGCCGGACACGACACAAGGCGGTTTTAGGAGCCATCCATGACAGCCGCTGAACCGCTGGTTTCGATCATCACCCCTTCCTACAATCAGGCTGCTTATATCGAGCAGACTATTTTGAGCATACGCGAGCAGGATTACCCGAACATCGAGCATATCGTGATCGACGGCGGCTCGACGGACGGCACACAGGATATCCTGCGGCGGTATGAAGACCGGCTGGCGTGGGTGTCGGAAAAAGATCACGGGCAGACGGACGCGATCAACAAGGGTTTCCGCAAGGCTACGGGCGAGATTATGGCGTGGCTGAACTCGGACGATGTGTACATGCCGGGGGCGGTGCGGACGGTGGTTGGGCATTTCCAACAGCACCCTGAGGACTCGTTCGTTTATGGGGATGTGATGGCAGTAGACGAGCATGAGACACCTTACGGGTTACGGTCGCACATCCGGCAGGGCGACCACGGGGAACTGGTGAACGGTGTGAACTTTATCGTGCAGCCGGGGACGTTCTGGCGACGGCGTGTGTGGGAGACAATGGGCGAACTTGACCAATCGCTGCACTACATGATGGACTACGAGTACTGGATGCGGGTTTCGGCGGATTACCCGATTCGCTACCTGCCGGTGACGCTGGCGAAGGAACGGATGTATCCGGCGGCTAAGACGTTCAAGGGCGCGGTACCGCGAATGGAGGAGATGGAAGCCGTGGCGCTGCGGCACGGTGGGAACGGCATCCCTTACAACTATCGGGCGGAGGCAGCGGCGAATTACGGGCTGCGCGGGCTACAACGGCTGCGAGCAGGCGAGTGGTCAGCGGCGAAGGCGGACTTCGGGCAGATTACGCGGATACGCCCTCCCCTGCTGACGTTCCTCCGGTACTTCGGGGCGATGACGATCTTGGGGCCAGAGTCGATTTCGAGCATCTGGCTGCGGAAGAGCCGGAAGATTTAACCGCAGAGGCGCAGAGATTTTTAACACAAAGGCTCAATGGCACAGAGAAATTACAGTGGGATAAACCGCCAAGTCGCCAAGTTCGCCAAGATCAAGGCGCAGAAGATTTAACCGCAGAGACGCAGAGGAAGCCAGAGATAATACAAAACCAAAGGCGCGGAGATTTTTAACACAAAGGCTCAATGGCACAGAGGCACAGAGAAATTACAGTGAGATTAACCGCCAAGTCGCCAAGTTCGCCAAGATCAAGGCGCAGAAGAGTTAACCGCAGAGACGCAAAGGCGCTAAGACGCGGAGATTTTTAACACAAAGGCTCAATGGCACAGGGACACAGAGAAATTACAGTGGGATTAACCGCCAAGTACGCCAAGATCAAGGCGCAGAAGATCTAACCGCAGAGACGCAAAGGCGCTAAGACGCGGAGATTTTTAACACAAAGGCTCAATGGCACAGAGGCACAGAGAAATTACAGTGGGATTAACCGCCAAGTCGCCAAGTTCGCCAAGATCAAGGCGCAGAAGATTTAACCGCAGAGACGCAGAGATAAGCAGAGATAATACAAAACCAAAGACGCGGAGATTTTTAACACAAAGGCTCAATGGCACAGGGACACAGAGAAAAGACAGAGGGATAAACCGCCAAGTCGCCAAGTACGCCAAGATTAAGGCGGAGAAGATTGAACCACAGAGACGCAGAGATAAGCAGAGATAATACAAAACCAAAGACGCGGAGATTTTTAACACAAAGGTTCAATGGCACAGAGGCACAGAGAAATTACAGCGGGATAAACCGCCAAGTCGCCAAGTACGCCAAGATCAAGGCGCAGAAGATCTAACCGCAGAGATGCAGAGGAAGCCAGAGATAATACAAAACCAAAGGCGCGGAGATTTTTAACACAAAGGCTCAATGGCACAGGGGCACAGAGAAATTACAGTGGGGTAAACCGCCAAGTCGCCAAGATCAAGGCGCAGAAGATCTAACCGCAGAGACGCAGAGAATACGAATCGCCAAGAGGCCAAGATTAAAGAGCGCGCCAAGGATTTTTGACCCAGACGCATAGAAGCACTTCAAATAAAGTAATACGACTACAAACCCCCTCCGTCGCTAGCGCGACACCTCCCCCGCAGGCGAGGGAGGCAAATTCTTCAGACATAATTTCACAACATTACCGGGAACTCGTTAGAACTTAGAAATCAGAACGTCAAATTAGATTACGATTATTGTTACGATGATTCGTAAAATTCTTCAAATTCGTCGGATTCAGAAGCAGAATTTCCGCAAAAACCACAAATGCAAATGTTGAAAATATTGCAGTTGTTGCAACTGTGATTCTCATCATTCTCAACTTTTGAGGGAGAATGATGCTGTTGATGTTGTTGTGACAACCCCCTTTTATGTCGCAAATGTCGTCATTGTCGTCACTGTCGCAGTTGTCAGGTCATCTTTTGTGGCGGCGGCGGCGGCGGTGGAGCGCCAATTGAGCAGTCACCTATTCGTCCAAAATGCGAAATATGCGGCAAAAGCAGCAAATGCGACAATTTTAGAATGCATTCGCAGCTTTAGACGTGCTGGTCGAATAAGATGGTGTTGCCGTCGGGATCGGTAATGATGAAGCTGGCAGGGCCGGTGGTGGTTTCGTCGGC
>Ga0102832_1000818_pt1 | contig 33797 bp, 36 predicted proteins | sample EBPBio282013_DNA_FD_88942 | JGI IMG/M metagenome (GOLD analysis project Ga0102832, IMG submission 88942) | Wastewater treatment Type I Accumulibacter community from EBPR Bioreactor in Madison, WI, USA - Reactor 2_5/28/2013_ DNA (Illumina Assembly) | ecosystem: Engineered > Bioreactor > EBPR >... | reverse complement strand
ATGGGGCTTTTTATTCAACCCAACTGGCCCCTTTTTAAACCGGTGCCTGGCCCGTTTTTATCCCGGTGTTGACAGACGCGGTCGTGGTCGATGAGGCGCATCATTTGCACGCGGATGAACGCACGGGAGAGACCCTTTCCTTTCAGCTCCTTCGCGCGCTGGAGGAACGGCACAGAATCCGTTCTCTTCTTCTGTTCACGGGCACGCCGCATCGGGGCAAGGACTTCGGCTTTCTGTCATTGCTGAGCCTGCTCGATCCGGATCAGTTCGGACCTGAGCACGACATCGACGAGCAACTGGCCAAGCTGCCGGATGTGATGATCCGCAATAACAAGGCGACCGTCACCGATCTCAAAGGCAACCGCCTTTTCACGCCGGTCACAGTGCAAACAAGGGAGTACGCCTTTAGCGCTGCGGAAAGCGCATTCTATGAAACGCTAAGTGCCTTCATCATTGATGGGCGAGCATATGCATCAAACCTCGATGGTCGGGCACAGTCGGCAAGAATGCTCTTGCTAATTGCGCTGCAGAAGCTTGCGGCGAGTTCGATTGCTGCGATCCGAAATGCCTTGACCAAACGCCGCGCCAAGCTCGCAGATGTTGCTGAACAGGCGCGTACGCCTTCCGTGTCCATAACGGAGGGTGATGACGACGAGACATTGGACGATCGCGCGCGGGCTGACGAAGAGGCGTGGGGCAAGATGCTCGCCGAACTGATGGAGGGCGAGATCGCTCGCCTGGATGAGCTGCTTGCGTTGGCTGCACCCATTCAGCAAGAGCGGAAGATCGAGCGGCTAGTTGATCTCATTGCGAGCGATTTGCCCACCGGTGAGCCAGTGCTGCTCTTCACCGAATACAAAGCAACCCAGGCTCTCGTGGTTGATGCCCTGCACGCTCGATTTGGTCACGGTTGCTGCGGCTTCATCAACGGTGATGAACGCTTGGACGAAGTCACCAAGGCGGACGGTTCGCGGGGCCCGAAAAGTTGGTCGCGCGATGCGGCAGCGGAAGCTTTCAACCAAGGCACGATCCGCTTTCTGGTTTCAACCGAGGCAGCGGGCGAAGGGATCGATCTTCAGGAGCGCTGCGCGACGCTCATTCATGTCGACATGCCCTGGAATCCCATGCGGCTTCATCAGCGTGTCGGCCGTCTGTCGCGCTACGGACAGACAAGGCCGGTTCAAGTGTTCATTCTGAGGAACCCAGACACGGTGGAGGCGCGCATTTGGGACCTCCTGAACGCCAAGCTCGAGCGAATCCAGCGCACCTTGGACGAGGCAATGGATGAGCGAGAAGACATCAGCCAGCTCGTCATTGGCATGACTGGTCCAAGCGCTTTTGAGAAGATTTTTGCTGCAGGCCAGACCCAGCCGCGGGAGAGCCTCGATCGATGGTTCGACCGGGAATCTGCGACCATTGGAGGAGAAGACCTCGTCGATAAGGTCAAGACCATGCTTGGCAATGTTACTCGCTTTGACTTTGCCCAGGTTGGAAGAAATCTTCCGCAGGTTGATCTCCCTGATCTGGAACGATTCTTCTCGATGGTGATGGAATCGAAAGGGCGGCGCATTTTCCGGAGGGACGATGGTCTAGACGTTCTGACGCCGGAGAAATGGGCCGACGAAGACTACGCCATGCAGGATCGGTACAAGGGGCTCCTGTTCGATCGCAATGCTCGCTTAGGCAATGGCGAAGGCCCAGTCCGTCTTGTCGGTGTGGGGCACACGCTTTTCGATCGAGCGCTGAAGGAAGGGGAAAACCTCCAATCGGCTCTGGCGACCTGCACGCGATTGCCCGCTCCTTTGCTTATCGCTTCAGTTGAGGATCAGGTCACTGGCCAGGACCACTCGGTTACTCGAATAATCCTAGGTGCTTGGCGCGATAACGCAGCTCAGGTCCATATTCTTCGAGATTGGGAAGTCCTTCAGTTATTGAACACGTTAGGTCGCTCGGATAGTCCGAAGCCGCCTGAAATCGATATCTCGCAAATGCGGGCATTAGAGGCCGATCTCCTTGATGCAATGTCGCAAAGTTTGCCAACTGTCGCGGACATGATGACCCGTCCAGGCATCCGAAGCGAGTTAATGCTCTTGCCGGATCAAGGTGCCGATACGTGACGACCTAGATCGAATTGGAGGAGAGGCTGCGCACTCCCCGGTGCGGGGCATGTTTTGCTGGTTACTGTCCTCGTTTCTGCTATGTTCCGAGGAGCGGCGAGATGAATGCGATCATGAGCAACTTTGACATCGATCTTGGCAACCGACCTGCATCCCGGAATTGGGAGGGTCTGTCGGAGCTTGATCAGGCGCTACTTGAGAATCGCCTAATTGAGTACAGGATCAAGAAGTCGTGGGCCGACCCTTGGGGGCGCAAGCTGACGATAATCGGCCTTATTGTCATTGGCGCAGTTTTCGCGTTTCTGGCTGGAGCGTCCTTCGGCCTGTGGTGACCGTTCAAGTCACCACTCCTTCACATCATCCGCTGCTTCTGCACTGGCACCTTGAGCTCCCTTGGTGATCGCGTCCAAACGTCCCCTAGAGCCGGTAATCTTCTGGTGACCGGCCGTCTGAGCCCTTTGCACCTCTTCACGGAGATCGCCGCCCCCCACCCGTGGCACTGAACCGGAACCTCCGCCGCCGGTTTGTGCCCGGTCGCGCACTGAGCCTGCGCTTGAGATAGCCGGTCGGGAAACGGGCAGTCCGGGGGCGAGTACGAGACGATCGTCGATCCCGTCGCGAAGCTGCTCGGCATAGCTTTCGATGAACTTTGCCTGCAATGCTTGGCCTTCCGGGCTGAGCTGGAAAGTGACATCGTCGAACCGCGCATTGCCATAGAAATCGCGGTTGCTTTCGATCTCGCTGAGACCCCATTCGCGGTAGGCTTGGGACAAATTGAGGCTGCCTGCAGCGCTGTTTCCTTCGAAGAAAGACGCCTGGCTTTCGAGCCGGTTGGCGAGCTCTTCAGCTCGGCGTGCCTCCCGGCTGTAGCTCTGCGCTTCGGTCAGCGATGCGCTCATGCCACTCGCGGTGCTCGAGATCGACGAGCTTGATGAGGTGCTGACCGAGCGGACGAACCCATCGCGGGTGCTCGACCAATTGCGGCTGTCAGACATCTGGGACAGGCTTCCAAAGATCCGGGAACGGTCTTCGGATGCGATGCCGATGTCGCTGTCGGTCCATGTGCGTGTCCCACCGCCCTTCGCTCCTACGCTTCCCGAGAGCACGCCGTTAGAAATCCCAGCTTTTGCCCCGGCCTCGCCACCGAGGAACCATGCCGTAGATATGTCATCGGCCGCTCTGCGCGACAGCCCAAATTGCCGCTGCAGATTGGTCGATGCCTGGTCGACCTCGCTGAACGCGGTCTGGATGCTATCGGAATTCGAGGTGCCGGTCGCGCTCTCGAAGGATGAGCCGCGGCTGAACTGGTCCCTGAGCTCGCGGAACTTCGTGACAGCGCTGGCCGTCGATTCCGTGGCCACATTGGCATAGGTCTCGCTGTTGGCGCGGGCCTGCGATGCCATCGTTGAAAGACGCGCCGTGAATTCCTGGCCCAGCGTCGGCGTGAAGGGATAGCTGGAGGTCGGGATCTGGTCGTAGCTGCCGTCCGGAAAGCTCGTGGTCATTGAGCCCGTGTCGCTAAAGGTCCGCGTCTGCGGCGCGCCATAGGTGAAGCTCGGCGCAATCGTGCCTTGTGCAAACTGACGAGTGAGTACGCTCGAGTTTTCGAAGCTGGTGTTGCCGAGCGAGACGTTGCCGGTACTTGCCTCCCGGGCAGCTTCCTCGGCCGCGTTCTGGCTCGGGTTGAGGTAGCTCGTGGCATGGTGGGAAATCGCCATGGCGCCTTTGGCCACACCGCCTGCCAGGAACGGCACCGATGCAATAAGATAGCCTGCCAGCAGACCGATATCGCTGTTGACGTCGGCCAGCCCGGTAAAGCTTGCAAGGCTGAGGCCGTTGCTGCCCGTGACCGCGCTCATGTCGGCCGCGCCCTTGTACATCAGCATCATGTGGAGGATCACGAACAGCGGCCCCCAGGCCGCGAGATAGAAGAAGCCTGTCACATAGCCCTTGAGTGCGACAGGTCCCGTCTTGGGGAGCAGGAACAGCGGGAAGAGCACCGGAAACAGCGCATAGAACAGCACGGTCAGCACGACGTTCAGGAGTGGGACCCACTTCATGGCGTTGCTCGCAATCGAGCCATAGGTCCGCTCGGTCTGAATGTCGGCGCGGGTCTGGGCGTAGACGTCGACATTGCCCGCGCCGCTGGTGCCGGACATCGAATGCATGGCCTGGCTCATCGCATTGATGGTCAGTGTCTGCTTGAAGATTTCGGTCGCGTTGGCCGACACGCCGGTGAGGTACTGATAGGCCACCGGCAGGTCGGCAAAGAGCTTCGCCTTGGCGAGCGCGGCCGTCTGGTTGGGGTAAAGCTGACGGCCAAACACCGATCCCATCGCATCGACGAGGCCAGCCCACTGCGCGTTGAGCGTGTCATAGGCCTCGCGGCAGGTCACGATGTTCGAGCTCACCTGGCCTGAAGTGGCATCCCGGGTCAGGAACCGCTGCGCGCGCGCCTGACTGCCCGGAGCGATCGTCGCCCAGATGTCGCCGGTTTCCGCCAGCTCCTTCATCGAGTAGCGGCCAAGCAGGACGTCGTAGAACACGCATTGCCGGAAATGCTCGTCGAGATTGGCAGCAAACTCCGGATCGGAAATCCGCAAGGACCGAGTCGCATCGTAGAGCCGCGCGCCGTAGATCATCCCGTTTTTCGAATAGTTGAGATCACCGGGCAGGCCAAACACCACTTCAGCCGAGCCCGTCAGATAGTCGCCGATCTGGCTCGTAAAGCTCGCCATCAACGCAAGACCCAACGGCACGTTGCTGACATTGGCCGGGGCAAGGCTCGGGTTGAGCCGGTCGGTCACATGGACATCGAGCCGCGGCACCATCAGGCAGGAGTAGATGAGCGTTGCGCCGAGGAACCAGTTGATCCAGGCGCGCCAGTCCTGATTGAACGCGAGGGTCAGGGCGGACAGGCCAAGCCCCATTACCATCACCACCTGGAGCAGGCTTTTGTAGCCGCCGTTGCCGGTCCAGGCGGCGACCGCCTGGAAGACGTTGACCAGATAGTCCCCGCCGCCGACCGTAAAAATCTCGACCATGCTTGTTGTCCTGCTTGGATGTGGTTGGCCCGGTCAGTGGGTGAGAGCGCGGCTCTGGACGCCGCGCGACCAGTCCAGCGATGCGGCCATTCCGGGCGACATCGAGGCGGCCAGCACGTTCTCGATGAACGCCGTCTTCTCGATGATCTGCAGCACCGCATTGACCTTGAGATGCGTGTTGGCCTGCCGGTCAGCGAGCGCCTGACGCACGACATTGACCTGATTCTGCCACATCGTGATCTTGGCTTCGTCGGCCCCGATGAAGCTCGACATCGAGCGGCCCGCCTCGCTCACGATCCGGTCGAGCACAGCAAACAGCAGGTCGACACTGGCGATCTCGGCCAAGGTCTCCCTGTCGTCGGTCGGCATGCCTCGGCCATAGGCCGCCTGGACGGTCAGGATCTTGTAGAGAGGGATGGACGCAACCTGCAGCAGTTCCTTCTGCTCTTCGCTGATCGCGGTGTCGTCGCGGATCGCCTGAACCATCCCGCCGATGAGCGCCGCCACGCGCGGCCGCAGCGCTTTTGACGCCGGCAGGCTCAGCGACTTGAACCCTGGGTTGAGGCACTTTTCCGTTTCGTCGCAGTCGAAAATGAGGACGTTGCCATTCGCGGTGCCATCCAGCAGCGAGGTGACGAGCGTAGACGAGGCTTCGCCGACGATCGGCACGAACTTGCCCGGCTCATCGTCCTTGGGCGGCACGTAGATGATCGTGCCCAGCAGCGTCATGGCATATTCGGCGAGCTCCTCGTCGAAGCGGCCTCCGGGCGAGAAGAACGCCGACTTCTTGAGGATCGTCCAGGTGTAGTTTCGGGGTACACCGGGATTGACGTCATCGTACTTGCCCGAGCCCTGCGCGGTCGTGCTCGAACGCTGCCCCCTGGTGCCGCAGCCATGTTTGGCAGCGGCATAGTCGGTGAAGATGCCTTCCGAATTGCCGATGGCTTCGCAGATCGCCTTGTCGGCAAGGTCGCCCTTGGGCCAGATTCCCCCCACCAGACCCTGCGCCATCTCGCAGGAGTTGATGTTGAGGTTGTTCATGAGCTGAGCCTTCTGGCTGAACTCCTGCATGATCTTCGAGCATTCCGGGCAGACCGTGTCGATCGCCAGGCTGAAGGCGAAGCCGACGGCATTGTTCGCGACTGCCTTCAGCATCGCGACGATCTCGCTCGCGTTGATGAAGCTGAACGAGCCGGCGAAGATGTCGATGCCGCCGCATCCTGCGCGGGCGCGCGGCAGCTGCAGGTTGGCGATGTTGGTCGTCTTCTGGGGAAAGCGCGTCCAGACATTGCCGAGGCTGTAATAGCCGGCCGACTGCCCCTGGAACGCGGTTGGTCCGTTTACGTTGGCAGCGCCTCCGACATCGTTCAGAAACGAGTCCATCGAACTGCCGACATCGGCCGATGCGCCAGATAGCGGAAGGTTGAGGGGGAGGGTGGCTGCAAGGAGCGCAGCGACGACTCTTTTCATCCTAGTAGTCACGTCCAGCTTCCTTCGATGTGAGGAGGTAAATTCGGTCCTGCAGCTCGTCGGCGCTCATGACGCCGTAGCCGATCGGGATGGGGCGGCCGGTCTGCGCGTCCCAGAGCACGACCGCTGGCGTGACCTTGGGCTCAAGCCCCATGCGGCTGCGCTGGTTGGTCTCGACCGTGTAGTTCGGGAAATGCCGCGATGGGCCGCCATCGGTGGAAATAGCGCGCACGGCGATGTGCCAGGTCGAGGCAACACTCTGCACGATTGGCGACATGACTTCGCAAGCGCCGCAGCTCTGGGCGAAGAAGTAGAAGAGCCCGTAACGCTCGGAAAGCTGGGCCATCGCGGCGTTGCGTTCCGCGCTGCGCGAATCCTGCCACTGGCGCTTGCCAAGCGTCGAGACCGGGCGCTGCAGCGTGTAGTCGAGCTCGGGATCCTGCCAGATCGCCCGCTGCCAGACGTCGCTGAAGAGCGACGCGCGGTCGAGCTGGGCGCGCTGGAAGCGGATATAGGCCGTTACATTCGCTGGCGTCGGCTCGAGGATCGCCTTGGCCTTCAGTTCGCGCAAGGTCGCCGTGATCGCATCAAGTTGGCTGGTCGCGCTGGCCGCAGGCGCTGGCGAGGGCGAATTCTGCTCCGGCGTCTTGGGCCGCTCGCAGTAGAACCAGTATCCGAGCCGCCGCTCCTCGCAATAGAAGCTATCCTGGCGCTCGGCCGATTGTGCGCTGGGAGGCGCATCGGTCCGGCTTGCGACCGGCTGGGCGGTCGCCGGAGACAACTGGCAAACGGAATTGGCAATCGCGCAGGCGGCAAGCAGCCACCACGCGGCCTTACTGGCGGGCGCGGGCATAGTAGTCCTCGATCTTCTGTTGGATGTCCTGGGTGGCCTGCAGCTCGTCAGGCAGGCGGGCGGCGTCGGTGAACTCGGCGTAGACCTCGCTGAAGTCCATTTTCGAGAGGTCGAGCCGGGCAAACTCGTCGATGGTGAAGCCCTGGCATTGCTCGGTCTTCGGCTTGCCCCAGGGCTTGTTCAGCTGCTGGCGGCCCTGTTCCTGCAGGATCCGCGAGAGCTTGGATTCAAAGCAGCAGTAGACCTTGCGCTTGGTCAGGCACACGCCAAGGAACGAGGATGAGCAATAAGTGCCGACGTAGGCGCACAGACCCTGCGCATCCTTCTGATGCAGCAGCATCTCCTCGCGGCTGCAGCCCAGCGCCACGAGCAGCTGGATGCCCGGGATAAGCGGGAAGCCCTTGCCCTTGCAGCAGTTGAGCACGCCGAAGACCTTGGACGAGCAGCTTTCCCGGGTCCCCTTGAACAGAGTGAGGTTGTCCGGATCGAATTCGCGGCGCGCCTGGTTCATCGCGTTCAAGGCGACGGCCGCATCCTTGAACTCGTCGTTGGCCTCGCGCTGGATGGTCTCGCACGAGCCATCGATACAGTAGACATCACCGTCGCAGATGAACTGGTTGGTGTTCGCAGGCTGGTCTGGAATCGGGCAATCATAGACCCGCTCCCAGGTGCGGCAGGGCTCGCCCGCGAGGCAGTCTTCGCGCACCAGCTTGCAGCCCGGCGTGGCTTCAAGTGTCTGGCAGTCCTGTGCCTCGGTGAACTGCGCGCAGCTGTAATTGCGGCTCCACGCCCAGCACGGCTGCGTCACGGCGATGCCATCGACGATGCGGGTCACCGGATCGCTGTCCGTGCACGTCTCGGTGTCCTGCTGGCACGAGGTATCAGCCGCAAGACCAGCACACTGGCTTTCATCGCGCGTGGTCGTGACGACGTTCTCGCCTGTCACCGTGTGGGGTGTCGCGCCATCGACCGGCGCCGTGCAACTGACGAGATCGACCCTCAGATCGCCCGAGTTACAGCCCCAGTAGATCCCGAAATAGGGATCGCACAGGTTGATCGGATAGGACTGCGTGACCGTGCATTGCGGCGCGGGGTAGCGGTTGCAGTTGTAGACCGAAACCGGGTCGACCCCGCTACCACCAACACAGTAGTAGCCGTAGACCTGCCGCTGCTCGACACGCGCGGTCAACGTCACGGGGCAGGTCCGCGTCTCCTGGGTTGCCGTATAGCCGACATTGCAGGTCGCCATGTAGCGCGCCGCGGTTCCGCTGGCCGGCGGCAAGGGCACGCAGCGTCCCTGCGAGCCGCCGATGACCATTCCGCTTGTATAGGCGAGCGGGTCATCGCTGATCACATTGCTGCGCGCGATCGTTGCATCGAGATCCTGCGGCGCAAACCGGGCGCGCCGGTCCATCGAATCCCGCATGGCCTTGTAGCCTGTGTTGGTCGTCGCCTGGCTCGCCGCATCGCGGCTCATCCGGTCAGGATCGTCGAAGTAACCCGACTGGCTCGGCGTGCCGCCGAAATTGGGAATGCGGCTCGCATCCGGGTTCGTCGTTGCCGCGCTTTGCGCCGAGGCTGCCTTGTCCCGCCCGAAAGCCTTGCCGTCGGCCTTGGCAGCATCAGTTGTGGTTTGGGCGTGGAGCGGGCCGACGAGGGCGAGAAGAAGCGCGCCCACGCCAGCGAGAGAGAGGACCGATCGTTTCATGGAACCTGCCTTTCAAGACGGGCGAGGTGCTGGGCGGCGAGCAAAGCGCCGGGGCCGCCGCCGCGCGCGAAAGTTTCGAGCGCGTAAGCTGCGCTGACATTGCCGCTCATCCGGTCGTGCGGCGGAACCTGCGTCCGGCAGTCGAACCCGTCGCACAGATCGAAGTCGCTGCTGGTGACGACGTAGGTGGGCACCGCCTCGATCCCGAAGGCGCGGAACAGCCGCGGGTCGATGCCGACGCCGTCCAGTTGCTCGCTGGGCTTGGCAACTTTGGCCAATGCCGCCGTGAGAGCCTTGGCGCTGTTGCCGGGCAGGCCGCGCAAGGCAACAACACCGCCAGCCTTGGTCACGTCGTCGATCATCGCACGCAGCGCTGCAGGCGGCATCGATAGCGAAGCAAAGGCGATGAACCTCGGCGCCTCGCCCATGCCTTCGCTGGTCATGGCGCCTGCATCGGCCACCATTCGGTCAAAATCGAATGTGCTGGCCTCACCAGGCTTCGTGTTTGCGGCCGCCTCAAGCATGTAGCGGCGAGCGTGCGCCTCGGCTTCGTCGGAGCTGGTCCTCGCCTCCCGCGCCAGCGCTTCGGCTCTGGCGCGGGCATTGGCGGACAGCGCGTCGGCATCGGGGGCACCAGCACTGGCCCGCGCCCGGATAGCGGCCAGATCGAGGTCCGGTTCGGCCGTCTGCGCCGAGGCGCCAGCCAAAGCAGCAAGGCTGGAAAGCGACGCGACTACAAGAAGATGAGGAAGTTTGTTCATAGTAGAGTCAGACGTGGGCGCTGTGGGGTGTCTCCACCGCCAGTTTCCCACGCCTGCTCTCCGAACCGGACTTGCACCTTTCGTTGTGCATCCGGCTCTCCAGAAGTCTTGGCGAACTCGGGTTTCCTCATCCATTTGAGATCGAACCTTCGAACAGGCACGTAGCTCATCAAGAATTGCTCCGTGCCGCCTTCGGCCCAGACCGAGTTGCCCGGATGGGCGACGCTCGGCCTGCGCCATGATGCGATTTTCCTTCCCGGAACACGCTTGTGTTTGGCCCGCAGCCACAGCCAGAGACGTTGACGCACATGCCAGTCGAGACTGGTAAGGATGCGCTTGGCCCCCACGCAGTAGCGGTAGTAGGCGGACCATCCGCGAAGGTATGGGTTGAGTTCCTGAAGCATGGCCGTGAGCGAACGCCTAAGCGTCTGCCGTCGGGCCATTTGATTTATCCGTATGCGGAAGCCGTTTATCGGCTCACGCGGGATTTCGATGCGGGCGTGAAGCCCGAACCGTTTGTCCCATTTGAGCCGCACGCGGCATCCCAAGAACCGACAGCCCTTGGTCAGCGCAGTGATGCGCGTCTTTTCGGGCGAGAGCGTCAGACCCATCGTCTCGTGCAAGTAGGTCGCCAGCGCCTGCTTTTCGGCAAGAGCGTCAGCTTCCGTCCCCGACACGAAGATCAGGAAGTCGTCAGCATAGCGGACAGGGTAGAAGACCGTTCGACCGGCCTTCCGGTCCTTGTCACGCCTGATCGCCGCGAGCCTGATCCCATCGGATTTCAGCTCCGGGCTTTCGGGGCGGCACACCCAGTCCCGATACCGTTCCTCGATTACGCTCAGCGCAATGTTGGCCAGTAGTGGGGAGAGCACGCCTCCCTGCGGCGTGCCGGTGTCGGTGGGGCTGTACGTGACATGCTCCAAGACCCCGGCCTTGAGGAACTGCACGATCAACCGGTTCACCTTGAGGTCCGCGACGCCGTGGCGCACGCGTTCCATCAGGGGGTGATGACCGATGTTGTCGAAGCAGGCCTCAATGTCGCCTTCGATTACCCATTGGTACGGCGCATTGTGTCGGTAGCCATCAGCCGCAGGCTTGCCCCGCGACTGGATAGTCACACGGATATGTTCGAGGCAGGCCTGACTGCCGCGTCCGGGTCGGAACCCGTATGAGACTGGCCAGAACCGAGCCTCGAAGATCGGCTCCATTATTTGTTTGACCGCGCACTGCACCACGCGATCCTTGACCGTAGGGATACCGAGGGGTCGGAACTTCCCCGGTTTGCCCGGCTTTGGAATCCACTTCCTTCGTGCAGGAGACGGACGATACTCGCCCGCCCGGAGTTCCTCGCGGAGCTCTTGAAGGAATTTGCCGATCCCGATGCCGGTCGCAATTTTCTCTACGGTCGCCCCATCGATCCCCGGAGTGCGCTTGCCGCGATTACCGGCAACCGTCTTCCAGGCCATGTACAAATTGCGGGGATCGGTCACCCAACTCCACAAGTCGCAATATGGTTCTTCGGGGTTTTCCCGACTCCACTGGTAGAGCTTTCTCTGAACGCCGAGGAGCCAAGCCTGTGGGGCTTGATTACCAGAGTCCACTGGTAGTTCCTCCGTCATGATAGCCCACCGACTTCCTGCCCGCCTTCGCCATGTGGACGGCTTTCCCGTCCTCGGACTACTACGCAGGCTCCGCCCCACCAGCGCCCATCCCCGGTCTCCGCGGATAGCCTGCTCCGAAGCAGGCGGACGATGATGGTTCCCGTGTTCCGACGATCAACCTTGGACTCGTAGGTGCGACGCTTAACCCCTTGCGGCTCGGGCGTGCGGACAAGAAAGGACGACCCGCACACGAATGCTTTGCAAGCATTCACCAGAAGGCAGCACACCAAGCCAACCGGTTCACACCGCGATCTCCCCACCCCGTCAGGTGATCGGGAGTTCAACTGTAAATAAAGAGGCTTCAGACACGTCATTCGCTTGTATCTCACCTTAGGTCCTGTGGTAGCCCAACCTGCGGCTGACGGGCCGCATCCGGTACATTTCAGGTCTCCTGCTTTGAGGCCGGCCGCCGGAACGCGGCAAACCTTGGAGACCCCCTTCCGCCCCGACTCCTTCCGTCGGGTGGGGTGGCATCGCAGCCACCGGTCGATCGCCAGCAAGACGATCGAAAGGAATATGATGCTGAATTGCATACATTTTTCCTTTCCGCGCCGTCACGGCGCTCGCGCGCAGCAATTCCGCTTGCGCCAGACCAGGTAGCCCATGTCCTCGCCAATGGCGGGATAGACCTGGCCTGCCGACATGAAGGTGGTGGAGGCACCAATGGGCGCGCAGGCGTAGCGGCCCTTGGTCTGCGGATTGGGATTGGTGGCCTGGAAGCGGTACTGCTGCTTGCGCATCACCGGCATCAGGTACTTGCCGCAAAGCCCTTTGCTGCCCATCGTCCCCCATGCGACGAGCTCGCGGTGGAGCTTGTAGGAGAAGCGGGCGAGTGCGAGCCGCGATGCCTGGACATGGCCAATCGTTGCCGAGACATTGCCGTTGAGCGGATACATCGTGCCCTGGCAGCCCGCGCACCAGAACAGTTCATCGGTCGGCAGCTTGGCCGTTGCCGCCACGCAGTCCGCTGCACAGGCGGCAAGCGCCAAAGGATTGGCGAAGAGGACAGCCTCGGGATTGATGATCGCAGTGAGTTCGCTGTCCTGCCAGAGCGGATCGATCTCGGTGATGTAGAGGATGTCGATCGAGCCGGACTCGAGGCACAGGAAGTCGGCAACGATCTCCATCCAGTAGATCAGCGGATAGGCATACCAGTGGACATGCCACTGCGAGTTGTACTGGGTGGCGCCACCGACCGCCGATGGCCCCGCCATCGACTTGAAGCCGATGTCGAACCCCGGATCGAGCTTCATCCCGCCGAGATTGACGAAACACCATGGCTTCATGCTGACGTCGGCGAGCCGGACCGGCTCCCAGAACCCCATGGCGATGCCCGGTCGCAAACCGCAGAGGCAAACGGGGAGAGCTGGGTTGCTCGTATCGGGTCGGCTCGACGGCCAGATCTTCAGGCCACCGATCGAGATCGGGAACAGGCATGACCAGCAGATGTCCGTGATCGGATTGACGAACTTGCCGGTGCAGCGCCCAGGGCCGGCCGCAGCCTGGGCCGGAGCGGCTGAGATGATATTCATGCTGGCGAGCAGAAGTGCTCCGCAAAGCCATGACAGAAGGCGATGTTTCTTACTCATGACGGCGCACGGTCCTTGAGAGGCACGGGCTGCTCGGTGATGAGGAGCGCGCGGCCCTGCTGCTCGACGGTTGCGGGCACCGCGCGAATGCCGAAGTGCTTCACCAGGCTGCCGCCCTGATCGAAGTAGAAGCGCCGCTGGCGGGCCTTCATGAGTTCGAGCGGCGCACCCCGCACGAGGACCAGCTTGGCTTTTGTGCTGGCATAGCGGCGGGTGGCCCAGGCGAGTTGTGCCGGGTCGTCCCCATCGAGAAAGACGAGAGGTGCGCGCAGCGGCACGGTATCGAGCGGATTGACCCGCGTGCCTGCAGCAATGATGACCCGGCCTTTGTCGTCGGCAATATCGCGCTCGACGGTGATCGTCGGATCGAAGCGCCAGCTGCGCAGCGCCGAGGCGAGGGTAACGCCAGCAACAGGCTCTGGCCGGCCCACCCGAGCGATGGTCCGCCGCTTCAGCTCTTCGTTGAGACGGGCCGTTTCGCCGGTCTTCTCAAGCTGGGTGAGCCTGGCATGGATCTGCTGAAGCAGGTCCGGTTCGATGACCGGCCATACCGCGCCGTGCTGGCCGTAATCGCGAGCCATTGCCTGTGGTGCGATGGCGAGCGCCAGCGCAGTGGCGCAAACCGGCAGAGTGAGGAGCCTCACAGGATTGGCCTCCCGACCCCGAGTATGCGCGGCCCACAGATCCAACCGATCGCGGCATAGCGGCTGTCGAAGCCATCCTTGTGTTCGCTGGTGACGAAATAGCAGCTTTGCGGCACGCGCCCCGTAGGTCCAAGCGCCAGCGGTTCGCCGAAGCGGCTCTCAAGCTTGGCCTTGGCCACGGCCTGCCCGTTGACGAAGTAGATGCGGTTTTGCTCGGTGATGATGTCGCCCGGAACACCGCTCACACGCTTGCCGAACGGCTTGGGCTTCGCCCCGAAATGCTTGACCAACAAAGGCGAGGTGGGTGGGTCGAATAGGATAATGTCCCCGCGATGCACGGGTGCCCCCCGCGTGACCCAGATGGCCCAGTAGGGCAGGCTGGGGCTCACATTGATCATAAGTGCATGGCCCTGCGCGAAGGCGGCAAGCGAGGAGAGCGCCAGTGCTCCGGCACCGAGCCCGCCCCAAAGCATAAGCCGGCGCGCCGAAGCTGAGCGGATCAAGAGATCAGCGAGCTGCATCGGGAATGGCTCCCATGCGGCGCATGACGTCGGCACGTACAGACTGCGTCATGTCCGGTGTGCTCCCGGCGACCACTGCTTCGGCAACCAGAACTGTCCGGCCTTCGCGTCCGAGCTTCTGCACCGAGGCTTCCACGGCCTTGAGGTAGGCCTGGACGCGCAATCTGGTTTCTTCCGGCGGCCGACCGGCACGCGCTTCAGCCTCGATGAAGTCGCCCATGATCCGGCTCAGCTGAACCGTGACGACCTCGCGCTTTTCCAGCTCAAGCAGCTTGTCCGTCGCCCAGACACCCCACAGCACCTGACCGGTCATGCCGGCGCCGACCACGACAGCGGTGAGATTGATTGATGCAAGCCGCCCGCGCAGGCCCGATGTTGCCAGAATGTTCTTCACAGCTTTTCTCCCGAGAGTTCGCGGTCGAGATCACGGATGAAGCGCGGCATGCGCCACACGACGACGAGCGTCGCGAGACCGATCAGAACGAACTTGCACTGGCCGAGGAATGTCACGCGCCGTGCGAGGTCGGCCGCCAGGAAGCGGTCACCGAGATTGGCGACATGGGCGAAGAAGGCATCGGGATTGCCGCCCGACAACAGCAGGAAGAACAGCAGCGGCAGGCCCAGCGCCATCAGGTAGGACGAGCCGAGAAACAGGCAGCCGCGAAGCAGAATGTAGCAGCCATCGGCCATGCGCGAGCGCAATGTCCGCACCGGCTGGCTAAAGGGCTGTTCCTCGTCGGACGGGTCGGTCCGGTCGAAGGGGGTGACGAGGTGGAGAGGCATGGAGATAGGGATCCTTTGGTGATGGGGTGTCAGCGGTTGGGATGAGCGATGCGCTCGATGGCATCGGCGAGCTGGTGCCCGCGCGCGATCTCGGCATCGATGGCGGCGAAGGTCTGGGGCGAACTCGAGAAGAGCGTTGCCGAATAGTCATCGAGCACGAGCCGCCCGATCGCCTCGGTCTCCGGCCCCTTGATGAACACCTCGGAATAGTCGCTCCCGGAGCGCTTGAGACTGCGGATCAGCGTCTCGGTGCGATCGTCCATATCGAGGCGCTTGCTGGCCTTGAAATCGGCAATCGTCTCTGGTTTCTGCTGCAGGATCAGCATCCAGTCGCTGTTCTCGAGCGCTGCCGTTGCCCCGTCGGACTTGTAGTAGTCGTTGAGCGACTGGGTAGCGGTCGCCAGCGCGCCGCCATACTTGCGGCAGGTGCGTGCATAGGTTTCGACGAATTCGCCCATCGAACCGCCCTTGAGCATCGACCAGGCTTCATCGATAAGCAGAAGCTTGCGCAGCGACCTTGGGCTTCGCGTCATGGCCTGGCTGGTCATGAACATGATGGCTGAGAGCACGACGCTGCGCAGATCCTCCCGGCTCGCGAGGTCGGACATCTCGAAGACCGTGAAGTCCGCATCGAGGTCGAGGCTTGCCTGGCCTTCGAAGAAGGCGCCGTAAGTTCCGCCCGCCATGTAGGGGGCAAGCGCGGTTGCGATGTCGGCGGCAGTGTCATGGCCGAGACTGGCAAGCATCTCGCCGACGGTCGTGACCGTGGCAGCCGCGCCGTGCTGCGCCCAGACGAGGTTGACCGCCCGGTCGATCAATCCGCGCTCGGTATCGGTCAGCTTCGCGCTGTGGCGAGCCATTTGCCCGACGATGGCCTTGATCATCCCGAAGCAGTCGAGGCGGTAGTCCTCGTCTTCGGCGGCGCGGGTCGCATCGATCATCGAGAACGGGTTGAGGCAGAAGCCCGCTGCAATCGTGAACTCGACAAAGCGGCCGCCCTGCAGCTTGACCGAGTGCTCGAAGCTGCGGCCATCGTCGATCACGACAACCTGCGCGCCGGCGCCGCGCAGCGCGGCGCACATCTCCTGGAGCAGCACTGACTTGCCCGATCCCGACTTGCCGCAGATCGCGACATTGTGGTTGCCGGCCTCGTTCTCGAACGGGGACCAGAAGAAGGGCTGGCCGCGCCGCCCGACGAACAGCAGGTGGGGGTGGGCGCTGCCGAGGTACTCGCCCTGCATGGGCGCGATATTGGCTGCGGTCGTCGACAACACGGTCTTGAACCGCTTCAGCCGTTCCATATCGGCGCCGAGCCCGTCAGCCAGAGTGAGCGGCATCGCGGCCAGGAATCCCTGGATCTGAAGGTAGCGCTCGTCGGTGAGGTCCCAGCCCGCCGCCTTGTAGATCGACTTGATCGCGCGTTCGTGGCGGTCACCCTGACCCAGCGGCGAATAGGCTGTCACACCGTAGAAGACCCGCACGAGACGGCGGCCTTCCTGCAGCTCGGCCTGCACATGTTGCCACTCGGCGGCCTGTTCCCCGATCCGCGGCAGGAACCGGGCGCTTCGGGTTCCGGCGAGGCTGGTCGTCCGCATGAACTTGAAGCCGGCCTTCGCCGATGCAGCCTCCTGGTCCGGATAGACGAGACACAGCATGGTGGCGGCCGGGCAGGGGAAGCGCAGCTTGTCGGTGAACAGGTCGCCGATCAACCGCGCGCATTCCCACGGAGCCCATCGCGATGGCATGTTGCGTACGGCAAAATGCCGGACATCGAAGGCATCGGGATAGACGGTCCCGATCTCGGGCACGCCGTCGTTGACCTTGCCAGTGGGGCGGAAACGCTCGGTTACGAGCCGCATGCGGTCTTCAGCTACCACCAGTTCGATGTCGTGGCGGATCGCCTGGGAGGCGATCGAATCGTTCGGGTTGTAGGGCACCGCATCGTCCTGCGGGGCGGTGGTGGGCGAAGTCAGATCATCGATGACAGCGATGAGCGCTTCCGGCCCGACTTCGACCACGCCGAGATTGAGCGACTTGAGCATCGCCACCAGGCCATCGCGGGTCTGCTTGAGATCCTCATTGCTGACCGACTTGGACGTCGGCACCCCAACCGAGACGATGACCTGGTGATGCCGCGCATGGAAGGGCGCGTCCGGCGAGCCGGACTCCCATACGAGCGAATAGAGCCGCCGCGCCCGATGCCGGGCAATCGCCTCGTACACCCCGCCCTGAATGTACCGTGGGGCGAACCACGGGGCGATGATCCTGCTGATGCGCGGGCTTGCAAGGTGGAGCAACTGCAGGCAGGCGCCTGGTGGCAGGCCTTCCGAGAAGAACTGTCCCAGGATTTCCCCGGTGCGCTCGTCGGCTCCGATCAGCGGCGTAACCGAAAGGACAAAGCCCTTCGAGCGTGCGTTGAAGTACAGGCGGGTTGCCGGATCGTAGACCCGGTAGGGGAGCCAGTCGGAGAGCATGTCGACCATGAGCTGCGGGCGGGCTTTGTCGGCGTGCTCGGCATCACCCAGCAATCCGCTGAGCAGCCGATCGACGACGGTCTTGAGTTGTTCGGCCATCACTTGGGCTCCTTGGGCTGCGAGGTGCTGACGATCGGCTGTTCGCCGGTTCTGACTGCCGGGCGGATTGCAGCTTTCGCGGCTTCAATCGCCGCTGCGGTCGGGAACACCGGAGCGCTCTGCCCCGCCTCAGGCCGAGGGGCTCGATCACGCGGGGGAGGCGACGTGTCGAACCCCTCGACCGCCGGTGCCTTGGCACCGGCAACGGCCTCGCGCGCCGTGGAGGGGAGGACCAGCGGCGAGGCATCTGAAGTTTCGTTGAAGGCATTGGGGGCATCGGCGCCCGAGATGCCGCCAGCCTGACCCGCGTCGTCGCGTGCAGACGAGAAGGGCGACGCCTCGTCAGGTGCGTTCGGGACTCCTTCCGCACTGTCCGGTGCTGGGGCTCTCTGGGCGGCTTTCAGCTGCCGATGGACCTGGCGCATCAGGGATCCGCCGTGGCCCTCGCCCGCCTTGCGGCGCAGCTCGGTGGCCCAGCGCGGATTTTCGACGACGGTCCAGGCGACCGCTTCGTCATGCAGCGTTCCAGCTTCATCGACATGAGCGGGGAAGACGACGCGCAAGGTGCGTTCCCCTGTGCGGCTGGTGTCGGCATCCACGACGCCTGACCTCTGCCGCGCGTCAGCATGGAGCAGCGCGCCGTTCGACAGATTGTCCGTCGCCTTGGCATCGATGATGTGAGCCGGTGCGCAGTCGCCTTTCGGCGCGCGGCAGGTGAAATCGCCCTCGACGTTGGTGCCGAACGTGGCGCAGCCACTGGCAAGACCGGCCAGACAGGCGCAGGCAAGGAGACGTGTCGGAAAACGCATGGGGCTATCCTTTGGGAGCAGGGGTGGGGGCCAGGGAGGGGCCAGCGCGCAGGAAGTCCCGGAGCACAACGGCAGGCCGGAAGCCCTCGAGAACAGCGCCATCGGCGGGGCGCACGATCACAGGCGTGCCGCCAAAGCCGTGGGCTCGCGCGAAGGCCTCGTTGGCATCGAGCCCGCTCGTGTCGCAGGGTTTGGGATTGGCGAGCGCCAGACCCGAATAGGCCATATGCAGCGCCAGCTCAGGTCGCGGCGAGCACAGCACCCGTTCGGCATCGCGCCGGCTTTCCGCCCCGAAGATCGAGATCGGCCGCTCTTCGACCCGCGCTCCGATCGCCTTCAATTCGGCCTCGAGCTTCTTGCAATAGCCGCAGTGGAAGTCCGAAAAGACGACGACACGCGGACCGTTGGCAGGACCCCAGGTGATCGCGCCTTTGGCGGGAAGCTTGCCGAGCGGGACATGGCGCGGCGGGGTGTTCCGGGCTGACGCTGCGGCTGCGCTCGGGCCGACTTCCGATTGCGTCTCGGGATTGCTGCGCCGCGCTGCCCCCGCTGCCAGCAGGTCCGGATTGAGGGCAAGCAACCGGGCAGCCGTCAGGTCCTGACGGGCTTCCATGTCGTAGACCCGGCCGATCACCAGATACTTCGCAGCACGGTCGACGTAGAAGAGCGTCGATTTGGACGCGACCTCGCACAGGCCGCCAAGGCCCTTGCAGTTGATTGCGTCGATCGGCGTCTTGGGCAGGCGCAGCTTGAGCGCCTCTCGAACCTTCGCCGTGTCCGGAGCGGCAGCAGGGGCAGCAAGGCTTGCCACACCCCATCCCGTCGCAGCCGACACGGCGATGATCGCCGCCAGTCCGGCGCTGGCACGCAACCAGCGGCGCCGACGATTGTCCTGCTCGAGGAGAGTGTTTTCAATCATTGGGAGTTCCTCACGTAGACGCCGTCGAGGAACACGATCTCGACATCGATGCCGGTCGGCATCTCGACGACGGGTTGGTACTGTTCGGCGCGCTCGATCAGGTATTTGCTGACCGTGTCGGCAGCGTCGGCGGCACCCTGGCCAAGCCCGCCACCGAGAATGTCGCCGGCCGAGAGCTTGGAGCGACTGCCGTCGGGGTTGGTCGTGACGCCGGAGAAGACGCTGTTGGCATTGGCCGAGAAGCCGCGCCCGAAGCCGCCGACGATCCCGGCCAGCAGGGCCTGGCTGACAAGGCTGCCTTCGCGGCTTACGACGCGGCCGCGGACCCCGGACTTGCCAGCGAAGCTGATGAAGCCTTTGACCTCGCTCACTGCGACCCTGCCGCCAGGCTGATCGCAGGTCATGCGGGCGAGCTTTACGTAGACCTTCTCGCTGCTGAGATCCCCGCGTGCCGCGCCGTTGACAACGCAGCCCTGGATCCGGGTGGTCAGAACCTTTCCGTTCTGCATGACCGAACGAGCAGGGCCGGTAATCCGAAGCACCACAGGCAGCGGATCGGTCTGGCTGGCGACACCTGCCGAGGCATCGACGCCGACGATTACGCGTGCCGGCGCGTAGGAGTTGGGCGGCAGATAATCGGGTGAATCCTCAACGACGACCGGTGGCGCATCGGGCCGGCCCACTCTCAGACCACTGGTCCCTGCCTTGTCGGAACTGAAGCTCATCAGCTTCACCTCGCCAGGCGAAGGGATCATGCCGCCCTGCGGATCACCGGCTGCGGCGCCGGTACCGGTTTGAGGTGACCGGGCCCTTGCGTCATAGCCGCCTGCCTGCGGCCCATAAGCCGGTGGCGGTACAGCCGGTGCCGGTGATGCAGGCTGCGCGGCAAGCCGGGTCTTGAGCTCGGCGTTCTCTGCCGAGATAGCATCGATCGCAGCCTGTCCGTCGACACGCATGGCCTGGTTCTCGGCTTTGAGAGCCGCCAGCTGCGCTTCGATCTCGCTTCGCGGAACGCTGCCGTCTTTCAGCGCCTTCTGTTCGCGCGTGACTGCATCCAGCCGGTTGCCATAAGTCGCGACGAACTCGCGCTGGGACAGGTCGCGGTTGACCAGGCCTGCCGTGTCGATCGTCTGCGCCGCATTGGGATCGCCGATCTTGGCCTTGTCGTCGCCGCCAAGGATGAACCAGCTTCCGCCGATGAGGGCGAGTGCTCCCAGCGACCCCAGCAGGAGCTTCTGACGGCGCGCGGTGCGGGCGTTGAGCCCGGAAAGTTCGGACGATGCCGCGCTCTCGGCCTGCAAAGGGGCAGTGCCTGGCGTATTGGCTGCATCAGTCATGGCGGGTCTCCCCGTTTGCGCCGACAACAAAGGCCGTGGTGCTGGCCCCGGGTTCGAGCTTTGGCTCGGCGATCGAGACGGCGAGCGTGTCGCGCGGTGCCAGATCGCGTTCGGCGAGCGTCACGCTCTTCGATCCGCGATTGTGGATGCGGACCACTTTCCCGGTGAGGCTGGCGCCGCGATAATCGGCGATGAGCTGGACTTCGAGATCGCCGACCCGTGCGGGTATGGCAGTCGATTGGCGGACCTCGAAACCGTCGACCGTCCGGTCATTGGCCATCGCTTGGATGAGCTTGACGGCGCTGGTCTCGATCGGGGTCTGGCTTTCCCAATCCGCCGCCCGGTTCTTCGCAATGGCGGGGTTGGTGATGAAGACCTGGGTCGCCGGAATTTGCTCAACCCGGCACGCGACCTTGTAGACGAAGCCCTTCTTGGTGGTGGTGAAGAAGCTGATCGACCGTGCCGCGTAAGTTTCCGGCACCGACACATAGATGTCGCCGCGCACCGGCTCGTTGGTCACTGCAAAGTCGTTGTAGGGCGTCCCGGTCGAGATCTTCGAGACGCTGGCGAACTGGTCGTCGACCAATGCGAAGCGGGTCAGCTCTCGCGCTGAAACGCTGCACTCGATCGCCGCGCCATCGGCGCCCTGTTTGAACTGGTCGGCCGCATGGGCAGCCTCGGCTGCTACGGCGAGCAGCGCCGCCGCGCTCAGAAGTAGGACCCGTGCGTGGGCCGCTGATCGGTAAGCCATCACTGGGCCTCCTTGGATTTGTCCTGTGGGGGGAGCTGCGCAAACCCGGAGAGCGCGAGGCGCAGGCCGCGGTAAGTCCAGCTGAAACGGAAGTGGCGTTCGTCACTCGCAATCACCTGCGCGCCGACGAAAGTCTTGAGCGTGCCCGTCACATCCGAGGTCAGGCCCTTGGGATCGACCGTCATCGACCGGATCACGAATGCCTGGGTGACATCTGAGCCCCGCTGCTCTTCGACAATCCGCACGAGCTCAGCTTTCAGCCGTCCGTAACTTGCGGGGTCCGCCAGCTTCAGGATCTCGTTCATCCAGTAATCGAGGCCTTCCGGACTGCGATTGAGAAGAACAAGGGCCGCATCGCGGGTGACGAGCTCGAGATAATCGGCCTCGACCCCGGCACTGCTCACGGTGAGCTGTTTGGGAACGGTCGGAACCAGCACCACTTCGCGGTCGCGGGTGGCGGCAAGGCTCCCGGCGACGACCAATGCAAGGCCAAGGCCCGCGCTGGTGAGCGCAAAGAGGTTCCGCTGGCGCAGCAGCGATTGCTGACGTTCGTGGGATATGTCTGAATACATGGAAGTGCCCCTCAACCGGCGAGTAGTCGGCAGTGGGAAGGCGGCGTTGCCTTGAGGCCCAGAAATCCTGCAGGCAGATACCAGTATGCGGCGTGGGCTACCCAGGAGCTGGCGCGTCCTGCTTTTGCCTTTCGCAATGCGAACCAGGCGCCGAAGGCGACTATGATGCCGATAAAGATATGCTGGGTGAGGATCCCCCAGGTGAAGGGGGCCAGCATTCCCGCGAACTCGTCGATGGTCCAGAAGCCGATAAGCTCCGGGTCATCGAGACGCCGCGGAATGATGTAAGGGTCTGCCATGGCGACGCCGCCTTCCCTTGCCGCGCTCAGATGACCGCGGTCACAACCGAGGTGACGATCGGAACCCCCGTACCGACACCGATGCCGACGCCCACCGGAACAGCGACCTGGCCGAGCGAAAAGCGCCCGGATGCCAGACCGATCAGGCCGCCAGCGAGGCTGAGAACCGTGATGATCTTGCCGCCCGAACCTTCCAAAAAGTCGGTGAACTTGGTGAGGGCAGGGGTGAAGGTCGTGTCAGCGCCGGCATAGGCGGCGCTCGCCGCAAGCGCTGCGACTGCGACCGGGATGGCAATGTTGATGGCACTGCCAAGTTTCTTTGGGCCGAGACCCTTGACGCTGGCGCGCCGGGGGAGGGTGAGAGACTGCATGTGAAGCTCCGGTTGGAGGGGTGGTCACAGCGTTCTTGCGTTCGCTGTGTGTTCCACATGCATCTAGGAAATGTTCGTAGGAAAGTGTTTAGCGGCAGTCCCGCCTGAAGGTGGAAGGATGCGGACGCATCTTTTCCAATCCAGCGCATAAGATCGACGATAAGGACGCTAATTCAGTTTGTTTGTGTCGGTGACAACCGTCACGGCAGCCGGGATTTGGCGACGACTCGGATAGAGGAACTGATTCGCCTCTAAACGAGATGTTCCATATATGTTCTTTTCATTTTCCTACATGGGATGCTTCGCGATATGCCTGCGATTCGCACCAGTGCAGGAGCAAGGAGACAACCATGCACCATCCAACCGCCGTCGCCAGATCGGCCAATCAAAGTCTGGCTCGCGTGCTTGCCCATGCGATCGATGCCGCTGGCAAACCCCGCCACAGGATTGCCAATGAATGCGGAATGCACCGGGAGACCCTGCTTCGCGTTGTGCGCGGTGAGCGGCCTATCGGGCTCGATGAAGCAGCACTCGTGCTCGCCGCCTGTGGAGCGCACCCCCGCGCGACCATGATCCTTGCTCTTGCCGGGCAGGAAGAGCTCGCTTGCGAGTGGATGCATAGCGAGATGGGCGAATTTCTCGAAGAGTTCTTCACCAGCCTTCCCGTCCATCTGCAGCGGACCCTGGGGCGTCGGATCGAGGATCTGCGGCCTCGGTGGGCCAACGGCACCTCACAGCTCGTGGCACGAATGCTTGCCAAGCACATCGATGATTTTGTGGGCCGAGACATCACGATGACACTGTCACGCTAGCCTGAGAGTTCGGAGGGGACCGAACCCAAGCAAATGAGATCAACAATGCCGCATGCAACACAAAATGAAATGCATACGCCTCTACCAACCGTAGCAGTTCCGCCTGCGCGGCTCTTGCGCCTGCCGGAAGTGATCGCCCGCGTCGGACTGCGCCGCTCCGCCATATACCAGCGTATGAACGAGGGTCGGTTCCCGAGATCGCGATCGCTGGGGCCTAAATGCGCAGTTTGGGTTGAGGCTGAGATTGACGAGTGGATCAGGGCCGTGTCCAAACTTTAAGCGATTTCGATCAATCAGGCCAAAAGGTTGGCTAGGCAGGATTCAACGACGTCCCGTTGTTGTCTGACAGGGAACGCACTTATGGCTTCGTCGCGGCTAAACCAGCGCGCTTCAGCAATTTCTTCAGCCTGCAGGGCAAGCGGTGCATCACTGGGGAAGCTTACCACCAACATCGCAGCCTCCTCGCCGTCAAGATCGAGCTCTCGTGACGTGGTAAGGTGGACGCTTCACTGTCGTGCTGTACGAAGAGGGCGAACACATGGATGCACCCGACCGATGCTAATCGACACTCAAAAACCTGTTGCACCGCGGGGGCCGTCCACCCCATCACGTCACACCTCGTTAAGGTCTTCGACTAACCCGATGAATCCCAGTGTTGGAATCTTCTTCTCAAAGCAAGCGCGGTGAGGCCGGCAACGACCAGCAGTATGGCAATCACCAACTCGACGCGATGGAGCTTGCCAAGCGTGGCTTCCATAGTTGCGCTGAATGTGAACCCAATCCCAATAAAGCACGCTGCCCAGGCAAACGCGCTGAGCAAGTTGAGCAAAAAGAAAGTTCGCGCCGAAACACTAGACGCACCGAGTGCGATGGGACTTGCGATCCTGATTCCGTAGATGAATCGGAATGCAACTATGAAGCCTGTCGGATAGCGTTCTATCCAATCGCGCGCGCGTTTGACTGGAGCCCTGCCGAGCAGCTTCGCAATCCGCGGACGCTCCCGGTGACGACGACCCAACCAGAACAGGTACTGGTCGGCGACGAATGAGCCGAGTGCCGCTGCAAGAATTGCGTAGATCGGTGATACCAGTCCGCGGTGTGCAACAACCCCACCGATGACCACAGCAGTTTCACCTTCAATCCCCGCTCCCAAGAAAATTGCGAGCAAGCCATATCTAGCAAACAGGGATTCGAGCGTCGTCATCGCTGGTTCTCTGGCAAAAAAGCGATTCAGACGCTAGACACTACCTATTATGGATTGGCCAAGTCTCGCAGTAGCTTACTTTCTCGTTGATTGGATCGTTCGTATCGCTTTCCTAGTCCTGATTCCGACACAGACACGGCCCGAAAATGCCCGCAGCTGGATTTTGCTCGCCCTATTCTTACCGATACCGGCTGCCATAGCATTCGGATTGATCGGCAGAACTAAGATCCCGCAATGGCGCCAAGTCCGATACGATGCCTTTGACGAGATCGAAGCGGGTGAGGGCGATACTTCGGAGAATGTCGATGACCAAACTTCCCAACTCGTTCGCGAACTTGGTGGCTACGGGCGATCAACTGCGAGTCATGTGCAATGTATTGATGACTACGAGTCATTTATAGACATTTTAGTTGACAATATCGATCGATCTTGTCGCATCGTGATGTTGCAAACCTACATATTCTCTGACGACCCCACCGGTGAAAGGATATTAGCGGCGCTTGCCCGAGCTTCAGCGCGGGGCGTAGCTTGTTACGTCCTGTTCGATGCGCTTGGAAGTCATCGATGGGCTAATCATGTCTCACGCCAACTTCTTGAGGCAGGCGTCAGCTTGCAGATCGCGGCAGCTTTTCGGTGGTCGATCCGGCGATGGCTGCGCGTCGATCTTAGGATCCATCGCAAGATCTATATTTGCGATTCGACAGGCTACCTCGGGTCGCAGAATTTGGTTGCGCGCGATTTCAGGCCCGGAGTAGTCAATGATGAACTGATGCTTGAAGTCCGGTGACCTGCTCCCCAGAATTCATGCCATTGGTAAGTTAGCTCGTCAGATGGAGACGAGCGATGCGGCGAAGCCGATTTACCGAGGATCAGATCATTGGGGTGCTGCGGGAGCATGAGGCTGGCGTGAAGACGCCGGACCTTTGCCGAAAGCACGGGATCAGCGATGCGACCTTCTACAACTGGAAGTCGAAGTACGGCGGGCTGACGGTGTCCGACGCTGCGCGGTTGCGAGCGCTCGAGGATGAGAACCGACGGCTGAAGAAGCTGCTGGCGGAGTCGATGCTCGACGTGTCGGCGCTGAAGGATCTGCTGGGAAAAAACTGACCCGGTCTGCGGAGCGCTACGCTGCGGTGGAGAAGCTGATGGCCGATCACGGCTTCTCCGAGCGTCGCGCCTGCAGGCTGGTCGGGGTCAACCGGTCGGCATGGCAATATGAGCCGCTTCGCGGGCAGGACGATGTTGTCCGCGTTCGGATGCGTGAGATCGCGAACGAGCGCCGTCGGTTCGGCTATCGGCGACTGGCGATCCTGCTCAAGCGTGAGGGGAAAGGCATGAACCTGAAGAAGGTCTATCGGCTGTATCGCGAGGAACGGCTGACGGTGCGCAAGCGTGGCGGCCGGAAGCGCGCGCTGGGAACGCGAGCGCCGATGGCGATCCCGCAAGAACCCAACCAGCGCTGGTCGCTCGACTTCGTATCGGACTCGTTGGCCTGCGGCCGGCGGTTCCGCATGCTCAATGTGATCGACGATTACAGCCGGGAGTGCCTGGCCTGCATCATCGATACCTCGCTGTCCGGTCGGCGGGTCGTTCGCGAGTTGAGCGCCATCGCCGAACGTCGCGGGCTGCCATGCATAGTGGTCAGCGACAACGGGACCGAGCTGACCAGTCACGCGGTGCTGGCGTGGTGCCAGGACACCGGGGTCGAGTGGCATTACATCGCGCCGGGCAAGCCGCAGCAAAACGGCTTTGTGGAATCGTTCAATGGTCGCTTGCGCGACGAGTGCTTGAACGAGCACCTGTTCCCATCGCTGGCTGTAGCGAGACGGATCATCGAGGCATGGCGGACGGACTACAATACCGTGCGTCCGCATAGCAGTCTTGGCGGGTTGGCACCCGCCGAGTTTACGAACCGCCCCCGCCAAGGGCATATGGACACCGAAGCTAAGTTATCAACGGCCTGAAAATGGGGAGCAGGTCACCGGGGACCGATCGTTAATGATCTGGCACGGCAATTCCGACGCGATTGGTTCGTCGAGTCCGCCAAATGGCTGCCTCCGATCGAACAGAGCAAGCTGGGTGCCATTCCAGCACAACTGATGCCGTCAGGTCCGGAATATGCCGATGGCGCATTCGAATTGCTTCTTGTCGATCTCATCCATCGAGCGCGAAAGAGAGTTGCGATTACGACGCCCTATTTCATTCCCGAACAATCACTTCTCGATGCGATCCGGATAGCATGTCTCAGGGGAATTCGAATCGAGTTATTTTTATCGGACGTTGTCGACCAGGTACTTGTCAGGCTTGCGCAGCGCTCATATTACACAGAATTGTTGACTGCAGGGGTCAAGGTTCAAGTCTATGGCCGCCATTTGCTTCACGCCAAACATGTCATTGTAGACGATGACGTCGCTTATGTTGGTTCGAGCAATGTCGATATACGGTCGTTCAGACTTAATGGTGAGGTCGGCACCGTCTTCCAGAACGCGCAGGTCGTGGCGATGCTAGAGAAGCGGCTGCAAGTCTATCGGTCGCAGAGCCGGTCATTGAACGCAGGGGATTGGAGCCGCAGAAGCCCGTTTCGGCGAGCAATCGAAAATCTTGCTCGGTTACTTGGCCCCTTGCTGTAGCGCGTCATGCTTGCCGATTAATTGCTCGCTCGAGAAGCCATCCCCCGAGTTCCCCAAGACCAATAAACCCGATCAGCGCAATCGACTGCCAAACAGGATTATCCAGGGCAAAAAACAGCACGCCGCCCGGCACGATGCCCGCAAGGCTTACCCAAAACCGAGCCAGCCGGGCGTTCCATGCAGCGTTGCCATCTCTCTCGGTCATGCAGCGATTACCGTCCCCAGCACTTTGCCGATCCCGAAGGTGATAGAGGCAGCGACGACACCGATCGCAACCTGACGAAGCGCGGAAAACGTAAATCCCCGTTCGGTAAACAGCGATGTCGCTGCCCCGACTACGGCGAGTGCTGCAATGCTAAGCGCGACGCCAGCCGCGATGGCGGGTATGCCAGTCAAGAAAAAGAACGGGAGAACCGGGAAGATCGCGCCGCCAGCGAACAAGAGGAACGAGGTGCCGCCCGCGACGATAGCGGACCCGCCGAGCTCGTCAGGATCTATACCCAATTCTTCGCGTGCCAGCGTATCGAGCGCAGTGGCGTGATCGGCCATAAGTTGCTGGGCAAGTGCGTTTGCCTGGTCGGCGGGCAATCCCTTGGCCTCATAAATCAGGGCGAGTTCCGCAGCTTCATCCGCCGGATTTGCCTCCAGTTCGGCCTTCTCGGTCGCGATCTGGCGGGCATATAGCTCGCGCGAGCTGGTGACGGACAGCCATTCGCCAAGCGCCATCGAGCAAGCGCCTGCGATCAGGCCCGCGAGACCCGTGATCAGGATCGTCCGATTGTCGGTTGCGGCCCCCGCCACGCCCATCACCAGACTGAGGTTGGACAGGAGGCCGTCATTGGCACCAAGCACCGCTGCACGGAGGGCATTTCCGCCCGATCCCCGATGACGCCCTTCGAGTTTGGCAATCGCCGGGCCTGACAGCCCGGCGGCAGGGTCCGCAATCTGCGTCATCAGTCGCGCGTGCGATCGTTCGTCCTCCGCCATCCCGGCCGCCACGGCGTCCGGCTGCTGGTCGTACTTTGCGCTGTCGCGGGTTTCCAGCCGGGCAACGGCGGGGGCCATGACCGATGGCCCGAGCCGCCTGGCCAGCCAGATCATCAGCCGGGTTCGCGCGGATGGACCCATCCCCGCCAAGTCCACGCCACTGCGCGCAAGGCTGCGCCGCCAATATTCGGCGTGGGCATCTTCGATGCTCGCCAGTTTAGCGTATAGCTCGGCTAACTTGGGATCGCCCTCGGCTTCGCTCAAGGCCCGGTAGAGCGCACCGCCATCGATTTCGTCTCGCAGATTGGCGAGCTTGCGTGCATCCTCTTCGGTCGGCTGGCGGGATCGTCGGCCCATTATCGATCTTCCGCGATCGGATGCGAGTGCTGGACGAGCGCAAACAGGAACGAACCTGACCAGGCGAGCAACAGGATGCCGTTCAACGGGCCGATGCTCGCAATCAGACGCATTTCGCCAAGCGGGAAGATGTCGCCATAACCGAGCGACGAATAGGTTTCCGCTGCGTAATAGAAGTAATCGAGCGCGTGCAGCGCCCTTCGTCCGCCGAATGTTCCGATCCCCAAGGGACCTGCCGCTGCCCAATAGGCAATAGCGTAAGCGCCAATCTCGACGATATGCACGACCACCAGCAAAAACAGGGTCGCAGGGACCGACCGGCGATCAGCCCTTCGCCGGCCAGCGCGTGCAGCCAGCCAGTGCAATGCCTCATAATGAAAGGACGTGGTGACAACCAACAGGAAGCTGCACAAAGTTAATGCAACTGCGAAATGCGTCCAATTCGTAGCAGCTTGAGTCATTCTCTATCCCGCTGGGCGATCACAGCTGTATTGTTAAAATACCGCCCCATATTATGTTCTCCCGCTTCCGCCAGACGCGATCTGATGCAGCACTGCTCCTTCCTTTAACGCCACCACCGACCCTTCGGGCAATGCTGTCCAGTTTCTGTTGTCGAGAGGCACGCTGGCCAGAAGAGTGGTGGGCGATTCGATTGTCTCAATGTTGGCTCCGGCGACCCGCCAGTGAAAGGGCATTTCTGCTTCATCTGCTTGCCACAGCCACAATCCCGGTGCGACCTTCCCGTCGGAGCCTGTGTGCCTGCGGTGCGCATGGCCGACCAGCACGTCACCGTCGGAATAGAGAAAGTTCGCTACGCCAAAGCAGCGCAATTCCGTCGCGAATGCGGCGATCGCTTCCACTCTCTGCTCAAGCGGAATAAGTCGGCCCTTATTGGTTATCCGACCAAGCAAACGAAGAAATACATGTTCTGAGTCAGTGGTGCCAAGCATTTGCGCGCAAATATCGCCCTTATCCTGCGCCACAAAAACGTCAAGGTTCCCGTTGTGAGCAAAGTAAACACTCTGCCCGCCGACCACCCGGCAAAACGGGTGGGTGTTCTCAAGCGCGGGCTCGCCCGTCGACGCCCAACGGATGTGAGCGATCGCATAGCGGGTAGGAAAGCGCATTTGCTCGACAAGCCGGGCAAGAGGACTCTCGGACGCAGGCGCAGCTTCCTTGAGCACAAAAGCTTCACGGCGATTGTACAGCGCAATTCCCCAGCCATCCTTGTTGGCCTGATCGAGACCGCCATGCGCAGCAAACTCATGCAGAGAATAGCCCAGACATTGCGCCCGGCCGCTGGACATCGCGAAGAGCTCACACATTGTCACCTCACAGTTGGATAGTTGGAGGGGGCGAGGAGATCGTTCGGCTCGATAGTTTGATGCGATCGGCCAAGCCGCACCCCGGCCGAGGACGTCGCAATGCCACTCGCTGTTTCATGCCCGAGACGTTCTTGCGAAGCTGTCAGTCCGGGCCATGTCCCACCAAGCGGCAAGCCGTGGATCGCGGCAGCCTTCAAGGAATTCTCCCGGTTCCACGAAGGCATAGACTTCGTCGATCGATCGCATTTCGACCGCGCTGATCCGCATTCGCAAGGTGTCGGGCGTGAACGCATCCGGACTTTTCAAACCGGCCGCGACGACCATATCGTGCAGCGCGTCCAGTGTTGCGCGCTGGAACCGGGCGACCCTTTCCGCCTTTTCCGGAACGACCAGTCCGCGCTGGCGAGCGGGCGATTGGGTGGCGACACCTGTTGGGCATGCGTCCGTGTGACAAAGCATTGACTGCACGCACCCGAGGGAGAACATGAAGGCGCGCGCGGCGTTACTCCAGTCAGCGCCCAGAGCCGCATTCATCGCGATCGAAGCGCCTGAGTGCACCTTGCCTGATGCCGCCAATTTGATCTTGCCCTTCAGATTGGTGCCGACAAGGGCATTGCGAGCCAGAATAAGTCCTTCTCTGAGCGGCATGCCAACTCGATCCGACAGTTCGGTTGGCGCGGCGCCGGTACCGCCTTCCGCCCCGTCGATAACGATAAAATCAACGTAGATCTCGGTTTCAATCATGGCCTTGACGATGGCAAAAAGCTCATGGGGATAGCCGACGCACAGCTTGAGGCCGACTGGCTTGCCATCTGACAGCTCTCGCATCTTCGCAGCGAACTCGACAAGTTCGCGAGGGGTCGAAAATGCCGAATGATAGGCCGGGGAAAGGCAATCCTGTCCAACCGGAACATCGCGCGTCGCGGCGATCTCCGCAGTCACTTTAGCGCCAGGCAGAAGGCCGCCATGCCCAGGCTTCGCGCCTTGACTCAGCTTGATCTCCGTCATCACTACGGCGTCGTGAGCGGCGCGATCCCGGAAGTGGGCAGGATCGAATTTTCCTGACTTGTCCCGGCATCCAAAATAGCCAGAGCCGATTTCCCAGACAACGTCGCCCCCATGCTTCAGGTGATAGGGGGACAGTCCCCCTTCACCCGTGTCGTGATAGAAGCCGCCAAGTTTGGCCCCCAGATTCAAGGCTTCGATGGCGTTCGCGCCGAGTGCGCCGAAGCTCATCGCCGAGATGTTGAGCCGTGCCGCCTGGTAGGGACGTGAGCACTGCTCGGTGCCAACGGCCACTCGCGTGTCTCTGGGCGCACTTTGCGAGGGGGCGATGGAATGGGCGAGCCACTCGTATTCGTCGGAATAAACATCGAGCTCGGTGCCAAAGGGATGGGTCGCGACATCTCCCTTAGCCCGGGCATAGACCAATGCGCGTTCTTCGCGGGAGAATGGCCGGCCGTCGAGATCGCTTTCGACAATGTAGGACCGAAGGAAAGGCCGCAGCCATTCGAAGAACCAGCGGAATCGGGCCAGAACAGGATAATTGCGGCGTAAGGAGTGACGGGTTTGGGCAAGGTCGATGCAAGCGATGAGCAGTAGCGGCAAGGTCACGACCAATAGCCACAAGGCGCGGTAGTGGCTAAGGCCGACAATCACCGCGAGGACTGTGCCTGCGAGGGCTGCAGCGAACAGTACGTTGCGCGACAGCGCTTGATCGCGCAGCAGCGCGTCGACGAGCGCGTGTCGGCTCATGACAACAAGTTCCGGATGATGCCGGCGACATCGCGCCCACGGCCGCTCAGGAGGGCTTTGGCCGAGTAGAGCGCCATGCCTGCAACTTGCCCGGGTTTGACCTTGGGCGGCAGTACCAGTTCGAATCTGTCGGTCACGACATCGAGAAGCGCGGGGCCAGGTTCCGCGAGCCAGGCCATGACTGCGGCATTGAGCTCCTCGGCCTGCTCGACCCGCCAACTGCGAAATCCGATGGCTTCCGCCACGCGCGCGAAGTCCGGGTTCACGAGATCGGTATAGCTATCGAGCAATCCTTCGACCTTCTGTTCAATCTCGACGAAATCGAGCGCGCCGTTATTGAACACGGCGACTTTGATCGGCAGTTTCTCCTGCACCGCGGTCAGCAGATCGCCAAGCATCATTGCCAGCCCGCCGTCGCCGGAAAGCGCGATCGCCTGGCGTTCGGGGAAAGCCGCCTTGGCGCCCAGCGCTTGTGGCATCGCAGCGGCCATCGTGCCGTGGCTGAGGCTCATGACAGTCCGATTGTGCCCGGTTGAGGCGATATGTCGCAGGCACCAGACCATCGGCGAGCCACCGTCGGCGGAAAAGATTGCGTCCGGGTCTGCGTGGCGCGAGATTGTCTCAGCCAGATATTGCGGATGGATCGCACCGCTCTTCCCGACGGTGGCGTGCCTGGCCTCCTCCGCTTCGGCCTTGCGGCGATGGTCGAGGCATTCGGTGAGGAAGGCATCATCGTCACGCTGAACGATTCGGGGCAACAGGGCATCGAGCGTTGCGCCGATATCGCCGATGACGCCAATATCGACAGGATGGCGGCGTCCCAGATGCGTGCCGTCGATATCGATCTGGAGGATGGTCGCTTTCTCCGGATAGAACTGCCGCCAAGCGAAATCGCAGCCTAGCAGCAGCAATACGTCGCATGACATCAGCGCGTGATAGCCCGACTCGCTGCCGAAGATGCCGGTCATCCCGACGTCATAGGGATTGTCGTGCTCGAGAAAGTCTTTCGCGCGCGACGTGCGGGCGACAGGTGCCTTGAGCCGGGTCGCCAGCGCCATGACCCTGTCGTGGGCGAGCTCGCAACCCGATCCGCCGTAGATGGCGATGCGCTTGCCTTCGTTGATTGCGCAGGCAAGGCGATCGAGTTCGAAATCGGATGGCACCACGACCGGATGCGGCTGGTGGACAACGAAGGGCGGCTCATCGGGCGCTTTGGCGCTCGACACGTCGGACGGTACGATCAGCACGGCGACGCCTCGGCGCGACAATGCTGCCTGTGCTGCCATCGCTGTCATCCGTTGCGCCTGTGCGGGGGTCCGTATCTCTTCGCAGAAGACACTGCACGATCCGTAGATCGCCTTGAAATCGACTTCTTGCGGAAAATCAAAGCCAAGCTCATCGCGGGCGATCTGGCTGGCGATGAGAATCACGGGCGCGCGATTACGGTGTGCTTCAAAAAGTCCGTTGATGAAATGCAGGCTCCCCGGTCCGCAAGAACCGGCGCAGGCCGCAAGTTTGCCGGTGAGCATAGCGTCGGCTCCGGCGGCGAATCCCGCTGCCTCTTCATGACGGACATGAACCCAGCGGATACCGCTGGTGCGAATGGCATCGGTCACATGGTTCAGAGTGTCACCGGGAATGCCGTAGCACCGGCGCACACCGGCAGCTTCGAGGGTTTCAATAATCACCCTAGCCACCGTCGTCATGCCCACTTTACCTCCCAGTCGAAAGTCTGAAATTCCAGGGCAACCTGAATGCCGAATGGGTCCTCAGCGGCGCTTGCCGCACCCCCAATAAACTCCGATGTTCGCGATAAGGAACGATCATGAATCATGGCAGTGGCGCAGGGATGCTGTTCATGGGTGAACTGTCCGTCGTCAGAACATTTGGCACAACTCGTGGCGTAGATCAGCGGAGTGTGGGCCTCGTCTCGGATTGATGTTTA
>Ga0102832_1000817_pt1 | contig 33825 bp, 34 predicted proteins | sample EBPBio282013_DNA_FD_88942 | JGI IMG/M metagenome (GOLD analysis project Ga0102832, IMG submission 88942) | Wastewater treatment Type I Accumulibacter community from EBPR Bioreactor in Madison, WI, USA - Reactor 2_5/28/2013_ DNA (Illumina Assembly) | ecosystem: Engineered > Bioreactor > EBPR >... | reverse complement strand
GGCATGAACTTCTTCATGGAGGTCGCCAAGCTGCGCGCCGCGCGCTTCCTGTGGGCCGAGCTGGTCAAGCCGTTCGACCCGAAGAAGGCCGACTCGCTGTCGCTGCGCACCCACTGCCAGACCTCGGGCGTGTCGCTGACCGAGAAGGACCCCTACAACAACATCATCCGCACCGCCTACGAGGCGATGGCGGCGGTGCTGGGCGGCACCCAGTCGCTGCACACCAACTCGTTCGACGAGGCGATCGCCCTGCCGACGCCGACCTCGGCGCGCATCGCGCGCAACACCCAGCTGATCCTGCAGCACGAGACCGGCGTGACCAAGGTCATCGACCCGCTGGCCGGCAGCTACTACGTCGAGTCGCTGACCTCCAGCCTGATCACCGAGGCGCGCAAGCTGATCGCCGAGGTCGAGGCGCTGGGCGGCATGACCAAGGCGGTCGAGGCCGGCATGCCGAAGATGCGCATCGAGGAGGCCGCGGCGCGGCGCCAGGCGCGGATCGACCGCGGCGAGGAGGTCGTGGTCGGCGTCAACAAGTTCCAGCTCAAGGAAGAGCCGGCGATCGAGATCCTCGAGGTCGACAACGCGCAGGTGCGCGACGCCCAGCTCGGGCGGCTGGCCAAGATCCGCGCCACGCGCGACGAGGCCAAGTGCGTCGCCGCGCTGAAGGCGCTGGGCGACGCGGCGCGCAACGGCACCGGCAACCTGCTCACCCTGTCGGTCGAGGCGACCCGCGCCCGCGCCACGGTGGGCGAGATCTCGTCGGCGCTCGAGGGCGTCTACGGCCGCTACCAGGCCACCATCCGGTCGATCTCCGGCGTCTATGCCGGCGAGTGGGAAGGCGACGCCGGGCTCGAGCGGATTCGCGGCGACATCGCCGCCTTCGCCGAGGAGGAGGGCCGCCGGCCGCGCCTCATGGTCGTGAAGATGGGCCAGGACGGTCACGACCGCGGCGCCAAGGTGATCGCCACGGCGTTCGCCGACCTCGGCTTCGACGTCGACATCGGGCCGCTGTTCCAGACCCCGGCCGAGGCGGCGCGCGCCGCCATCGAGAACGACGTGCACGTGATCGGCGTGTCGAGCCAGGCGGCCGGCCACAAGACGCTGGTGCCGGAACTGATCGGCGAGCTGGCCAAGCAGGGCGGCTCGGAAGTGCTGGTCGTGGTCGGCGGCGTCATCCCCGCCCAGGACTACGACTTCCTGAAGAAGGCGGGCGTCGCGGCGATCTACGGCCCGGGCACCAACATCCCGGCCGCCGCCGCCGAGATCCTCGAGATCCTGCGCGGTCGCAACCAGAAGCGCGCGGCCTGATAAGCAAAGGTCCCTCGCTGCGCTCGGGATGACACGGAAAGGCCCGTCATCCCGAGCGCAGCGAAGGACCCTTCAGCGCCGCATCGCCTGCGATTCCGCCGACGTCAGCGGGCGCTCGCGGAAGAACAGCAGCTTGCCGCGGATCGTGCCGAAGCCGGTGCTGGCCTCGAGCTTGCCGGGATAGCGGATCGGCGTGCTGTCGAGGTGGGCGAGCCAGATCCGGATCGGGCGCTCGCGCTCGGTCTCGGCTTCCTTGGCCGCCTCGGCGAACTCGCCGGACACCCGCTTGGTGTAGAGGTCGCAGACCAGCACGTCGCCGATCGCGCCCGGGATGCCGCTCTTGGCGGCCGACTCGACGCCGACCTTGCGGATGATGATGTCGACGCGCCGCTTGCCGTCGTTGGACGGCACGGTGCGGTCGCACGCCTGGTCGCCCGCGAAGCCGACGCTGAGGCCCGCCGACAGCGGGTCGAGCGACCCGGTGCGGTCGCTGTCGGGGATCGCCTGCGTCGGCGCCGGCTTCCATTCCGGCGTATGGGTCTCGCTCACGCTACCGCCCGGCCCGTACTGGGCCAGCCAGGTCCGGGTCTTGTCGCCGACCAGGACCGACAGCGAGCCGGCGGCGGGCTGCGCGCCCTGCGGTCCGAAGCCGCCCCACGCCCGGTTGCGGCCGATGTAGTTCATGGTGATGGCCTTGAGCACGCCCTCCTTGAAGGCCGTGCTCTCGACATCGTAGCGCGCGCCGTCGAACCGGGCGGTGACGTCGAGCCGGAACCCGGCGAATCCGGCGAAGGTGATCTCGTAACCGAGCTCGACCTGCCGGGCATCCTGGGCGGCCGCCAGGCCGGGGACCGCGAAGAACGCGGCCAACAGCATGAACGCCCTACGAAATCTCATGAATCCCTTCCTGACCGGGGCTTACGCCGCCGGTCCCGGCACGATAGAAGGCCCACGCATCCCCCGCCATCCCCAGATGGCGCGTCAAAAAAGGCTATTTTTGCACATGTCGCCTCCCGCCAAGGCCGGTGTTCCGAAACTGGGATGGGCTCGCAGTATGGCTGTACTGCGGGTCGTCGGCCGCCACCTGTGGCCGAACGACGCCGGCCTGCGCTGGCGGGTCGTGGTGGCAATGGTCCTTCTGGTGGCCGCCAAGGTCACCAACGTCTACGTCCCGGTGCTCTACAAGCATGCGGTCGACGCGCTGGGCGAACCGACCGCGCAGGCGGTCGCCGTGCCGGTCGTCCTGATCCTGGCCTACGGCGTCGCCCGCATCGTCGCCCAGGCCTTCGGCGAACTGCGCGACGCGCTGTTCGCGCCGGTGTCGCAGCGCGCCATCCGCAACATCGCCCTGGAGGTCTTCCGCCACCTGCACGCCCTGTCGCTGCGCTTCCACCTCGAGCGCCAGACCGGCGGGCTCAGCCGGGTGATCGAGCGCGGCACCAGCGGCATGGAATTCCTGATCCGCTTCACGACCTTCAACATCGTGCCGACGCTGTTCGAGATCATCCTGGTCGGGGCGGTGCTGTGGACGATGTACGACTGGCGCTTCTCGGCGGTCACGCTGCTGGCCGTCGCGATCTACGTCGTGTTCTCGATCGCCCTGTCGGAGTGGCGTATCAAGTTCGTGCGCTCGATGAACGATGCCGACACCGAGGCCAACGCGCGGGCGATCGACAGCCTGCTGAACTACGAGACGGTGAAGTACTTCGGCAACGAGGCGCACGAGGCGCGGCGCTTCGACGTCGGCCGCCGCCGCTACGAGCAGGCGGCGATCCGCTCCAGCCGCACCCTGTCGATGCTGAACGTCGGCCAGGGCGCGATCATCTCGGTCGGCCTGGTGGCGGTGATGGTGATGGCCGGCTACGGCGTGCGTGCCGGCACCATGACGCTGGGCGACTTCGTGGCGGTCAACGCCTTCCTGATCCAGCTCTACCAGCCGCTCAACATGCTGGGCTTCGCCTACCGCGAGATCCGCAACGCGCTCGTCAACATGGAGAACATGTTCGGCCTGATGAACGTCGCGCCCGAGATCGCCGACCGGCCGGACGCGCCGGCCCTGGCGGTGGGCGGGGCGGAGATCGTGTTCGACCACGTCGACTTCCACTACGAGAAGAGCCGACCGATCCTGCACGACGTGAGCTTCCGCGTGGCGCCGGGCGACACGGTGGCGATCGTCGGCTCTAGCGGCGCCGGCAAGTCGACGGTGTCGCGCATCCTGTACCGCTTCTACGACGTCGCGGCGGGCAGCGTGCGGATCGACGGCCAGGACATCCGCTCGGTCAGCCAGGACAGCCTGCGCCGGGCGATCGGCGTGGTGCCGCAGGACACCGTGCTGTTCAACGACACGATCTACTACAACATCAGCTACGGCCGCCCCGATGCCGGCCGCGAGGAGGTCGAGCAGGCGGCCCGGCTGGCGCGCATCCACGACTTCATCATGGCCTTGCCCAAGGGCTACGACACGATGGTCGGCGAGCGCGGGCTGAAGCTGTCGGGCGGCGAGAAGCAGCGGGTGGCGATCGCCCGCACCATCCTCAAGAACCCGTCGATCCTGCTGTTCGACGAGGCGACCAGCGCGCTCGACACCCGCACCGAACAGGAGATCCAGCGTTCGCTGGAGGAGGTCAGCCGCGGCCGCACCACCCTGGTGATCGCCCATCGCCTGTCGACCATCATCCACGCCGACGAGATCGTCGTGCTCGACCGCGGCCGCGTCGCCGAGCGCGGCCGTCACGGCGAACTGCTGGCGAAGGGCGGGCTGTACGCCGACATGTGGCAACGCCAGCAGGAAGCCGCCGCCGAGGCCGAGCGCCGCGTCGAGGAAGCACAGCAGGAGCAGGCGTCGCTCCGCGCCGAGGGTCACCTGCGTGTCGCCGACTGACATTCCCGGCGCCGGGGGCAATCCCTGGCGCGCCCTGCTGCCGGTGTTCGCCGCGACCGGCGCGATCGGGCTGCAGGCCGGCGTGGCCCTGCCGCTGGTGCCGCTGGCGCTGGAGAAGCGCGGCGTCGACAAGCTCACCATCGGCGTCGTCGCGGCGGCCTGGGCGGTCGGCATGCTGCTCACCGCGCCGTTCATCCCGCGGCTGGCGGCGCGGCTGGGCGCCGTGCCGTTCATCATCGGCGCGGTCGTCGCCGGCTCGGCGCTCACCGTCGCCTATACCCTGACCGACAGCCTCGCGGCGTGGTTCGTCATCACGCTGCTGCACGGCGCGATGGGCGGCGTGCCGTGGGTGGTGAGCGAGATCTGGATGAACGTCGTGGTCGAGGAGAGCCGCCGCGGCCGGGTCATGGCGATCTACGCCATCCTGGTGGCGCTCGGGCTGGCGCTCGGCCCGATCGTGCTGCAGGTCGCCGGGGTCTACGGCCCGCGGCCCTTCCTCGTCTGCGCCGCGCTCGTCCTGCTGGTCGCGCTGCCGCTGCTGCCCTATTGGCGGACCGCGCCGCGGATCGAGCACGCCGAGGACAGCGGCTACCTCGCGGTCGTCGTGGGCGCGCCGCTCGCCATGCTGGCCGGCTTCTCGTGCGGGCTGGGCGAGCAGGTCGCCTTCAGCTTCCTGCCGGTCTACGCGGTCGGCGCCGGCGTCTCGCCCGAGACCGGGGCGCTGTGGCTGTCGGTGTTCGTGATCGGCAACGTCGCCCTGCAATGGCCGATCGGCTGGCTGGCCGACCACGCCGACCGGCGCGCCGTGCTGGCCGGCTGCACCCTGGCCAGCGCCGTCCTCGTCATCGTGCTGTCGCAGGTTCCGGCCCAGTCGCTGCTGGTGCTGGCGGTGATCGGACTGTGGGGCGGTCTGTCCTTCGCGATCTACCCGGTCGGGCTGGCGCTGCTCGGCCTCAGCTTCGGGGCGGGCGACATGGCCCGCGCCAACACCGCCTTCAGCATGCTCTACATCGCCGGCGGGCTGGTCGGGCGGCCGCTGGCCGGGGCGGCGATGGACGCGTTCGGCGATCCCGGGCTGGGCTGGACGCTGGCGGTGTTCTACGGCGCCGCCGGGGCGGTCGCCTTGCTGGCGTTCCACCGGGGCCGCTGATAAGTCTGGCCCGCCCATGAGCGCGTCCGTCCAACCTTCGCCCGGCCCCGTCGCCGCACAGGATCCGTTGCTCGCGCCGCTGCTGGCCGGCAACCGCCGCGCGCTGGCGCAGGCGATCACGCTGATCGAATCGACCCGGCCCGATCACCGCGAGCGCGCCGACGCGCTGTTGCAGGCGGTGCTGCCGCACACCGGCCGCTCGGTGCGGCTCGGCATCACCGGCGTGCCGGGCGTCGGCAAGTCGACCTTCATCGAGCGCTTCGGCCTGTCGCTGCTGGAGCGCGGCCGCTCGCTCGCCGTGCTGGCGATCGACCCGTCGTCGAAGCGCGGCGGCGGCTCGATCCTGGGCGACAAGACGCGCATGGAGGAACTGTCGCGCCGCACCGAGGCGTTCATCCGCCCGTCGCCGGCCGGCGCGACGCTGGGTGGCGTGGCACGGCGCACCCGCGAGACCATGCTGCTGGTCGAGGCCGCCGGCTTCGACACGGTGCTGGTCGAGACGGTCGGCGTCGGACAGTCCGAAACCGCGGTCTCCGACATGGTCGACATGTTCATCGTGCTGCTGCTGCCGGCCGGCGGCGACGACCTGCAGGGCATCAAGCGCGGCGTCATCGAGCTGGCCGACCTGATCGTGGTCAACAAGGCCGACGGCGACCTGCTGGCCACCGCGAAACGCTCGGCCGCCGACTACCAGCACGCGCTGCGCATGCTGCGCTCGCCGACCGCCGGCTGGACGCCCGAGGTCACCACCGCGTCGGCGCTGACCGGCGGGGGCGTGGCCGAGGTCTGGGACGTGATCGCGCGCTTCCGCGAGGCCGTGGGCGAGAAGGGCATCGCCCACCGCCGCGCCGAGCAGGCCCGTGCGTGGATGTGGAACGAGGTCGGCGAGACGTTGCTGGCGGACCTCAAGCGTCACCCGGGCGTGCGCCAGCTGGTCCCGGGGCTGGAGCGCGACGTGGAAGCCGGCAAGTCGACCCCCGCCGCCGCGGCGCGGCGCATGCTACAAGCCTTCCATGGCCGCTAAGTCCCTCGTTCGCCGTGCCCGCCGGGCTGCCGCCCGCCAGGAAGAGCCGTTCTGGAAGCGCAAGACGCTGGGCCAGATGACCCAGCAGGAATGGGAGTCGCTGTGCGACGGCTGCGGCATGTGCTGCGTCAACAAGCTGGAATACGAGGGGACGGGCGAACTGGCCCAGACCGACACCTGCTGCAAGCTGCTCGACCCCAAGACCGCGCGCTGCCGGGACTACAAGAACCGCAAGAAGATCGTGCCGGACTGTATCCAGCTGACCCCAAGGGTTGTGGCCAAGATGGACTGGCTGCCCAAGACCTGCGCCTACCGGCTGGTCCACTTCAAGCAGGACCTTCTCTGGTGGCACCCCCTGGTCTCGGGCGACCCGGAAACCGTGCACGCTGCGGGAATCTCGGCCCGCGGCCGGGTGATTCCCGAGGACCAGGTCGAGGACATCTCCGAGCGGGTGGTGGACTGGTTCGCCTGAGCCCGGGCGATTCCCCGAAATCCGCCCGTTCCCGGGTGTTGACGGAGGGGGCGGGGACCCCTAAAAAGCCGGCCTTCCCGCCGTTCGGCGGGATCGTTTTTTCAGCGGAAACCGCCATGCCTCGTCGTTGCGCCCTGTCGGGCAAGGCCGTCCAGTACGGCAACAATGTGAGCCACGCCAACAACAAGTCCCGGCGCCGGTTCATGGCCAACCTGCAGGTCGCCTCGGTCCTGTCCGACGCGCTCGGCCACAGCGTCCGCCTGCGCCTGACCCCGCGCGGCATCAAGACCATCGAGCACAATGGCGGCATCGACGCCTACCTGCTCGGCACCAACGACAGCAAGCTCAGCCCGGAGATGAAGGTGCTGAAGCGTCGCGTCGTGACGGCCAAGGCCAAGAAGGACGCCAAGGCGGCCGCGTAAGCGACCCCTTCGGCAGCGAACGAACAAAGGCCGCGCGAGCGGCCTTTTTCATGTCCGGGGGGCAGGCGGCCGCGTCACGGCGCCGTCAGCTCGAACAGCAGCAGCATGTTGCGCTGGAGCGGGTTGAAGTTGTCGTCCGACATCAGCCACAGCAGGGTCTCGCCGCGCGGCCCCCTGGTCGCCGCCAGGCCCTCGAGGTTGTCGACGGCGTAGGGCGAGGCCAGCCGCGCCAGCTCGACGCCGCGCACCGTGCCGCCGGTCGACAGCCGCGGCTCGACCAGCATCACCCGGCAGCGCACGCCGCGCACCATGTCGAAGGCCCGCTCGAGCACCGCGAAGGTGCCGTCGGGCAGCGGCGCCAGCGCGGTCGGCTTGAAGTCGGGGATCGTCTCGTAGGCGAACGAGCGCCAGTCGTAGCGGTCCGGGCCGGCCGGCGTGCCGATCCAGCCCATCACCGTGCCGGGCTGCACGCCGTACTCCTCGCTCAGCATGATCACCCGGCCGTCGGGCATCGCCGTCATCGCCTCGATGCCGCCGTTGGCCGGCTGCCGGCCGATCTCGGCCGGTCCCTCGATCGGCAACGGCGTCGCGGTCAGGCTGGGATAGCGCCACAGGCGGTGGCGCCGTTCGAAGGAGACCAGCCACGAGCCGTCGGGCAGGCGGGCCATCGCCTCGGCATCGGCCTCGGCCTTGCTCTCGATCGGCTTGCCGTCGAGGCCGCGCAGCTGGCCCATGCGGGCGCCCGACAGGCCGGCGAGGTTGGCCTCGCCGTCGTACTCGATGGTGGCGGTGAGCCACGCCCCCTCGTCGGAGATCGAGGTCAGCGAACGGCCGTCGGGCGAGACATGGAGGTCGGACCAGCCGCCGAAGCCGGGGCTGTTGGCCGTCATCATGATGCCGCCGCGCCACAGCAGCCGGCCGATGCGGCGGGCCGCCGGGTCGTCGATCTTGAACGGCTGCGACGAGCTCCTGATCTCGACCGCCTGCTCCTGGGCCACGGCCCGCGGGGTCGTGGCGGCGGTGCAGGCCGTCGCCAGCAGGCAGACGGCGAGGAGCGAACGCAGGACCGGGCGCAAGGCTGGCCGCGCGATCAGGCCGCGCGGCGGCCCGTCTTGGAGCCGGGACCGCCCGGCGCCTTGCCGCCGCCGCCGCCGCGACGGCGTCCGCCGCCCCGGCCGGCACCGCCGGCGCCGCCGTCTTCCTCGTCGAACAGCGAGGCCAGCTGCTCCATCATCGTGCCGCCCAGCTGGTCGGCGTCGACGATGGTCACCGCGCGGCGGTAGTAGCGCGTCACGTCGTGGCCGATGCCGATGGCTACCAGCTCGACCGGCGAGCGCGTCTCGATCCAGTCGATGACGTCGCGCAGGTGGCGCTCGAGGTAGTTGCCCGGGTTGACCGACAGCGTCGAATCGTCGACCGGCGCGCCGTCCGAGATGACCATCAGGATCTTGCGCTCTTCCGGCCGCGGCAGCAGGCGGTTGTGCGCCCACAGGAGTGCCTCGCCGTCGATGTTCTCCTTGAGGATACCCTCGCGGAGCATCAGGCCGAGGTTCTTGCGGGCCCGCCGCCACGGCGCGTCGGCCGGCTTGTAGATGATGTGACGCAGGTCGTTGAGGCGGCCCGGGTTGGCCGGCTTGCCGGCGGCCAGCCACTGCTCGCGGCTCTGGCCGCCCTTCCAGGCGCGCGTGGTGAAGCCCAGGATCTCGACCTTGACGCCGCACCGCTCGAGCGTGCGGGCGAGGATGTCGGCGCTCATCGCCGCCACCGTGATCGGCCGGCCGCGCATCGAGCCGGAGTTGTCGATCAGCAGCGAGACGACGGTGTCGCGGAAGTTGGTTTCCTTCTCCATCTTGAAGGAAAGCGCGTGCATCGGGTTGGCGACGACGCGGGCGAGGCGCGCGGCGTCGAGCATGCCTTCGTCGAGGTCGAAATCCCACGACCGGTTCTGCTGCGCCATCAGGCGGCGCTGCAGCCGGTTGGCCAGCTTGCCGATCACGCCCTGCAGGTGCGACAGCTGCTGGTCGAGGTGGTTGCGCAGGCGGCCGAGTTCCTCGGCGTCGCACAGCTGGTCGGCGTCGACGATCTCGTCGAACTTGAGCGAGTAGGCGTGGTACTGCTGGCCCAGCGGCTCGTTCGACAGCGCGCCCGGCGGCAGCCACGGGCGCTCGGCGCGGCCCGGCTCCTCCTCGTCGCCCGAGCCCATCTGCATCTCGGTCTGCGCCTGGTCGGCGACCGTCTCGGAAGCGTCTTCCTGCTCGGATGCGTCCTCGGTCTCCTCGCCCTGCGCGCCGTAGCCGTGGGTCTCGCTCGAATCGCTCTGGTCGTCGCCGGTCTCGTTCGACTGGCCGTCGGCGTTCTCCTGGTCCTGCGACTCCTGGTCGTCCTCGTCCTGCAGGTCGGCGGTCTCGTCGCCGAGCTTGAGGTCGCGGATCAGCTGGCGCGCGGCGCGGGCGAAGGCCTCCTGGTTGGCCAGCGACTCCTTCAGCTTTTGGAAGTCGCGGCCGGCCGCCGACTCGATGTCGGAGCGCCACATCTCGACCATCGCCTTGGCGGCGTCGGGCGGGGCGGCGCCCAGCAACTGCTCGCGGGCGATCAGGCCGATCACGTCGGCGATCGGCGCGTCGTCCTTGGACTTGATGCGGGCATGGCCGCGCTGCTCGGAGCGCTGGCGATAGAGCGCCGACAGGTTGTCGGCGACGCCGGACATCTTGCGGGCACCCAGCGCCTCGACGCGGACCTGCTCGACCGCCTCGAAGATCGCCCGCGCGGTCTCGCCGCGCGGCACGCGGCGGAGGTGGGTCTTGCGATCGTGGTGGCGCAGCTTCAGCGCCATCGAGTCGGCCTCGCCGCGCACCCGGCTGACGTCCTCGGTGGGGAGGTCGCGGGCCGGCACGGTGATGCGCGCCTCGCTGCCCAGCAGCGAGCCGCCGTCCGGCACGAAGGAGACGTTCACTTCCTTGCGCGACACCGCCCGCATGGTGGTGGCGGTGACGCGGCGGAATTCCTCGATCGGCGTGGTGTCCTTGGCCACGAGGCCCTCTTCCTACTGGCTACTAGTGCTTGGCGCCCTTGGCGCTACCGGCCGGCAGTTCCTTGCCGAAGCAGCGCTGGTAGTACTCGGCGAGCGTCGCGCGCTCGACCTCGTCGCACTTGTTGAGGAAGGTCAGGCGGAAGGCGAAGCCGACATCGCCGCCGAAGATCCGGGCGTTCTCGGCCCAGGTGATCACGGTACGCGGCGACATGACGGTCGAGATGTCGCCGGCGATGAAGCCGGCGCGGGTCAGGTCGGCGAGCGCCACCATGGCGGCGATGGTCTTGCGGCCCTCGTCGTTGTCGTAGGTCGGCGTCTTGGCGGCCACGATGTTCACTTCCTGGTCGTGCGGCAGGTAGTTCAGCGTGGTTACGATCGACCAGCGGTCCATCTGGCCCTGGTTGATCTGCTGGGTGCCGTGATACAGGCCGGTCGTGTCGCCGAGGCCGACCGTGTTGGCGGTCGAGAACAGGCGGAACGCCGGGTGAGGGCGGATGACCTTGTTCTGGTCGAGCAGGGTCAGCTTGCCCTCGACCTCGAGCACGCGCTGGATGACGAACATGACGTCGGCGCGGCCGGCGTCGTACTCGTCGAACACCAGCGCCGTCGGGTTCTGCAGCGCCCACGGCAGGATGCCCTCGCGGAACTCGGTGATCTGCTTGCCGTCGCGCAGGATGATGGCGTCCTTGCCGATCAGGTCGATACGGCTGATGTGGCTGTCGAGGTTGACGCGAATGCAGGGCCAGTTGAGGCGGGCGGCGACCTGCTCGATGTGGGTCGACTTGCCGGTGCCGTGATAGCCCTGGACCATGACGCGGCGGTTGTGCGCGAAGCCGGCCAGGATGGCCATCGTCGTGTCGTGGTCGAACAGGTAGGCGTCATCCACCTCGGGGACATGCTCGGTCGGCTGGCTGAACGCCGGCACTTCCATGTCGCTGTCGATGCCGAAAACCTGGCGGGCGGAAACCTTGATATCCGGCATGCCCGAGACGTTCTGGCGGGCCGCGGTCGTCGTAGAGGCCATCACAAGTCCTGCAAAACAAAACCCGCCAAATTGCGGGCTGAAAATCAGTGTCGCAGGCCCGAAAGTGCATCGCAAGCGACCAATTGGCTTGGCTGCCCTGAGCCGGGCTAATCGCTCGCCCGGTCACTCGAGGGGCAGGTTCTCCGATGCCCGCAGAGTGGAATAGGCCGCGTTGATTTCCTTCAGTTTTTCCTCGGCCTCCCGGGCGCCCCCGTTGGCATCCGGATGGTGAATTTTCACCAGTTCCTTGTAACGAGATTTCACGTCGGCCTGAGTGGACGGCCATGAAAGTTCAAGAACGTCCAGCGCGGTGCGCTCGGCCGGGGTCAGTAGCTCGCTGCCGTCCATCTGCTTGGCGGCCGGCCGCTCGCCCAGCCCGGCGTCGTCGGCGAGGTCCAGCGGGTCGTGGATCCGCACGTAGGGGCCGTTCTGGCGCCGCGCGCCGAGCGGCCAGACCGGCCGGCGCCACGTCGTGTCGGCGCGAATGTGGGCCTCGATCTGGCCGGCATCGAGCCCGGCGAAGTAGTCCCACTTCTTGTTGTACTCGCGCACGTGCTGGAGACAGAACCAGCGGTAGGTGTTGAGGTCGTCGCGCGAGCGCGGCGCGCGGTACTCGCCGGCCAGCTTGCAGCCCGGCGCCTCGCAGACGCGCTGGTGCGGCGCCGCGGCATCCGTGGCCATCAAGGGTTTCGCTCGCCGTCTCGCCATCGGGGTAATATGTGTGGATCGGTTTGGCGCGGCAAGTGAGGCGGGCGATGGGCACGATGGCGACGGCGATTGACAACAAGCTGCGCGCGGCGCTGGCGCCGGTGCGACTGGAGATCGCCGACGAATCGTCGCGCCATGCCGGGCACGCCGGCTGGCGCGAGGGCGGCGAGACCCATTTCCGCGTCGAGATCGTCTCGGCCGCCTTCGCCGGCCAGTCGCGGGTCGCGCGCCAGCGCCAGGTCTACGCCCTGCTCAAGGACGAGTTCGCCGCCGGCCTGCACGCGCTGGCGCTGACGACGCTGACGCCGGACGAGGTGGCTCGAAGCTAGGCGACGCGCTCAGCCGTCGATCTCGATATCCTTGCCGGCAGCGGCGGCGCGCACCTCGTCGGCATCGGGGCCGGTGTAGAAGTGCGGCGCCCAGCGGCGCACCACCGGGCCGTCCGAGGCCCAGGCATGGCAGGTGTCGAGCACGTAGGGCTTCTTCTTCGGCGCGGCGGGGTCGCGCGGCGCCGGCGGCTTGCCGATCTTGTGGCGATGGGCGATCGACAGTTCGCGCGCCTTGCCCGACGACACGGTCTGGAACGCGGTGGTCGCCACCGGGCCCAGCAGCTCGACGATGTGGGTGCAGCCATGCACGCCGCCCAGGCGCTCGCGCACGGCCCGGTGAAAGCCGCCGCCGATGCGCAGGCCGACCAGCTTCTTGAAGTCGGGCGCGATGCCGCCGCACACCTGGTAGGGCGACTTGTCGGTCACCGCCTCGACGTCGACGATGGTGAACTTGTGGTCGATCGTCAGGCGGATCGACATGTCGTGCACGTGGTCGCCGGGTTTCAGCGGCCCGCGCCACTCGTTGGGGTGCTCGTAGGTCTTCTCGTCGGTGATCCGGCCCTCGATGTCCCACAGGCCATCGTCGCGGAAGAAGCCCTGGCAGGTGACTCGACGCGTATGCAGGTGCTGACGCGCGACCGGCGGCGGAAGCGGCATAACGTTACTCTCCGATGATCGTCAGTCGGTGGCGGCCTGTATGGCCGCGGGTGGCACGATGCGCAACTCGGCGATGCGCGTGCCCTCGCGCTTCAGGATCTCGAAGCGGAAGCCGTAGAAGGCATAGGTCTGGCCGACCTCGGGGATACGCCGCGCCTCGTGCAGGACGAGGCCCGCGATGGTAATCGCGACGTCCTCGGGCAGGCCCCAGCCGTACTCGCGGTTGAGGTCGCGGATCGGCACGTCGCCGCGCACCACCAGGCTGCCGTCCTCGCGGGTGACCACGCCGCGCTTGATCGCGTCGTGCTCGTCCTCGATGTCGCCGGTGATCTCCTCGATGATGTCCTCGAGGGTGACGATGCCGAGCAGCGCGCCGTACTCGTCGACCACCATCGCGAAGTGCTCGTGGCGGGCGCGGAAGGCCTGCAGCTGGTCGAACAGGGTGGTCGTCTCGGGGATGAACCACGGCGGCGTCATCACGCCCTCGATGCTGACCGTCTCGAGCCCGCCCGCCGCGTTGATGGCGCGGAACAGGTCCTTGGCATGGACCACGCCCAGCACGTTGTCCGGCTCGCCGCGGAACACCGGCAGGCGGGTGTAGGGCGCGGCCAGCAGGTGGCTGACGATCGCCGCCATCGGCTGGTCGGCGTCGATCAGCACGACGTTGCCGCGATGGGTCATCACGTCGCTCACCGTGCGGTCGCCGAGGTCGAGCACCGAGCGCAGCATCGCCTTCTCGGCCGGCGCGTCCTCGTCGGCCTGGCCGTGGCCGTGCAGCTCGATGGCGCCGCGCAGCACGTCGGCGTGTTCCTCGGCGTCGGCCGACGGGTCGGCCCGCACGCCCAGCAGCTTCAGGAAGAAGCGCGAGATCCAGGCCACGGCGCGCGCCATCGGGCCGAGGATCGCCAGCGTCAGCACGATCGACGGCGCCAGCATCAGCGCCACCCGGTCGGCGCGCAGCAGCGCCCAGGTCTTGGGCATCACCTCGGCGAAGATCACCACCATGACGCCGACGGCGATGGTGGCGTAGACGATGCCGGCGGCGCCGAACACGGCGGTCAGCACCGCCGTGGTCAGCGAGGCCGAGAGGATGTTGACCACGCTGTTGCCCAGCAGCACGGCGCTCACCGCCTCGTCCTTGCGGTCGAGCAGGCCGTTGACGATCGCCGCCCGCTTGTTGCCCTGCTGGGCCAGCCGGTGCATGCGCGGCCGCGACGTGCCGGTGATCGCCGTCTCGGCGGCCGACATGTAGGCGCCCAGCGCCAGGCACAGCACCACCAGCGGCGCGGCAACCCCGATCGGCAGGTCGAGCTGGAGGTCGGCTTCCATCCGGCCTCAGGCGGCGATGGCGTCGTCGAGCAGGCCGCGCAGCGCGCCCTCGTCGACGTCGCGGGTCACGAACGAGCGGCCGATGCCGCGCGCCAGCACGAAGGTCAGCTTGCCGTCGGCCGCCTTCTTGTCGCCGCGCATGTGCTCGATCAGCCGGCCGGCGTCCCAGGTCCGGCGATTGTCGCCGCCGATCGCGCGCAGCCGCATCGGCAGGCCGACGTCGCCGAGGTGGCGACGCACCCGGGCGGCGTCGTCGGCCGGGCAGAGGCCGAGCCGCGCCGACAGGTCGAAGGCCAGCGCCATGCCGGTGCCGACCGCCTCGCCGTGCAGCAAGGCACTGCCGAAGCCGGTCTCGGCCTCGAGCGCGTGGCCGAACGTGTGGCCGAGGTTGAGCAAGGCGCGCAGGTCGGTCGTCTCGCGCTCGTCGGCGGCGACGATCCGCGCCTTGGCGCGGCAGCTCTGCTCGATGGCATAGGTTCGCAGCGCCGCGTCGCCGGCCAGCAGGGCGGCGCCGTTCTGCTCGCACCACGCAAAGAAGGCGGCATCGTCGATCAGCCCGTACTTGGCGACCTCGGCGTAGCCGGCCAGCAGTTCGCGCCGCGGCAGGGTGTTCAGCATGTCGGTGTCGGCCAGCACCAGCCGCGGCTGGTAGAACGACCCGACCAGGTTCTTGCCGTGCCTCGTGTTGATGCCGGTCTTGCCGCCGACCGACGAGTCGACCTGGGCCAGCAGGGTGGTCGGCACCTGGATGAAGTCGACGCCGCGCAGCAGCACCGACGCCGCGAAGCCGGTGAGGTCGCCGACCACGCCGCCGCCCAGCGCCACCAGCGTGGTCTTGCGGTCGGGCCGGAGGTCGAGCAGGTCGTTCATCAGCTTGCCGAACGACGAGAACTCCTTGGAACTCTCGCCGGCCGGCACGGTGACCGCGGTCGCCGCGATGCCCGCCGCGGTGAACGACGCGGCCAGCCGCGGGCCGTATAGCGGCGCCACCGTGGCGTCGCTGACGATCGTGACGCGCGGCGCGGCGAGCAGCGGCCGGCACAGCTCGCCGGCGCGGTCGAGCAGCCCGGGGCCGATCGCGATGTCGTAGGCGCGGCCGGCGAGGTCGACGGTGATGGTGCGCACGCTCATGCCGAAGCCTTTTCCTTCTGCAGCCAGGCCGCCAGGGCCTCGACCACCTGCTCGGTGGTGCGGTCGGCGGGCTGGGCGGTCGATTCGACGACGATGTCGGCCTCGGCGTAGACCGGGTAGCGCTGGGCCATCAGGCGGCCGAGGATCTCGCGCGGGTCGCCCTCGCGCAGCAGCGGCCGGTGGCCGCGCTTGCGCACGCGGTCGTACAGCACGTCGAGGTCGGCGCGCAGCCAGACGGTGATGGCGTGCCGGCGCATCAGGCCACGGGTCTCGGGATCCATGTAGGCGCCGCCGCCGGTCGACAGGACGTGCGGCGGCCGCTCGAGCAGGCGGGCGATCACCCGGCGTTCGCCGGCCCGGAACTCGGACTCGCCGTACTTCTCGAAGATCTCGGCGATGGTACAGCCCGCGGCGCGCTCGATCTCGTCGTCGGCATCGACGAAGGGCAAGCCGAGGCGCAGCGCCAGCCGCTTGCCGATCGCGCTCTTGCCGGCGCCCATCAGCCCGACGAGGGCGACGGTGCGCGGCGGAATCAGGGGAACTTCTTGGTCCATGGCCGGCTTCAGCATGGATGTCGCCCATTCCGGCCGGGGTTTCAAGCGAGCCGCCGCGACGATTGCCGCTGCAGCGGGAGGCGGGTAGGTTGCCGGCACCGTGCCGCTGTTCCGCTCCAAAACACGCTTCAGCGTTCCCACCCTCAAGCTCGGCCCGGTGGTGGCCGTGACCGTCGTCGTCCTGCTGGTCGCTGGGCTGGTCGCACTGGCCGTGATCGAGCCGCGGCCGCCGATGAGGCATTTCGAGGTTCCCGTCCCCAATGAACGTTTCGCCCGCTAGGCTGGCGCTGCCGGCTGTCGCCTCGGTCGTGGTGGGCCTGCTGCTCGCCGCGTTTCCGGCTGCCGCACAGGCCAGCTTCGACAGCCAGCCGACCGGCTTCCTGACCGCCACGACCGGTGGTTTCCCGGCCACCGCCTGGAACGGCACCTCGATGGCCACCGCCAAGTCCCTGGTGTCGGCGCTGCCCGCGGCGCCGCGCAGCCGGGCGCTGCGCGACCTCCAGTTCAAGGTGCTGGTCAGCGCGCTCAACCCGCCGCGCCCCGATGGCGGGCCACCGCCCAGCCTGTTCGCCCGCCGGGTCGACAAGATCGCCGCCATGGGCGAGAGCGAGAGCCTCAACGAGATGGTCCGCAACGCCAACGGCTACGCCGATCCGGCCGTTGCGGCGACCACCGTCAACGCGCTGCTGATGGCCGGTGCGCGCGACTCGGGCTGCACCATCGTGCGCAGCTTCCCGCTGGCCGAGCCGTTCGGGGCGCGCGCCCAGGCCGCCTGCCGGCTGGCCGCCGGCGACATGGCGGGGGCGGTCGAGGCCGCGGCCACGGCCCGGGCCGGCGATCCCGGCTTCGCCAAGCTGGTCGACGCCGTGGCGACCGGCCAGCCCGCCGCCGGCGCGACGCCCGGCACGTTCGACGGCCCGGCGATGGTGGTGATGGACCTCGCACACGTGCCGCCGCCGGCGACCGCGCTTCGCTCGACCCAGCCGCTGGTGATCCGCGCCCTGGTCGGCCTGCGCTCGCTGCCGCTCGCCACCCGGGTCGACATCGCCGAGCGCGGCGAGGCGCTGGCGGTGATCGAGGCGAGCCGGCTGGGCGATCTCTACGCGGAGGCGTTGCGCGACGGCGCCAGCCTGCCGGCCGCGACGGTGCGGCGCGCCCGCCTCGTGACGGCGGCCAAGAGCGCCAGCAACGAGGCCGAGGTGATGCGCACCATCGCCGACGTCTACGCCGAGTCGCGCGGCAGCCCGTTGTTCCCGACGGTGGCGCGGGCCAGCGCGATCGGCCTCGTGAACCTGCCGGCCAACCCGAAGTACGCCACGGTGGCGGTGCAGGCGATGCGCGGCTTCCTGCTGCTGGGCGACAAGGCCCGCACCCAGGCCTGGACCCGCCTGGCGCTCGACGCGGCGCGCAACAACGCGCGCGCCCAGCTGGCGATCGACCGCCAGATGCCGCTGGTGGCGCTGGCCGGGCTGGACAACCCGCAGGCCCTGCCGATCACCGAGTTCGACCGCTGGTACGAGATGTTCAAGGAGGAGGACGCCGGTCGCGCCGGGCTGCGCGCCTACGTGCTGCTCGAACTGCTGCGCGCCACCGGCCTCGACATCCCGCGCGGCGCGACGTCGTTGCCCGAGCAGGCGCCGGGCGGCGCCCGGCTGGTGATGCCGAACGGCGCGACCCTGCAGTCGCTGGCCGCGTCGGCGGCCGGCGGTCGCATCGCCGAGACCGCGCTGCTGGCGCCGATCGCCGCCGGCGAGATCGCGCTCAACGAACTGCACCCAGCCGGCGCCGCCGCCATCGTGCGGGCGCTTCGCCAGATCGGCGAGGACGAGACGGCCCGCCTGTTCGCGGTCGAGGTCGCCATCGCCTACGGGATCTAGGCGGTGAAGGGGGCGGTGAAGGGCAAGGTCCTGCCGCCGCTGTCGCGCGAGGCGGAAGCCTTCCTCGAGATGCTGCAGGCCGAGCGCGGCGCCTCGCGCAACACGATGGCGGCCTACGGCACCGACCTGCGCGACCTCGCCGCGTTTCTCGCGCGGCGCAAGGCGCGGCTGGTCGATGCCGATGCCGACGCGCTGCGTGCCTACCTGAAGTCGCTCGACTATGTCGGCATGACGCCGCGCACGGTGGCGCGCCGGCTGTCGGTGATGCGCCAGTTCTACCGCTTCCTGCTGGCCGAGCGTTTCCGCGAGGACGATCCCGCCAGCACGCTCGATTCGCCGCGGCTCGGCCGGCCGCTGCCCAAGGTCCTGTCGCGCGACGAGGTCGACCGGCTGATCGAGGCCAGCCGGACGGCCGAGGACCTCGGCCGCATGGCGACCCTGCTCGAGATCCTCTACGCCGCCGGCCTGCGCGTGTCCGAACTCGTGACCCTGCCGCTGGTCGCCGTCGAGCGCGACCCGTCGATGCTGGTGGTGCGCGGCAAGGGCAACAAGGAGCGGCTGGTGCCGCTCTCCGACCCGGCCCGCAAGGCGATCGCGGCGTGGCTGCCGATGCGGGCGGCCGGGCTGGCCGAGGGCGAGACCTCGCGGTTCCTGTTCCCGTCGCGCGGCCGGACCGGGCACCTGACGCGGCAGCGTTTTGCGCAGCTGCTGAAGGAAGCGGCCCTGGCCGCCGGGATCGACCCGGCGCGGGTCTCGCCGCACGTGCTGCGGCACGCCTTCGCCAGCCACCTGCTGGAGGGCGGCGCCGATCTGCGCAGCGTCCAATTGATGCTGGGGCATGCAGATATCGCCACGACCCAGATCTACACCCACGTGCTCGACGAGAAGCTGCGGTCGCTGGTCCAGGACAAGCATCCGCTGGCCCGGCGCAAGCGGCCGCGCGCCGGCTGAGGCGGGGGACGCGCGGCGGGCCGGTTGACAGGGTACCGGTGCCGCGCGACATCTGAAAATCAATGACCACCTACCTCGACTTCGAGAAGCCGATCGCCGAGCTGGAAAGCAAGATCTCCGAGCTCAGGCACCTGCCGAACTCCGGCGACGTCGATATCGCCGACGAGGTGTCTCGCCTGCAGGACAAGGTGCAGAAGCAGATTCGCGCGACCTACGCCAAGCTGACGCCGTGGCAGCGCGTGCAGGTCGCCCGCCATGCCGAGCGGCCGCATGCCCAGCGCTACATCGACCGGCTGATCGCCGACTACCAGCCGCTGTCGGGCGACCGCGCGTTCGGCGAGGACGCGGCGATCGTCGGCGGCATCGGCCGGCTGGGCGGGCGCAGCGTGGTGGTGATCGGCCAGCAGAAGGGCGACGACACCGACTCGCGCATCAAGCACAACTTCGGCATGCCGCGACCCGAGGGCTACCGCAAGGCGCAGCGCCTGATGCGGCTGGCCGACCGGTTCCGGGTGCCGGTGGTGACCCTGGTCGACACGCCGGGCGCCTATCCCGGGCTCGACGCCGAGGCGCGCGGCCAGGCCGAGGCGATCGCCAGCTCGATCGACACCTGCCTGTCGCTGGGCGTGCCGCTGGTCAGCGTGATCATCGGCGAGGGCGGCTCGGGCGGCGCGCTGGCCATCGCCTCCGCCGACCGCGTCTACATGCTGGAGAACTCGGTCTACTCGGTGATCACGCCGGAAGGCTGCGCCTCGATCCTGTGGCGCTCGAACGCCAACACCCAGGACGCCGCCGAGGCGATGAAGGTGACGGCGGCCGACCTCAAGCGGCTGGAGGTGATCGACGAGGTCATCCCCGAGCCGATGGGCGGCGCGCACCGCAATGCCGACGAGACGGTCGACCTGGTCGGCAAGGTGATCGGCGAGGCGCTGGCCGAGCTGTCCAAGCTCGACCCCGACGCGCTGCGCCGTCACCGCCAGGACAAGTTCCTGGCGATGGGCAAGAAGGGACTGTAGTCAGCCGGTGTTCTTGCCGGCGGTGGCGTCCCACAGCGGCGCCGCCATGGTCTCGCTGAAGTTCCGGAACATCAGGTTGAAGGCGATGCTGATGCGCTCGCTCTGGCCGTCGTTGGTCGGCACGGTGTGCTTCAGCCACGACGGGAACAGCACCATGCGGCCCTCGCGGCTCTGGGCGTTGGCGCCGTTGGCGGTGAACTTCGTGTACTGCTTGGGCTTGGGCATGATCATCGAGGCCTGGCCGCGCGGGTCCTGGAAGATGATCTGCGACCCGCCGCTCGGGATCGACACGTAGTAGACGCCCGACAGGTAGTTGTTCGGGTGGTGGTGCATCGGGTGGTAGGCGCCCGGCGGGTTGATGTTGGCCCAGCAGCCGGTGATGCCCATCGGGTACTGGTCGATCTGCAGGAAGCGGGCGACGCCGCGCGCCGCCATGTCGACCAGCTTCACGAACTCGGCGAAGGCCGGCCGGGTGTGGAGATCCTGCGGCGTCTGCCAGTTGCTGCCCGGCGGGATGACCGGCCGCGGCGAGATCAGGCGCTCGATCTCGGCCTTCAGCTGGGCGTTCAGCACGGTGGCGGTCGCCGGTTGCAGGTCCACGATCCAGATCGGCGTGGGAAAGAGTTCCTGAACTTCCTGCTTTTCGATCATGGCAGCCATCTTATCGGGCAATTGAAGGGATGTCCGTTCGGTGTTCCAATCGCACGGTCCCCGGCCAGGGGAAACCTAGGAGAATCCCGTGGGTCTCACTGTCCAGCCGATCACGCCGGAATTCGCCGCCGAAGTGGGCGACGTGTCGCTCGCCGGCCCGCTGTCGCCCGAGGATCTCGCCGCGATCCGGGCGGCCTTCACCCGGTATGCCGTGCTGGTGTTCCCCGACCAGGCGCTCGACGACGAGAGCCAGCTCGCCTTCGCCCGCCATTTCGGCCCGCTCGAGACCACTGTCTTCAAGGCGCGCCAGAATCACAAGCTGCGGCTGCACGAGAACCTCGCCGACGTCGGCAACCTCGACGCCGAGAACCGCATCCTCGAGACCGAGAACCGCCAGCGCCTGTACAACCTCGGCAACCAGCTGTGGCACACCGACTCGTCGTTCAAGCGGGTGCCGGCCTACTGCTCGATGCTGCACGCGCGCTCGATCCCGCCGACCGGCGGACAGACCGAGTTCGCCGACGCCCGCGCTGCCTACGACGCCCTGCCGGAGGCGATGAAGCGGCGGCTCGAGGGGCTGGTCGCCGAGCACTCGATCATGACGTCGCGCGCAGGCTCGGCTTCAAGGACTTCGACGAGGGCGAGCGCGAGGCGTTCCGGCCGGTGCCGCAGGTGCTGGTGCGCCGCCTCCAGGACTCCGGCCGCATGAGCCTGTACGTCGCCAGCCATGCCGGGGTGATCCGCGGCATGGAAGATGCCGAGGCGCGCGCGCTGATCGACGAGTTGACGGCGCACGTCACCCAGCGCCAGTTCGTCTACAGCCACCGCTGGCGCGTGAAGGACCTCGTGATGTGGGACAACCGCTGCACCATGCATCGCGGCCGGCCGTTCGACGACCAGCGCTATGCCCGCGACATGCGGCGCGCCACCGTGTCGGACGTCGCGCCGACCTGCGTGCAGATGGGACTGGCCGTCGCGGCCGAGTAGGGCCGTCAGGCCGGGCGGCGCATGACCGTGCGCCGCCACGGCGGGTGGCCGTGGCCGTTCTCGATCGCGACCTGTCGCCGGAACGCCCGCGGCCACAGCCCGCGCGGCAGCGAGGCGAATCCCCGGCGGGCGTAGAACGGCGCGTTCCACGCCACGTCCCGGTAGGTCGACAGGTGAAGCGCGGCATGGCCGCCGTCGCGCGCGTAGCGCAGGCACCGCTCGACCAGGGCCGAGCCGATGCCGCGTCCCTGCCAGGGTTCCAGCACCGAGAGCTGGTCGAGCCACGCGACGCCGCCGGGATGCGTCACCAGCGCGAAGCCGACCGGCCGGTTGGTCGGCGACACGGCGACCCACAGGCGCCCGGCCCGGCGCGCCCGCTCCAGCGTCGCGACGCTGGCGGGCGGCATGTCGAGCACGCGGCGCAGGCCGGCGCGCACGTATCGCCGGTCGGCGGCGTTTTCGATCTGCGGCAGCAGCGCGATTTCCTGCGGACGGGGCGCTCGAATCATGGCGGTATTCGCTAACCTGTGCCGAACCTCGAGGATAGCGCCATGACCATCGACATCGAACCGCTGCGCAAGCAGCTCGGCCGCAAGATCGAGGACGAGGACGTCGTCACCCAGGCGCCGATCAAGGCGATGATCGCCACCTTCGACCGGCCCGACAAGGTGCCGGCCGAGGGCGAGCCGATCATGCCGGGCTGGCACCTGCTCTACCTGCATTCGCATGCCCGGCCGTCGCAGCTCGGCAAGGACGGCGCGGCGGTGACCGGGGGCGTGCTGCCCGAGATCCCGATGCCGCGCCGCATGTATGCCGGCTCGACCTTCACGTTCGACGGCGACATCCGGGTCGGCGACCGGCTGCGGCGCGAGATCGAGTTCTCCGACGTGCAGCTGCGCGAGGGCAGCACCGGCGCGCTGATCGTCACCACCCAGACGCGGCGCATCTACACGCCGCGCGGCCTGGCGCTCACCGAGGCGGCCAGCACCGTGTTCCGCGAGGAGGTCAAGGCCGGCGCCAAGGCCGGCGTGCCGGTGCGCGACGCCGTGCCGACCGGCCTGCCGTGGAAGCGGACGATCACGCCCAACTCGGTGATGCTGTTCCGCTACTCGGCGATCACCTTCAACCCGCACCGCATCCATTACGACAAGCCGTACTGCATGGAGGTCGAGGGCTATCCCGGCCTCGTCGTGCACGGGCCGTTCGCCCAGCAGTGCCTGTTCGACCTGCTGCGCGACTCGATGCCGGGCCGCCGCATCCGGACCTTCACCGTGCGCGCCCGCGCGCCGCTGTTCGACACCGCGCCGTTCGACGTGGTCGGCCGGCCGACCGCCGACGGCAAGGGCGCCGAACTGTGGACGGTGACGCCCAAGGGCACCATCGCCGCGCAGGCCACCGCGACCCTGGACTGAGACCTTGCGCTTCCCGATCCGCGGCCTCGCGCCGCTCGCCGTCGCCCTGTCGCTGGTCACCGGCGCGACCCACGCGCAGACCGCCGCGCCTGCCGGCGAACTGTCCGGCAAGGCGTTCGAACACACCCCGGCCTCGGCCGCCACCGTCGTGGCGCAGGCCAATGTCGCCCTGCCGGCCGCCGTCACCGGCGGCCCGGCGTTCTTCGGCAAGTGGCGCGACGCGCCGAAGGAGGCGAAGGCGCAGGTCCCGGTGGTGGTCTTCCTGCATGGGTCTTCCGGGCTGGGCCTGGCGGCGATCGAGGAATGGCAGCGCTGGCTGGCCGGGATCGGCATCGCCAGCGTCGCGCCGGACTCGTTCGCGCTGCCTGATCGCGTCACCTACAAGTCGCCGATCCCGCGGGACACCTACGAGAAGATCCATCGCCTGCGGGCGTCCGAGATCGCGCTCGCGCTCAAGGCGGTGGGCGAGGCGCCGTGGGCGGACAGGACGCGGCTGGTGCTGGCCGGCACCAGCGAGGGCGCGACCGCGGTGGCGCGCGCGGGCGCGAAGGACTTCGCCGCCCGGCTGATCTTCTCGTGGAGTTGCGAGGACAACTACTTCGTCGAGGCGCACGCCACGCAGGTGGTAGGCGACCAGCCGGTGCTGAACGTGATCAGCTCGGTCGACCCGTTCTTCTCGCCGTCGAATGGCTGGCTCGGCAACCCGGCGGCGCGCGGCCATTGCGCAGCGGCGTTCGCCGAGTCCGGGCGCGCGGTGATCGTGTTGATCCCCGGCGCGCCGCACACGCTGATCAACCTGCCGTTCGTGCGCGGCGTGACGCAGTCGTTTCTCGAGACCGCGTTGAAGAAGTAAGCGTCCCTCGCCGCGCTCGGGATGACAGCGTCAGTCGTTCGCCGCGCCGAAGCGCAGCGGGCGGAAGAAGGCGCGGATGTCCTCGACCAGCAGGTCCGGTTCCTCGAGCGCGGCGAAGTGGCCGCCCCGCGGCATCGGCGTGTGGCGGCGCAGGTTGTAGGCGCGCTCGATCCACGCGGCCGGCGGCGGCGGCAGGAGATCGGCGGGGAAGGCGGCGAAGGCGGTCGGCGTCTCGACGCGCTCGCCCGCCGGGAGCGCGCGCTGCGGCTGCTCGGTGACGCCGCGGTACAGCCAGGTCGCCGAGCCGGCGGTGCCGGTCAGCCAGTAGACCATGATGTTGTCGAGCAGCAGGTCCATCGGGAAGCGGCTGAGCGGGTTGCCGCCGCAATCGCTCCACGCCTGGAACTTCTCGACGATCCAGGCCGCCAGCCCGACCGGCGAATCCGAGAGCGCCACGCCCAGCGTCTGCGGCCGCGTCGCCTGGATGCGCTGGTAGGCGGTCTTCTCGTCGCGCTCGGCCTCGACCCGCGCCAGCCACGCCTTCTCGTCGTCGCCCAGCCGGGCGGTGCGCAAGTCGATGCCGGGCCGCAGGCCCATCATGTTGAGGTGCAGGCCGAGCACGCCGGACTGCCAGTCGCCGTCCTCCGGCCGGACCGGGTGATCGAAGGCGGCCCACGACGACACCACGGCGCCCCAGTCGCCGCCCTGCACGCCGTAGGGCCGGCGGTAGTTCAACTTGTCGTGCACCAGCGTGTGCCACAGGCCGGCGATGGCGCGCGGACCGATCGGGCCGAGGCTGCCGTCGGGCCTGACCGGCGGACCCGAGAAGCCGTAACCGGGCAGCGACGGCGCGATGACGTCGAAGGCGTCCATCGGGTCGCCGCCATGGTCCTCGGGATGGGCCAGCGCGTCGATCACCTCGAGGAACTCGACGATCGACCCGGGCCAGCCGTGGGTGATCACCAGCGGCATCGGCCGCGGCGCGCCCTCGACCTCGGTGCCGGGCTCGCGGATGAAGTGCAGGCGCTGCGGGCCGATATCGACCAGGTAGTTGGGGTAGCGGTTGATCGCCTCCTGGCAGCGCTGCCAGTCGTAGCCGTGGCGCCAGTGGTCGACCAGGTCGGCGAGGAAGGCGGGATCGGTCCCCGATGCCCACGAGCCGCCGTCGGCGATGGCGACCGGCGGCCGCCAGCGGCGCAGCCTCTCGTCGAGGTCGATCAGCTGCCGCTCGGGGATGTCGACCGTGAAGGGCTCGGGCGTCTCGAAGGTCGGGCCGGGGCGCGTGTCGCTCATGCGCCTGCGTAAGCCAAACTCAGCCGTCCAGCAATTCCGCCTGCAGCCGGGCCCGGGCGGCCGCGTCGAGGCCGAGCGCCCGCTCGGCGAAGGCCTCGGGCCCGCCGAAATCGCCGCGCACCACCTCGAAGGCGGCTTCGAGGTAGGCGGCGCGAGCCTCGATGATCGCCGCCCTCGTGTCGATGTCGAGCTCGGGATAGCGGCCGACATGGCCGGTCCACAGGTCGTTGGTCCGGAGGTAGTCCTCCATCACCGTCTCCCACGGCACGCCGAGCAGGGTGAGCAGCAGGGCCGAGGCGAAGCCGGTGCGATCCTTGCCGGCGGTGCAGTGGAACACCAGGGGCCGGCGCGTGCCGTCGCTCAGCGTCGCAAACAGCGTGCGGAAGCCCGGCGCACAGCGCCGCGGGTAGTCGCGGTAGTGGTCGGTCAGGAACTCCATCATCAGGTGCGGCGTCGCCGATCCGTCGGCGACGGCGCCGCGGATGCGCTCGCCGACGCCCGGCTCGATGTGGGCGCCGACCACGCGGCAGCGCAGCCCGTCGATGGCGTGCGGTGTCTCGGCCGCCTCGGCGACGCCGCGCAGGTCGACGATGGTGCGGACGCCGATCCGGCCGAGCGCGGCCCGGTCGTCGTCGGTCAGGCCGCCGAGATGGGCCGAGCGGAACACCGCGCTGCGCCGGACCCTGCGGCCGTCCGCGGTGCGGTATCCGCCGAGATCGCGGAAGTTGGAACCGCCGGACAGCGGGACGACGTGCGGGAGGGGAGCCTGGAGCATGGCACCGGACTTAGCACGTCCGGCCGGCCGCGGGGATTCCCGTCGGATGTCAGAATTTTTGCGACACGGTGACGAAGAAGGCCCGCCGCATGCCGAACTGCGGCGCGCCGACCCCGACGCCGGTGCCGGTGCGCAGCTGGTACTGGCCGTCCGTCACGTTGATCGCGTCGAGCCGCACGCTGGTGCCGCGGCTGCCGTTGATCGGCAGGCGCTGGGTCGCCGACAGGTTCAGGGTGGCGTAGGCGGGCAGGGCGGCGTCGTTGGGCGTGACCAGCGTCTGGCGCAGGCCGTTGCCATACAGCACGTCGGCCGACACGCGGGTCGCCCAGTCGGTGTCGCGGTTGAACACGTAGGCGGCGCCGGCCGAGCCGGTCCAGCTCTGGTTGTGGTCGGCGAAGATCCAGTTGCTGGCCAGGTAGTCGAGCGTCGCCTGGTCGAAGTTGAACTGCGACGAGGTGATGTTGATCGAGCTGACCTGCGACCACGCGAGGTTGGCGTAGAGCGACCACGGCCCCTTGTCGTAGTTGCCGAACAGCTCGAAGCCGCGCACCTGGGCATTCGAGTAGTTGAAGGCCGTCTGGAAGATCGGCGCCCCGAACTGGCCCTTGTCGATGTAGTTCTCGGCCCACTTGTAGAAGCCGCTGAAGCCGATGGAGAGGCCCTCGACGGGCTTCACCGTCAGGCCGACATCGATGTAGTCGGAGCGCTCGGCGCGCGCCGGATCGTTGGTCAGGACCTCCGGGGCGATCGCCGTGCCGACACGCGCCGCGAGCGAGGCAGTGGAGACCTGGTTCAACGGCACGGGAACGAAGTAGCGCGAGTACCCGGCGCGCAGGCTGATCTCGGGCGTGGGCTCCCAGACGACGTTGACGCGCGGGCTGAACTGGTACTCGTTGAGCGGCGCGGTGATGGCATCGAAGCGCAGGCCCGCGTTCAGGGTCACCGTCGGCACCACCTTCCATTCATCCTGCAGGTAGACGCTGTAGGTCCAGCCGGTGAGGTCGGCGAAGTCGGTGAGGCCGATCGGCTGGTCGCCGAGCACCGGGTCGGTTCCCCCCGCGGGATCGGGGACGAAGGGCAGGGTGTTGACCTGGGCAAAGCTCGTGACGCGCTCGCGCTGGACCAGGAAGCCGCCGCGCACCGTGTGCCTGGGGGCGACCTTCCAGCTGGCGTCGCCCTGCGCGCCCACCGCGAAGCTGGTGCGTTGCGCCCACGGGGCGACACCGTTGTACAGGAGGTCGCCGATCGCGTCGGGCTGGTAGTTCAGTTGCGAGTAGCGGGCGAATCCCGAGAGCTGCAGGTTGACGTCCTGGTAGGTCTTCTGCAGCGAGGCGAGGCCGAAGTAGGTGGTTTCCCACTGGCGCTGGTCGAGGATCGAACTGTCCCAGGTCGAGTTGCCGAACACCGTGAAGTTCGGGACCTGGTTGATGTTGTTGGGAATCTGGTAGCTGGCGTTGACGCCGCCACCGATGAAGCTGAGCCGCGTGTTCTCGTCGATGATGCCGGTGACCTTGCCGAGCGCGTACCACTGCGAGGTCTGGTCGTGGATCGGCGTCCACGCGGAGAACGGGTTCTCGATGCCGATGCCGTTGCTGAGATATTGCCCGGCCGCGTAGTAGTCGATGTTGCCGCTGCGGCCGCCATACTCCCCGGAAGGTTGCACCCAGTCGTAGGAGCCTCCCATGAACGAGAGGTCGCCGCCGGGATTGGTCGTGCCCGACTTGACGCCGATATCGACCACGCCGGCGGTGCGCAGGCCGTACTGGGCCGGCAGGGCGCCGGTCAGCAGCGACAGCGAGTTGGCGAACCGCGGCGACAGGACCTGGCTGAACAGGGCGAGCCCCTCCGGCAGTTGAACGCCGTCGAGCCGGTACTGCAGGCTGCCGTGGTCGCCGCGCACGTGGATCTGGCCGAAGCCGTCCTGCACCACGCCCGGCGCGCGCAGCAGCACCTGGTTGAGCGGCGCGTTCTCGCCCTGCGGGGTGTTCTGGATGGCGGTACGGCTGAAGTCGTACCTGGTGGCGCCGAGGCTCGGCAGGATGGCGCTGCGTTCCTCGTCCATCTTGGTCGCGGTGACGGTGATCCCGGGCAGCGCCTCCTGCGCCGGGGCGGGGGACGCGGCCGGCGACGCGGCCGGCGTTTCCTGGGCCGACGCCGCGGTGAGGCCGGCGAACAGCCCGACGATCGATCCCATGCCCGCCGCCCGTCTCCGCATCGCCGTCCGCCTCCTGAATGCCACCGGAATGAATGTTATGTTATAACATCTTGGGCCGTCAACGCGCTTTCGCCCGCGCCGGCCGCGCGACGCGATCAGGCCGGGCGGCGGCGTGGCAGGAAAAGGAAGAGGGCGAGCGCGGCGAGGATCGCCATCTCGCCCATGCGCACGAAGAACAGGCCGTTCACGACCTGCTCGGATACCCGCACGGTGTCGCCGGGCTTCACCGGGCCCAGCACGAGGTCATCGCGGCAGGCGCCGTAGGGGGCGCTGTAGCCGACGAAGCCGAACGGCGCGTCGGCCACCGCGACGTAGGGCTTCTGGGCGACCAGGCCACGCCGCAGGTCGTTGTACGCGGCGCGCTGGATCTCGCCCTCGGGCGGGCAGAGGGCCGGAGCGCGGCTGTATTTCGGCAGGAACTCGCGAATGCCGAAGATGCCGTCGCCGCGGTTGTAGTCGACCAGCGCGGCGCGATCGTTCGGCGCGTTGTCGACGATCGCCAGTGTCTTCTCCTTGGACAGCAGCGAGGCCCACAGCATGGCGACGGCGGCGAGGAAGGCCAGCGTCGTCACGATGCCGACCGGCGGCCGGGCGAGCTGCCGCCAGCCGACCAGCACCGCGCCGAAGGCGAGGAAGGCGGCCGGCAGCATGAGGCGCCACACGAAGACCGACAGGTTGAGCACCGGCACCTTCGACACCAGGTCGCGGACGCCGACCCACTGCACCAGCAGCAGCGCCACCGTGAGGCCGGTCGCCAGCCAGAAGCGGAGGTCGAGCCGGGCGCGCGCCGCCACGACCGCGACCACGAGGGCGATCGGCATGAACGGGCCGATGCTGCGGAAGTCGCGGGCATGCACCAGGCCGGTCAGCGTGCGGAAGCTGTTCTCGAACGGCAGCGGCAGGCCGGCCGGTCCGAGGATCAGGTCCTTCCACAGGAACTGCGCCGCCCAGAAGGGCGAGGCGAGCACCAGGGCGATGACCAGCGGGCCGAGCCAGCGCCGCACGAACTCGCGCATCGTCATCTGGCCCATGCAGTAGGGCACGGCGATCTCGCAGATCAGCGCCTGCGCCAGCACGATCGGGTGGGACACCGCCTGGACGAAGAACAGGCCGACCAGCGCGCGGCCGCCATCGGGGCGCAGGATCGCCGCGGCGACCCACGGCACCAGCGAGTAGACCCAGAGCTCGGCCAGCGCGGCACGGGCGGGCCACAGCGTGTAGACGTAGTTGGCCAGCAGGAACAGGATGCCGATCGCGAAGTCGACGGTGACGCGCGAGGCCGGCGCGCCGGCCGGGCGCGAGCGGTCGAGCAGGACCTGCAGGCCGAAGGCGAGGATGAGGTGCTGGCCCAGCAGCACGATCTTGAAGGCGATCCAGGCCGGGATGCCCAGCATGTTGAGGAAGGTGCCGGGCAGGTAGGGCAGCACGCTGTAGAACACGAAGACCGGCAGCACCTGCCCGGTCGTCGGGTTGGTCAGCAGCATGCCGGGCTTGCCGGCGCTGTACTCCTCGGTCAGCGCGGCGATGCGGTAGACGTGGCTGTAGGAGTCGTCGCCCCACGAGAACACGGTGTTGACCAGCACGAAGGCGACGGCCCACCAGTAGGCCCGGCGCGCCTCGCCGCGCCACAATTCGCGGCCGACCAGGGCGAGCGTCGCCAGTGCGAGCGCGAGGTACAGGCTGCCAATGCCCGGCCGGTCATGCAGCAACTGCCCGACGCTCTGCAGCGTCGGCACGACTATGCCTTCAAGGGATCCCCACATCGCCTTCCACTGTAGCGGCGGCACCGGGCAGACGCGACGGCGGATTGCGGATCGTTCGCAGAAATTGCACTCAGATGTTGAGGCGATTGAACACGAAGCGCGGCAGGTGGCGGACGATCAGCATGATCAGCGCCCAGCGGCCGGGCGTGTAGACCACTGGCCGGCGCGCGGCGATGCCGCGGACGGTGTCGCGCGCCACGTCCTCGACCGGCGCCAGTTTCAGGCCGGCCGACCGGTGGGTCGCCGCCATCGGCGTGTCGGTGGGGCCCGGCTTGACCAGCACGACGGCGACGCCGGTCCCGGCGAAGCGGTGCTGCATGCCCTCGGCGTAGCGCGCCACCAGCCCCTTGGCCGAGCCGTAGACGTAGTTCGACTTGCGGCCGCGGTCGCCGGCCACCGAGCCGATGATCGCCACCGTGCCGCGGCCGGCGCGCGCCAGCCGCGCGGCGAAGGCCTCGGCGAACAGCGCCGGCGACAGCGCGTTGATGGCCAGCGTGTCGCGGCATTGCACGAGGTCGTCCTGCAGGGTCGCCTGCGGTGGCAGCACGCCCTGGGCGATCAGCACGATGTCGATCGGCCGCGCCGCGGCCCGCTCGGCCAGCGCGTCGATGGCGCGCGGGTCGAGGAAGTCGACGGTCTCGACCTCGATCGTCGAGGCCGGGCTGCGCACCGCGAGGTCCTGCGCGATGCGCTGGGCCTTGGCGGTGTCGCGCGCCACCAGCAGCAGGTCGGCGGGCGACTGCTTCAGCCATTCCCGGCAGCAGTGTTCGGCGATGGCCGAGGTGGCCCCGATCACGACGATCCTCATGCGGTCTCCTCAGCTTCCCAGCAGGCGGCGCGACATCGACGAGCCGATGCCGGGGTCGCGGAACGGCAGGAACTCGGCGAGCCGCGGATAGCCCTGCTCGAACAGGCGGCGCGGCATGCGCGAATCCTTGGCCGGGTAGAGCCGGCCGCCGGCCGCGGCGACGATCGCGTCGAGCCGTTCGAACAGGCGCTCGAGCCGGGGCTGCTCGCGGAAGTCGAGGGCCAGCGTCACGCCGGGGCGCGGAAAGCCCAGCGGTCCGCGGGGCCAGCGCGGCCCGAAGGTCTTGAGCACCGCCAGCATCGAGCCCTCGCCCGAGGCGGCGATCGCCGACAGCATCTCGCCGGTCGCCGCCACCGCGGCCTCGTCAGGCACGACGCTCTGGTACTGGCGGAAGCCGCGCGGACCGTACAGGCGATTCCAGTCGGCGATGGCGTCGAGCGGGAACAGGAAGGGGACCTCGTGGACGCGGCGCGTCCTGCCGGCGTGGCGCGCGTTCAGCGCGCGGTACAGGCGGTTGAACGGCGCCAGGGTCAGACGGTTGACCAGCGACACCGGCGGCGTCAGCGGCCACGCGAGGCGGCGCGGCCGCCACGTCCCGTCCTGGCGGGCGCTCGGCCGGCCGCGCAGGAACACGCCGCGCAACGGCGCGACGCCGGTGCAGTCGATCCACGACACGGTGTGCTCCCAGTCGGCCGACTCGTCGGACAGCCGGAAGAACGCGTCGAGCCCTTCGTAGGGGATCGTCTCGGTCTCGAGCCACGGGCCGGCGACGCGGCGCAATTGCAGCTCGGCCTCGACGATCACGCCGGTCAGGCCGAGCCCGCCGGCCGTGGCGGCGAACCACTCGGGCCGACGGTCCGGACCGCAGACAATGGTCTCGCCCTCGGTCCGCTGCAGGACGAGCGACGTCACGTGGTCGGCGAAGGTGCCGGTCAGGTGATGGTTCTTGCCGTGAACGTCGTTGGCGATGGCGCCGCCTACCGTCACGAAGCGCGTGCCCGGCAGGACCGGCAGCCCCCAGCCGCGCGGCGCGAACAGGTCCTGGATCGTGGCCAGCGTGACGCCGGCCTCGCAGGCGAGGCGCCCGGTCGAGGGATCGAAGGCGATCAGCCGGTCGAGGCCCGCGGTGCGCCACAGCGTGCCGCCGGGATTGAGCGCCTCGTCGCCGTAGCTGCGGCCGAGCCCCTGCGCGATGCCGGGATGGCCGTGGGCGAGGGCGGCGCCCACGGCGGTGCGGTCGCCGAGCTCGACCACGGCGTGCGGATCGGCCGACAGGCGGCCCCAGGCGGAGACCGGCCTCATGGCGGGGCGGGGCGAAAGACGAAGCGCTTGTCGAGCCGGTACTTGGCCCAGTAGCCGATCGCCAGCCCGATCGCGCCGCCGAGGTAGCGCAGGTTCTTGTCCTCGAAGGCGCGGTAGAAGGCCCACTCGAAGCCCCAGAAGACCACCGTCGTGACCACGCCCATGGCGGCGTAGAGCACGAAGGTCTGGAGGTCGTGGGCGGCGCTCTCGGCGGTGAAACGGAAGATGTAGATCTTGTCGAGGACGTACTTCACGACTAGCCCGACGCCGGTCCCGACCAGCATCGAGACCTCGACCGGCCACGGGCCGAACCACAGGCGAACGGCGACGACCTGCGCCAGCAGGTTCGCCGCCGTCGCGATCAGGGCGAGCAGGGTATAGACGACGGCGAGGCGCATCGGGGGCGGTTCATTCTCGCCCCACTATAGACGCTTCGCCGGCCGAAGGGGGACTAGTCGGCGGTGCCGGCCGCCGGGGCGGCGGGGGCCAGCTGGGCGGCCGCCTCCAGCGAGCGGGCGGCGTACATCACCGCCGGGCCGGCGCCCATGTAGATCGCCATGCCCAGCGTCTCCATCAGCTCCTCGCGGGTGGCGCCGTGCTGGGTCGCGGCCTTGACGTGGAAGCCGATGCAGTCGTCGCAGCGGATCGCCACGGCGATGCCCAGCGCGATCAGTTCCTTGGTCCGGGCGTCGAGCGCCTTGGGCGCGGTCGCGGCCTGCGCCAGCGCGCCGAACGCCTTCATGACATCGGGGGTGCCGCCGCGCAGTTCGCGCATCTGGGCGGTGCGTTCGGACAGGGTCTGCTTCCAGTCGGTCATCGGGGGGCTCCTTTTGGGGCGACCCTCTGCCTCCCCGGCCGGCACCGCCTTGATCCACGTCAGTCTGACCGGATCGGGCCGACCGGATCGGGCCGACCGGATCGGGGCCTACTGCGGACGGTCGAGCGCGCGGGCGATGATCGCCGGGCTGACGCTGGTCGAGCCGCGGAACGGGTTGTCGACGACCAGGATCAGGGCCACGACGAGGCCGATCGCCGCCATGTGGATCACCATCACCTGCAGCCCGTAGCGGTGCAGCCGGTTGCGCCCGTTCATGAAGGCGGCCGCGCCGACGAACACCAGGATGATGACCCAGAAGATCGCCGGGATGCTCTTGGTCGCCTCGGCGAGGCGCTGCGTGCGGCTGGTGGCGATCGCCATCTGGTACTTGTCGAGGGTGTCGCGGACCTGCGGCGGCGCCAGGCTTTCGTTGCGTTGCACGCCGCGGATGCCGGCCCACAGCCGGTCGAGGTCCTGGCCGGCCAGCGGCGACAGCCCGGGCTCGGGGCGCGCCAGCCGCGGCCATTCGTCGGTCGCGACGTGCTTCACGTAATCCGCCAGCGCCTGCCGGGCGGCCGCCGCGGGGGCGCCGAGCGCGCCCAGTTCGCGGTCGAGACCGGCAATGTTCGTGGCTTCCTGCAGGGCCTGCTCCTCGACCCGCGACAGGTTGGCGAGCACGGCGGTCGTGGCGAGCGCCAGCACGAAGGCCGAGAAGCCGAGCAGGCTGGTCTGCACGGTGTCCGCCAGCTTGTGGTCTTCCTCGCCGCGCACCGGCCAGAAGCGGAACCAGACATGGTGGGCCAGCCACGACACCACCAGGCCGAACACCGCGAACAGCGCCGCGACGATGGCCAGGATGGTGAGGTCGTGAAAGCCCTCGGTCAGCAGGCTGAAGACCGGCGGCATACCGCGCGCTTCCGGCGTCTCCGCTCAGAGGTTCTTCGGGTTCCCCGCCAGCAGCTTGAAGCGGAACGACTTGCCGCCCTTGCGCGCGAAGGTGACCTCGTCGCCGGTGCGGCTGACCGACTGGCAGTCCTTGTCCTCGTCGGGATACTTGAAGCAGATCCGCTCGCCTTCCAGCG
>Ga0102832_1000815_pt1 | contig 34037 bp, 34 predicted proteins | sample EBPBio282013_DNA_FD_88942 | JGI IMG/M metagenome (GOLD analysis project Ga0102832, IMG submission 88942) | Wastewater treatment Type I Accumulibacter community from EBPR Bioreactor in Madison, WI, USA - Reactor 2_5/28/2013_ DNA (Illumina Assembly) | ecosystem: Engineered > Bioreactor > EBPR >... | reverse complement strand
ACATCATGGTGCTGAACGCCGACGGAAAGGTGATCGAGAACTGGTCCCAGTGGAACGCGGAAATTTCGATCCCACATCATATCGTCATCGATCCCTACGATCCCGAGCATCATGTATGGGTGGTCGACCGCTTCAATCACCGCATCCTGAAGTTCACCAACGATGGAAAACAATTGGTGATGAAGATCGGCGAGAAGGGCGTGCGCGGGAACGATCAAAATCACTTCAACGATCCGGCGAGCCTCAACTTCCTGCCGGACGGCACCTTCTTCGTCGCGGATGGCTACACGAACTCGCGCGTCGTGAAGTTCGACAAGAACGGAAAATATCTTACCGCGTGGGGCACGAAGGGATCGGGCCCGGGCCAATTCAATCTGGTGCATTCGGTGGGTATCGACGCCAATCGCCGCCTGTATGTGGCCGACCGCGTCAACAACCGTATCCAGATTTTCGATGAGAATGGCAAGTTCCTGGATCAGTGGCCGAACGTGCGCAGCGTGACGCGCGTGGTGGCGACCGACGACGGCGGCATCTGGGTGGCCGCGGCCGGCTACAACCGCTTCGCCAAGTTCGATACCAACGGCAAGCTTCTGTCTTATTGGGGCATTTTCGGCGACGAACCGGGACTCATGGACAATCCGCATCAGTACGACGTGGACAACGCCGGAAACCTTTATGTGGCCGACGCCAACAACAACCGCATTCAGAAGTTCACGCCGAAGAAAGGCGCCGACAAGGCGAAGCTGATGGGACAGGAAGTGAAGCTGAAGAAATAAAAGCGTTTCGAAGCGCTTGAGACGAAAAGGCGGCGCTGGCGAGCGCCGCCTTTTTTGCAAACCGATCCCGCGAACCTTGACCTTCTGACCGGCGATCCAAACATGCCGATGGCCAGGTGACATGCGAGGCCCGCTCGCCCACCTTTCCCCTACGTCGCACAAACGCGCGGGGCGCGCGGTACGGGATGTCGTGAAGATCGAGGTCAGATAAGCAAGCGACGGTCCGCGGCGCCGCGGCCGCGCCTGAGCGCAAAAGTCGTCAAGAAGGCGCTAGGCCGGCGCTTGGGTGGTCAGTGCGAGGGCGTGCAGTTGCCCACCCATTTTGCCCTTCAGCGCGGCATAGACCATCTGGTGCTGCTGGACGCGTGACTTGCCCTTGAACGCGGATGAGGTGACGACGGCGGCATAGTGGTCGCCGTCGCCCCGCAAATCCTGAATCTCGACGGTCGCGTCCGGGAACGCGTCCTTGATCATCTTCTCGATCTCATTCGCGGCCATTGCCATGGGAAACGCTCCTAGTTCGGGCGCGACATGTATTTGGGGAACCAGTCTTCGTTGAGCTTGCGCAGCTCGGCGAGAGAAACGCTGGCGCCCGCGAGGGTGATGGCGTCGCCGCCGGTCACGCCGATTTCTTCCAGCGGAATGTTGGCCGCGAGCGCGGCGGCCTTCACGCCGGAAAGATCGGAGGACTTTACGGTCAGAACATAGCGGCCCTGATCTTCGCCGAAGAGGCGGGCGTGACCCGCGATATCCTTGAGTTCGGCGCCGATATCGCCCGTCAAAGCCATCTCGGCGATCGCGACCAAAAGGCCGCCGTCGGAGAGGTCGTGGCAGGCGGTGAGCTTGCGGCCATGGATCATGGCGCGCACGAAATTGCCGACGGCCAATTCCTGTTTGAGATCGACCGGCGGCGGCGCGCCTTTTTCCTGGCCGCAGACTTCGCGCAGGTAAAGCGACTGACCAAGCCAGCCGCCGCCTTTTTGGCCGGCGAGCAGGATGATGTCCTTCTCCGCCTTGAAAGGCACGGTCATCATGGTGTCGAGATCGTCGATGAGGCCGACGCCGCCGATGGCCGGTGTCGGCAGGATCGGATTGCCGTCGGTCTCGTTGTAAAGCGACACGTTGCCGGAGATGACGGGATAGGCGAGTTCCTTACAGGCTTCGCCGATGCCTTTGATGGCTTCGACGATCTGGCCCATGATTTCGGGCTTCTGCGGGTTGCCGAAGTTGAGATTGTCGGTGATCGCGAGGGGACGGCCGCCCACGGCCGTCACGTTGCGCCAGGTTTCGGCGACGGCCTGACGGCCGCCCTCGAGCGGATCGGCCAGCACATAGCGCGGCGTCACGTCGGTGGAGATGGCGAGGCCGCGGTTGGTGCCGTGGATGCGCACGACAGCGGCATCGCCGCCCGGGCGCTGGCAGGTGTCGGCCATAACCATGTGGTCGTACTGTTCATAGACCCAGCGGCGGCTGGCGAGATCGGGGCAGCCCATCAGCGTCTTGAGCGCCTCGGTCCAGGCGACATCCTTGACGTCCTTGGCTTCGAGGATCGCCTGGCGGCGGGTCGGGGTCCACGGACGGTCGTATTCGGGCGAGGCCTGGGCGAGCGGATCGATCGGAAGATCGCACACGACTTCGCCGTGGAACTTCAGGATCATGCGGCCGGTGTTGGTCAGATGACCAATGACGGCGAAATCCAATTCCCATTTCTCGAAGATCGCACGGGCGATGTCTTCCTTACCCGGCTTCAGGATGATGAGCATGCGCTCCTGGCTCTCGGAGAGCATCATCTCGTACGGGGTCATGCCTTCTTCGCGCTGAGGCACTTTCTCCATCTCGAGTTCGACGCCCATGCCGCCCTTGGAAGCCATCTCGAACGACGAGCTGGTGAGGCCGGCGGCGCCCATGTCCTGGATGGATTGAATGGCGTCGGTCGCCATCAGTTCCATACAGGCTTCGATGAGGAGCTTTTCGGTGAACGGGTCACCGACTTGGACGGTGGGACGCTTTTCCTCGGAGTTCGCATCGAACTCGGCCGAGGCCATGGTCGCGCCATGGATCCCGTCGCGGCCCGTCTTCGACCCGACGTAGACGACGGGGTTACCGGCGCCGGCGGCGGCCGAGTAGAAAATCTTGTCCTGCTTCGCGAGACCCACAGTCATGGCGTTGACGAGGATGTTGCCGTTGTAGCTGGGGTGGAAATTCACTTCCCCGCCCACGGTCGGCACGCCGACGCAGTTGCCGTAGCCGGCGATGCCCGCGACCACGCCGCTGACGAGATGGCGGGTCTTCGGGTGATCGGGCGAACCGAAGCGCAGGGCATTCATATTCGCGATGGGGCGCGCGCCCATGGTGAAGACGTCGCGCAGAATGCCGCCCACGCCCGTGGCCGCGCCCTGGTAAGGCTCGATGAACGAAGGGTGGTTGTGGCTTTCCATCTTGAAGATGGCGGCAAGGCCGTCGCCGATATCGATCACACCGGCGTTCTCGCCCGGGCCGCAAATGACCCACGGTGCGGTGGTCGGCAGGGTCTTCAGCCACTTCTTCGAGGACTTGTAGGAGCAATGCTCCGACCACATGACCGAGAAGATGCCCAGTTCGACCAGGTTCGGCTCGCGGCCGCCCAGCACTTCGAGGATCTTCTTGTATTCATCATCGGAAAGGCCGTGAGTCTTGATGTCTTCGGCCGTGATCTTGGACGTCTTGGTGCTCACGCGAGGGTCTCCACGAGCGCATCGAACATGGCGCGGCCATCCGTGCCGCCCAGCTTCGGGTCAGACAAGCGCTCCGGATGAGGCATCATGCCGAGCACGGTGCGGGATTTGTTGAACACGCCGGCGATATTGCGCTGGCTGCCGTTCGGATTGGCGTCAGGCGTGATCTCGCCCTGCGGCGTCGCATAACGGAACGCGATCAGGCCTTCGCCTTCGAGGCGCGCGAGCATCTCGTCGTCGGCGAAATAATTGCCTTCGCCGTGGCCGATGGGAATGCGGACGACCTGGCCCACATCGTAGTGCGCGGTAAAGGCGCTCTGGGAATCTTCGACGCGAAGATAAACGTCCTTGCAGACGTATTTGAGGCCGGCATTGCGCATCAGCACGCCCGGTACGAGGCCGGCTTCGGCGATGACCTGGAAGCCGTTGCAGATGCCGAGCACGCGGGTGCCTTTGTCGACACGGCGCTTGATCTCCGCCATCACCGGCGAGTGGGCGGCCATGGCGCCGCAGCGCAAATAGTCGCCGTAGGAGAAACCGCCCGGGACGACGATGAGGTCGAGGTCGGGGAAGTCGGTATCGCGATGCCAGATCATCGCGGTCTTCTTGCCCGTGCTTTGCTCCAGCGCGACGGCAACGTCGCGATCACAATTGGAGCCTGGGAAAACGACGACGCCGGCTTTCATTAGTCGATCACCTCAACGGTGAAATTCTCGATCACGGTGTTGGCCAGCAGCTTGCGGCACATTTCCTCGACTTCCGCTTTCGCCTTGGCCTTGTCGGTGCCGGCGAGCTTCAGTTCGATGAACTTGCCCTGGCGCACATCGCTGACGCCCTTGAAACCTTGACCATGCAGCGCGTGTTCGACGGCCTTTCCTTGCGGATCGAGGACGCCGTTCTTGAGGGTGATGTGGACTTTCGCTTTCACGTCTTTCTCCGGGGGCAGAAACTTTAGTCCCCCGACTTAGCGGGGGACTTTTCGTTATTGCAGTGTGGACGGGCCTTTGACGTCGGTGGGCCCGCTTTCGGGCAGGATACCGAGGCGCCGGGCCACTTCCTGATAGGCTTCCTCGATCTGACCGAGGTCGCGGCGGAAGCGGTCCTTGTCCATCTTCTCGTTGGTCTTGGCGTCCCAAAGACGCATGTTGTCCGGCGACAATTCGTCGGCCAGGACGACTTGCACGTCGCCATTCTCGTGGAACAGGCGGCCGAACTCGACCTTGAAGTCCACGAGACGGATGCCGATGCCGAGGAAGAGGCCGGCGAGGTAGTCGTTGATGCGCAGGCTCATATTGAGCATCTCGTCGATCTCGTGGATCGCCGCCCAACCGAAGCCGGTGATGTGCTCCTCGGAGACCATGGGGTCGTCGAGCTGATCGCTCTTGTAATAGTACTCGATGATCGAACGCGGCAGGCGCGTGCCTTCCGGGATCGCGAAGCGCTTGGAGATGGAGCCGGCCGCGATATTGCGCACCACGACTTCCACCGGGATGATCTCGACTTCCTTCACCAGCTGCTCGCGCATGTTGAGGCGGCGCACGAAGTGAGTCGGGATGCCGATCTCCTCCAGCTTGGTCATCAGGTATTCGGACATGCGGTTGTTGAGCACGCCCTTGCCCGTGATCGTGCCTTTTTTCTTATTGTTGAACGCCGTCGCGTCGTCCTTGAAGTACTGCACCAGCGTGCCGGGCTCGGGGCCCTCGAAAAGCACTTTGGCCTTGCCTTCGTAAACCTGTTTGCGACGTGCCATGAATGTTTCCTGATGGGTACGGGCTACTAGCCCCGGTATTTTATTGGGGCGAACCGCCCTGCTTATGGGGGTCCCTATAGCAGGATGGGTTCCGGGCGACAACGCAGGCGTTCACCCTTAGAAAACCAGCCAAAACCGGCCTAAACGGCGGGCCGGACAGGCCCCGCGGACATATCCACAGGCTGGAAGGGCGCAGACTCGGGCCGCCCGGCGGCGAACAGCCAGGCTGGATGTTTTCCCTCCTTCCTGAAGACCTGCTCCGGGGAGGGCAAGGCCAGGAGCGAGGACGAGGACGTCCCGAAGCCGTTGGGCATCTGGAAGCTCATCGCCCGGGCCTCGGTCCCGCCTTCCGTCGACCCCAGGAGGCGCCGCCAGCTTTCCCAGTCGTTCGTGTCCGGGTCGGGAGGTTGAGCCGCCGTGAACAACGGTTTGTAGTGGGCGATGCGCGGATCGGCCGGGTCGTCGCGGTCGAAGGCGGTGAACATGGAGAGCCCATCGGGGATTTTCTGGATATCGATCCATGCGCCTTGGACCGAAGCGCGCAGCGTGAGCCAGAAAGCGTCGCGGTTGTCGGCAATCACCAGATTGAACGGACGGTAGGCGAGCGGATCGAGATCGGCGAACGCTTCGGCCGCATCGGCGGCGTTCGGGTGATCGAGCGCATCGAGCACGAGTTCGCCGCGGCTGCGTTTGCCGGGGGCGGGACCAAGGGTGCCGTGACGGTTGAGAATACAGGCGACGACGCCCGTATCGCTGAGGCCCATCCATGTTCCGCCGGCCAGCTCATCCAGACCGGCGACGATGTCGGGCCGGTCGTCCCAATGGCGGGCTGGCGGCTTCCAAGGACGATTCGCCATTTCGTCGCGATTGGCGCCGATGAGGACGGGCCAGTCGCGGCCGGGGCGGCGGAGAACGACAACAGTGCACATCCGGGTAACGTAGTGCGTCCGTAACACGTCCGCCAGTTGCGTGGGCTGAGGGCGGTCGCTATATCAAAAGTCCCACTTTTGCTGAGAGGACAAGAATGAGCGACGCGTTTTCGGACCGGGAAAAAGGCTTCGAGCGGAAATTCCAGCTCGATCAGGAGCAGCAGTTCCGCGCGCAAGTGCGCCGCGACAAGCTGTTCGGCCAATGGGCCGCCGGTCAGCTCGGTAAGTCCGGCGCGGACGCGGACGCATATGCTCAAGACGTCGTGGACTCGAATTTCGAGAAGCCGGGCGACGACGACATGATCGGCAAGGTCAGCAAGGACCTTGGCGGCAAGGTGTCGGATGCCGACCTCAAGAAGAAGCTGAACGAGCTGTTCGGCGCGGCGGCTGCGGCGGTTGCCGCCGAGAAGAAGTAACGCTGTTTGCGTTCAACCTTTGCGGCCTTTTGGGCCGCAAAGGTGCGCCGCTGGCGCTTTTTTACGATTCCCCGAACACGCGCTTGAAGATGGTGTCCACATGTTTGGTGTGGAAGCCCATGTCGAACAGCGATTCCAGTTCCTTATTTGGGATGCGGTCGGTGACGTCCTTGTCCTGCTTGAGCAGGTCGAGAAGCTGACCGCCGCCGTTCCACACCTTCATCGCATTGCGCTGAACGAGAACGTACGAGTCTTCCCGTGAAACGCCCGCTTGCGTCAGCGCGAGCAGGACGCGCTGCGAGAACACGAGGCCGCCCATCATGTTCAGGTTCTTTTCGATGTTCTCCGGATAGATCACGAGTTTGTCGACGACGCCGGTCAGACGGGCGAGCGCGAAATCGAGTGTGATGGTCGCGTCGGGGCCGATATAGCGTTCGACCGACGAGTGCGAGATATCGCGTTCATGCCAGAGCGCGACGTTTTCCATCGCCGGAATGGCATAACCGCGCACCATGCGCGCGAGGCCGGTGAGATTTTCCGTCAGCACCGGATTGCGCTTGTGCGGCATGGCCGAAGAGCCTTTCTGGCCGGGCGAGAAGAACTCTTCGGCTTCACGAACTTCGGTACGCTGCATATGGCGGATTTCGGTGGCGATGCGTTCAATGGAGCTGGCGATCACGCCAAGGGTGGCGAAGAACATCGCGTGACGGTCACGCGGGATCACTTGTGTAGAAACCGGTTCCACATGCAGGCCGAGTTGCTCGGCGACGTACTGTTCAACGAACGGATTGATATGCGCGAACGTGCCCACCGCCCCGGAGATGGCGCAGGTGGCGATGTCTTCGCGGGCCGCTTTTAGGCGTGTGCGGTTGCGGTCGAACTCGGCGTAAAAACTCGCGAATTTGAGCCCCAGCGTGACCGGTTCGGCATGGATGCCGTGGCTGCGGCCCATGGTGACGGTCATTTTGTGTTCGAGCGCGCGGCGCTTCAGCGCCTTCAGAAGATCGTCGAGGTCCTTCAGGAGAAGATCGGCGGCCTGCGTGAGTTGGACCGACAGACACGTATCGAGCACGTCCGACGAAGTCATGCCCTGATGCACGAAACGTGCCTCCGGGCCGACGTATTCGGCGAGATTGGTCAAGAAGGCGATGACGTCGTGTTTGGTTTCTTTCTCGATCTCGTCGATGCGCTCGATGTTCCATTTGCCGCGCTGCCACACCGCCTTCGCGGCCTCGACCGGAATGATGCCGAGCTTGGCTTGCGCATCGCAGGCATGCGCTTCGATTTCAAACCAGATCCGGTACTTGTTGTCCGGCTCCCAAATGGCGGTCATGGCGGGGCGGGCGTAACGCGGAATCATGATCGAAAGGATCCTTACCAACGATGTGAGCTGTCGAGGGATGTATAGGGCACCGTTTACGCACACACAAATAGTCCCGGTTGCGGAGGGATAAAATTCGCGTCGAAAAACATTCAATAATGACAATGAGTTACGGCTCGGCGGGAGTCTTGGCCGACGGTGCGCCATTGAGGCCGGAGCTTGCCGCGGCGTCCAGGGGCGCCAAAAATGGAAACCACAACCGCCGTGACGCCGTTCGACGGGCTCGACGCGCACACGGCCAAAATTGTCGTCGCATTCTCGTGGCCCGAACGTCTGCTCTATAGTTTTTCGAAAACCCGAAGGATGTTTTTTCCGCCGGCTTTATCGCGACGATGCCTCACGCAGCGATATCCCGGGCATCAACAAGATGACGATCCGGCGATTCGAGACGATTGTCGGAGCCAGTGGGCTCGATGCGGTCTCGCTAGAATATAAGGCGGTGAAGAATCCGCCGGTCCTGTCACATATCCCCGGGTTCCAGGAGTTCTTTCTCAACCGGGTCAACTACATTTTGACCAAGTAAACCGGTTCCGGCCCAACTGGAATCCGCGCTAGCATCATCCGCAAGGGGCGGCCTTGGGGAAGGGGCGCGGCCCCCGTTTCACAACGAACTGAGGGGCATCATGAAAATTCTTCCGCGCTTTCTCGCTACGGTCGCTGCGGTTGCTTTGTTTGCCGCCGCGCCCGCGTCGGCGAAGACCGTCCAAATGGATCAAGCGACCATCGCCGAATTGACCGCCGCTATGGCGGCCGGCACGTTGACCGCCGAAAAGCTGGTGCAACTATCCATCGCGCGCATCGAGGCTTACGACCGGCACGGTCCTAAAATCCACGCCGTGATCACGCTCAATCCGAAAGCGCTGGAGCTCGCGCGCCAGCTCGATGCCGAGCGTAAGTCCGGTAAAGTGCGCGGCGTTCTTCATGGCATTCCCGTCGTTCTGAAAGACAATTACGACACGGCGGATATGCAGACGTCGGGTGGATCGGTGCTGCTCGAAGGCTCTATTCCGCCGGACGACGCCTATATGGTGCGCCGTCTGAGAGAGGCCGGCGCGATCATCCTGGCAAAAGTGAACATGTCGGAGTTCGCTTCGTCGAGCAGCAACAGCTCGCTGGGCGGCCAATCCCTCAATCCGCATGACACCACCCGTCAGCCGTCGGGGTCGTCCGGTGGTACGGGCGTCGCAGTGGCCGCGGCCTACGCGCCGCTGGGTTTCGGCACGGATACCGGCGGGTCCATTCGCGGCCCATCGACCGTGAACGGAGTCGTCGGCTTGAAACCGACCCATGGCCTATTGAGCCGCGACGGCATCATCCCGCTGGCGCTGACTTTTGATACCGGCGGTCCGCTGACACGCAATGTCACCGATGTCGCTATTGCTCTTGGCACCATGACGGGTGTCGACCCGAACGACGACGCGACCAAGAAGAGCCAGGGAAAGTTTGAGAAGGACTACACCAAATTCTTGAATGCGAACGCACTGAAAGGCGCGCGCATCGGCATCGCCCGCGATTTCATGAAGCAGGACGAGGAGGTGGACTGGATGATCGAGACCGCGCTCAACACCATGAAGGCGCAGGGCGCGACCGTGGTCGACGTCAATTTCCCGAAGTGGTTGCTTGATGCGAAAGGCGAGTTCTACAACGCGATCCGCTATCCGGAGTTCGTCGCACAGGTCGCCGACTATCTGAAAACGCTCGGTCCGAAGTATCCGAAGACTTTGCCGGAGATGATCGAACGCGCCGGTCAGTACACGAGCCCGCGCCCGGACGGCGCCGGTCCGAATTCACCACGCTGGACGTTGTTCCAGCGCGAACTCGCCTCGGGCACGCTCACGGACTACAAATATCTCACCGTGCGCGACTATGGTTTGCCGCTGGTGCGTCAGGTGGTGGAAGGTATCTTTGCCGCGAACAAACTCGATGCGATTGTGTATCCGACCGCGCCGAAGCGCCCGCCGCTGATCGCCGAGCCACTGGAAGTTCCGGGCGGCGCGGGCAACACGCCGGCTAATATCGCCAATCTCTCGGGCTTCCCGGATTTGATCGTGCCGGCCGGCTTCACGAACGGCGATCTGCCGGTGGGGATCTCATTCCTCGGCACGGCCTTTAGCGAAGGGAAGATTCTGGCGCTCGGCTATTCGTACGAACAGGCCAGTCACGCGCGCCGCCTGCCGGTGAACACACCGGCATTGGCGGGCGAGGCGATTGAAGTGCCGGATCCGCGTTAAGACCCGTCCCCCAACCCTCTCCCGCAAGCGGGCGAGGGAGAGTCCGGCGCGAAGCGACGGGAGGGTGAGGGGCTTTACAGGAATATCAAATCGTTAGCGCCTTCCGCGCTTAGATGGCGGTTTCAGACAACAAATGTCTGAAGCCGCCATCTTCTTATGCGTTTCAGCTAACATTTATCGCGCGCGAATAATTAATCGCGTAATTTCAGTGGCTTAAGTCACGTAAAATTTGTGGCACGGGCTTTGCTCTAGCGGAGGTCGGCGGGCTTTTCCGCCGATAGGAGCGCTTCCGGCCCATGACCTCCCCAGACCCACACGCGACCCCTCGCGTCATCCACGGCGGAGCCATGGATCGCAAGATCGAAGCGCCCGCTTGGCATACGCGCGCCAAGCTCGCTGCCGCGGCCGGCGGCAGCGTTCTTCTTCTCATCGCCCTCGTGGTCTTCATCGTCATGCCCGGCGGCAAGGCCGTGAAGGTGGAAAGCTCGGCCGTCACCGTCGGCGAAGTCACGCGCGGCGCCTTTGAGGATTTCGTGCCGGTGCGCGGCCGCGTGGCGCCGCTGAAGACCGTCTATCTGGACGCTATCGAGGGCGGCCGGATCGAAAAGATGTACGTCGAGGACGGGGCCGAGGTGAAAGCCGGCGACGTGTTGGTCGACCTCTCGAACACCCAGTTGCGCCTCGAAGTGCTCACCCGCGAAGCCGAGGTCGCCCAGCAGACCAACAACGTGCGTACCTTGGAGCTGAACCTCGAGCAAAGCCGTCTCAACAATCGCCGCGACATGATCGAGGCGGAGTACCAGGTGCAGAAACTGGGCCGCGCGCTGGAGCGCCGCAAGGCTCTGTTCGCCAACGGCAACAGCTCGAAAGCGGACCTCGAGAACCTGGACGATGAATTCAACTTCCAGAAGCGGAAGTTCACGCTGCTCAGCGAAACCCTGAAGAACACCGAGACCCTTCAGGAAACGCAACTCAAGCAGATCAAGGAAACCGCGAAGCGCCTGACCGAGAACCTCGAGATCGCGCGCCAGAATCTCGATGGCCTGACGGTCCGCGCGCCGGTGGACGGCAAGCTGACCGCCTTCAGCGCCGAGATCGGCCAAAGCCTCGCGAAAGGCGAGCGTCTGGGCCAGATCGACGATCCGGGCCGGCGCAAGATCGCGGCCGACATCGATGAATTCTATCTGAGCCGCGTCGAGCTCGAGCAGACGGCCATGCTGTCGTGGAACGGTAAGGACTATACCGCGCGCGTCGCGAAGATCTATCCGCAAGTGCGCGACGGCCATTTCGTCGCGGACCTCGTGTTCGCGGACGCCGAGCCGGCCGACATCCGCCGCGGCCAGACTCTCCAACTGAAATTGACGCTGGGTGACCCGACGGAAGCTTTGTTGATCCCGGACGGCGCGTTTTTCCAAGACACCGGCGGTGCGTGGGTTTTCGTGATGGCGCAGGACGGCGGCGAAGCGGTGCGCCGCAACGTGCGCCTGGGCCGCCGTAATTCACGCTTTATCGAAGTTCTCGACGGGCTGGAGCCCGGCGAGAAGGTCGTCACGTCGCCTTACACCACATTCCTGGACAAAGACCGCCTGCAGATCGCGGCCAACGGATCACCATAGGGGAAACCACATGCTGAAGCTTTCGAACCTCACCAAGACGTTCCGCACCGACGAAGTCGAAACCACCGCGCTTGATGCCGTGAACATCGAGATCAAGGACGGAGAGTTCGTCGCCATCATGGGACCGTCCGGCTGCGGCAAGTCGACGCTGCTCAACATCATCGGCATGCTCGATACGCCGAGCGCGGGTTCCTACCTTTTCAAAGGCGAGGAAATTTCCACCTACAACGAGGCGAAGCTCGCCGATCTGCGTAAGCAGAACCTGGGCTTCATCTTCCAAAGCTTCAACCTCATCGATGAGCTCAGCGTGTTCGAGAACATCGAACTCGCGCTCCTCTATCACGATGTGCCGGCCAAGGAGCGCCGCGAGCGCGTCGCCGCGGTGATGGAGAAGGTCGGAATCGCGCACCGCGCCAGTCACAAACCGGCGCAGCTTTCGGGCGGCCAGCAACAGCGCGTCGCGGTCGCGCGCGCGGTGGTGTCGAGCCCGTCGCTGATCCTGGCCGATGAGCCGACCGGTAACCTCGACTCCCAGCACGGCGCCGAAGTGATGGCGCTGCTGCGGCAGTTGAACAAGGAAGGCACGACGGTCGTGATGGTGACTCACTCGCGCACCGACGCGGGCCACGCGGGCCGCGTGATCAACGTGCTCGACGGACGTGTCGTGGCCGAGGGGCTGCGCCCCGAGGGCGACGTCGTGTCCCGCCCATTCAAGTCCGTCGCGGCGTAATCCATCCGAAGGCGAGGGGAACCATCATGCTCAAGAATTACATCACGGTTGCGTTGCGCAACCTGCTCAAGAACCGGCTCTACACGGCGATCAATATCTTCGGTCTCGCCGTCGGTCTCGCGAGCTGCATCTTGATTTTGCTCTATGTGCGGCATGAGACGTCTTACGATTCATGGTTCCCCAATGCCGAGCGCATCTACCAGGTGGGCACGCGTTTCGATGTGCCAGGACGTGAACCCTTCGAGGGCGGCCAAGCGCCGGGCCCAACCATGGACGCGATGGTGAAGGACTTCAGCGAGATTGAAGCCGCGACGCGCATCACCAGTCAGCGCTCCGCCGTGACCCGCGGGGCGGACGTCTTCACCGAGATGGTGGTCTTCGCGGATCCGAACCTCTTTGAGGTGCTGGATTTCCCGCTGGTGAGCGGCAGCAAGGAGAACGCCTTGGCCGACGTCTCCTCCATCCTACTTTCGGAGAGTCTCGCGCAGAAATATTTCGGTTCTGCCTCACCCATCGGGCGGACGCTGCCGATTCTGCTTCCCATGGGCATGAAGCGCGACTATCGCGTCACCGGCGTCTTCAAGGAGCTGCCGACCAATACGCATCTCGATTTGCATATGATCGCTAGACTCAATTCCCAGGACTTCGAAAAGTGGCCCTGGGTGCTTCAGTCGTGGACGTCGATTAACGCAAGCCTCTATCTGAAGCTGAAGGAAGGCGCCGACGCGGCCGCGATCACGCGCGCGCTTCCCGACTGGGAAAAGCGCTCGATCCCCAGCCTGTCCTTCGGCGGCCAGGATATCGACATGGCCGACATGATGACGCTGAGCCTTGTGAAGCTCACCGATATCCATCTTCACGGAAAGCGCTCGACCGCCGACCGGCCGCGCGGGGATATGCGCGCGATCGCCGCGTTCACCGCCGTCGCCGTGATGATCCTGCTCATCGCCTGCATCAACTTCACCAATCTCGCCACCGCCCGCGCCAGCCAGCGCGCTCGCGAAGTGGCCTTGCGTAAAGTGCTCGGGGCGCGCCGTTCGCAGCTGGTGTTCCAGTTTCTCTCGGAATCGCTGCTGCTGTCGGCCATCGCGTTCATGCTCGCCATCGCATTCGTCTACGCCGCTTTGCCGTTCTACAATTCCGTCCTCAACCGTGACCTGGGCCTGAACTTCGTCGACGGCGGCCTCCTCCTGCCTGTAATGGCGACCTTGATCGTCGTCGTCGGGCTGGCGGCAGGCCTCTATCCGGCGATGGTCCTGTCCGGGTTCCGCCCCGCGCGCATCCTGAAAGCCAACAAATCTGCGGCGGCGGAGGGGTCAGGCAAGCTGCGCGCCGCGCTGGTCGTGGTGCAGTTCGCCATCTCTATCGGCCTCGTGGTCTGCACGACGGTCATCTATACGCAGACCGTCTACGCCCGGAATATCGACAGCGGCTTCGATCGCAACGGGCTTCTCATCGTACGGGCACTGGGCGCGCTGCGCGGCGAAGAATATAAGTCCGCCCGTGAGAGTATCGTCGCGGAAGCGGCGAAAATCCCGGGCGTGACGGCCGTAACGCGGAGTAATGATGTTCCGACCGACAACGGCAGCAGCAATAACATCTTCGAAATCCCGGGCCGCCCGAGCACGTCGCCGATCCTCATCTCGAGCCGTATCGTCGATTTCAACTACTTCGACGCCTATAAAATCCCGCTCCTGGCTGGGCGCGCCTTCGAGGAAGGCCGCGGCGGCGACGATTACACCGGAACGGAGGACGATAAAGTCGCCCGCGGCGGCAATATCATCCTGAATCAGGCGGCTCTGGGCAAACTCGGCATCGGCTCGCCGCAAGAAGCGATCGGCAAGGAGTTCCGTATCGCCGTCGGGGACGCAGAGAAAGCGCGCCAGACGACGGTGACCGTGGTCGGTGTGGTGGGGAATATCGCCTACCGCTCGGCGCGCGATCCGATCGAACCGACCTTCTACATCCGCGACGAGGAAAACCTCTACAATCTGTCGCTGCGCGCCGATCCGGCGATGGGCGCGGCCGTGAATGCCGCCATGGAGAGGCTCTGGCGTCAGCGCGCGCCGCACATCCCCTACCGCTCGGAATTCATGGAGACCCGCATCACGGCGCAGTACGCGCAGGAGACCGCTGAAGCCAAGATGTTCGCCGCGTTCAGCGCGCTCGCGATCATCATCGGCGCCCTCGGTCTCTATGGCTTGGCTCTGTTCAGCGCCGAACGCCGCACCAAGGAAATCGGCATCCGTAAAGTGCTGGGCGCCAAGGTGCGGGATGTGGTGCGCCTTCTGGTGCTCGACTTCTCGAAGCCTGTGTTGATCGCGAATCTGGTGGCCTGGCCGGTGGCCGGGTTCTTGATGCGCGACTGGTTGAACGGCTTCGAACAGCGCATCAGCCTCAACCCCATGATCTTCGGCGCCGCGGGCTTCCTCGCGTTGCTCGTCGCCTGGCTCACCGTGGGCAGCCACGCTTTCCGTGCCGCGCAGGAAAACCCGATCCGCGCGCTGCGTTACGAGTAGTCCGGGTAACCCTCCCCCTCCAAAAAGAAGAAAAGGCAATTGTCATGAAGAAGTTCACAGCGGTGTTTTGCAGTCTGGTCCTCCACGCCATGCTCGTCACCAGCTTCGTGGCGACATCGACCGCCGCGGTGCAGATCGCGGCCGACCGTGCCGCGCATACGCTGATCGGCTAGTACGGCCGCTCTACCGGCGTGATAGTGTCGATAATCTCCTCGGCCGTGATTCCGGGGCGTGCGATCGCGGCGGTCCACATCTGAACGCCCGCAAGGGAGGCTCAATGAAAACCGTCATTATGCTGTTCGGCATTCTCCTTTGCTCGGCGGCGGTGGCCCAAGAGGACCAGAAGCTGCTGATCGATCGCGCGGCCGGGGCGCAACCAGCGCTTCTTGTCCTCGGCACGGTGCATCTGCACAATCCTGGACGCGATGCGATCAATATCCAGGTGGATGATGTGTTGGCACCGGATCGTCAGGCACAAATTGTGATGCTGGTTGACCAGCTCGCCGCTTATAAGCCCACGCATATCGCCGTGGAGCATCCCGCGACGGATCAGGAAAAGCTCGATGAGCTTTATGCCAGTTATCGGGCAGGCACGCGTGCCTTGGCACATGACGAAGAAGAGCAAATCGGTATGCGGCTCGCTGCCAAGCTGGGCCTCGCGCGCCTGTACGCGGTTGATTGGAATGGCATGCCGCCGGCCGAAATCGTCCATTACGATTTTTCAGCTTACGCGAAGAGCAAGGGGCAGGAAGATCGGCTCAAACTGTTGCTAAATCCGAAGCGCATACCTTACCCGCCGCTCGCGAGCGCCGATCTCGTGACGTTTTTTCATGAGATAAATCGGCCGGAGATCATCGCGCAATCGCATCGGATTTACTTTGACGTCGCGCGTTTCGGCGATGCTGAAGCGCAGCCTGGGGCCAATTGGGTGGGCAACTGGTATGCGCGCAACCTCAAGATCTTTAGTAACCTTGTCGACATCACGGATAAGGCGGATGACCGGATACTCGTAATCTACGGCGCGGGACATTCGCACTACCTACGTCAATTCGCGCAGGAGTCGGGAGCTTTCCGTCTTCATGAGGTCCGCGAGTTCGTAAAGCCGGTGGCGAAAGGCGCAGACGCGGTCCGTAAAGACTGATTTTTACGCAATCCAAGGCGTAGAATTCATGATCCTGTCATGGCCTACATCCCTCTAGAGAAATGAAGGGCCCGGCGGTAACGTCGGGCACCACATATCCCAGGGAGGGCCCGATGTTCCGTAGAACCAGTGTAGCGCTCACGATCGTGCTCGGCGTCGCCGCCGGGTCTTACAGCTTCGCCGCCGACACCGTACCGGCGCATATCGCCGGCGCATTGACGGACCAGGGCCGTCCTCAGAAAGACAAGGATCGCGATGCCGAGCGCAAGCCCGGCGAAATCCTGAGCTTTATCGGGATCAAGGCCGGCGACAAGGTCGTCGACTTCATTGCCGGCGACGGTTACTTCACGCGCCTTTTCTCGAAGGCCGTCGGGCCGACCGGCAAGGTGTATGCCGTCTCGCCCAACGAACTCAATGCACTCCTGAAGACGGACGCCTCCGCGGCGACAAAAGCGATCGCGGCCGACGCGGCCTACAAGAATGTCACCGCGCTCTCGCTGCCGATCAATGAATTCAAAATTCCCGAGAGCGTCGACGTTGTTTGGATCCGCCAGAACTACCACGACTATTATTTCAAACCGATCGGCGTGACGGACGCCGCGGCGCTGAATAAGGCCATCTACAATTCTCTCAAGCCGGGCGGTCTTTATGTCATCGTCGATCACGCTGCGAAGGCTGGCAGCGGTGTTGAGGCCGCAACCACCTTGCACCGCTATGACGTGGAAGCCGTGAAGAAGGAAGTCGTGGCGGCCGGCTTCAGGTTCGAAGGCGAAAGCCCTGTCCTGCACAATCCGGCCGATGACCTTTCAAAGTCCGTGTTTGACGCGAGCCTGCGCGGACATACGGATCAGTACGTCCTCAAGTTCCGGAAGTAGGTGAGCGGCGTCCTACGGGCGCGGGTGTTTGGGCTGATACAGCCCAATCTTCCCGCCGCCCGGAAGGACGAACGATGTGACGGACCCCCATCGCGCTTCCTGGATCTTGGCGCAGTCCACGCCTTTTGCTTTAAGCCTCGCGATCTCGGCCGTTACGTCGTCGGTCATGAGATAGAGCTCATGGCTGTTCGAGGGCGCAGGGTGAAAGGCAGCTTCCGCGGACGGTAGACCAAAGATCAGCCAGCCGTGGCCGGCATCCACATTCTTGAACTGCAAGACGTCGCGGAAAAACGCACGGTCGGCTTCCGCATCTGTGCTGTAGAGGACGATATGCGCGCCTGAGATCATCGGGATTGCCCTACTTCGGGATCATCCATGGGAAGAGATACTGCTGGCCCATCACGAGCAGGCCCAGCAGCACGGTCAGGATGATGCTGTGCTTGAATGTGCGCGCCAACACTTCGCCTTCGCGGCCCGCGAGGCCGGTGATGGAGGTGCCGGTGGTCAGGTTTTGCGGCGAGATCATTTTTCCCAGGACGCCGCCCGATGAATTCGTGGCCGCCATCAGCACGGGATCCAGATTGAGCGCGCGCGCGGCGACGACCTGAAGGTTGCCGAACAGGGCATTGCCGGACGTATCGCTGCCCGATAGGAACACGGCCAGCCATCCCAGGAACGCCGACAGGAACGGGAAGATGAAGCCGGCCGAAGCGACGGCCACACCCAACGTATAGGTCATGCCGGAGTAGTTCATCAGATAGGCAAGACCGATGATGAGCATGGTGGTGAGGGCGGGCATGCGCCACTGTTTGAATGCACCGGCGAAGGCGCGCACAAGCTCGTTCATCTTCAGGCGTACGAGGATCGCAACCAAAAGCGACGTCACTAGGATGGCCGTCCCGGTACCGAGCGGCTGGAAATTCCAAATCGCGGCATAGGGGCGGTCGTAGGTCGTGATGAAGATCTGATTATGCAGTGCCGGCCACGGCACTGGGATTTGACCGATCCCCGCCACACGGAAGTGGGTCCAAAGAATGACGACCGCGGCGAGTAAGGTCCAAGGGATCCATCCCTGCCAACTTCCGATCGCGGCGGGGCCCTGAACGCGCGCTTCGGCCGGCGCGTTCAGCGCGAAGGCCGGATCGACGGGCATCTTCCACACCTTGATGAAGGATACCGTGAGGATCAAAGAACCCATGGACGCCAGCACGTCGGTCAGCGCGTAGCTGAGATAGTTGGAGGTCACGAACTGGGCGAGACCAAAGGAACCGCCCGCGACGAACAGGACCGGCCACACACCTTTCAGCGCGCGCAGACCGCCGTATAGGCCGATGGCGTAGAACGGTAGCAGGAAGGCAAGGAACGGAAGCTGCCGCCCGATCATCGCGCCCAATGTCTGATCGGAAAGCTGCGTGACCGCGCCAAGCGTGGTCACGGGCGTGCCGAGCGCGCCGAAGGCCACGGGCGCGGTGTTGAAGATCAAGGTGAAGACGATGGCTTCCATCGCGGGGAAGCCAAGCGCGATCAGGAGCGCGCTTGTGATGGCGACCGGCGTTCCGAACCCGGAGATGCCCTCCAGCAGGCAGCCGAAGGAGAAGCCGATCACCACGAGGACCACCCGCCGGTCGTTCGGGAGGTGTTCCATCATCCAGGCGCGGAAGGCGTCGAAGCGCCCGGATATGACGGTGATGTTGTAGAGGACCAGCGCGTTGAACACGATCCACATCACCGGTACGAGGGCGAAGGCGGCGCCGTTGGCGATGCTGCTGAACGCGGCGACCGCGGGCATTTGCCAGGCGGTGACCGCAATGACGAAACCGGCAAGCAGTCCGGCGCCGGCGGCCTGCCAGGCGGGCCGGCGAATCACGCCCAGAAAGATAAGGACCACCGCGATCGGGATCGCCGCGACGGCAAAGGATAACGGCAAACTCCCGCCGACCGGCGTCACAAGCTGATTGAACAAGGCTAACCCCCCTTAGCTAAGTTCGGCTTCTTTCACGTCGATCTGATTACGTACGTCTCCCAAGGACTTGCACGGCCCTGTCTTGAGAGCCTGAGGTCATGCTAAGCTCGAAGGACGGCAAGGTGTATTGGAATCTTGGACGCCTATGAAAGACGATCCTTACGCAAGTCCGCACACGGACCAGGCCGCCCCCGACTTCTGGTCGCGGGTGCGTCAAACCTTCCGGTTGGTCGTCCATATTCCCGATTATGACACTTACGTCCGCCATCTTCAGGCGAACGAACCGGGCAAGCCGGTGCCGACCTACGAAGAGTTCATCACCATCTGCCAGGAACGCCGCTTCTCGAACGGCTATCTGATCGGCAAGTGCTAAGCGCGCTTCGCGCGGCGAGTCCGGAGTTCGGTTTTCGCGCATTTGATCGCGATGTCGGCGACGATCTCGGCGACTGAATCTCCGGGATTGTTCGGCCAACTGGCTGTGAATGAAAGATCCGGCAACGCGTTTTCAGCCGCGATGATCCGCAGCTTTTTCTCCGCGATCTCCTTTTCGACGATCGCCGGCGGAATGATCGCGATCGCCCGGCCATCGAGCGCCATGCGCACGGCGGGCGCGAGCGATGCTGTGGCGTGCAGGCGGATGGGCGGAAAGTCAGGCTGTGCGAACAACGCGCTGATCTCCATGTACGGGCGTGTGAGGCGCGAAAAAGTGATCAACGGGTGTTTCGCAAGGGCGGCGAGCGGCACTGGACTGGGCGGCAGGCGGATCGCCGGACTCGCGATGAAGGCGAGCGGAAAGCGGCAGAGATCCCGGTTGTGGATGGACGCCGCGCTGACCGGGCCAAGAAGAAACGCGAGATCGATGTCCTGCGCCACAAGGCGTTCGCGTAAGTTGGCGGAGATGTCGACCTCGATCTCCAGGGCGAGCGACGGATACATCTCGGCGACCTGGTCGATAAAGTGCGAAAGCCATGTGTGGACGATGGTTTCGGACACGCCGAGGCGCAGCACCCCGTGCATGGCCGAGGGGGCGGCGAGCGCTTTCTCCATTTCGGTCCGCATGCGCAGAAGGCGTTCGGCATGGATCAGCAGGTCGCGCCCCGCCTTCGTCGCGACCACGGGTCTGCTGTCCCGTCTGAGAAGTTGAACGCCGAATTCGGTTTCGAGCTGCGCGATACGCTGAGAAATGGCCGGCTGGGTCGCGGATAATTTTGCCGCGGCGCCATGAAAGCTGCCGAGTTTCACCACCCACATGAAGGTTTCGAGGTTCCTGAATTCGGCCATGGAATGATGATTAGAAATATTTATCAAATCTAATCAAAATCGATAATTAGACAGAAGGCAAGCCGCTCCCTTATCCAGGGCAGGTGGGGGCGTCATGAACGCGATCGATCAGATACGAGAGCCGCTATCCGTTCGGCAGGCATGCCGGACCGGTGGTTTTGACGGGCCCACGTCCGGGCAGGCGCCGGGGTTTGCGCAAGGAAACCTTGCCATTCTGCCGGCGGACCTTGCGAAGGACTTTCTCGCCTTCTGCCGCGCCAACCCGAAACCGTGCCCCATCCTAGGTGTTTCGGAGCGCGGCGATCCGCACATTCCGGAGCTGGGCGCGGACCTCGACATCCGAACCGACCTTCCCCGCTATCGCGTTTGGAAAAAAGGTGAACTGGTCGATGAGCCGACCAACGTCGCGACGTATTGGCGCGACGATCTCGTGTCGTTTGTGATCGGGTGCTCTTTTTCCTTCGAGGAGCTTTTACTGCAAGCGGGGCTGTCCATCCGCCATATCGAGGCGCGAACGACGGTGCCCATGTACAGGACCAGCCTGACCACGACCCCGGTGGGGCCGTTCGGCGGGCCGGTGGTCGTCTCCATGCGGCCGTTCAAGGCGGCGGACGCCATTCGCGCTATTGAGATTACCAGCCGATACCCGCAAGCTCACGGTGCGCCGGTCCATTTCGGTCGGCCGGATTTGATCGGTATCAGGGACATCGGCGCGCCGGATTTCGGCGAACCGTCATCGATCGCCGCCGATGAAGTGCCGGTGTTCTGGGCCTGCGGTGTTACGCTGCAGCAAGCGGTCGAGACGGCGAAGCCGGATTTCGCGATCACGCACGCACCGGGGCGTATGATTGTGACCGACGTACCGATCGAGCTTGCCAGCGCATAACGGTCTTAGGGGGACCTTGATGCCATCTGACATGGAGCAGGCGCCCGCGCAGGGCCGGAAAATGTTCGGCTGGTATCGGGAGTTCGACGGGAAGGGCAAGAAGACCTTCTGGGCCTGCTTCCTCGGCTACGGGCTTGATGCCTTCGATTTGCAAATCTACAGCTTCGTGATGCCGGTTCTCGTCGGCCTGTGGAGCATGTCCAACACCCAGGCCGGCCTGATCGCGACGTCGGCGTTGGCGATCTCGGCGCTCGGCGGCTGGCTCGCCGGCATGCTGGCCGACAAGATCGGGCGCGTGCGGCTGCTCCAGATCACCGTCGCATGGTTCGCGTTCTTCACGTTCCTTTCCGGCTTCGCAAATAACTTCGAACAACTACTGATCATTCGCGGACTCCAAGGCCTAGGCTTCGGCGGCGAGTGGGCCGCGGGCGCGGTTCTGATCGGCGAGATCGCCAAGGCCCAGCATCGTGGCAAGGCCGTCGGCATGGTGCAAAGCGCCTGGTCGTGGGGCTGGGGGCTCGCGGCGCTCATGGCGACGCTCGCCTTCCAAATCCTGCCACCGGAGATCGCTTGGCGCGTGATGTTCTTCATCGGCATACTGCCGGCGGGTCTGATTTTCTTCGTCCGGCGCATGGTGCCGGAGTCCGATGTCTATCTGCAGACGCAAGCGGCGCCCGGCGAGCGGCGCAGCGTGTTTTCCATTTTCTCGAAGGATCTGCTTTACACCACATTCTTCGGGTCGCTACTCGCGGTGGGTGCGCATGGCGGGTATTACGCCATCACCACATGGCTGCCGACCTTCCTGCGGACGGAGCGGCAACTCTCCAACATCGGCAGCGGCGGCTATCTCGCGGTGGTGATCGTCGGGTCTTTTGTCGGCTATATGACCAGCGCCTATCTCAGCGACTATCTGGGCCGGCGCCGTACGATCATGTTGTTCGCGCTGGGTGCGATGATCATGGTCGTCGGTTATACGCAGGCGGATATCTCGAACGGCGTCATGCTGTTCCTGGGATTCCCGCTCGGGTTCCTGTCCTCCGGGATCTTCAGCGGTTTCGGCCCGTTCTACACCGAACTCTTCCCCACCAGCGTGCGCGGCACGGGGCAGGGATTCTGCTACAATTTCGGCCGGGGCTGTGCCGCAGGCGTGCCCGCGCTGGTCGGTTTCATCTCCGCGCAAGCATCACTCGGCAAGGCGATCTATATTGTCGCCGGGTGCGCTTACGTCATCGTGATTGCCGCGGCGCTGTGCCTTCCGGAAACGCGTGGACGTGAACTGCGCTCCAACTAACGTCTAGGCGGCGTCATGGCGAGTATCGACCTCAATAGTGATCTTGGCGAAGGTTTCGGCGCGTGGCGGATGGGTGACGACGCGGCGATGCTGGCGATCGTGACCAGCGCCAATGTGGCTTGCGGCTTTCACGCGGGCGACCCGGCGGGGATCCTTGCGGTGCTCGAAGAAGCGGCGCGGCGCAATGTGGCGGTCGGCGCACACGTCGCCTACCGCGATCTCGCCGGCTTTGGACGGCGTAATATGGAACCGAGCAGCGCCGAGCTGGTCGGCGACGTCATCTACCAGATTGGCGCGCTGCAGGGCCTGGCGAAGGCGGCAGGCACGACGGTGCGCTACGTGAAGCCGCATGGCGCGCTCTACAACACGATCGCGCAAGATCCGCGTCAGGCCGCGGATGTGATCGCTGCGATCAAAGCGGTTGATCCGTCTTTGGTGCTGATGGCATTGGCGGGCGCGCCCATTGTCGCACAGGCGCGCGCGGCTGGACTTACCGTGGTGTGTGAAGCTTTCGCCGATCGCGCCTATAACGCAGACGGCAGCCTTGTGAATCGCCGCCTGCCGGGCGCGGTTCTCCATGATCCGCAGGTCATTGCGGCACGCACGGTGCGCATGGTTGAGCGTGGCCGCGTCACGACGATCGACGGCGCTGAAATCGACCTCGAGGCACAGTCGATTTGCGTTCATGGCGATACGCCGGCCGCCGTGGCGATCGCGCGTGCGTTGCGCGAAGCTTTTACGGCGCGCGGGGTTGCGCTGAAACCCTTCGTACATGGTTGACCGGTTGCGTTTTCTGCCCGCGGGCGACGACGCTTTCCTGATCGAGTTGGGCGATCTTGCTGAAACCCTTGCGATGCTGGATGCGTTGCGGGGAGCGCCGCTTCCGGGTGTCATGGAGGCGGTGCCGGCGGCGCGGACGCTTTTCATTCGGTTCAATCCCGATACCACGGACCGGCGCGCGCTGATCGCGGCGCTCGCGGACATCGATTTGTCGGCCCGCAGGGTGCAAACGGGCGAGACCTTCGAGATCCCCGTCGTTTATGACGGCGAAGATCTTAGCGATGTCGCGGATATCCTCGGCTGTTCCGTTAAAGACTTGGTGGCGCGTCACATGGACGCGACCTACACGGTGGCCTTCACCGGTTTTGCGCCGGGATTCGCCTACATGACCTGCGACGACCCGACCTTGGATGTGCCCCGGCGCAAGAGCCCGCGCGTGTCTGTTCCGGCGGGGGCAGTGGCGCTCGGCGGAAAATTCTGCGGCATCTATCCGTCGGATAGTCCCGGGGGCTGGCAGCTTCTCGGGCGAACGCCGGTCAAGATGTGGGATACCGGCCGCGACCGTGCGGCGCTGCTTGCGCCGGGCGACCGTGTGCGCTTCCACCGCGCGGACATGAAGAGGGGCGTTTCGATTTCGGGGGGCGCGCGAAGCGGGTCTTCGGTCAAACGTGCGGCGGAAGGACTCCTCGTGACCCGCGCCGACCGGCCCGCGTTGTTCCAGGATCTCGGACGGCCCGGGCATGCCGATCAAGGCGTGGGAGAGTCGGGCGCACTCGATCGCGCCAGCTTTATCGAAGCGAATCTCTGTGTTGGAAATTCGCGCGATACCGCCGCGCTCGAAGTGACATTTGGCGCATTTGGCCTCAAGACGGATCGCAAGATCACGCTGGCGGTGACGGGCGCACCTTGCGCACTGGCAGTCCAAAGCGCGACGGGCCGGCGGTATTGGGCGCCATTGGCGCGCCCCTTCGAACTCGAGGCGGGAGACGATCTCCTTCTTGAGCCGCCTTCAGCCGGGATGCGTAGCTATATCGCGCTGCGCGGCGGTTTCGATGTCACGCGCGTGTTGAGTTCAGCCGCGACCGATACGTTGGCGAAGATCGGCCCGGCGCCGGTGGTGCAGGGGGATTTGCTTGCCCCGGCGGGATTGCCGGCGGGCGAACGCGACATGTCCGCACCCGGGCATCGTTACATGCCAAAGCCCGGCAATACGGTGACGCTCGATGTGATTCTTGGGCCGAGAACCGACTGGTTCACCGCGCAGAGCGTCGCTTTGTTATTCACTCAGGAGTGGAAGGTCACGGCGGAAGCAAATCGCGTCGGCATTCGACTTGCCGGCGCGTTGCCGCTGGAGAGGTGCGGCACCGCCGAGCTGCCCTCGGAAGCCACGGCCATTGGCTCGATCCAAGTGCCTCACAGCGGTCAGCCGGTGCTTTTCCTCGCCGATCGCCCGTTGACGGGCGGTTATCCCGTTATCGGCGTTGTTGCCCGGCACCATCTGGATCTGTGCGGCCAGCTGCCCGGCGGCGTACGAATACGATTCAAACCGGTGGCGGCCTTCGCGCCCTTCGTCCGGTCGCCCTAGATCAGACCTTCGCTTCTGAAGGAAATATGTCCACCCCGACTGACGATAACGTGATCATGGAGAGTGATGCCGACGGCCGCCGCCGCCTCTTTGACCTTGCGAGTCATTTCGATATCCGCGCGCGAAGGCTTCGGGTCGCCGCTCGGATGATTGTGGACCATGATGAAAGCGCTGGCGTTCAGCTCGAGCGCGCGTTTGATCACCTCGCGGGGATAGACAGGGGTGTGATCGACCGTGCCGCGTTGCTGGGCTTCGTCGGCAATCACTTTGTTTTTGCGGTCGAGGTAGATGAGCTGGAACTGTTCGTTGGGCTCGTGGGCCATGCGCGATTTGCAATAATCGAGCAGGTCGTTCCACGATGAGATGACATCCGCGCCGCGTACGCGCGTTTGCAGTGCAAGCTGGATCGAGGCTTCGACGGCTTTCAGCATCAGCGCCGCGCTATCGCCGATGCCGCTCACGCTCGTGAGCGCTTCGAGGCTGGCGGCGAGTACCTCGTCGAAGCTGCCGAATTTCGCGAGTAGCGCTTTGGCGATGGGTTTCGTATCCCGGCGCGGGATGACGCCGAAGAGGAGCAACTCGAGGATTTCATAGTCGGGAAGCTGCTCAGCGCCGGCTTTCAGGAACCGCTCGCGCAGCCGGTCACGATGCCCGTGATAATGAGGCTCGGCCTCAGAAGCCGGCGCAAGGCCGGGGAGTTCGGCGGCATTCACCCCGTCCTCCAATCCTCTGCTCCCCTGTCCCATAAGCCCCTGCGAAAGTGAATAAGTCCAGAATAGGGAGTTTTCCAAGGCGCCGCTCCCAAAAAGTGAGGCCTTTGGTCCGAGCTGGGCTATGGTTCGATCGGCGGCGGCTGGCATGGTGGCCGCGCCAAGATGTAGGGGAAATGACAATGCACCAACGCTCTATAATCCGCGCGGCGCTGCTGTCGTCGCTGGCGCTCGCGAGTTGCTCAAAGGATGCGTCGGAGAAGCCCTACGCCGTTGAGGAGGTTTCGCTGGCGCAGGTTTCCGCCGATCTCGCGGCCAAGGCCACGACGTCGGCGGTGGTCACGAAGGCCTATATCGACCGTATCAATACCTATAACGCCGCGCTGAACGCGGTGATCGTCGTGGCGCCGGACGCTCTGGAGCAAGCGGCGGCGTCAGATAAACGCCGCGCGGATGGAAAGGCGCTTGGACCGCTGGACGGCATCCCGATCCTGGTGAAGGACAATATCGATGCGGAGGGTATGCCGACGACGACGGGTTCGTATGCCCTGACGGAAAACCTGCCTGCGCAGGATTCCGAAGTGGTGCGCCGCTTGAGAGCCGCCGGCGCCGTTATCCTAGGTAAAACAAATCTCTCTCAGTTCGCCGGTTATCGCACCACGGGCACTTTCTCGGGAAGCTCGGTCGGCGGGACCGCGCATAATCCATACGACCTTACCAAGTCGGCCGCGGGTTCGAGTTCGGGGTCGGGGATCGCCATGGCAACCAGCATGGCGGCGGGCGCGCTTGGCAGCGATACCGCCGGCTCGATTACCGGGCCTTCCAATGTGAATGGCGTTGTGGGGCTGCGCCCGACCACGGGTCTTGTGTCGCGGCGCGGCGTGATCCCCAATACCGAGCTGCAGGATACGACCGGCCCAATGGCGCGATCGGTGACTGATGTCGCCGCGCTATTGACCGTCATGGCAGGGACAGATCCCGCCGATCCGCGCTCGAGGGACGCGGATGTGCATAGGGCCGACTATGTTCAAGCGCTCGACAGGGATTCGCTGAAGGGCACTCGTATCGGCGTGCTGCGTGGTTTGCGCGGCTATAGCGAGGCCATCGTGCCGGCGTTCGATGCGGCGCTGGACGTTTTGAAAGCGCGGGGCGCCGAACTTGTGGAAATTCCGCAAGGCGCGCTCGAGGACGTGACGCCAGAGGCGCTCACCGCCGAAGCTTGGAATTTCAAACATGACATCGCCGCGTATCTCGCCTCGGCGCCGCCGGCGGTGAAAGTGCGTACGGTGGAAGATCTCCTGGCGTTCCACACAACCGATCCGCGCGAGTCGAAAATCGGCGCGCAATATTGGGAAGAGGCCGTGGCGGCGCAGGGCGGTTTCGAGAATCCGGAGCGTGTAAGGCTCGTCGAATATATCCAGCGTAAGGCGGGGCCCGAGGGCATGAGCGCGCTGCTTGCGCAGCATAACCTCAGCGCCCTTGTCGCGCCGGCGGGCGGCCCGGCGGACGTCATTCCGGACGACGGCATCGTGCGACCCGGTCAACGCGAAAAAGGCGCGCCTTCCCTTACGTGGCACGCCGCGATCGGCGGGTATCCCGTGCTGACCGTGCCCATGGGCGCGGTCGACGGCATGCCGGTCGGACTCTCGTTCATCGGCGCGCCGTGGAGCGATGCGGCCGTGTTGTCTTACGGTTACGCGTATGAGCAGGCGGGGTACAAGCGCGTGCCGCCCGAAGCCTACAAGAAGGACGTAAAACCCAACTAGAGCCGGCGCGCGCCGGTCTGTAAGCTGTCCGTATGCGCCAACATAAATTTGGATCTACCGGCCGTGAGATCTCGGTCGTCGGTCAAGGGACCTGGCAAATCGATCGTGGTCATCGTACGTCCGCCGTCGCGGCTTTGCGCGGCGGTCTCGACGCCGGGATGACCCACGTCGATACGGCCGAGATGTACGGCGACGCGGAACTGATTGTCGCCGAAGCGATCAACGGCCGCCGGGATGAGGTTTTTCTGGTCTCGAAGGTGCTGCCGAGCAATGCGTCGCGCGCGGGCGTCATCGGCGCCTGCGAGCGTTCTCTCGAACGTCTCGCGACGGACAGGTTGGACTGCTACCTCCTGCACTGGCGCGGCCGCATTCCGCTTGAAGAAACCATCGCCGGTTTCGAGGATCTGGTGCGGAGCGGAAAGATCCTGTCCTGGGGTGTCAGCAATTTCGACGAGGACGATCTGGACGAAACGCTCGCCATTTCGGGGCCGGGGCGTATCGCCTGCAACCAAGTTCTCTATCATCTGGAAGAGCGCGCGATTGAACACGCGGTGCTGCCCTGGTGCGCAAAACACGGCGTGGCGCTGGTCGGCTACAGCCCTTTCGGCAGCGGTTCGTTCCCCGAAAAGAATTCACCAGGCGGACAGGCGCTTGCGAAAGTCGCCGGGAAGCACAATGCGACCCCGCGCCAAATCGCGCTGGCTTGGCTCGCGCGTCACACGTTCGCGATTCCCAAGGCCTCGTCGCCCGCGCACGCGGCAGAAAACGCCGTGGCGGGGGATATTACACTTACATCGGAAGATATCGCGCAGATCGACGCCGCGTTTCCGCGCGGACGCAAACCGAGCGGTTTGCCGATGATCTAGGGCGTGTTGAAGTCATGTCGAATCGCCAATACGCCCTAGATTCTTATTTGGTCGCGCGTTCTACGGCGAACCGGCTTCCACTTCGCCGGAACGCGCTCTAGGCGTACGGCGGCGCGTTCCAGCCGCTGGGCGAGAGCGTGAAGATCTCGACGCCCGTTTCCGTGACCGCCACCGTATGTTCGAACTGCGCCGACAGCGATCCATCGCGGGTGATGGCCGTCCAGCCGTCCGCGAGGATGCGGGCGTCCGGTCCCCCGATGTTGAGCATGGGCTCGATGGTGAAGAACATGCCGGGTTCGAGACGCAGATCGGTGCCGGGTGTGCCGTAGTGGAGCACTTGCGGTACGGTATGCATGGTGCGTCCGATGCCGTGCCCAGCAAAATCGCGCACGATGGAATAGCCGCGCGCCTCCGCGAAAGACTGGATGGCGTAACCGACATCGCCGAGCGTGGCGCCGGGCTTCACCGCGCGTACGCCTCGCATCATGGCTTCGTGAGTGGCCTTGACCAGATCGCGCGCGAGGCGGCTGACGTTACCGACGAAGAACATGCGGCTGGAATCGCCGAACCAGCCGTCAACGATGGGCGTGACATCGATATTGATGATGTCGCCGTCCTTCAGCACGAGATCGCCGGGCACGCCGTGGCAGATCACATGGTTGACCGAGGTGCAGATCGACTTCGGATAACCGTGGAAGCCGAGTGGGCCGGGAACGGCGCCATGGGCGAGATGGTATTCATGGCAGAGGCGGTCGATTTCGCCGGTGGTGATTCCCGGTTTCACGAACGGCGTGATGTAATCCAGGATCTCGGCGGTGAAGCGCCCGGCCTTGCGCATGGCCGCAAACGCGTCCGCGCCATGGATGACGGGCTGTTGGGGCTTCTTGAGCACGCTATTCGGCCGCGTACGGCGGGCAGGTGTAGCCCTTCGGCGAAAGCGTGAAGATCTCGACGCCGGTTTCGGTGACGCCAACCATGTGTTCGAACTGCGCCGACAGCGACTTGTCGCGCGTGACGGCGGTCCAGCCGTCCTCGAGGATCTTGGTATCGTAACGGCCGGCGTTGATCATCGGCTCGACGGTGAACACCATGCCGGGCTCCAGCACCATGCCGGTGCCGGGTTCGCCGAAGTGCATGACGTTCGGCGCCTGGTGGAAGACGCGGCCGATGCCGTGGCCGCAGAAATCGCGCACCACCGAGAAGCGGTGCGATTCCGCGTACGACTGAATGGCGTAACCGACATCGCCGAGAGTCGCGCCAGGCTTGATGGCCTGGATGCCGCGCATCATCGCTTCGTAGGTCACTTCAACGAGCCTGCGTGCTTTGATCTTCACGTCGCCGACGTAAAACATACGGCTGGAATCGCCAAACCAACCGTCAAGGATCGGGGAGACGTCGATATTCACGATATCGCCGTCGCGCAGCACCTTGTCGCCCGGGATGCCGTGGCAAACCACATGGTTGATCGAGGTGCAGATCGATTTCGGATAACCGCGATAGTTCAAGGGGCCGGGGATCGCGCCATGCTTCACATGGAAATCGTGGCACAGCGTGTTGATTTCGTCGGTGGTGACGCCCGGCTTCACGTAGTCGGTGATGTAGTCGAGCATCTCGGCTGTGAGCCGTCCCGACCGGCGCAGGGCCGCGAAGGCCTCGGGGCCGTGAATTTCAACATCCTTGGGACGCTTGATCGCTGCTTCTCTCATGGCACTTTCTAACTGACGCTTCGCACCGGCCTTATCTATGGCGCTAGACCGGTAAATCCAAGGTCAACGGCCGGGCGATGGTTATACCACCCGGGGTAATGTCACAACCATAGCCGATGGCCTCGACACCCGCCGCCAAGGCCGCTTTGAGACCGTTTTCGTAAGCCGGATCAATGTCTCCCGCGACGCGGAAGGTCGCGCAATCGGTGCGTTGGACCAGATAGAACATGACCGTCCGGGCGCCGTTTTTGACCATATCGGTCATTTCCACGAGATGTTTGGCGCCCCGCTCGGTCACGGAGTCCGGGAATTCGGCCGGATGGGCGGCGGTAAAGCCCCGACGCATGGTTACATTCTTGACCTCGACGAAGCAGGGGGGCCGGCCTGGAGATTCCAACAAAATGTCGATACGGGAATTCTTGCCGTACTTCTGCTCCCGCTTGAGGCTTTCATAGCCCGCCAGTTCCTTGATTTCGCCGGCCGCGATGGCTTCCGCGACGATGCGGTTCGGGTGCCCGGTGTTGATGCCCACCATGGCGCCGTTCACCTCGATCAACTCCCAGGTGTAGCGCAGCTTGCGCGCCGGATCGGCGGCGGGCGAGATCCATACTTTCGCGCCGGGTTCTTTCACCGACAGCATCGAGCCGGAATTGGCGCAGTGGGCGACGACCACTTCGCCCGACGGCAGACGCACATCGGCGAAGAAGCGCTTGTAGCGCTGGACAAGAACGCCCTCGATGAGCGGTGCGTGGAACTTCATTTGATTCTTGGCTGAACCGGGACAGCGTCAGGCAGGGAGACCTCCGTCGCCTTCAGGGCGTCGGCGAGGCGCGATGCCGCGCTACCGGGGCGCAACGGTTTCTGCTGCGACGCATGCGGCGCCCAGGCGGTCATGGTGATGATCTGGAAACTGGCGACGATGCGCCCGCGCACGTCCGAAAACCGCTCGGCATAAAGGGCGGCGGCGCGCAGGAGCACGTCACGGCGCGTCGGCACGCGGCGGCGTTCAAGAACCGTATTGGTTTCACCCATGGCGCGCAGATCGGCCATAAGCTTGAACATGTCGCTGTAAGTGACGGTCACCGTTTCGGCATCAACGACAGGCAGCGCGAAGCCCGCACGCGTCAAAAGGTTTCCGGCGTCGCGGACGTCGGTGAAGGGCGAAACGCGCGGGGCGGTGCCACCGGCGATTTCGATTTCGGCGTCGATGAGGACGCTGCGCAGTTCCTTCAGCGTCTCGGTACCGAACAAGGTCGCAAGCAAAAGGCCGTCCGGTTTCAAGGCGAGCCGGATCTGCGAAAGCGCGCCCGGCAAATCGTTGACCCAGTGCAGCGACAGATTGCTGAGCACGAGATCGAGGGACTGAGGCGCGAAAGGCAGAGTCTCTTCATCGGCGCAGACGGCGGGACGGCCGTTCCCCTGGGTGGCGGCGCGCGCCATGGCCGGTGAAAAGTCGGCCTGGAAGAGCGTGCCGATCTTGGGTGAAGCGCGCAGCTCCTCACCCAGGGCTCCTGTATGGCAGCCGAGGTCGAGGGCCACAGGGAAGGAGCGCGTGACGTCGAGCAGCCGGTCTGCGAGACGCGCGGCGCTTTCCCGGATGAGAAAATCGGCGCCGGCAAAGCCGGGCGCAGCGCGTTCGCGGCGCCGCTGCACCAGTTTCCGATCGAAGACCTGCATACTGTCAGTCATGGGGCGTTTTATGGCACTTTATATAGGCGCGAGAAAGCCGGGGGGCGAATGGGGCTTCTGACACGCTTTACGGAGACGAGTCGCGCGGCGGGACGGCTGCTGCTGAACGCCGTGTTGCCGCCCCAGTGCCTCGCCTGCAGCGCGGTGGTCGATACGCCCGGCCACCTGTGCGGAACTTGTTTCGGACGCTTCACCTTCATCACGCCGCCGCATTGCGGGATTTGTGGCCTGCCGCTCGATCAGACCATCACGGACGATTTGATATGCGGCGCGTGTGTTGTCGAGCGTCCGGCCTACGGTCAAGCGCGGGCCGCCTTCATCTATGACGCGCACAGCCGGCCCCTGGTTCTGAAATTGAAACATGGCGACCGGACGGACATGGCCGTGCATCTCGCGAGGTGGCTTCAGCGGTCGGGCCGCGAAGTGCTTGGGACCGCCGATGTCCTCGTGCCGGTGCCGCTGCATCGCTGGCGTCTTCTGATGCGCGCTTACAATCAGTCGGCGCTGCTCGCCCATGCGGTGGGAAAGCTTTCCGGAAAGGCGGTCGCGGCCGACGTGCTGATCCGCACCAAGTCGACGCCGCCCCAAGGTGGGCTCTCGCGCAAGGAGCGGCGCCGTAACGTGGCGAAGGCCTTTGGCGTGCGCGACGCGGCACGCATTGAAAACAAACGCGTGCTGCTGATCGACGATGTCTTGACCAGCGGGGCGACGGCGAACGCCTGCGCTTTGACGCTGATGCAAGCCGGCGCGGCGGCTGTGGATGTTCTGGCGCTTGCGCGTGTTCCAAATCCCGCCGATGCGCTCTAGCGCAAGAGTGCTCCGCACGCGCGCTTGCGATGTTCGATCTCCGTTTCCGAAAGATCGGGTGTAATCCGGCAGATTGCCTCGCAGTCCGCTTTGGTTCGTTTGGTTCCGCTCCACGGGATGAAGATCCGGGGCAGGGGATTGGCGTTGAGCGCGAGGAATGGCGCCAGGCGTTTGAACACCGCAATGAGATATTCCAGCGACAGCATTTCGAGATCGACGACGGTGACGTCCGGCGGCATGGTGAACCACTCCGCCGCGACGATGGGCCCCGCGTCGACCTTTTCGGTCATCTCATGGACCGTCACGCCGTAGTGCGGCGCTTGCTCGTAGACCGCGAAGACGGATGGGTATCGTCCGGGGCGGTTCGGCGGGCCGGGGTGGAAATTATAGGAGGGACCGGGAAAGGCCGCCAACAGCGCGGCGGGGACGATCAAAGGGGAACAGAACGACAGCAGGCGAGTCCCGGAAAGATCGCCTTCCGCAAGCCGCGCGAGGGCGTCCTTTTCGGATATCAGCGCGATTTCCAAATCCGGGTTGTGCGCGGTGAGGATCTTGCCGAGAACGGCGCCCTCGGCGGGCTGCGTCAAAAGAACGATACGTGTGATTGTCAAAGCCGTCCGCAGCCCCCATTTAGGTGTAGTATCGTTTCCCAACGCTTCAGGACCAGATCCCGTGCCCCAGGTTGAAATCTATACTTCGCCCTATTGCGGCTATTGTAGCCGCGCCAAGGCGCTTTTGAGCCAAAAAGGCGTGCCGTTTGAAGAAATTGACGTTGCCGACGGCGGCGTCAAGCGCGCCGAGATGGTGCAGCGGTCGGGGCGGCACACCGTGCCGCAGATCTTCATCGGCGGTACGCACGTCGGGGGATGCGATGACCTCTATGCACTTGATGCTGCGGGCGGGCTCGATCCCATGCTAAAACCTGGGGCATGACACACCAGATCAAATTCAAAGCCGCCTGCATCCAGGTCAATGCGACCGATGACATGGCCGCGAACATCCGGACCGCCAGTCAATTGACGCGCGATGCGGTGGCCGACGGCGCGAACTTCGTGCTGATGCCCGAGAACGTCTCCATGATGGAGTGGGGCAAGGACAACATCACCGCGAAGGCGATGCCGGAGTCCGAACACACGGCGCTGAAGGCTTTTCGCGGCCTCGCGCAGGATCTACGCACCTGGCTGCATTGCGGCAGCCTTTCCGTCAAACTGCCGGACGGCAAGATCGCCAACCGCACCTATGTCGTCACGCCCGACGGTAATATCGCGGCGAAGTACGACAAGATTCATATGTTCGACGTCGATCTCGGCAACGGCGAAAAATACGTCGAGAGCGCGACGTTCAGCGCCGGCCATCAAGCGGTCGCGGTTGATCTGCCGTGGGGTCGTCTTGGCCTTTCGATTTGCTATGATCTGCGCTTCGCACATCTGTACCGGCATTTGGCTCAGGCAGGCGCGCAATTCCTGACCATTCCGGCGGCATTCACCCAGCGCACAGGCGAGGCGCACTGGCATGTGCTGCAGCGCGCCCGCGCCATCGAGACGGGATGTTTCGTGTTCTCACCGGCGCAGACGGGGACACATGCCGGCGGCCGCCAGACCTATGGTCATGCGTTGATTATCAATCCGT
>Ga0102832_1000810_pt1 | contig 34270 bp, 39 predicted proteins | sample EBPBio282013_DNA_FD_88942 | JGI IMG/M metagenome (GOLD analysis project Ga0102832, IMG submission 88942) | Wastewater treatment Type I Accumulibacter community from EBPR Bioreactor in Madison, WI, USA - Reactor 2_5/28/2013_ DNA (Illumina Assembly) | ecosystem: Engineered > Bioreactor > EBPR >... | reverse complement strand
GCGCTCCCCGCGTCCCGGATCGGCGCCCGCCTGATCCGCGTTCGGATCGCGGATCTCGAGCGGGTCTGCCGTCCGATAGTGGTCGACCAACGATCCACTCATCGTCGTCGAGCATGATGAGAACTTCACCACACCAGGCACTGCCCGACGTGCGGGTCGGATCAGGGCCGGTGACGACGAGGTTGCCGGACAACGGCTCGCAAGTTATCTTGGAGGACCGGCCCGAGTACCTCAGGTGATGACGATGCCTCGCACAGTCGACCAAATCCTCCAGCACGCGGATGACCTTGCGGCCCGGTTCAAGGCGTACGAGCCCGACCCCGCACATGAGCTCGATCCGGGCGCCATCGCGCTGCTGCGCGCCGCGATCCAGGAGCGGTCCGACGCCGAGCGCCACGTCCTGGAAGCAATCAGGGCAGCGCGAGTCGCTGGCATGACCTGGTCAGCCATCGGACTCTTCGTTGGCACCTCGGGGGAGGCGGCCCGGCAGCGCTACGGCCACAAGGTCGGGTGAAGCCGCAAGTCAGCTACTTTGGCTCACGCACGTGGGATATTGGGCTGAGCGCAAACGTAATACTGTGGGAAACGCAAACGTGATACTCTACGGTCATGGCTTACCGGGACCGCGTCGCCGACGACCTCGTGCGCAAGGCGCTAGAGACCTTCGGGGCTGTCATCCTCCATGGGCCTCGTGCCGTCGGGAAGACGACCTCGGGGCTGCAGCTGGCCGCGAGTTCCGTCCGACTCGATTCCTCACCCAACGTCGTCACACTCGCCGAGGTTTCACCCGGCCGAGTGCTGGAAGGCCCCACCCCACGGCTGATCGACGAGTGGCAACTGGCGCCCACGCTGTGGAACGCGGTCCGTCACGAGGTTGACGACCGCGGGATCGCCGGGCAGTTCATCCTGACCGGCTCCGCAACTCCCGCCGACGACGTGACCCGGCACAGCGGCGCCGGACGGTTCCACCGGATCACTCTCCGTCCGATGTCACTCGACGAGAGCGGCGAGAGCACCCGCTCGGTGAGCTTCCCCAGCCTGTTCAGCTCCTCCGGCAGTGCTGAGGCACGTGGCGTCGGCGGCCTCGGCGGCCCGAGCGTCGAGGAGTACGCGGCCCTCACCGTACGGGGAGGATGGCCCGCCCTGGTGACGCAGCCGACCCGATCAGCCACCGACTACCTCGCGGGCTACCTCGACGATGTCGCCCGCACTGACCTCCGGTTCGCCGGGCTGAGCGCCGATCCCGTTCGGGTGGCTGCCCTGCAACGCGCCCTGGCACGCAACACGGCGACCGAGGCGTCCGCGTCCAAGCTGAGCGCAGAGGCCGAGATTCCCGTACCTGGCACCGCGACCGCGGAGGTCTCGGCGCAGACCGTGCGGAAGTACATCGATGCCCTGACCCGGATCTTCGTCGTTGAGGAGCAGCCGGCCTGGGCTCCTCACCTGCGCTCGAAGGTGCGCCTGCGCGTACAGCCGAAGTGGCACTTCGTCGACCCGTCGCTGGCAACGGCAGCGCTCCGCGCCCAGCCGGACTCCCTGCTCGACGACCTCGACGCCTTCGGGCTGCTCTTCGAATCACTGGCCATCCGTGACCTCCGGATCTACGCACAACCCCTCGGCGGAACCGTCTACCACTACCGGGACGATTCGGGCCTCGAGGTGGACGCGATCGTCGAACTCGCCGATGGACGCTGGAGCGCCTTTGAGGTCAAGCTCGGCGGCACCGGCAACATCGAGAAGGCGTCCGCCAGTCTTCGGGCACTGAAGGCCAAGGTCTCAGAGCAGCGCGCACGACAACTCTCCACACTGAATGTGGTGACGGCCGGCGCGGAAAGCTACGCCCGCCCGGACGGCGTCAACGTGATTGCGCTCGGTCACCTCTTCGCCGGGTAGAAATCCAGCGTCTCCGCCACGAGCGATCGTCAGTCGCCGTCGACCCCCGGAGCAGCCGGCTGAGCCAGCAGCGCCATGCGGTCGGCGATGATCCGGTCGCGGCCCTCGGCGACGTGCTGGTAGACCAGCGCAGCCTTTGCCGTGGAGTGCCCCATGCGTGCCATCAGCTCCGCGAGAGTGGCGCCGGCCTGCGCGGCCATCGTTGCCGCGCTGTGGCGAAGGTCGTGGAAGCGCAGGTCCGGCCGCCCGGCAACCTGACGAGCCCTGTGGTAGGTCTTGCTGACGGTGTTCACGTGCAGGTGGCCCGTCTTGGTCGCGTTCGGGAACAGCAGCCCGTCCGGGCCGGGCATGGCGTGCTCGGCGAGATGCCGTTTCAGGGCCGGACGCAGGTTCGGGGGTAGTGCGATCGTCCGGACGCCCGCCCGGGACTTCGGTGTGCCGACCGTCGCCTCACCCTTGCGCCACACCACGGCGCGTTCGACCCGAACCGACATCGAGGCCAGGTCGAGGTCCTTGCGTCGCAGCTCGCTCACCTCGCCCCAGCGGAGGCCGCACCAGGCCGACAGCAGGATCAGCGCCTGGTACTTGTCGGGCATGTTCTCCACGATGGTGGCGATCTGCTGAGGCGTGGCCGGCTTCGGCTCGAAGGTGCGGTGAAGGACGGTGGGATGCTCCACCTTGCACGGGGAGTCCGGAATCAGCGGACGGCGGCCCGTGCTTGCGCTGCGCATGATGGTCGACAGCAGCGAGTAGGCGTGTGCCCGCCGGGTCGGAGCAGCGGGCAGCAGCATCGCGTACCAGTCGTCGATGTCGTCGGCGGTGATGTCGGCCAGGTGCATGTCGCCCAGCGTGGGGAGGATCTGCTTGTCGAGCAGGATGCGATAGAGATCCTTCGTCCGGGGCTTGAGCGGCTGGCCGTCTCGGGTGCGGCGGCGCTCGATCCAAATCTCGGAGTAGTCCCGCAGTGTCGGGGTCTCGGCCGCCTGCGGGTCGGGCGGACGCCAGCGGTGCTCCTCCAGTTCGGCCCGGCGCATCGACAGCCACGCGTCGGCGTCGCCCTTGGTCTCGAACGTGACCGGAGCCAGATAGCGCTCCCCGTTCTCGCCGAGATAGCTGGCCTGGTAGCGACCCGACCGCTGCTTCGCGATCTTTCCGAAGGCCCGCCGGCGCCTGGTTGACCTCGTCCGACTGGACGGGCGCGGGGTCGAACCGGTGCGCGCGGGCGCGCTCGCGGCACCGTCCACCAGTCGAAGATTGGTCACCCTGTCACCTTGCCCTTGCATCTCACCTGCATCCTAACGCACCCTAACGACAGCCCATTTCTGCCCGTCTGCGCCTACTTGGCGTTTGAGAGGCGGAGACCATCGCACCTAGTCGCACCGCTGAAACTGGTAGTCAGGAGGGGTGTCGGAAAGGGCCTGAGGTGGCAGTTCAAATCCTGTCACCCCGACCAGCGGAAAGCCGCTCTCATTAGGGACTAGATCCCCAGCGAGAGCGGCTTTCAGCGTTTGGTGCGCCTGCAGTTCCGCGGAGCCCGTCGCCAGCACCCCTCGCCCCCCACCGCGAAACGCCAGCCCAGACCGGTCGCCCCACTGCGTTCCGAACCAGCGTGCTCGTTCCTGACCGAGGACGGGTCACAACGGTGCACGGTGAGGACGGTCGAGCTTGAGACGCCAGGGATGACTCACTCCAGCCTGAGCAGCCACCCGCGTAGCAGCCCCTCGAGCTGCGCGCGCTCCTCAGGGCTCAGGACGGAGACGAGGCGGGCCTCGTTGCGCATGTGCTCGGTGAAGGCCTCGTCGATCACCCGCAGGCCGGCGTCGGTGAGCCCGACGATCCGTCCGCGCGCGTCCGCGGCGTTCCCGCGACGCGCCACCAGGCCGGACTCCTCGAGCCGGTCGATCCGCTTGGTGATCGCCCCGGTGGTGACCATGGTGTGCCGGGCGAGCTCCCCGGGCGCCAGCTCGTACGGCGCCCCCTGGCGACGCAGCGCGGCCAGCACGTCGAACTCGCCCTCGCCGAGGCCGTAGCGGCGGTAGGTCTTGATGACCTCCTCGCGCAACCGGTCGCCGAGCCGGTGCAGCCGGCCGATCACGCCGGCGGGACTGACGTCGAGGTCGGGACGCTCGAGGCGCCACTGCTCCTGGATGCGGTCGACGTGGTCGTTCTCGGACATGCGGGAATAATACCTTCCACGGAAGGCATTATTGCTTCCATGGAAGCTAATGGACGCTGGGTCGCCGTCACCGCCATCGCGCCGATCGTGTGGGGCTCCACCTACTTCGTGACCCGGCAGTTCCTGCCCGCGGACGCGCCCCTGTGGGGGTCGGCCATCCGGGCGCTGCCGGCGGGCATCGTCCTGCTCCTGCTGGCCCGCAGCCTCCCCCGGGGCTCCTGGTGGTGGCGGTCCCTCGTGCTGGGGTTCCTCAACTTCGGCGGCTTCTTCGGCCTGCTCTACGTCTCCGCGATCCTGCTGCCGAGCTCGGTCGCGTCCTCGATCATGGCCCTCGCGCCGCTGGCGCTCGCCGGCTTCGGGTGGGCGATCCTCGACCAGCGGCCCGGCGTGCGGATGGCGCTGGGCGCCGCCGGGGGGATCCTCGGCGTCCTGCTGATCGTGGGCGCGGGCACCAGCAGCGCCAACCCGTGGGGCGTCCTGTCGTCCCTCGCGGCACTGGTCATGTCGTCGGTCGGGGCCGTCCTCAGCCGGAAGTGGGGCGAGGGCGTCCCGCTGCTGGCGTCGACAGCCTGGCAGGCGGTCGCCGGCGGCCTCATGCTGCTGGTCGCTGCGGTGGTGTTCGAGGGCGCACCCCCCGCCGTCGGCCCGGTCGAGCTGGCGGCCTTCGCCTACGTGTCGCTGATCGCCACAGCCCTCGCCTCGCTGTGCTGGTTCGCCGGTCTCGCGAAGCTGCCCGCCGGGACGGTGGGCACGATCGGCCTGCTCAACCCGGTGACCGGCGTCCTGCTCGGGACGCTGGCCGCCGGCGAGCAACTCACCTGGCAGCAGGCAGCGGGCATCGCCCTCGTCCTGGCCGCGATCGCTGTCGGCCGGTCAGCACCGCGTGTTCGCGTCCCCTCCCCCGCCCGCCGGGCCGGGGGCGGCTACGTCCAGCCTCTGGAGAGCACGTCGTCCAGCGCGGCGACGTAATGGTCGACGTCCGCCAGCGTCAGGGTCATCGGGGGCTTCACCTTCAGCACGTTCTGGCGCTCGGAGGTGACCTGGTCGATCACCCCGCGCGTCAGCAGCGACTCGCACAGCAGCGCGGCCTCCGCGGCCGCCGGGGTGAGCAGTTCGGGGTCGCTGACGAGCTCGACGCCCTGGTAGAAGCCGCGGCCGTGCACGGCGCCGATGAGCGGGTACCGCCGCGCCAGTTCGGCGACCTGGCCCGCGAGGTAGGAGCCGACCTCCCGCGCCCGGGCCATCAGGCCCTCGCCCTCGATCACCTCCAGCACGGCGAGCCCCGCAGCGCAGGCGGCCGGTGAGCCCCCCGTCGTGGAGAAGAACAGCCCCTCCCTGCCGAGAACCGAGCTGATCTCCCGTCGGGTGATCACCGCCCCGAGCGGGAAGCCGTTTCCCATGGCCTTGGCGCACACGATGATGTCGGGACGCGCCCCCTCTGCCTGGAAGGCCCAGAAGCTCGTGCCCGTGCGCCCGTAACCGACCTGCACCTCGTCGGCGATGCCGAGTCCGCCGGCCCGGTGGACGAGGTCGATCACGCCGGCGAAGTAGCCGGGAGGCGGCACCACGCCGCCGGCGTTGCCCAGGATGCTCTCCATCACCACCGCCGCCGGAGGCGTCCCGCCGGCGACCAGGCCGTCGACCAGCCGGCCGGCGTCGCGGAGGTAGGACGGACCGGCGTCCGGCCCGCGGTGGCGTCCCCGGTAGGGGTTGGGCGCCTCGGCCAGGCTCACCCACGACGGGCGGGTGTGCAGTGCCGACGGGTTGTCGTGGGCGGACGTCGTGATCGCGTCCGCCGCCATCGACCACCCGTGGTAGCCCTCCCGGTGGGCGATCACCTGGGAGCGGCCCGTGGCGAGCCGGGCGATCCGCAACGCGAGGTCGACAGCCTCGGTGCCGCTGTTCACCAGCAGGACGCTGTCGTAGCCGCCGTCGCCGGTGGTGGCGAGCAGGCGCTCGGAGAAGTCGGCGAGCGAGCGGTAGAGGAACCGGGAGTTCGTGTTCAGCAGACCGAGGCTCCTGCTCACCGCACGGCGCACCGCCGGGTGGGAGTGCCCGACCGCGGCCACGTTGTTCACCAGGTCGAGGTAGGCCCTCGCCTCGGTGTCGACCAGATAGGCGCCCCAGCCCCGCACAATGGTGGGCGGCTCTGCGTAGTAGCGCTCGGTGTTGTCCGGGAGGAACCGGTTGCGGCGCGCCTGCTCGGCGGCGCTCGCAACCTCCGGCGCCACCGGATCGGGCTCCGGGAGCCCGATCGCACTGTTCGTCCCGCCCACCAGCGGCGCGTAGCCGGGAGCGAGGTCTGCACGGCAGAAGGCCGGGAGCGCCGCGTCCCCCTCGACCAGCTGGACGCGGACGCGGTGGCACGCCCCCTCGGCGTCGGCGACGGCCGTACCGATCGCCTCGCCCCGGTGCAGGCGGTCGCCCGGCACCACGCCGGGCGCCGGCGCCAGGCCGCCGAGCACGAGCAATCGCCCGTCCCCGGTGCGGAGGTCGACGCCGTCGGTCCGGGCACCGGCCACCTCGAGCACCGCGGTCGCCTCCACGGTGAAGGCCTGGCCGGAGACGAACTCCGCGACCAGCGAGAACGGCTCCTGCGCGGCGGCGTCGAGGGCCGGGCGGCTCCGGCTCAGCCGGTACTCGCCCTGCGGGATCGCGTGGACGGTCGCCGTCCCCGCGGTGCGGCCGCGCAGCACGTCCGCCTCCACGTGCTCGCCGAGCCAGCGGCCGTCGTCGTGGTCCTCCGATGCTGGCCCGAGGGGGAGGACCTCCGGCGTCGCGCCCCGTGGAGCCACCAGCTGCGGGCACGTCACCGGCGCCGGCGGCGTGCGCCGGGCCAGGAACAGGTTCGTCATCACCGGCACGGGCAGCGTCCGTGCCCGCTCGAAGCAGGCCCACTCGTGGTCCATGCGCTCGGCGGCGTAGTCGTTGCCGGGGTCGATCGCGAGCTGCTGCCAGCCGGACACCACCAGCACCGCGCAGCGCAGCTGGACGAGCGGCCAGGCGGCCCGCACCTCGGCCTCGGTGAGGCCGGTCTCGGCATCGAAGGCGTCCACCATGTCGGCCAGGACGTCCAGCCCGGCGAACTCGTGGTGCAGCATCGAGGCGAGGAGGACGGCCAGCTCGCCGATCCGCCAGCTGGTCGCCAGGTCGCCGAAGTCGATCACCCCGACCGGCTCGAGCACGCCGTCCGCCGCCGGGACGGCGACGACGTTGTCGTCGGTGATGTCCCCGTGGACCACCTGGATGGGCAGCCCGTCCGCGACCCGCTCGACGGCCGACCACGCGACCTCGGCCACGTCCAGCACCACGCCACGCCGGTCCTCGGGCACGGAGCCCGCCAGCTCACGCACGACCTGCAACGGCACGCGCAGGTCCCACTGGGAGTCGCGCGGGTGCACCCCGCTGACGCCGCCGAGCGCCGCACTGACCCGACCCGCCAGGCGCGCCAGCGCGCGGGCGACCCGTCGCGACAGGCGGGGGACGCCCACCAGCTGCGTCCCCTCGACGAAGGTGAGCAGGACGACGGTGTGCGCGGCGCCGTCCGCGGCCGTCCAGTGCTGGCGGTGGGCGCCGTCCAGCCCGGGGACCGGCTGCGGCGCGGGGATGCCGGCGCCGGCGAGGAGGCGCATGGCGGCGAGCTGGTCCTCCACCAGCCCCGGCGGCGTCGCGGCGTGGAAGATCTTGAGGACGTGGCGTCCGTCCCCGCCGGAGACGAGGTAGTTGCGGTCCTGCTGGCTGCCGAGCTCGGAGAGCGTCCCCGCGACCCCGAAGAGGTGCGCGAGCAGGCGCCCGGCGGCGGCCTCGTCCACCTCGGGACGGCCGCGCTCGTAGGTGGATGCCAGCCCGGAGCCCTCCATGGGTCACTCCCCCTCACGCGAGCGCGCCGCCGGCCACACGGTGGCACCGCGGGCGCGCTGGTCCACGTATCTGCGTGAATGCTAGAGGAGGCGGTCAGCCGATGCGCTCGGCCAGCGCGACGATGATCCCCTCGGGCCCGCGGACGTAGGCCATCCGCCACACGCCTTCGTACTCGCCGATGCCGCCCACCAGCCCGTAGCCCTGGGCGGCGGCCCAGTCGACGGCGCCCGCGAGGTCGTCGACCTCGAACGCGACACTGCGCAGGCCGAGCTCGTTGGCCGGGGCCGCCGGGGAGCCGGGACGCGCGTCCGGGCGCTCGAACCTCGACAACTCGACGCCGGTGCCCCCGCCCGGGGCGTGCAGCATCACGATCTCCGTCCGTGAGCCGGGGATGCCGATCACCGTGTCGATGAATTCCCCTTCGACGGGGGTGCGGCCCTCCACCTCGAGACCGAGGCCGACGAAGAACGCCGTGGCGGCCTCCAGGTCAGCGACGGTGATACCGATGTGGTTGAAGCGGCGAACCGTGGGCATGCCCCCATCCTCCCCGCCCCGCGCCCGGGGTGCGGCGGCGCTACGCACTACTGCGCGGCGTCACCGCGGGTTTCGGCGCGCACCAGTCGACCCGCCGGTGCCGACTCCCGGTGACCGCGGGTTTCGGCGCGCAAACCGGGCCCTGGAGAGGCTTGCAGCGGCCCGAAACCCGCGGTGAGGGCGTGGCGGACGGGAGAGCGACCGTGGAGCGCGTCGAAACCCGCGGTGAGCGGTCCTGCTACGCCGACAGGCGCCGGCGATAGGTGGCCATCGCGAGCACGAAGGCGAGCACGAGGATCCCGCCGCACCAGGCCAGCGCCAGCCACAGGTCCGTGCCGACCGGCCGCTGCGCGAGGAGGTCCCGCACGGCGTTGACGATCGACGTCACCGGCTGGTTCTCAGCGAACCAGCGCACGGGCCCGGGCATGGTCTCCGTAGGCACGAACGCCGAGCTGATGAACGGGAGGAAGATCAGCGGGTAGGAGAACGCGGTGGCTCCGTCGATGGAGGTGGCGGTGAGGCCGGGAATGACCGCGAACCACGTCAGGGCCAGGGTGAACAGCACCAGGATGCCGGCCACGCCCAGCCACGCCAGCACGCCGGCACCGGAGCGGAAGCCCATCAGCAGCGCCACCAGCACGACCACGACGATCGAGATCAGGTTCGCGACCACGGACGTCAGCACGTGCGCCCAGAGCACGGACGAGCGTGCGATGGGCATCGAGTGGAAGCGCTCGAAGATGCCGCCCTGCATGTCCAGGAAGAGGCGGTACGCGGTGTAGGAGATGCCCGAGGCGATCGTGATGATCAGGATGCCGGGCAGCAGGTAGGTCACGTAGTTGTCCGAGCCGGAGTTGATGGCGCCGCCGAGCACGTACACGAACAGCAGCATCATGGCGATCGGCGTGACCGCGGTGGTGATGATCGTGTCCATGCTGCGGGAGACGTGGCGCAGCGAGCGTCCGGTGAGGACGGCGGTGTCGCCGACGAAATGAGTGGCGGTCATGACTTCTCCTTGGGGGTGGCGGCGGACGCCGCGCTGCGTGCGGCGTCCGCGTCCTCGCCCTTCCCGACGAGGGAGAGGAACACGTCTTCGAGGGTGGGCTGCTTCTCCACGTACTCCACGGTCGCGGGCGGGAGGAGCTTCTTGAGTTCGGCGAGCGTCCCGTTCACGAGGATGCGGCCGTCGTGCAGGATCGCGATGCGGTCGGCGAGCTGCTCGGCCTCGTCCAGGTACTGCGTGGTGAGCAGCACGGTCGTCCCCTGCGAGGCGAGCTCGCGGACCGCGGCCCACACCTCGAGCCGGCCCTGCGGGTCGAGTCCGGTGGTCGGCTCGTCGAGGAAGACGACCGGCGGGTTGCCGATCAGGCTCATTGCGATGTCGAGGCGGCGACGCATGCCGCCGGAGTAGGTCGACACCTTGCGCGTGCCTGCCTCGGTCAGCGCGAAACGCGCCAGGAGGGCGTCCGCGATGGCTCCGGGCTCCGGCAGGTGGCGCAACTGGGCCACGAGGACGAGGTTCTCGCGTCCGGTGAGGATCTCGTCGACGGCCGCGAACTGGCCGGTGAGGCTGATCGCCTCGCGCACCTCGCCGGGCCGGGTCGCCACGTCGAGCCCGGAGACCTCGGCGGTGCCGCCGTCCGACGTGATCAGGGTGGACAGGATCCTGACCACCGTGGTCTTGCCGGCGCCGTTCGAGCCGAGCAGGGCGAAGATGCTGCCGCCCGCCACGTCGAAGTCGACGCCGTTGAGCACCCGCAGGTCCTTGTAGGACTTCTTCAGTCCCTGCACACGGATCGCCGGCGCCTGGAGCTGGGTCGCTGTCATGTCGATGCCTCCGTCCCGGGTCAGGCCGACTCGCCGGCCGCCCGCCGGATGGACTCGTTCAGCCGCCGGCGTTCCTTGCTGATCCACGAGCCGTCGGAGTAGTTGGAGACGAACGCCTCGACGAACTCGACCGGGTCGTCGCCGACGATGCCGCGGATCGGGACGCCGTCCGCAGCGCTCTCCTCGAACAGGCCGACCAGGTCGTCGTACATGCGCACCAGGACGTCGCCCGCCGCGATCCCGCCGGCGTACATGAGGTACCGCTCGATCGCTTCGGCGGCCGTGCGGTAGTTCTCCGGGAGCGCCTTGATCCTAGCCTTGGCCTGCCGGTACTGCCGCTTCTCCTCCAGCGAACCGGTGACGAGTTCCATCCACTTTGCAGCCATGTTCACTTGCCTCCTTGGTGTAGGTGTTCGAGCCGCTCCGACAGGAAGCCCCACGTCCTCCAGAACTCCTCGAGTTCGTCCTTGCCGCGCACGTTCAGCGAGTACACCTTCCGCGGCGGGCCCTTCTCGGACGGGACCTTCTGCACGTCCACCAGGCCCTTCTGCTCGATCCGCACCAGGACGGCGTAGACCGTGCCCTCGGCGATGTCGGCGAAGCCGCGCTCGCGCAGCCCGGCGGTGATCTCGTAGCCGTACGCGGGACGCAGCGCCAGGATCGCGAGGACGATGCCCTCCAGGGTGCCCTTGAGCATCTCCGTGATCTGCCGCCCCACAGTTCCCTCCACTACTCATTGTCACTAGCTACCGGTAGATAGTAACACTGAATAGCCCGGCCGCAAGCCCCCGGTGCACGATGGCCCCAGCGACGCCTGACCCACCCGTCCCGAACGAGCACAGACCCGTCACGAGCACCCGATGCGCGGCCTCCCCTCGCGGGCTGGTAGGCTGGGTCTTCGCACCTCGAGTGCCCACTGTCCAGTTCGAGCAGCCACCACGGCGTCACGCCACCGGGTTCGTCTCCTACACCGATGGCTGACTTCTCTCGAACAGCCCCGCACCTGCCGATCCGGCAGCCACCCGTCCGCAACAGAAACGACGTCCATCACCGCTGCACCCCGCGTACCCGACGCCCTCCGGCGTCCGGCGACTCGCGCCCCCGCATGTCGGGCGGACGTCCCCCCACAGCCCCACGTCGGCAGTTCCGGCGTGGTCACCAGGGCCACAATCCGTGGCCCGAGAACACGAAGGAAAGACGACATGGCCACTGGCACTGTCAAATGGTTCAACTCCGACAAGGGCTTTGGCTTCATCGCCCCGTCCGACGGCTCCGCGGATGTCTTCGCGCACTTCAGCGCCATCGCCGGCTCCGGCCGTCGCGACCTCTACGAGGGCCAGCAGGTCGAATTCGACACCGAGCGCGGCCAGAAGGGCCTCCAGGCCACCAACATCCGCGCCCTCTGAGGCGCACCGGGAGCGGGCCACGCGGTTGACGCCGGCCCGCCCCTCGGACGGGATCCCCGCCGCGCCCACGCCGGGCCGGTCAGGGGAACCCCGGCCGACGCACGCTCACAGCCCGACCGACGCCGCCAACAGCCGGACGCGCCGCTCGACGTCGTCACGGATGCGACGCACCCCGTCGAGATCCTCGGCGGCGGGATCGTCGACCTCCCAGTTCTCGTAGCGCTTGCCGGGGAAGACCGGGCAGGCGTCCCCACACCCCATGCTGACGACGACGTCGGCCGCCCGGACGGTCTCATCCGTCCACGGCTTGGGGAACTCCCCGGAGATGTCGATGCCTCGCTCGGCCATGGCGGTGACGGCGAGCGGGTTGACCCGCATTCCCGGCTCCGAACCCCCCGACCACGCCACGGCGCCGTCTCCGGCGAGTGCCTGGAAGAAGCCGAGCGCCATCTGCGAGCGACCCGCGTTGTGCGTGCAGAGAAAGAGGACCACCGGCCTGCCGTCGTCGTGCAGCCCCTCCACGCGGGCGAGCGCGTGCAGGCGTTGGCGGGCGAATCTCTCGGCCAGCAGGGGCAGGAACTTGGTGACAGTGGCGCGATCGGCGAACTGGTCGAACGAACTGGCAAGGAAGCGCTCGATGGTCTCGGCACCGTAGACGCCGGCGAAGTCCACCGCCAGCCTCGCCGCCGCCTGCCTCAGTGCCACCCTCTCATCGGGGTGGCGGCTCTCCCAGGTGTGACCCGGCATCGGGTGGAGCGTCATGGCCGTTCTGCTTCCATGCTCGCCGCCAGGCCATCCACCCGACTGGTGAGGTCCTGGTAGGCGGCCTCGAACGCCGCCATGTCACCCGAGCGCGCCGGATCGGGGACCGACCAGTGGAGGTCTGCGGCCACGAACTCCTCGTAGGCGAGATCGCACACCGCGACCACCAGCTCGGAGCCGTCCAGGACCTCCGCGACGAGCTTGGCCCTGGCCGCGCTGAGGTCGAGACCGTGGCGACGCCCGGCCGCGATCGCGCGCGGGTGAACCTGGGGAGCCGGCCGCGTCCCCCCGCTGACGGCCGGTACGTCGCTGATCGTGCGCCAGTAGTGCTCCGCCAGTTGCGAGCGCGCCGAGTTCTGCGAGCACACGAAGGCCACGCGGCGCGGACGGGCGAGGTGGGGAACCCCGACGAGGTCGTCGCAGGTCCTGGTGCGCCGCACGTAGGTCCGCCGCCCGTCACCCTCCGACCGTCGCCGGGCGACCAGACCGGCCTCCTCCAGCACGCGCAAGTGGTGCGCGAGCAGGTTGGTGGGCAGGTCGAGCCGTGCGGCGAGGTCACCCGAGGCCAGGTCGTCGTGCGCGAGGAGGTCGACGATCGCGAGCCGCGACGGGTCGCCCAGCGCCGCGTACGCCCGTGCCCGGGCTTCGAGTCCTCTGGTTGACATCCGACAGTCACCTCCATGACGATTGAGTCAATAGTAACTGACTGATCGTTCCCGTCAAGCGCGGGGCGGAAGGAGAACCCACATGCCGAAGCCGACCGTCCTGTTCGTCTGCGTGCACAACGCGGGCCGTTCCCAGATGGCCGCCGGCTACCTGCGCCACCTGGGTGGCGGCCGGGTGGACGTGCTGTCCGCCGGATCCGCCCCGGCCGGGTCGATCAATCCGGTCGCGGTCCAGGCGATGGCGGAGGAGGGCATCGACATCGCCGCCGAGCAGCCGAAGATCCTGACCACCGACGCGGTGAAGACCTCCGACGTCGTGATCACGATGGGGTGCGGTGACACCTGCCCGTTCTACCCGGGCAAGCGGTACGAGGACTGGGTGCTGGACGATCCCGCGGGGCAGGGCATCGAGTCCGTCCGGCCGATCAGGGACGAGATCCGCCGGCGGGTGGAGGCACTTCTGGCGGAGTTGCTCCCCGCGGCCTGATCGGGTCTACACTTCAACCGTGCTTGATTCAAGACCGGTTGAAGTGTCTACGACCCTTCTCTCCGCGGTCGCCGACCCGATCCGCTGGCAGCTGATCGCCCAGCTGTCGCAGGAGGAGAGCCGCTGCGTGTGCCGGTTCCGCACCGAGCCGGAGATCCCCGCGAACCTGCTCAGCTACCACCTGAAGGTGCTGCGCGAAGCCGGCCTGGTCGTCGGGACCCGGCGGGGACGCTGGATCGACTACCGCCTCACCGACGACGCGCTCGACCGGCTGCACGCCGCGCTCCCCGTCCCCGGAAGCCGGGCGTGCGGCTGCGCGGTCGATCCCGAGCCGGCACTGGCGGGTACCCGCCCGTGACCACCCAGACCGGCCCCCACCGGACCGCCACCCGGCGCTGGGCCCTCCTGGGCGCAGCCACCGCCGGCTGGGTCGCGGCCTACGCACTGAACGAGGTGGCCTGGACCTGGCTCTACGGGACGGCGCTCGCGCTCGACATCACCGCCGGCTGGCCGTCGATGCTGCACTTCTTCAGCTACGACACCGTCAAGATCACCCTGCTGCTGGCCGGGATCATCTTCGTGGTCACGGTGCTGCGCTCCTTCATGAGCATCGAGCGCACCCGGGCCCTGCTGGGCGGACGGCGCGAGGGCGTCGGCAACGTGCTGGCCGCGGCGCTGGGGGTGGTCACGCCGTTCTGCTCGTGCAGCGCCGTCCCCGCCTTCATCGGGTTCGTCGCCTCCGGCATACCGCTCGGGGTAACGATGAGTTTCCTGATCGCCAGCCCGCTGGTCAACGAGGTCGCGATCGCCCTGCTGCTCGGCCTGTTCGGGATCGGCCCCACCCTGCTCTACGTCGGCGCCGGGCTGGTCATCGCGATCGTGGCCGGCATGGTCATCGGCCGGCTGCGCCTGGAGGGCCAGGTGGAAGGGTTCGTCTACGAGACCAGGCTTCGCGGCCAGGTCGTCGACTCCACCGCGGGGCTGACGTGGGACGACCGGCTCGCCATGGGACGGGAGGAGGTCGCCTCGATCCTGCGGAAGATCTGGCCCTACCTGCTCGTCGGCATCGGCCTCGGCGCGGTCATCCACGGCTGGGCGCCGGCGGACTTCTTCGCCCGCTGGGCCGGGCCGGACAACCCGTTCGCCGTGCTCGTCGCAGTGGGGATCGGGGTCCCGCTGTACTCCAACGCCGCCGGCGTCCTGCCGCTGGTGGACGCCCTGTACGCCAAGGGCATGCCGATGGGCACCCTGCTGGCGTTCATGATGGCCACCGTCGCGCTCAGCCTGCCCGAGATGATCCTGCTGCGCCGCGTCCTCAAGCCCCGCCTGATCGCCACCTTCGCCGGTGTCACCGCCCTCGGCATCATCGCCGTCGGCTACCTGTTCAACGCCATCCTCTAGAAAGCGAACGACCATGCACGTCAAGATCCTCGGCTCCGGCTGCGCCAACTGCGTCAACCTCGAGAAGGCCACCCGCCAGGCCGTCGAGGAACTCGGCCTCGAGGCCACCTTCGAGAAGGTCACCGACTACGCCGACATCGCCGCCTACGGCATCATGCGCACCCCCGGGCTCGTCGTCGACGAGCAGGTCCTGCTGTCCGGACGCGTCCCCACCTCCGGCCAGGTCAAGGACCTGCTCGCCACGCGCTGACCGAGCCCCGGCCCTCCCCGGCGGGAGGCGGGAGCCGGTGAGCTCAGACGATCGCGCCGGGACGCCCGTCGTCCGCGACGACCGGGCCGCCGGCGTCCCGCCAGGCACCCATGCCGCCGCTGACCGCGAACGCCTCGACGCCGCGGCGACGCAGCAGGCCGGTGGCCGAGGCCGCCCGGCTCCCGCTGCGGCACAGCACCACGACCGGACGGCCGTGCCATGGCGTCGCCTCCAGCGCGAGGTGGCCCAGCGGCAGGTGCCGGGCCTGCGGCGCGTGGCCGGCTCGCCATTCGTCGGGTTCGCGGACGTCGAGCACCTGCGCGCCGCCCGAGGCGAGGCGCAGCGCATGGCGGGCGGTGACTTCAGGGGCGGTGTCGCTCACTCGTTCCTCCAGGGTCTTGACGGTTCGCTGTCACTATACCCCCCGGGGTATATAGGATGGCGGGGTGATGTCCTCCGAGCCGCTCCCCCGGCCTGCCCCCGGCGCGCGGTCCGCGCCCCCGGGGTCGGCGGCGTCCGACGCGCTGGAGCGACTGGTCGAGGACGCGCTGGCGCAGCTCCAGCAGGCGTCCACCGGCCCGAGCCTGTGCGAGGCCGGCCGGTCCCGCACGCCGGTGCCGTCGGCCAAGTTCGCAGAGGGACGCCTCGCCGCCCTGCGCCAGGTGCGGCGGCTCGCCGGCGCCGCCGGCCCGGCGGCGAGCATCGAGCAGGTGCGCGCGGAGTGGTCGGCCGACCTCGCCCGACGGCGGGAGAGCGGTGCCGGGCCGGACTGGATCGCGTACCGGGAGGGCGGGCTCGCCGGCCTGGCCGACCTGGCCGGCACCGGCGGGGGGTCCGACGACGGCACGCGGCCCGCGGCGGCCCTTCGCGGGTGGGAGGATGAGGCATGAGCGCCGTCGGGTCCCCCACCGACCCCGGCGCGCTCCCGGCGACGGCCCGTGGCCAGGCCCTCGTCGAGCGCATCCGCAGCGGGGTGATCGGGGACGACCAGGTGATGCCCGGCCCCTACGGGCCCCGGCGCGTCACCTACGCCGACTACACGGCGTCGGGACGGAGCCTGGACTTCATCGAGGACTTCATCCGCACCGAAGTCCTCCCCCGGTACGCGAACACCCACACCGAGGCCAGCGGCACCGGGCTGCAGACCACGCGGCTCCGCGAGGACGCCCGCCGGATCATCCGCGACGCCGTGGGCGGGGACGAGCACACCGCGGTGATCTTCACCGGGGCCGGCTCGACGGCCGCCATCAACAAGCTCATCGGCATCCTCGGGCTGCGGCTGCCGTCCGCCCTGGACGACCGGTTCGGGCTGTCGGGCGCGATCCCTGCCGGGCAGCGCCCGGTCGTGTTCATCGGCCCCTACGAGCACCATTCGAACGAGCTCCCGTGGCGGGAGTCCGTGGCCGACGTGGTGACCATCCACGAGGACGCCGACGGACAGATCGACCGTCGCCACCTCCGCGCGGAGCTCGAGCGCCACGCCGACCGCCCGCTGAAGATCGGCTCGTTCTCCGCGGCGTCCAACGTCACCGGCATCACCTCCGACGTGCGCGGCATCGCCGAGCTGCTGCACGCGCACGGCGCGCTGAGCTTCTGGGACTTCGCCGCCTGCGCGCCCTACGTCCGCATCGACGTGTCCGCCCCCGAGGACCGTCCCGAGGCCTACCTGGACGCGGTGTTCATCTCCCCGCACAAGTTCATCGGCGGCCCCGGCACCCCCGGGGTGCTGGTGGCCCGCTCCGACCTGCTGGCCAACCGCGTGCCCGACTCCCCCGGCGGCGGCACCGTGGCCTACGTGAACGCGACCGAGCACCGCTACCTCGCCGACCCGGTGCACCGCGAGGAGGGCGGCACCCCCGCGATCATCGAGTCGATCCGCGCCGGACTGGTCTTCCAGCTGAAGGACGCCGTGGGCGTCGACGTGATCGAGGAGCGCGAGCGGGCGCTCACGGAACGCGCCATGCGGGTGCTGCGGAGCGAGCCGACGGTGGAGGTCCTCGGGAACCCGGCCGCGCCCCGGCTGTCGATCGCGTCGTTCGTCATCCGCACGCCGGCCGGGCGCTACCTGCACCACAACTTCGTGGTGGCCCTGCTCAACGACCTGTTCGGCATCCAGGCCCGTGGCGGCTGCTCCTGCGCCGGCCCGTACGGCCACCGGCTGCTCGGCATCGACCTCGCCCGGTCGCACCGCTACGACGCGGAGATCGCCACCGGCTGCGAGGGCATCAAGCCCGGCTGGGTGCGCGTGAACTTCAACTACTTCCTCGACGACGAGGTCGCCGACTACGTCGTCGAGGCGATCCGGCTGGTGGCCAGGGACGGGTGGCGCCTGCTGGGCGACTACCGGTTCGAGCCGGCCACCGGCATGTGGCGCCACAAGCGGGGACGCGGCGAGCCGCCGCTCCGGCTCACCGACGTGGGCTACGCCGGGGACGGAACCATGGTGTACCCGCACCACACCGACACCGCGCCGGTGTCGGCGCTGGCCGGCTACCTCGACGAGGCGCGCCGGCTGTTCGCGGAGGCCGGAGACCCCACTCCCGACACCGCGCACGTCTCGCAGGAGTTCGACGAACTGCTGTGGTTCGAGCTGCCGCCGGCGTGCCTCGCCTGACCGTCCCGCTTCACACAAGCTTCACGCGCACCCCCCACGCCGCTTCATCGGGCGCTCCTACGGTCGTGCCATCACGGTGGACGACGCTGACAAGGAGTACCCATGACCCTCACCTGGATTCGGCGGGCCGCGGTGGCGGCCTCTGCGGCGGCACTGGCCCTGCTCGGCTGGACCGGTGTCGCTCAGGCCGCGCCCACCCCCGTCCCCCCTCCCGCGGTGACGGCGACGGGGGGCGCCGACGCCGCGCTGGCCGAGAGCCTCACCTCCCTGCGCGAGGAGGAGAAGCTCGCCCGCGACGTGTACACCGCCCTCGCGGCCGCCCACGACCAGTCCGCGCCGTTCGTGAACATCGCGCGGAGCGAACAGCGCCACTACGACACCGTCGGGCTGCTGCTGTCGCGCTACGGCATCGCCGACCCTGCCGCCGGCCGCGCTGCCGGCTCCTACGCCGACCCCGACTTCCAGGCGCTCTACGCCTCTCTGGTGGCCACCGGCACAGCGTCGCTCGCCGGCGCGTACGAGGTGGGCATCACCATCGAGACCACCGACATCGCCGACCTGGAGGCCACGCTCGCCGGGAACCCGCCGGCGGACGTCACGGCGGCGCTGACCACCCTGCTGAACGGCTCCCGCAACCACCTCGCCGCCTTCACCGCTGCGAAGGACGGGCGCGCGCTCGGCGCCCGGGACGGGCGGGGCATGCGGAACGGCCGCGCAGCCGGGTCCGCCACCGCCCCCGGGGGTGGCGCGGGCACGGCGTCGGCTCCCGGCCGCGCGGGTGGCCAGCGTCGGGCCGCGACCGATCGTCCCTCGACCTGCCCGATCCCCTGACCCCTTCACTGCGCGAGGGACCCTAAGCTGACCGCCAGGAGGAAGCCGATGCCGCGTCGCGTCCTCGTCGTCGACGACGAGCCACAGATCCGCACGGTGCTGCGCGCCTACCTCGAGGCGGACGGCTTCGACGTGGCCGAGGCCGGCACCGGGGCGGACGCGCTCGCGGCGCTGGCCCGCTCCGGGGGCGACCTCGACCTGGTCCTGCTCGACGTCGGCCTGCCCGACCTGTCGGGGCTGGACGTGCTGGCGAAGCTGCGGGCGACGTCCTCGATCTACGTGATCCTGGTCACCGCACGGTCGGAAGAGGTCGACAAGCTGGTCGGCCTCAGCGTCGGCGCCGACGACTACATCACCAAGCCGTTCAGCCCGCGCGAGGTGGTGGCGCGGGTGAAGACCGTCCTGCGCCGCCGCCGCGACGAGGACGGGGCCCCCGCTGTCGAGCCCGACCCCGTGCTGCGGTTCGACGGGCTGACGATCGATCCGCAGCGCCGCGAGGTGGTGACGGCGAACGGTCCGGTCGAGCTGTCCGCCCTCGACTTCGACCTGCTCCTGGCCCTCGCCACCTCCCCCGGGCGGGTGTTCTCCCGTCCCCAACTCCTGGAGAAGGTCTGGGGCTACGACTTCTACGGCGACGAGCGGATCGTCGACGTGCACGTCCGCAGCATCCGGAGCGCCCTCGGTGACGACGCCAACGCCCCGCGCGTGGTCGGGACCGCTCGCGGCGTCGGCTACAAGTTCCTCCTCCGGCAGGAGGCGTCGAGGTGAACCGGCTGAGCGTCCGCCTGGTGCTCTCGCACCTCTTCGTCGCCCTGGCCGGCGCGGTGACCACCTACCTCGTCGTCCGCGCGCTGGCGCCCGCCCTGTTCGACGCCAGCCTGCGCGGCAACCCCAACGCCGGCCCGGGCCGAATGGGCGGCGGCGGTGGCCCCGGCGCGAACCAGGCATTGCGGGAGCAGTTCGCGATCGCCGTCGACCAGGCGCTGCTGATCGGAGCGCTGGTGGGCGTGGTCGCCGCCGCCGTGCTGGGTGCCGTCCTGGCCGCCCGGGTGATCCGACCACTCCGCACAATGCGGGGGGCCACGCGGCAGATGGCCCGCGGTCGCTACGACGTGCCGATCGAGCTGCCGCGGGAGACCGAGCTGGCCGAGCTGGCCTCCGACGTCAACACGCTCGGCAGCGCCCTGTCCGAGACCGAGTCCCGGCGCGTGCGGCTGCTCGGCGAGGTGGCCCACGAACTGCGGACGCCGCTCACGGTGATCGACGGCTACGTCGAGGGCATGATCGACGGCGTCCTGCCCACGACGCCCGACGGGCTGATGCACGTCAGCGAGGAGGTGCGGCGCCTGCGGCGGCTCGGCGACGACCTCTCCGCGCTGTCGAAGGCCGAGGAGGGGCGGATCCCGATGTCTCCGGTCGCGCTCGACCTGCGCGACGTCGTGGCGGCCGCCGGCGAGCGGCTGCGTCCCCAGGCCGTGGACGCCGGCATTGCCCTCGGCATCGACCCCGGCCCTGAGCCGTTGCGGGTCGAGGTCGACCCCGACCACATCGCGCAGGTCGTGACGAACCTCGTCGGCAACGCCCTGCGGGCCACCGACGCCGGCGGACGCGTCACGATCACGTGCGCGCGCGCCGGCACGGACGCGGTGACCGCCGTCGCCGACACCGGGGTGGGCCTCGACCCGGGCGACCTGGAGCGCGTGTTCGAGCGGTTCTACCGTGCGCCCGGACGGCGGCCCGGCGCGGGCGACACCGGCTCTGGCATCGGGCTGACCATCGCGCGCGGCATCGTCGAGGCGCACGGTGGCGCGATCACAGCCACGTCCCCCGGCCGCGGCCTGGGAGCAACGTTCACCGTCCGGCTGCCGCTGGCGACGGGCGCCTGAGCACGCGCCGGCACGACTCGCGCGATCCTCACGCCGGCTTCACCGGAGCTTCACAGACGCACGGAACGCTCTGGGGTGACCCCGGACCCATGGAGGACACCGTGCCCCGCAACGACGCCGCCGCCGGCACCAGCCGGCTCACCCGCTTCCAGCAACGCACCCGCCAGATCCTGCGCGTGAAGCGTGCCCGCCACCTGGTCCAGCTCGCCGTGGCGGCCCTGATCGTGGTGGCCGCGGTCCGCCACCAGCTGGAGGAGGAGCAGGCGGGGGCCGCCTCCGTGGACGCCCTGTGCCCCTTCGGCGCGGTCGAGACGCTGCTCACCTGGGTGACGACGGGCTCACTGGTGAGCCGCACGCACCCGTCGAACCTGGTGCTGGGCGCCGCGCTGCTGGCCGCGACCGTGCTCGCAGGCAACGCGTTCTGCGGCTGGATCTGTCCGTTCGGCGCGGTGCAGGACGCACTGTCCTGGCTGCGCCGGCGGCTCCACCTGCCACGCCTCACCATCCCGGAACGGGCCGACCGGATCCTCCGGTACGGCCGCTTCGTCGTGCTCGCCGTGGTGATCGTCCTCAGCTACACCACCGCCCGCCTGTGGTTCGCCGACTACGACCCGTACCTGGCCCTGTTCGGGCTGAACTGGCTGTTCGGATCCGACAGCCCGCTGCTGTGGGCCGGGCTGGCGGTCCTGGCCGTCGTGCTGGCCGGCGCCCTGGTGGTGGACAGGTTCTGGTGCCGCTACCTCTGCCCGCTGGGAGGCGTCCTGAGCGTGCTGGGGCGGCTCAGCCTGCTGCGGATCAGGCGCTCGCCGTCCGCCTGCACCGACTGCACGCTGTGCGACCGTGCCTGCCCGGTCGGTCTCCGGCCCAGCGCCGCCGCACCGCTGGTGCACCCCGACTGCGTCGGCTGCATGGACTGCGTGACCACCTGTCCGGTGCGTGGTGCCCTCCAGGTGGAGGCGCCGGTGCTGCTGGGCGTTCCCGTGCTGTCGGCGACGGGCGCTGCGGCCCCACCGGCGCGCCGAGCGCCCCGGACGGCCGGAGGGGAGGAGTCATGAGGGCGACGGTCTGGGTGGCGCCGGTGGCGTCGGTCGTCATCCTCTTCGGATCGGTCGGGATCGCCCAGGCGACCGGCGGCTGGACGACCAGCGGCCGCACGGCCGTCGTGCAGGCCGACCTCACCGCCGACGACGTGAAGGGGTGGATGACCATCCAGCAGGCGGCGGACGGCCTCGGCGTACCCGTCGCGGCGATCATCGACCTCATCGACCCGCCGGAGGGCGTGGTGCTCGAGCCGGGCACGGCCCTGCGCGACGTGGAGGCGGTGGTCGACGGCTTCAGCCTTGCCACCCTCCGGGAGAAGCTGCGGACGCTCGCGCGCTGACGTCCGCTGGCCGTGGCTCGCCTCAGGCGGACGCGTCCGGCAGGCGGCACGCCTGCGTGAACCCGGCCGGCGGGATGCCGAGCGCCTGGATGACCCGCGCCCAGTAGTTGACCTGGGCAGCGGTCGTGGCCAGGATCACCAGCTCCCGCTCGCTGAACGCCGCGCGCAGCTCGGCCTGGAGCGCCTCCGGGAAGCGCAGCGGCGTCGAGGAGACCAGCCGGGCGTATTCGATCGCCAGCCGTTCGCGGGGGTCGAAGGAACCCACGGCGCCGACGTCACCCCCGGTGATCGCGGCCAGCTCGGCGTCGGTGAGGCCCGCGCGGTCGTGGGCGAAGCTGTTCATGTCGACGCAGAAGGCACAGTTCGCCGTGACCGAGGCGGTGACGCGCACGAGCTTCAGCAACCGTGCGGACGGCTCGTCGTGCGCGACGAGCGCCTCGAGGATGCCGGAACCGATCGCGGCCCTGGGGTACCACGCGAGCAGCCGGGCCGGCAGCATCCGCCGTCCGGTGATCCGCTCGGCGAGCGCCACGCCCAGCCTCAGGACGGGGTTGGGCCGGCGCGGCTCGGCGACCAGTGGCATCACGCCTCCTCGGTGGCGACGGGCTCCTCCGTGGCGACGGGCTCCCCCACGGCCGGGGCGAGCGCGGCGGCCGCCTCCCGCTTCGCCCGCCGGTCCGACCACACCCACAGCGCGGCGCCGCCGAGGATCATCGGCACGCACAGCCACTGGCCCATGCTGAGGCCCAGCGGCAGCAGGCCCAGGAAGCTGTCCGGCTCGCGGGAGAACTCCACCACGAAGCGGAGGACGCCGTAGCCGAACACGAACAGGGCGCTCGACTTGCCGCGATCCGGGCCGCGCCGGGCGTACAGCCATCCGACCACGAACAGCAGCACCCCCTCCAGCGCGAACTCGTAGAGCTGCGAGGGGTGCCGCGGCACCGCGTCCACCTGCGGGAACACCATCGCCCAGGGCAGGGACGGGTCGGCGGGCCGCCCCCACAGCTCGCCGTTGATGAAGTTCCCGATCCGCCCGAACGCCAGACCGACCGGGACCACCGCCACCAGCAGGTCGCTGACCTGGAGGAACGGACGGCCCTGCCGGCGCGCGAACAGCCACACGCCGGCGGCGACGCCGAGCGCGCCGCCGTGGAAGCTCATGCCCCCGTCCCAGACCTTGAGGATCTCCAGCGGCTGGGTCAGGTAGAACGCCGGTTGGTAGAACAGGCAGTAGCCGAGCCGTCCGCCCAGGATGACGCCGGCGATGACGTAGGTCATCAGGTCGGCCACCACCGTCGACGTCCACGGCGCGGGCTCGGTGATACCGGCGTAGGGAGGGTGCTTCAGGCGTCGGAGCAGCAGCAGGTAGCCGACGACGAACCCCAGCAGGTACATCAGCCCGTACCAGTGCACGGCGAGCGGGCCCAGGCGGAAGGCCACGGGGTCGAAGGAGGGGAACGTCAGGACGAGGGCGAGCACGCGGCCATTATGCGCCCGCCCACGAGGGCCGGACGGACGACGGGGGCCCGGCCGCCCGGCCGGACCCCCGCCACGGCCAACGGTTGGCGAACCCTGGCCGAGATACCATTCCGCCTCCAGTGTCCACCCCCGTCCAAGCGCGGGTCACTCGGGAAGGCCGTCCCGGTCCGCCCACTCCAGCAGCGTGTCGAGGCGGTGGGCGACGTCGTCGATCGCCGCGTGCGGGTCGCCCTGCGCTGCGAAGCGCGCGGGCACCGTCGCCAGGGTCAGCTCGCGGGGCGTGATCGCGTCCAGCTCCTCCCAGGCGAACGGGGTGGACACGGTGCCCTCGGGCACCCCGCGCACCGACCACGCGCTGGCGATCGTGTGGTCGCGGGCGTTCTGGTTGAAGTCGACGAACACGTGGCGGGGGTCGCGGTCCTTGCGCCACCAGGTGGTGGTGACGTCGTCGGGCAGCCGCCGCTCCACCTCCCGGGCGAAGGCCAGCGCGGCCCGCCGCACCTGCCCGAAGGACCACTCCGGCACGATCCGCACGTAGATGTGCAGCCCGCTGCCGCCGGAGGTCTTGGGGAACCCGAGGATGCCGAGCTCGTCCAGCACCTCCCGGGCGACGCCCGCGGCCCGGCGGACCCTCTCGAACCCCGCATCCGGCATCGGGTCGAGGTCGATCCGCCACTCGTCGGGACGCTCCACGTCGGCCCGGCGCGAGTTCCACGGGTGGAACTCCACCGTGGCCATCTGCACCGCCCACAGCACGGAGGCGAGCTCGGTCACGCACAGCTCGTCCGCGGTGCGCCCGTAGCGCGGGAACGACACCCGCACGGTCTCGATCCACGGCGGGGCGCCGGCGGGCAGCCGCTTCTGGTGCACCTTCGCCCCCGCCAGCCCGGACGGGAACCGGTGCAGCATGCAGGGCCGCTCCCGCAGCGCCCGGACGATGCCGTCGCCGACGGACAGGTAGTAGGTCGCGAGGTCGCGCTTCGTCCAGCCCCGGGCGGGGAAGTAGACGCGGTCGGGGCTCGTCAGCCGGATCACGCGGTCACCGACCTCGAGCTCCACCGGCTCGCCAGTGGCCTCCATGCCGTCACGCTACCCGCAGCCCCCGACCGCGTCGAGGCGCCCGCGTCCCGGGTCGTGGACCCGCCCTGACCACTTTTCCCATCTTTAACGTAGGATTAATGGCAATTCCCCTTCTCCCCGGTGAGGATCCGACATGCCCCCTCGTCCCCGACGCGCCGCGGCCGCCGCCGTCGCCCTGGCCCTGCTCGGCTCCCTCGGAGTGAGCGCCTGCGCCGGCACCCCGGCCGCGGGAACGCCGCTGACCGTGACCCTCGGGTACTTCCCGAACCTCACCCACGCCCCCGCCCTCGTCGGGGTCGAGAAGGGCACCTACGCCGCCGCCCTCGGCCAGGGCGTCCAGCTCAAGACCGTCACCTTCAACGCCGGCCCGGCGGCCCTGGAGGCCCTGAACGCCGGCTCGGTCGACATCACCTTCATCGGGCCCAACCCGACCATCACCGGGTTCACCCGGTCGAAGGGCCAGGCGCTGCGCGTGATCTCGGGCGCCGCGGCCAACGGGGCAGCCCTCGTGGTGAGCAAGGACATCACCACGCCCGCCCAGCTCAAGGGACGCAGGCTCGCCACCCCGCAGCTGGGCAACACCCAGGACGTGGCCCTGCGCTACTGGCTGAAGGAGCAGGGGTTCGCGACCGACACCGAGGGCGGCGGCGACGTCAGCATCCTGCCGCAGGAGAACGCGACCGCGCTGCAGGCGTTCTCCGCCGGCCAGATCGACGGCGCGTGGGTGCCGGAGCCGTGGGCGACGCGGCTGGTGCGCGAGGGCGGCGGCCACGTGCTCGTGGACGAGGCCGAGCTGTGGCCGGACAAGAAGTTCGTCGTCACCAACGTCGTCGTCCGCACCCAGTTCCTCACCGAGCACCCCGACCAGGTGAAGGCCTTCCTGACCGGCCTGCTCGACACCCTGGACGGCATCGCCGCCGACCCCGACGGCGCCAAGAAGGACGTGAACGACCAGCTGGAGGCCCTGACCGGGAAGGGCATGGACGCCGCCGTGCTCGACGAGGCGTGGGGCAAGGTCGTGTTCACGGCGGATCCGCTGGCCTCGACCCTCGCCGAGGGCGCCGCCCACGCCAGCGCCGTCGGCCTGCTGGAGCAGCCCGACCTCACCGGGCTGTACGCCGTCGACACCCTCAACGGCCTGCTCGCCGAGCGCAAGGAGAAGGCGGTGAGCGTGCCGTGACCGCCGTCCCCGCCGCCCTCACCGTCTCGGACGTGAGCAAGGTCTACGCCGACCACCACGAGCCCACCCTCGCCCTCAGCGGCACCAGCCTCACCGTCGGCGAGGGCGAGTTCGTCTGCCTCCTGGGCCGCTCCGGCTGCGGCAAGAGCACCCTGCTCTCGCTCATCGCCGGCCTGGCCGCCCCCACCACCGGCACCATCGACACCCACGGCAACCGGGTGGGGATGATGTTCCAGGACGCCAACCTGTTCCCGTGGCTGACCGTCCGCGGGAACATCGAGCTGGCGCTGCGGCTGTCCGGGGTGCCGAAGGCCGACTGGCTCGGCCGCGTGGCCGAGCTGCTCGAGATCGTCCAGCTGCCCGACGCGGCAGCCAAGCGCCCCCACCAGCTCTCCGGCGGCATGCGGCAGCGCGTGGCGCTGGCCCGCGCCCTGGCCCAGGACTGCCGCATCCTGCTGATGGACGAGCCGTTCGGCGCCCTCGACGCGCTCACCAGGGACGCCCTGCACGAGGAGATCGAACGGGTCTGGGCCGCCCGCGGACTCGCCATCGTCTTCGTCACCCACAACGTGCGCGAGGCCGCCCGCCTCGCCGACCGGGTGGTCGTGATGTCGCCCTCGCCGGGACGGATCGTCGAGGAGGTGCCGATCGGCCTGCCGCGTCCCCGCGAGATGTCGGACGCCGCCGTCGCGCACCTGTCCGGGGAGCTGCACCACGTGATGGACGCCTACGACACCGTCCGGGAGGCGTCATGACCACGGTGCTCACCGATCGCGCGTCGGCCACCGCCGCGCCGGCGTCCCGTCCGGCGGAGGGGTCCGCGGCGGGTGCCGGCGTTCCGCGGTGGTCGGCCGGCCGCGCGTGGCGCGCGGTCTGGCCGGGGCTGCTCGCCACCGTGCTCGCCGTCGTGGCGTGGGAGGCCGCCCACCTGTCGGGCTGGAAGCCCGACTACGTGCTGCCGTCCCCGGCGACCGTGGGCGGGGAGCTCCTCGCCTTCCTCGGCGAGCCGAAGTTCTGGCTGGCCCTGGGCAACACGGTCACCCGCGCCCTGCTCGGCTTCAGCGTCTCCCTGGTGATCGGCACGGTCCTTGGCATCGCCGTGTCGAGCTCCCGGGTGCTGCGCACGGCGATCGGGTCGATGCTCACCGGGCTGCAGACCATGCCGTCCATCGCGTGGTTCCCGTTCGCCATCCTGCTGTTCGGGCTGTCGGAGAACGCGATCCTGTTCGTGGTGGTGCTGGGCGCGGCGCCCTCGATCGCCAACGGGCTGATCTCCGGCATCGACGACGTCCCGCCCCCGCTGCTGCGGACGGCGACCGTGCTCGGCGCCCGCGGGTTCGACCTGTACCGGCACGTCGTGCTGCCGTCCGCCCTGCCGACCTACGTCGCCGGGCTCAAGCAGGGCTGGGCGTTCGCCTGGCGGTCGCTGATGGCGGGCGAGCTGCTGGTGATCATCGCCAGCAAGCCGTCCCTGGGGGTGCAGCTCCAGTTCTACCGCGAGTTCGCCAACGCCCCCGCGCTGATAGCTACCATGATCGTGGTCCTGGTCCTCGGCATGGTCTTCGACGCGGTGTTCAGCCGGATGTCCGACGTCGTCCGCCGCCGGCGCGGGCTGGGGACGGTCAGGCTCTAGGAGGCGCGATGCAGGTCACGGCTCGCGTGGACTACGCGATCCGTGCGATGGCCGAGTTCGCTGCCCAGCCCGACCGCGCGCTGACCCGCAAGGACCTCGCGACCGCGCAGGGCCTGCCGGGGAAGTTCCTCGAGTCCATCCTGCGCGACCTGGCGCGCGACGGCATCCTCACCTCCCAGCGCGGGGCGTCCGGCGGGTTCCGGCTGGGCCGCCCGGCCGCCGACATCACCCTCGCCGACGTCGTGCGGGCGGTGGACGGCCCGCTGGCCGCCGTCCGCGGGCAGCCCCCGGAGTCTGTGGAGTACACCGGGCCCGCCCGCGCCCTCACCCGGGTGTGGGTGGCCACCCGCGCCGCCCTGCGCCAGGTCCTGGAGGCGACGACGGTGGCCGACCTCGCCTCCGGCACGCTGCCGGAGCACGTCGAGCGGCTGACCGAGGACACCGAGGCCTGGCGCCGCCGCTGACCGCCGGCGCGTCAGCCGATCCGCGCACGGTGGTGCCGGACGCGGGCCGCGTCCGCCCCACCCGGGGACCACTGCTCGATCGCAGCGCACGAGGTCGCCATGCCCCAGGCGACGGCCTCCGCGAAGGGCAGCCGCTGTTCGAGCCGCGCGACCAGACCGCCCATGAACGCGTCGCCCGCTCCGATCGGGTTGCGTACGTCCACGGCGAGCCCGGGAAGGGTGCCGGACTCCCCGCCGGAGGCCCACGCGAGACCGGCGGCGCCCGCCGTCACGACCGCGGACGCGAGCCCGCGGGACCGGAGGGCCAGCGCCGCGGACGCCGCCCGCTCCAGCGCGTCCTCACCCACCCAGGTGTGCTCCACGGCCGCGTCACCGGCCAGGATGGCCTCGGCCTCGGCCAGGTTCGGGGTGACCAGGGCCGGCAGCGCGGCACCAGAGAGCGCGGCCGGCATCCACGCCGGGCCCGTGTCGAGCGCCAGCAGGCCGCCGGCGCCGGTCACCGCCGCGACGAGGTCCGCCACGGCGGACGGGGCCACGCCGGGCGGGAAGCTGCCACTGCACACCACCCACGTCCCGGGTCGCGTGCGGGCCACCGCCGCCTCCACGAAACCGTCCCAGGTGGCGGCGTCGACCGGCGCCCCGGTCCCGTTCAGCACGGTGACCCGCCCGTCGTCCTCGATCACGATGATCGACTCGCGCACCCGTCCCGGGTAGCTGTGGGCCGCGACCTCGACGCCCTCGCCCCGCAGCGTCTCCAGGTACCAGGCGGAGCCCTCCACCGGCAGCAGCGCGAGGACGCCCGGTGCCGCGTCGTTCGCCCGGCCGCCCCGGGCCGCGGACACCGACTTGCCCGCAGGGTAGGCGCGGTTCTCGCGGGCACGTCCGACCGTGCCGGGCAGCAGCTCGTCGAGCACCACCAGGCGGTCGATGGTCGGGTTGGGGCACACCGCCAGCATCGCCACGTCCTCCGACTCCCCCGCCACCTGCGGTGGGGCCAGACTAACCGCTGCGCGAGCGCGTCCGTGGCCGCTGGACGTGGCTCAGCCGAGCGTCGAGTACGCCCTCAGCCGGTCGAGCTGGGCCTCGACGACGGCGGCCTCCAGCGGCGTGGCGATCCGCCGGCACTCCACCGACAGCGCGTCCAGCAGCTCCATGCCCGCCGCCGTGCGGTCGAGGCCCGCCTGCACGGTCTCCGCGGTCCGGGCGAAGGACGCCGAGCCGTGGTCGGCCGTCGCGAGCCACTGCCGGATCATCGCCTGGGGGAGGTCGAGGAGCTCGCGCAGCGCGGCGATGCGGTCGGCCGCCGCAGCGGCGAAGGCCGCGTTCCGCGCGGTCTGCTCCCTGGTCTCGGCGATTCCCTCGTCGAGGGCGCGCCGCAGCCCGGCGACCGCGGGACGCGCCTCGTCGAACCCTGGTACCTGGTCGATCAGCTCGGTGACGAACTGGCCCAGCGCCAGGTTGTGCAGCACCGCCAGCGCGATCCGGAAGCGCGTCCGGGCGCAGCTGCGCCGCAGCTGCTCGAGCTCCGCGACCAGTTCTGTGACGAGCACCGACACCTCCGGCGCCATCCCGGCCCACAGCCGCAGGTACACCACGGCCGACGCGAACTGCCCGCCGGTGTCCTCCTCGCGGATGCGGTCGGCGTCCTCGCGGTTCGCCTGCACGGTGGCCCGCAGCCGGGGTGCAGCGGCCAGCAGCCGGTCGGCCACCGCCTGGAGGTCGCCGAGCCGCCCGGCCCAGCCGTGCAGTTCGGCCTCGATGGTGCGCGTGGCGGCCAGCATCCCGGCCAGCGGCCCCTGCGCGCCGGGCCGCTCGGGGATCCCGGCGGCCTGGGCCAGCCGGGCCTCGACCTCCGCGGGAAGGGCCACCCACGCGAACTCCTCGTAGGAGGCGAACCCGGCCTCGGCCAGCAGCCCCGCCAGCCGGTCGAGCCCGAGGACGGCGGCGTCATGGGCGCTGCCGCCCGCCTCGCGCGCGCCGAGCTCCTCGGGCCGGACGCGCCGGTAGAGGTCGAAGGCCGCGTCGCGCAGTGCCGTCTGGAAGGGGCGCCCGCGCACCGAGAGGTACCCCTCCCCCAGCGGGGTGATGGTGGCGAAGACGCCGTAGGTGCTGCCGTCCGCGGCGAGGTTGTCGACGTAGGCGCAGAACGGCTCGCCGGCCTGGAGCGTCGACCACATCATCAGGAAGGCGCCCCCGGGCATCACCGGGTGCCGGATGATGTTGTGGGGCGCGCCGACGAGGGCCTCGCGCGGGTGGCGCGAGAGACGGACGAACACCGAGTTGGCCTGCTCGATGACACCCCTGGCGTCGGTCGTGGAGAAGAACAGCTCCTCGACGCCGACGTCATGGCGTGCCCCGGAGGGGGCGGGTGGGCTCACCATCGCCGCATTCTGACACTGCTGTCCGGGTGGTGGAAGGTGCCCCGCACGGGCGTGGTCGGGGCGGGCCTACGATGGCTGCGTCCCGACCACTGGAGGAGCACCGTGATCATCGCCACGCCCGTCACCGAGGACGGCCGTTCGGCCGCAGCCTGGGGCCGCGCCCACTGGGTGGGTGTCGCCGACGTCGAGGACGGCGCCGTGCGTTCCTGGCAGGTCCACGAGGTGGGCTGGGACGTCTCGCACGACGAGGGCACCCACGGCTCACACCACGCCCGGATCGTCCGCTTCCTGAAGGAGGAGGGCGTGCAGGCGGTCGTGGTCGACCACATGGGCGAGGGCATGCAGCGCGTGATGAACACGATGGGCATCCCGCTCCTGCCGGCCAGCCCGGGCGACGCGCAGGCGTCGGTGCTGGCGGCGGTGGCGTCGGCCGGCGCCTGACCGCGGATCACCCCGAAGGGCTCACCAGGCCGGCCAGCGCAGCACCAGGTCGGCCGCGTCACGGTGGGACGCGACCAGTCCCGCGTTCCGCTCGTCGGAGGAGAACACGTGCGCCCTGGCGTGCTCGGGCGTCTTCCCGAAGTGCTCGTGCCGCTCGATCAGCCTGCTGACCCGGAGCTCCTCGTCGGGCGCCTCGAGGAACCAGACCTCGTCCAGGTGCGCCCGCACCCTGCGCCAGGCCGGGTCGGGGTGCAGCAGGTAGTTGCCCTCGGTGACCACGACCGGGCACGCCCGGGGCACCGCGATCGCCCCGGCCACCGGGTCCTCGATCTCGCGCCGGTACTCCGGGGCGTACACCACCTCCTCGACGTTCGCGCGGAGCCTGGACAGCAGGGCCGCGAAGCCGTCGGGGTCGAACGTGTCGGGCGCCCCCCGGCGGGTCGCCCGGTCGTCGACGGCGATCACCGAGGCCGCCAGGTGGAAGCCGTCCATGGGCACGACCACCGCCGTGCCGGGCTCGTCGCGCTCGAGCTCCGCGGCCAGCAGGGCGGCCAGGGTGGACTTGCCCGCCCCCGGCGCGCCGCACAGGCCGACGATCACCCGCGCGCCGTTGGCCGCCCGGCTCCTCAGCCGGGCGGCCAGCGCGGACGGGTCCGCCGGGAGCGACGCCGGGGTCACCGGGCCGCCGCCTCCTCGTGGCCGACGGCGTACTGCATGACGACCTCCTCGGACGCCTGCTCCCTGCTCAGTTCCTTGACGATGCGGCCCTCCCGCATGACCATCACCCGATCGCTCATACCCAGAACCTCGGGCAACTCGGAGGAGATCATCAGGATCGCCACGCCCTGGTCGGCGAGATCGGCCATGATCTGGTAGATCTCGGCCTTGCTGCCCACGTCGATGCCGCGCGTCGGCTCGTCCATGATGAACACCTTGATGCCGAGGCTCAGCCAGCGGGCGAGGACGACCTTCTGCTGGTTGCCGCCGGACATGTTCACCACGAGGAACTGCGGCGTGGGCGTCTTGATCCGCAGGTTCTGGATCCAGGTGCGCACCAGGCCCTGCTCGCCCTTGAGGTCGAGGACGCCGAACCGGCTGAGCCGGTCGAGCCCCGAGATCGTGGTGTTGAAGAACACCTGGAGCTTCAGCAGCAGGCCCTGCCGCTTGCGGTCCTCGGTCACCAGGGCGACGCCGTGGTTGATCGCGTCGCGCGGCGAGCGGGGGCTGTACGGCGCGCCGAACAGGGTCATCGTCCCTGCCGTGGCCCGGTCGGCACCGAACAGGACGCGGGCGGTCTCGGTGCGGCCGGACCCGGTGATCCCCGCGAAGCCGATGATCTCCCCGGCCCGCAGGTCGAAGCTCACGTCCTTCGCGAGGTGGCTCTGCGCCAGGTGCGACACCGTGAGGACGACCTCGCCGGGGGGGACCGCCCGCTTGGGGTAGACGTCCTCGAGATCGCGGCCGATCATCAGCTTGACCAGGTCGTCCATGCCCACGTCCGCCACCTGCTTGGTGTCCACGTAGCGCCCGTCCTTCAGCACCGTCACCTCGTCGGCCAGCTCGAAGATCTCCTTCAGCCGGTGCGAGATGTAGATGATCCCGATGCCCGCGGCCTGGAGCCGGCGGACCACCGCGAACAGGTTCTCGATGTCCCGCTCGCTGAGCACGGCGGACGGCTCGTCCATCACCAGGATCCGCGTGTTCCGGTTCAGCGCCTTCGCGATCTCCACCATCTGCTGCTGGGCCACCGACAGCCGGCCCGTCAGGGTGTCGACGGGCAGGTCGACGTCGAGGCTGTCGAGCAGCTCGCGCGACCGCGACCGCACCGTCCCCCAGTCGATCCGCCCGCCCTTGACCGGGAGGTGGCCGAGGAAGATGTTCTCGGCGATCGTCATGTTCGGGGTGAGGTTGAACTCCTGGTAGATGGTCGAGATGCCCAGGCGCTCGGCGTCCGCGGGGGTGCGGATGTCGGCCTTCGCGCCGTCGAAGAAGATCTCCCCCTCGTCACGGGTGTAGGCGCCGGAGAGGATCTTGATCAGCGTCGACTTGCCGGCGCCGTTCTCGCCGAGCAGCGCGTGCACCTGGCCCTCGCGGATCGTCAGGTTCACGCCCTCGAGCGCCTTCACGCCGGGGAAGCTCTTGCCGATCCCCTTCATCTCCAGCAGCACCCGCCCGGGTGCCTCGGTCGTCATCGGGCCCCCCTCACTTGCGGTGGGTCAGCTGGTCCACCGACACCGCGGCGATGACCAGGATGCCCGTGATCAGCACCTGGTAGGTCGACTCGACGCCCATCAGCTGCAGCCCGTTGCGGAAGACACCGACGATCAGCGCGCCGATGAGGGTGCCGACGATGCTGCCGCGGCCACCGAAGAGGCTGGTCCCGCCGAGCACGACGGCGGTGATGCTGTCGAGGTTCGAGGTCTGGCCGGCCTGAGGGTCGCCCACGCCGGTGCGGGCCACCTGGAGCAGCGCGGCGATGCCGTAGGCGAGCCCGGCGAAGGTGTACACGCCGAGCAGGACGCGCTTGGTGTTGATGCCGGCCAGGCGGGCGGCCTCGATGTTGTCACCGACGGCGAACACCGAGCGGCCCGGGGCCGTGTACTTCATCACGAACCAGGTGATGGCGTACAGGATGATCATCAGGACGGTGCCGTAGGCGATCGCCGTGCCGGCGACGTTGAAGGTCTCGCCGAGGAAGGTGAGCTCCTTGGGCAGGTTCGTGATGGTGGAGGTCGTGTAGATCCGGGTCAGCGCGTAGGCGATGTTCATGGTGCCCAGCGTCACGATGAACGCAGGGAGCCCGATCCCGGTGACCAGGCCACCGTTGAGCATGCCGAACGCCATCGCGATCACCAGGCCGATCAGGATCGCGAGCCACGGGTTGAGGCCCTTCTGCGCGGCGAAGCTGGCGATCAGGACGCCGGACAGCGCCATCACCATGCCGTTGGACAGGTCGATGCCGGTGGTGATGATCACCAGGGTCTGGCCGATCGCGAGGACGCCGACCACCATCACCTGCTGGAGGATGAGGGAGAAGTTCGGGCCGGTGAGGAACCGTGGGCTCATCACCGCGAAGAAGATGCTGGCCATCAGCAGGGCTGCGACCGGGCCGAGGATCGGCGAGGCGAGCAGGGTCTTGACGAGGGCCGGGCGCTGATCGGTCTTGACCGCGCTCTGCACTGAGCTCATGGTTCAACTGCCTTTCTGGTGCAGGCGGCGGCGACCGTCACGGTCGCCGCCGCCCGGGAGGTGCGGATTACTTGTTGCCCCAGCAGTTGGCGGTGCCGAACGCGGAGTCCTTGCTGTCGACGCCGGTCTGCGGCTTGTCGGTGATCAGGGTCACGCCGGTGTCGGTGTAGCCGGAGGGCTTGGTGCCGTCCTTGGCGTACTTCACGATCGCCTCGACGCCCATCGAGGCCATCTTCAGCGGGTACTGCTGCGAGGTGGCCGCGATCTTGCCGTCCACCACGCCCTGGACGCCCTGGCAGCCGCCGTCGACGGAGACGATGGTCACGTCCTTGTCCTTGCCGGCGTTCTTCAGCGCGGTCCACGCGCCGAAGGCCGCGGGCTCGTTGATGGTGTAGACGAGGTTGATGTCGCCGTTCTTGCTCAGGCAGTTCTCCATGGCGGTCTGGCCC